>Ga0153933_1000748_pt1 | contig 10450 bp, 12 predicted proteins | sample TSNJ017MetaG_FD_102275 | JGI IMG/M metagenome (GOLD analysis project Ga0153933, IMG submission 102275) | Attine ant fungus gardens microbial communities from New Jersey, USA - TSNJ017 MetaG | ecosystem: Host-associated > Fungi > Mycelium > Unclassified | place: USA: New Jersey, Wharton State...
AGCATTACAACGAACGCCACCCGCATAAGGCACTGAAGTACCGTTCCCCCCGGGAGTTCCGGCGAACCGCTGCATCATCAACTTAACGGTGTCTGCGTGTCCTGATTTACAGGGGCAACTCCACCCGCAAAGGTCGTCTGCGCGAGCACATCGACTACATGATTGCCACGGGCTCCCGCCACCTCCTTCTCTATCTCAACCGAACAGCCGAGCGACTGAAAGAGCTTTGCGACATCCTGTTGATAGGCTCTCCATGGTATCGACATGTGTTCTCCTGCGGTGGTCGAGTCGCATCGTCCAGATTATGAATTGGCGATAAGCATCAGACTGTTAGACGGCTGTTTACGCCCCCGTAAGCTAAATTTTTCGCGGCAGCGTAAGCTAAAATAGTCCATGTCAGCAACTGGCGTCAGCCGATTGTCTCGAGTGAGCACCATCACCATCTTCGCTCGATTCCATTGCCTACATTGAACCGCAAGGCATCAGGCAAGCTGCTGACCTACCTATAAATATAGACTATTACCGCAAACCGATTTATAGATTTCACTTTGTGCTTACGTTTTCCGGGGGTTATGAGGCTATTTCAGGTCGCGTCTCTAAAGTATGGCAAGAACTTAAACTTCTCATTCCGAGTAGCAACAGGAAATTTCGCGTTTTGAGAATTTCTGACAGCTCGTTCCCAAGGACTTCCGCGGCCGTGTACGGTATCATTGTTTGCCCGATAGCTATTGGAGTTTTACATGTCGACTACAGTGATTCCGCCCAGTCGCTATTCTCGATTGTATGACTGGCTTAAGGACTCCCAGCCTACCGAAACGAGGCTGGGTTGGGTGCATACCGTGAGTCCTACTAAACTCCGACAAGCTCTTGAAGTAGGACACATCACACCTGAGTATTGCGATTTTCTCAAAGAATCGTTGACGTATTGTTTTTACGGCCGCCCAGCTTACCGGTTCGCATTGAAATCAACAATACGGAACGTTGTTTGGGCGCCCTCCGTATTTATTTTTACGCCGAAAATCGAAGAACTTGCCACACGTATGTACCCGTTCGACTCAGGGGCATTTCTGGATGGTCGCTACGTCGAATGGATTCCGGCAGAGTATGAGCTGAAGGAGTTTAGCCTGCCATGCAATTCGTTGTCGCAAGCTCAACATGTTGAAGAATTCTATAAGACTAATCGTAACTACTGGCTCGGTCAGTCAACCGAACCCACACGGAATTTCGCAGGAGAACTCGAGGTCACTGCTCTTATAGAATTACAAGGGGACAAGAGCGGGGCCGCTGCTGATGACCGCAAGTTGGCAGTTGAGATGTGTGTTGGTGAATTAATTCCGTTGAACGACTACTACGTTCGTGCGATTGTCGTTCCGGATGGATTGATGGATGCGCCATATGTACGTCAATATCGCGATAAAGGCGGTATTTCCGTTGTGCCATATACGTTATTTAAGCGGAAGAGCACCGCCGACCAACAAAGTATCATCGAACAGCTGGTCATGCAGATGGAAGAAGCAGCCGGAGCAATTTAATGGCTCAGTCATACAGAATGGTCGGGTATCTCGAGATTACAGGCGGAGAAGCGGGCTTCGTCACTCCGGTTTTCCAGAAGAAAGTGCTCCCCTTGGAAGCGGATGCCCATAAATTTTATTTTCAAGCAGAGGAAGATTTTGAAATTTCAGATTTCCGGGAAGTGGCGGACACCGGCGAAGTCAAGTTTGGTGTCGATATGTCATTGGCGTACCCTATAGAATGCGGTACAGGACACCGGGTTATCGATGCATTTCGTTGGCCGAATGGCGAACTCTCGGCGGGCACTGACCTGAGGGTAGCTATGGTGATTTTGGAAAGATATAGAGACCTGGTCGCGCTCCCGCATCTGTTTGCAAAAACCGTTGAATTTGCGCTTGAAACCCTAGAAGCGGAAACAAACCAGATACCGCTCTATAAAAAAGGGGATAGGGAGGCTTTGCTCCAGTCAGACATTGCAGTCGCCCAACTTCAGACGGTAAAGAAAAGGAACCTCGCGACGTTCGCGTTTGACTCTGCTAGGCAGCGTAGTCAGGAGGTCTCATCAATGCGGGCGGAAGTTGATGCGTTGGCGCTCGTAAACAGATATCGCAAGCTTTTGGGGGCACAGGCCAATCAGGCTGGTTTACTTAACGCACTTCAGAGAGTTGGGCAATCACGGCTACAACGAGGGTTGGCCGAAGAAGCATTTGAGCCTCTTCGAGAGGCTTACGCTTTGGCATCTGCAGCTCGCCCGGACCAAGCCTTACCGGGCAAGGAAGAGGTTATGACGCTGGTTCTCTTATGCACCGCGGCTCTTGCTTCGCGCCAAAAATTTACAGCTCGTGTCCCATTGGATGTCGCGACAAAGGCGTTCGAGAAACTCCTGTCTTCGCAAGTATCGACCGAAGCACACAAAGCCGTTGAACCGGCCCTTTATCTAGCTCAGATTTTCGGAATTTACGGTAATCTCGAGCGTGCAACAAACATGCTTCGGATGGTCTTGGGAGCCGCAGAGAGAGAACCAAACCACATTGAGGCTGCGACATGGCGCTGCGAAGCTTACGCCCAATTGGGTCATGTGCACCGGGCATCTGGGAACCATATCGATGCGTTGCGAGCCGCCGAATTCTCACTGGATATAGCGGAGAACTATTCTGTTCGACGTGCTGCGAGCGAGCAGCTGCCGGATATCCTTTCGTTGGCAAGTTGGGGGCAGCTTAAAGCTGGGGAGCTGGACCTCGCGGAAGCTTATCTGAAGAGGGCGGTGGAAGTTTTGAGGAGTTCCACATCGGGAACGTTGCTGTCGAGAGCGCGTCAACTTTCAGCTGAGCTTAAAAGTCTTGCGGACTTTTATCTACGTATTCGTCGTTTTGTTGCCAGCGAGGCAGCATGTAACGAATCCCTAGCTATTCGTCGTCAAATTCATGAGGGCAGTCTCGACGCTGCCGATTCCCGGTTACTCGCCGAGTCTCTGCAACAAATGCAGGAAATTTGCATCAGTACGAGCCGCCACGCAGAGGCCAATTCTCTACTTATGGAAATTTTCTTAGTGACGTCGCAAGCCCGTCATTCGATGAGTGAAAGTGACGTCGAAACGAGTAGATATCTGTCCACCTATGTTTCAGTCGGAGACCAGTTCGGATGGTCTCCAAATTTTTAGCGACCTGGCTGGCTAACCTCCTATAGACGTACAGCTAAACGGGATTACGAGCAATAAATTCCATCGCCCCGCGCAGCATGTTCGAGACCTGTTCAATGCTGTAACCGTAGTTCCCATGCGCGGCCTCATTGCGTAGTGCAAGCCACCCTGTCACCATTTGTTGGTCCACTTTGCTGTAAACTTCTTGACTAGCCAGTTCTTGATTGAGCCTCTGGGTCGACCGTGGTACTGACCTCCCGTCTTTGACGTCTGCAGTCGTCATCTCGTTGAGCAAGCATAGTCGCCTGATATGCTGCTCTAAGACGCTACCGATTATTACAGCCGCCGCGTCTTTATATTCCTTTGCCGGCAACTCTTCGGCCATGCCCAGAAAATCAGCGAATACACTCGCCGATGCCATACCGCCAGCGGTCCACTGGCGCCTTGTAGTTTGTTCGACCCGAAGACTTTCCAATATGCGCGACTACTTGTAGTTCTTGCGGATGGTGATGGCCTCTTCCACTAATGCCGCTATGTTGTCTGCAATCCAGTTATAGCGCGCCTTGCTATCGACTCCTGACGGGTTGTAGCACTTGGCGACCTCGGATAGCTTCTTCGTACCACTCGCGAATTTGATGAAGTCGAGGGGATTGTCGCCAGGCAAGGCAGTCTCGCCATCGAAATTCACCAGCCCATGGATGCGGATTGCGACGACGCCGAGGCCCTCGTTCCATGCTTTGACAATCTCGTGGTTAATCCACTTCCGGTTCGCCGTGTTTTCGCCAACAAGCAGCACCAGGCACGTCTTGCCCGTCATCTGGTCGTTAATCCATTTCTCGATTGCCTTGTCTCCGCCCCCGATAACCTTTTCCCAGTCGTTGTCCTTGGCAGGTTCATTGCCTTCGATTACGCCGATGTTTCGAACTCGCGCTGCACGAACGGAATCCGGCTTATAGTGAAAGCTGAAAAAGCATTTTCGAGCCATATGTTTCTCATTGTTGTAAGTCGTGGCAGCCCTAAGAGGCCGTGGGTGTCGTTATGAATCTGAGCTATTTGGACCGAGCTACCGTTGCCGTATCTCTATCCGACTTTGAGCGGTGGCGTAAAAGCTGAGTAGTACGGCTGCGCTGGAGAAGTATTACTTTTGATTGCTGGTGGCCTCCCAGGGTATCTAATCGAGGATGTCACAACTCGCTGTCATCGATATCGACGTCAATTTCGACCTCTTGTTCGATGATTGTCGCGATAGGTGTATAGATGTCTGCGTCGATGTCCTCGCTGACTTGCAGCGAGATGAGCAGGGCGTACCGTGCTGTCTCATCCCACTGGCGCAATTCCTTCCAGTCCTTCCACCAGCCACCGACCGGAAACACCGCAATCTGTGCTTTGGCAGCGAGTTGCGCAGCTGTCCCGGTCCATACATCCGAGTGCAAGGAGCCACGGGCGCGAAGTTGAGCACCATATCGCCATTGATTCTTATCGGGGTCGCCGTAATCGGCGTCTTCATCTTCGTCGCGCTCAAGCTTGTTGATTCGGCGCATGAAATGGTCTTCCTCTTCGGACGCACCCTTCACGGCGAATCGCAGAGCGTACGACTGGTAGCGAAATTTGCTTTGCCAGCCGCGAGAACTGGGGTTCGGCTCGACGAAATACGAAAGCGTCACACGCATCTCAACTTGAGCGCCGCCTAAGCTCTCAAGTTCTTCAGTCGGCCAGGGGAGGTCGTGGAGCTGCATCTCACCGAGGACAATGCCGCCGGCGTGGCTCTTTCGATAAGGATTGAATTCCCGCTGAACAACTAGCGTTGGGCGGTGGGCAGTCGAATACTCAGACTGGTCGTGCTTGACAAGGCCGTATCCGTACTTGCGCAAGAGCTCTTCTTTCTCTTTTCGCCGAGCGGACTCCGCTAGGGTCGCGAACATTGCATCGGTGTATTCTGCGCCGTGAACAATAAGAGCTCGAATCGTCTCCGGCCAGTAGTCTGGGTAGCGCGCCTGTAGATGAGCGCAAACGCGGGCAACCTCAGCAGCAGCGCCGCTGGTGTCGCCCGACGCGCTGAGCAGCGCGCCAGTGGCATCGTTCGAAGTCGTCAGAACGCGAAGCGATTCTGGGCCTACAGTCGGATGGAGACCTCCCTCCAGTGAACCGTTGCCACCTTCCGCCACCACGTCAGGTTTGAACGGCCACTGGGACTTTGCCCACAGGATTGACGTGGTGGACGCCGGGGAGAGCCCACCTTTTTTCGCAATCGGCTCGAGATTTCGGTGCTTGCGCTTATCTATATTTGTGAGATTGGTCGCGGCACCGACTGTAAGGGCATTCCACGACTGTCCGGGGTTTTGAACGGGGCTTTTATAATTGGCGCGAGGATACTCGGCCCACTCCCCCCACTGGACATTTCCGGCCGACAAGACGAATAGTCTGGGAATCGATGGCGTGTCATCGAGCTCGTCGTCAATCGCCGTAATATCGATTGGTGGCTTTCCAAAGGCCAGTTGGTCAATGGAAGCGGACCATTCCGACGGATTTCCTTCCAGGTGTCCGACGGACGTTGTCATCATCGCGAACAGACGATTTCGGTTTGGGTTGTCAACCTCGACGCGACTGATGGCTTCAGTCGTCACGGCTCCCCATAAGTGGGGTGGAGTGGCCCCTCGGGGAGGAAGAATTTTTACTGATTCGAGGCGATGCGGAAGCTCGATTTCATCGTCCGTGTTCAACGCGGCAGTGAGGTCACCATAGAGAGCGATGCCTGCCATCTCGCTGCCGTGCCCATCGTGGTCGTGCCTTCCCCATGTCGGGTCGTAAGCGTGACTATCGCTGTCATTCAGCGCTGGCTCGAGCAGAGGGTGGCCGAGATTTACGCCCGTATCCAAAATGCATACGTGCGGTTCGTCTCCGACGATATAAGTAGTCCGCCCGAGGAGGTCATCGACCCATTCAGCCTGTTCGGCCGGAGTGAGGTCGCTAAGATAAAACTCTGCGTTAGGCTCGACAAACCTGATTTCTGCGACCAGGTCGAGCAGTTCCGCCGTTTGCTCCAATTCGCTACGCGTCCCATATGCTGCGACCACGATGCGGCCCGGGAATCGTACAAATCCTTGCTCGACTTCGACGCCGACCAGCATCGCCTGAGCTGTGAAATCCGCGATGAGGTCCTCGATTTCACCGGAGGTGTGACGCAGCCAAATCTGAAACCAATGAGACTCGTCGTCCTCGGGCGGTTCTGCCGTGTCGCTCCACAGTTCGGAGAACGCCGCGCGTCGGATGTTTTCGATGGCGTTCACAAGCGATGCGTGTTTCGGGCCGGTTCCTTGTGGATTGTTCTTTCGCAAGTAGTCGGTAACGCGATTCACGAAAGCTGAGAGCTTGCCATCAGGCACGTGGAGCACCGCAACTTCACGGTCACTGTGTTCGTGCACAGCCAATAGCTCAATATGCTCGCGTTTCCACTCAACCTTCGTGTAGTCGTAGATGCCACGTGGTTTGAATTCGACCGCAATGGTCATCCCCCGCCGTTCCGGGAGGCCTAGTTCGGCTCGCTTTTGTTCCAGGTCAGCGATGCTGTTTGTCAGCGCGCGAAGTTGGCCCAGAAGCCGGCGCGCGTGTGCCCCCCGGTCTCTCTGCGGTGCTTTCTCGCGATGAACTGATAGCGGTGAACGGAATTCGGTCGTGGTCACATGCCCGTCAATGGTCAGGTGACTCTTGAGTTCGTCTGCCATGCTCTCAAGCTCTAGATTTAATTTTATTAGCCCATGAGTCTACAGCAGTTCTTACCGTAATTTACGACCGCAAGTTGCGTCCTTGAGTACGTTCTTCTAGGTGGCGAGCGACGCTTTGCTGGCTGACGACTCTCTCGCCCTCCATGATGGCGTCTTTGAGGCTGTCGACACACGCTTTAACGATATCGGCATGCGACTCGCCTCGACCGACTCGCGCTAGAGCCTCAAAGTCAATTTCAGGCGTGACAAAAGTGCCAAGGCTGTTCCTGAGCAGAGCTTCAATCTGGCGTTCGTCCGGTGCGTCGTACTTGATGACATCGTCAAAGCGTCGGAAAAGCGCTGTGTCGAGGTCTTTGCCGTGGTTCGTCGCGGCAATCAGCAGACTCTCTGACGTGTCCTGCTCAATCAACTGCAAGAACATGTTGAGCGTGCGCCGCATTTCTGCAACATCGTGCTGACTACCGCGCTGCAAGCCCAGCGAGTCGAACTCGTCAAAGAAATAGACTCCACGGGTCGACTTCAATGCTTCGAACACCAGTCGCAACTTGGAGGCGCTTTCGCCCATGAATTTTGTAATCAGGCTGTCGAACCGAGCAGTGAATAGCGGAAGCCGTAGTTCGCCAGCAAGCGCGGCGGCAGTCATTGTCTTCCCGGTTCCCGGTGGCCCTACGAGCAGGAGTTTGCGTCGAGGACCCAGGCCATGAACGCGTAGCTGCTCGTGATGACGCTGTTCGCGCAAAACCCGGTCAAGGTTCCTGCGAACCGAGTCCGACAGGACCATGTGCTGCAGATGCTCGTGCGGGTACTGAACCGTGAGCAGCTCAGACAGTTCACCCTTCGGCTGAGCCAACGGTGTCGGACGTTGCACGCCCTTGCTCCGCACTGACGACAGTCCGGGCTTCTTTCCCGCCTTCGCGGCATCAACAAGGTCACGCAATTCTGCCGCTAGTTTCGCGTGGCCACGATGAGCCTCGTCTGCAGCCATCTGCATAGCAACCGCGAAGAAATGCTCGTGGTTGTCACCAGCATATGCGCGCAGCAGTGCTTTCACTTGGTCAGAACGGGCCATTGGAACCTCAAAAGTCTCGAAACGAAGTATAGACTTCGAACGGGCGGAATATTGCTATTATAGCAATTGGATTGTGACTACAGCATTTTTAACGAATGTTCCCACCTCGAAGTCAAGGTGAACTCCTGCGATGGGCGCGCGGCGACAGCACTCAAGCTGAGTTCGCAGCTGCGACTGGTGTTCATAAGTCGACCCTCTCCAGATACGAGTCGGAAAAGCTCGGAGCACCGACGCACCTCATCAACTTCTGTCTCGCACGGCTAGCGGATTTTGTAAGTGACCACTCACATACTGAGATTGGGCTTGAGGGCGCGCTGGACAACGCGAGACGGACAGTTGTGCTGCTCGAAGGACTCGCGCAGAAATAACGCGAATACTGTATATATATACAGTATTCGCGTTATTTCTGCCATCATCGTTTCGACGGCGTCTAAGAAGGCCTGCCTATATAGGAGATGACACAGCCTTCCATGCATTTGCCCGCGCCGAGCCGGCCGCACGACTCGTGAGCCCCTTGTTGGCGGGCGCAGCGGTCGATGTCGAGAGGGGCAAGCTGATGCCATGAGCGAGCGGCTGCGGCGAGCGCTCGACCGGGTGGAGTGCGTCGCGGGTGTCTTGCAGGCAATGCGCTGCGGACGGCTGTGAATCGGCCGGGGTGCTCGATGCGTCGAGGTGCGCTATTGAGGTGGCAAGGTGGCCGCAGGAGTATCCGGCCGACGCTCTGGAATGGTTGGTCCTTGCGCGCAAAGACGGAGGAGAACTAGGGCCTCGATGTTGCGACAGTAGCAACAAGCATTTCGGACGGGCAGTGCATTGGGGCGGAGGTCGTGGCCAAAATCATCGGAGCGCTTCAAAGATAAGGATTTATGGATTTTTCCATAAAATCAGTCGCTTACACGCGACATCAGTAGAGTGCATCAACGAAAAGTGCGACACCTGTAGGTAACTTGCGCACACTGCCGTCGAAAATTCCGCCGGTCTGCGATGCAGAAAGGTGTGCAACAGCGCCGAACATCGAGTCGCCGTAGCGCCTGGCGACATGAGTAGGGTGAAAACGGCGACATCGGTAGCGTAAAAGCACACTGTTTCTGCTTTCCGGAACTACACCTAAATTACACCCGCTCGCCCACGTATGGCGCGGAGTGTGCGTCATACGCGGTGCGTCTTGAGCCAGTCGCGCAGCGCGTCATTCATCCGCGTTTGCCAGCCGTCGCCGCTTGCTCGGAAGCGATCGATTATCTCGGCGTCGTATCGAACCGTTACCGCGATTTTTGGGTGGGCAAGCTTTGGCCGGCCACCGCGCGGCTTCATTTGTGCGAACTGTTCGTCCGTCGGCTCGAACGCGTCAGGATCGTCCGCGATGCCGCGTGCAATCGCGGTTTCTTCTTCTGGTGTGTTACGAATCAACTTGGATTGCTTTTTCATAGTGATCAATTCTCCCGGTTGTTGGCCTTGCGCAGACTGATAACCCTGAAGGTCTCGCCACGCTGCGTGAACACGACGCAATAAAGGCGGGCACTGATCACGGCATAGCCAATTTCGCGCAACTCGCCTTAATCCTTGCGGTCGTCGGGTGCGCACCATACGGACGACCAATCAATCGCTTCAGCGATGGACAGACATACGCCGTGTTTCTGTTCGTCGGCGTTGCTCTTGGCTTGGTCGTGTGTTGTTTTCATAATGTTATTGTAGTTACGAAAACCAGACGTGGCAATGGGCCTTGTGACTACGATTATTTGTCGTCGATACGGGAAAGCGATCGGTGCCGACTTCGTGTGGGGATGAAGTGCTTTTACAGTTGACGCGGGTATTCCTCGCACGCGCGTGCATCACGGCTCGGGCGATCTACTTCAAACGCAATGTGCTTTCGTCGACGTTCATTCAGCACAAGTTGCTCACGCGCGACGAATTCGACAAATGGGCGCTCGCTTTCCTCATGTTCGGCAATGCGTACATCGAGCAGAGAAAAGCAAGGCTCGGCAACACGCTCGCGCTCAAACGCGCGCCGGCGAAATCCGTGCGTCGTCGAATCGACTTGCAACGCTTCGTGTAGCTCAACGGCTTGCAGCAGCTCGAACACGAGTTCGAGCCAGGTTCAGTGCATCACTCGATGGAACCGGACATTAACCAGGAGGTGTACGGCTTGCCTGGATATCTCGGTGCCCTGCGCTCTGGCTGGTTGAACGAGTCCGCAACGCTCTTTCGTCGCAAGTATTACGAGAATGGTTCGCACGCCGGTTTCATCCTGTACATGACCGATGCGGCGCAGAGTCAAAGCGATGTCGACAAGATGCGCGAGGCGTTGAAAAACAGCAAGGGACCAGGCAATTTCCGAAACCTGTTCATGTACGCGCCGAACGGCAAGAAAGACGGTATCCAGCTCATTCCCGTTTCCGAGGTCACGGCGAAAGAGTAACCGTCCGCCCCTGACCGTATAGACGCCTGATGAAGGCGACGCCATGCTTTCCGGGGGCACAAATGTGACTGTGTCCACAAAGGATCATGGAC
>Ga0153933_1000749_pt1 | contig 10449 bp, 11 predicted proteins | sample TSNJ017MetaG_FD_102275 | JGI IMG/M metagenome (GOLD analysis project Ga0153933, IMG submission 102275) | Attine ant fungus gardens microbial communities from New Jersey, USA - TSNJ017 MetaG | ecosystem: Host-associated > Fungi > Mycelium > Unclassified | place: USA: New Jersey, Wharton State...
CTTTCCCGCCATTCTTGAGAGGGCCGAGCCGGCCGGGATCAACTCCTGGCCGGCTTTATTTTTCGATGATGAGTTCAGCATCCTCAGCCGGACACCATCCGCTCGAATTTCGGCACCGAGGGATCGATCACGTCCCAGGCATGGCCGCCGACGCTGTAGGTCAACGCTTGCGGCTTGAACTGGCTGGGGTCGTCAAGGCTGGTCGCGTGCACCGAGATCAATTCCGGCATCGCGACGAACGACAGATAGACCGGCGTTCCGCAGGTCGGGCAGAACGCGTGGATCTTTTCGTTGCCGCTGTCGCCCGCAATCCGCCAGGTGCTCGCTTCGCCCGTCACGGTCACGTCGGCGCGCTTGGGGAAGGTCAGATAGGAACCATGCCCGGTGCCGCTTCGCCGCTGGCAGTCGCGGCATTGGCAGTGGTTCTCGAAGATCGGTTCGCTGCGCGTTTCATAGCGGATCGCGCCGCACGCGCAGCCGCCGCTGTAGATCATGGTCAATGTCGTTCTCCCAATGGCAGGGTTGCTGATTGATCAGGCCGTCTTCGGCTTGGCGAAGACGTCGAGCCCACGGCCGGTTTCCAGCAGGGATTTCAGGCTGGAGAGAACCACCGGCCAACCCTTGCTGATTCCCGCAGCCATGCTGCCCCCCGCTTCGAGTTCATCATGGGTGACGGTCAGCCGGACCATGTCGTTGTAGTCTTCGATTTCGAACGTCACCCGGCTGTAGGCCGCCGGGTCGGCGGCTCGCGACGGGTTCGCCCAGGTCATGACGAGACGGCGCGGCGGCGAGACCTCGACGACCTTGCCGACGACCTGGACCGTCCGCTCAGCGTTGGCGCGGACGTGCTCCCATTTCGATCCGACCTTCCAGTCGGAGACGTTCTCGTGGCCCCAGTAGCGCCTTGCGACATCAGGCCGCGTGATGGCCTCAAACACCTTTTCCGGGGTCGCGAGAATGTAGGTCACGTAGACAAAGCTGGTGGTCTCTTGGGTCATCATCACTCTCCTTCAAGCTCTCTCTTCAAATCGTGCAGCAGGCTCAGCCGTTCGCGTTCGAACTTGCGCACCCAGCGCTCGTAGACGTCGTGGAGCGGCACCGGGTTGATGAAGTGCAGCTTCTCGCGACCACGCCTGACCGTGCTGACCAGATTGGCCTCCTCGAGGATGCCGAGGTGCTGCGTGGCGGATTGCCGGGCCATGTCGAGGTTCTCGCAAAGCTGGCCGAGGGTCTGCCCGTTCCGCTCGCAAAGCAGGTCAAGCAGCCTCCTGCGTGTCGCATCGCCCAGCGCCTTGAAAACCTTGTCCGCGTCCATCAGTCCCGCTCGTTTGACCAGGATAATATGCAGGCAATTACCTGCATGTCAAGCGCAGGTATTTGCCTGCATTTGACGGCAACCAGGGTGGATGCCGCTCGACGCGAGGCCGTTCAGTTCTGTCGACTGTTCAGCTGGAATTGAGCCGGCCGAGCCTCAACTCCCGAGCGACCTTGCCTTCGCAATCATGACGTCGGCCGTGCCGTGGTTGTAGGTCCGATAGATCCGGTCGTAGATCCACGGCAGGCTGAGCGTGCTGCTGTTGACGTAGAGGAATACCTCGCCGCTGGCCCGCGGTTCGAAGGTCGTGGTCCAGGCATCTCCCTGCCCGTCGAGCCTGAGCAGATGCTCCTCGAAGCCGGGTCCGCCGACCCGAAGGATGGTCGCGGACCATTTCGACCAGATCAGCCGCTTGAACGGCCAGCCGAGCAGATGATGCAGGGAATGAATGCCGCCGAAACCGTTGGGACCGGTCTCGGTCCCGCCATCGTCCCACGGCTTGTCGATCTTCAGCGTCACGTAATAGGTCTCGCCCTGCACGACGCGCAATCCGGTGGCGTTGCAGGCCTTCGAGATGTCCATTTGCGCCGGCGCCATCATCGCGCCCTCGACGAGAACGCCGCCGGTCCCCTTGCACACCAGGCCAAGCGTGTTCGCCGCGCCGAAAGCAAGCCACCAGAACAGCCACCACATGATCAGCGTCGGCAGGATCCAGTGCGTCAGCACATAAAACCCCGCGCGGTACCAGCCACGCCGCCGCAGCCAGTAGACGTTGGCACGCCAGCCTGACAGCGCGGGATATCCCTCCGGCGCGTGCCAGGCGATGCGCGCGACGTCGCGCACCTTCTGCTGCAGCATCGCGCCGAGGTACATGAACACCAGGATCGCGATCACGCCGATCAGCACGAAGCCGGGGCCGTTGCGGAAGGCGATGAACCAGGGATCGAGGAAACCCGGCAGGAAGGACGCCGCTGCATTGACCAGCGGATTGACAAGGCCTCCCACGGCCCTGCTCCCGAAGGCCGGCTTGTAGATCACGAAATACGGAATGAAGGCCACGAAGGCGGTCGCGAACGCGGTCAGGAAATAGACGACGCGCCGCAGCCAGACCCAGTTCCAGACGTCATCCTGGACCTGCGAGCGCGGCCGGCCCTGGTCGGGCGGGCATCGTGCTGCGTTGGCCGTGCCGGCGTCGTCGACCCATTTGTAGGCCGCAGGCACCACAACCGGCGCATAGCGGTCGGTGCCGTCGACGATGCGGTCGAACACCGAATGATGGATGGTCGCCTTCGGAACCGGCAGCACCGTCCGCGGCATATCCGGATGCAAATCGTCGAGGATCTCGCTTTGCGGGTCCACCTGGTGACGCAGCAGCCGCCAGATGCGGCGCGCATCGGCGCGCACCGAGAGCCGGTAGGACGGCTCGCGATAGATGTCGGCAACGTTGCGCGGCTTGTAGCGATAATATCCCGCGAGCCCCTTGCGGGAGTCGTTGAGCTTGTCGGTCGGATAGATCAGAGGATCGACGGTAATCTCGCGTTGGCGGTCCAGCGTGCGCAGGCCGTAGGGTGTGGCGCGGTCGAGCATCCAGTCCAGCGTCACATAGGACAGGCCGTTCTGCGGATATCCGCCGCCGATGTCGGAATGAACTCCCGTGAACCACACTTGGCTGATGCGCTCGCGATCGGCGCGCGGCAGGTCGGTGCGCAGATGCGGCAGCGGATCGGCCTGCTGCATGGCTTCGGGCCGCGGGTCGTAGGTGATGTCGAACAGCCAGCTGTCCTTGATGCGTCCTTCGACCGCCTTGGTGCCGCGCACATAGCGCTCGTCCCAGATCACCGGATGGAACGCGTCGCGCTCCTCTTCCAGCGCGAGCGCGTGGCAGGCGCGATGGATCTTGGCGCTCATGAAATGGTCCGGCATCGAGAGCGGCCAGACCCAATAGTCGATGGCGCGGGTCATCTCCTGGATCGGCCCGCCATAGGCGTCGACCGTGTCCCAGATCCCGACGAAGCGGATGCTCTCGACCGGCACCGGCTCAGGCGCCGCGACGGGCTGGCCCCAAAGTTGGCGCCAGCTCCGGATGCCGAAATCCCTGATGCCGCGCAGGTCGATCCCGATGCGGCCACACGCCTTGAGAATTCCGCTGTCGAAGCGGCGTCGGTAGGCGCGATAGGCGTCGGCCGCGAACCGCGCGAGATCGGCCTCGTTGTTGTCGTAGCGCACGATTCCCTGCGAGGCGATCAGCCCTGCGACGATGCGGATGGTGAAGGCGCCGCGGCTGAAGCCGAAGCAATAGATTTCATCGCCCGCCTGGTAGTTGCGGCAGCAGAAGCTGTAGATCGCGATCACATTGCGCTTCAGCCCGAAGCCGAAGATGCCGCCGAGCGCCGCGAACAGCTTGAACGACGACGTCCCGACGCCGTCATCGTAGAAGGCGATCTGGCTGGTCGGGTCGCGGAGATCGAGCAGCTGAAACATCCGCCAGACGTTGGTCTTCAGGACCTTCGCCGAACTGTTTCCCGTCCCGTCGGACAACAGCACAATATTCTTCGCCATGGATGCTTCCGCTTGAAAAACCGCAAAAGCAACATGCTTGCCCGGAATTGCCGAGAAGGCAAGACACAATCAAAAGGCGAGAGGCTCGCGAGCGCGGCTCTAGGCCGCGCGGTCGGCCTCGCCTGCGATCATCCGCGCGGCAACGCGGTCGCGCCTGACGAAATGATGGAAGGCCACCGCAACAAGATGCAGTGCAATCAGCGCGAGCAGCACATAGGCGAGCAGGATATGGCGATCCTCATAGGCCGCGGCGGCCGCCTTGTCGGGTGAGGTGATCGGCGGCACGCGGAACAGGCCGAAGAAGCTGGAATAGTCCTGCGTCCGCGCACCTGACATCGCCCAGCCGAGCATCGACACCAGGATGGTGACGGCATAGAGCAGGCCATGGCTAACGCGGGCGGCGATGCGCTGCCATGAGGCTATATCCGCCGGCAGCGCGGGCGTCGGATTGACCCCGCGCCAGACCAGCCGAAGCACGGTGAGCAGCAGCACCAGATAGCCAATATCGGCATGGATCGAGCGGTAGAAGAAGCGATCCGCCCGCGCCGGGACATGGTTCATCCACCAGCCATAGGCGATCATGCCGATGATGGCAGCACCCAGCCCCCAATGGAACGCGCGGGCGAGCGACCCCCAGCTCGAGGTGGTGTTGCGGATCATGGTGGAAAGGCCCCTTCCGGATTTGCACGTCAAAGCAATGACTTGCCCTGATAGTGAACGGTATCGGTCGAGGCTGTCCAATATTCCGCAATTTTACCGCCTTGTGTGACGAGAGAGAGCCGGACGGCCAAAACAACCGAATGGTAACCCTGACCAGGATAGGCTCTTCCCGTGCCCGTTTCCCCGACCATCCTCGTGTTCGATTCCGGCCTCGGCGGCCTCACCGTGCTCCGCGAGGTGGTCCGTGTCAGGCCCGAGGCGCACTACATTTATGTCGCCGACGACGCCTTTTTCCCCTACGGCCACCACACCGAGGAGGAGATCATTGGCCGCGTGGTGCCGCTGGTCGGTGAACTGATCGATGCGCATACGCCCGACCTCGTCGTGATCGCCTGCAACACCGCCTCCACGCTTGTCATGTCGCATCTGCGCGACGCCTATCCGTTGCCCTTCGTCGGCACCGTTCCCGCGATCAAGCCGGCCTGCGCCGCCTCGAAGACAAGGCGCGTCTCGGTGCTCGGCACCAGGGGCACCGTCAAGCGGGAATATACCCGCAAGCTGATCCATGATTTCGCGTTGGGCTGCGAGGTCACACTGGTCGGCTCGGGCGAACTCGCCTCGCTTGCGGAAGCCGCGCTGAGCGGCCAGCCCGTGCGTGACGAGGAGATTGCCGCCGAGCTCGCGCCCTGCTTCGTGGGCGACGGCCCGCACGATCCCGCCCGTACCGACACCATCGTGCTCGCCTGCACGCATTACCCGCTGCTGCTCGATCGGCTGACGAGGCTTGCGCCGTGGTCGGTCGACTGGATCGATCCCGCGCCCGCGATCGCCCGTCGCGTCGCCGACCTGCTCGGCCCGATCGGGTCCGAACGCGACACGGCCGGCGCCGAGATGATCTTCACCTCGAAGCGCCCGCACGCGCTTTCGCAGGCGCTGATGCCGTTCTTCGGCGGCCGCGTCCCGGCGTGAGCCTTTCCGGCGTCACGCTGCGCTGCTAGTTTCCTCTTCGCCTTGCGCTGGAGGATCGCCTTGACCTCATCGTCACCGACGCCGCTCAACCGCCTGCGCAAGCAGTGGCGCGAGAAGCGCCCGACCTTCGGCGCGATCGCGACCATGCCGAGCATCCAGGCGGTGCAGATCATGGCGCAGTCGCTGGACTGGATCATCGTCGACCTCGAGCACGGTCCGATCGATCTCACCACGGCGCATGCGATGATCGTCGCCACGTCGGGCACGCCCTGCGTGCCGATGGTGCGGATCGCGGCCAACGAGCCGCATCTGGCGAAAGCGCCGATGGATCTCGGCGCGCTCGGCATCAACTTTCCGATGATCTGCGACCGCGAAGGCGCCGAGAAGGCGGCGCGCAGCGTGCGCTATCCGCCGAAGGGCGAACGGCTCTGGGGTCCGTTCCACGCGCCGTTCCGCTGGGGCGTCTCGATGGCCGACTACATGGCGACCGCAGACGACGACATGATCTGCATGATCACGATCGAGCATGTCGAGGCCGTCAATCGCATCGATGAGATCATGGCGACACCAGGCATCGATCTCGCGGTGATCGGTCCCGGCGATCTCGCCACCTCGATCAACAAGCGTGGTCTGCCCGATGATCCCGAGGTGGTGGCGCTGATGCAGCGCGCCGAGGACGGCATCCTGAAGAGCGGCGTGCCGATCGGCGGCGTCGCGCGCACCGCCGAGCAAGCCAACGCGATGATCGACCGCGGCTACCTCGCTCTCGCACTCGGCTTCGACTGGTCGCTGTTCCAGCGCGGCATTGCCGCAGCGTTCGCGGGGATCAGGCGGTAACGACGATCTTGGCCCGGATGAACCGACATCAGGATTCGCGCGACTGATGCTGAGCTGACAACCGGTGCAAGGGTGCGCGGGATTGAGCACAGACAATGGTCCCGTCAGTTTCGCGTAAGGGTCAGCGCCGCACGGCGGGCGACACGCAAAACCCCGGGCGCGAGTTGCGCTGTAAGATGAACGATCAAGATGAACGATATTGGCCGAACGTCTGATGTTCCACGGACAACGCCCGCTTTTCGCCCTCAATCTGCGCTGTTAGAACTTTCAAGACAGGCGCTGTCAGGAGCGAACCAATCCACTGCAATCCGGCTCATTCGTGCTATCAGAGAGAGGCGGCGGGCAGCGGATTGGGCCCGCCCTTCATTCGATTTTTTGCCGATTGCGGGAATTTGAGCCGAACGGATGCGCGGTAAGTCACGCAAATTGTCCCTGCCGCGCCGGCTCGTCGCCGATCTCATGCGTGCATCGGCTCGTGTGGCCTTCGTGTCCCTCACCCGCCCGCTCGATATCAGCGCCGTGGTCGAGGCGCGCGCGCAAGGCGTGAAGCCGCCGGGCTGGGCCGCCATCTTCATCAAGGCTTTCGCGCTGGTGGCCAGGGACGAGCCGACCCTGCGCACGCTCTACGTCAAATGGCCGTGGCCGGCGCTGTACGAAATGCCGCGCAGCGTCGCCATGGTGGCGGTGGCCCGCGTCGAGGACGGCGAGGATTGCGTGATGTTCGAGCGCGTCTGCGCGCCGGACCAGATGACGCTTGCGGACATCGACGCGTTGATCCGGCGCGCCAAGACCGCGCCGCTGAAGGAGATCCCCTCGTTCCGCAAGACTCTGTGCGTGGCAAGCCTGCCGCTGCCGCTGCGGCGCCTGGCCTGGGCGATCGGGATGAATGTCGGCCGCCAGCGCGCCAATTTCTGCGGCAATTTCGGTGTGACCTCGGTCGCGGCGATCGGGCCGGGCGAATTGCACGCGCTGAGCCCGGGGCCGTTCCTGGTCAGCTATGGCGTGATCAAGCCGGACCAGACCGTCGATGTGGTGCTGCGCTGGGACCATCTGGTCTGCGACGCCGCCCTGATCGCCAAGACCTTGACCCGGCTGGAACAGGTGCTGAACACCGAGATATCGGCCGAATTGCGCGCGATCTGCCCGCAAACCGAGGCAAGGCTGGTCCGGGCGGCTGCCAATCGGGCGTAAGGGGCCGAAACGGTCGATTTTGCCTCCAATTTGGTGCCAAAAGCCGGGCTGTTTCGTTTGACAGCGCGGTGCTTTCTCCTTAAGACCACCCCTGCTCGCGGGCCGGTTTCGGCCCGCGATGCGTTTCGCGACCCGTGGTTTGCCCTCGAGCTTTCGAGGCGGACCTGTCGGTACGGGCCTTTCGGCCGGTGCACAGGAGGGCGCGTTTCCTCAAAACCTGAAACCTGAAAGAGGACGCGATGACAAAGCGCAGTGAGGCGAAGTACAAGATCGATCGCCGCATGGGCCAGAATATCTGGGGCCGCCCGAAGAGCCCCGTGAACCGCCGCGAATACGGCCCCGGCCAGCATGGCCAGCGCCGCAAGGGCAAGCTCTCCGACTTCGGCGTGCAGCTCCGCGCCAAGCAGAAGCTCAAGGGCTACTACGCCAACATCTCCGAGCGCCAGTTCCACGGCATCTATGTCGAGGCCGGCCGCATGAAGGGCGACACCGGCGAGAATCTGATCGGCCTCTTGGAGCGCCGTCTCGACACCGTGATCTATCGCGCCAAGTTCGTCTCCACGATGTTCGCCGCGCGCCAGTTCATCAACCACGGCCACGTCAAGGTGAACGGCCGCAAGGTCAACATCGGCAGCTACAAGCTGAAGGTCGGCGACCAGATCGAGGTCAAGGAATCCTCCAAGCAGCTCACCCCGGTCCTGGAAGCCACCCAGCTTCCCGAGCGCGACGTGCCCGACTTCCTCGAGGTCGATCACGGCAAGATGACCGCGAAGTTCACGCGGATTCCGGCGCTCACCGACGTGCCGTTCCCGGTGCAGATGGAGCCGCATCTGATCGTCGAATTCTATTCGCGCTGATCATTGCAGCATTGCGAGATACCAAAGGCCCCGGTTTTGCCGGGGCCTTTTTGTTTGGGCGCAAGATGCTAATATCTCCGGCAAGTGTCGGACACCGCCCCATTGAGAGTCTTGCCGATGACCCGGTTGCTCGAACAAGCGTTTGATACCGTCTCAAGTCTGCCCGAAGCAGAGCAGGACGAACTGGCGCGTGTTATGCTGCAGCTTGCCGGCGTCGACCAACCGCCGCTCGAGCTCACGGCTGAGGAGAAGGCAGATCTGGCCGAAGCTGATGCCGAGATCGCGCGCGGCGAGTTGGCTACGGCTCAAGACGTGCGCGCCATGTGGGCAAAGCACGGGCTGTGAACGTCCGCTATACGCGACGCGCGCTTGCCCAGATTGATCGGGCGCTCTCTTACATTGCAGAACGATCGCCCCAAGGAGCCGTTCACGTTCGCGACCGTGTTTCAGCTCTCGTCGCCTTGCTGCAAGAGCAGCCCTATGCTGGTCGCGCAACGAGCTATCAGGGTGTCCGCCGGCTCGCGACGACGCCCTATCCTTACCTGATCGACTATCGCGTGACGCCGACCGAGATTGTCATTATGCGGTTTCGCCACGCCGCCCGGAGACCTATCGGCTAGCCGCCAACCCGCGCCGCGCTCGATTGCAGCCCGTCGCGTAGCAATGAAGGAAATCCATGCACTATACCCCCGCCCCGCCCGACCCGAACGCCCCGCCCGTCCGCATCAATTTGTTGTCGGACACCCAGACCAAACCGACGCCGGCGATGCGCGAGGCGATGGCTCGCGCGGACGTCGGCGACGAGCAGGTTGGCGACGACCCGACCACCAATGAGCTCAACGCCCGCGTTGCCGGCCTGCTCGGCAAGGAAGCCGCCGTGTTCATGCCCTCGGGCACGATGTGCAACGTCGCGGCAACGCTGGCCTATTGCCGGCCCGGCGACGAGATCCTGGCGCACGCCACCGCGCACATCATCGCGCGCGAGGGCGGCGCGCATGCGGCGCTCGGCGGCTTCCAGATCATGCCGCTCACCGGCGACGACGGCCAGTTCACGCCGGACACCTTCCGCGCCGCGCTGCATCCGCGCACCCGCTACCAGCCGCCGCAGGTTCTCGTCAGCGTCGAGCAGACCGCCAATATCGGCGGCGGCACGATCTGGAAGAAGGCCGCGCTCGACGAGGTCGTGAGCATCGCCAAGGCGCACGGCCTCGCTACTCACATGGATGGCGCGCGGCTCCTGAACGCCACCGTCGCCTCGGGCATCTCGCCGCGCGACATGACGGCGGGCTGGGATTCCGCCTGGATCGATTTCTCCAAGGGGCTCGGTGCCCCGATCGGCGGCGCGATCGCCGGCACGCGCGCCTTCATCGACGATGTCTGGCGCTGGAAGCAGCGGCTCGGCGGCTCGATGCGGCAATCCGGCGTCGCGGCCGCGGCCTGCATCCATGCGCTCGACCATCATGTCGACCGTCTCGCCGAGGACCACGCCAACGCACGAGCGCTGGCGCGCGGACTGTCGCAGATCAACGGCATCGAGGTGCAGGCGCCCGAGACCAACCTCGTGTTCTTCAAACCCGACGGCGCGGGCGTTGCCGGCGCCAGGATGGTCGCCGAGTTGCGCAAGCGCGGCGTGATGCTGGCGATGATGGACGGCCGCATCAGGGCCTGCACGCATCTCGACGTCACCGCCGGTCAGATCGAGGAGATGATCGGCCACGTGCGCGATATCGTGCGCGGGGCGTAGGGCTCAGCGCCCCATCGCCTTGTAGATCAGCGTCTTCAGCTCGAGCTGGATCCGGCCGCGCTGCGACGGGGTCTGCGCCATGAAGATCCCGAACAGATCATCCTCGGGATCGATGAAGAAGAAGGTGCCGCCGACACCGTCCCAGCGATATTCGCCGAGCGGCCACGACGTGTATTCCGGCACCGAGGTGCGGACGGCGAAGCCGAGGCCGAAACCCGAATTCGGGCCCGGATAGTAATTCTGGTCGCGCACCACGCCGGTTTCGGGACCAATATGGTCCTTCGTCATCAGCGCGACGGTCTCCGCCTTGAGATAGC
>Ga0153933_1000750_pt1 | contig 10446 bp, 9 predicted proteins | sample TSNJ017MetaG_FD_102275 | JGI IMG/M metagenome (GOLD analysis project Ga0153933, IMG submission 102275) | Attine ant fungus gardens microbial communities from New Jersey, USA - TSNJ017 MetaG | ecosystem: Host-associated > Fungi > Mycelium > Unclassified | place: USA: New Jersey, Wharton State...
AAACTGGGGCGCAGAGATGCGTTGTCGCCAGATCAGAAGGCCGACATTAGGAAGAAGCTAGCGAAGGGCGCGACGGCGCGCAGTCTGGCAAGGGAATACGCCGTGTCGCACCCCACGATCTTGAAAGCTGCGCAATGCGGCTAATGGCATCCCTCGGCGCTTGAGTGCTAAAGATCCTGATTCCGCGATTATGGAAGCGCGGAAGAATATCGAAATGGTCATCGAAGATCTGGCCGGCATTGGTGGGTGACGCAGGCTGACGACGGTCGTTTATGTCGGATTCGCTTGCCACCACGTGGCATTGCGCTACTGCAGCGCATGTAGTGCGTCCCGTGTGAGGGTTGTTCGCATCTCATCTCCCATCCACTTCCGCACCGATGCTGCATTGGCGTACAAAATGGTCTGTACTGCCCGCAGCCGCGAGAGAAGCGTTGCGACATATGTGATTCAAGCTCTTCGGCAGCGTGGCTGCCGTCTGGCTTCGGCTTGGTGAGGTTAAGAATCTGCTGCTCCCCTTGTTTCCCGACCGCCCACTGCCAGTGAACTAGCTTGTTCCTCTGCTGCGTGACTTTCTCGAATTCGCTGAGCGCTCGCTTGACGTGAGCATCGGCTGTGGGGTCGTCTGAGGGCGCGTTGTCGATCAGGGCGCCGACGATCTTCGGCATGTCTCCGACCTTGATTCTTCCATGTTGAATAATGATTTGTGCCCGTACGGCGTCAATGCCGCAATAGTCGACGAACGTCGAATAAATGTAGGCCTAAACCGAAGAATGCGCGTCGATCACTTCCCCCAATGCACGCATGAACTGTTCGCGAACCGGCCCGGAGTAGGCGCTTGGTTTTTCTTCGCTCATCTCAAACAATCCTTACGCATTTGGCAGCGACGTAAAAATTTTGTTGCTTCTCTTCCGCGATTCTCTTTCCCGGAATCAGTGCGAGCTTGTCGCCCGACTCGTCACCCTTTTGGACCAGTAACTCCTCCAGAATCGGATCAGGCGCAGCGGCGATGATTCGGACCGCAGGAATACCCTCCAACCCATTCCTCGTCGGAATTACGACATCGAGATCGCCCTCAACATCCTCGATCACCTGAAGCTTTTTGATGTACTCGGATATTTTCATGGCTTTTCCGCGATAGTGATCGTCGTTGCGCATCATTCCCTGCGTTCTGAATCCGATTACAGGCCTTTCAGGATTTCGGCGCGCTTGGCATCGTGCTCATCTTTGGTGATCAGACCACGCTTATATAGGTCGTCCAGATTCGCGAGCCGTTGGCTTGAATCCGACACCGGGAATGCGGTGGCGGCTATGCGACCCACGGACCGGAATTCGATCGAGTGGGTGGGGCGCTCCTCTCGACCACGCTGCTTCCGTGCTTTTGTTGACAAAGTGGTCCCCACCTCTGCATTTGGCGGAGATCACTCTGACCATTCTGGTCGCTGCCGTCGAGACGATGCTGAGGCAACGCTTACGCTGTGCTTCCCCTGCTGGCAAAAATGCGGCGGCTTAATAGACCAGTTGCGAGCGCATATCGCGAGACACTGCCAGCGCCATTTTTCTTAACTCGGGATATTGTTCCGGGCGGAGCAAAACACCATGCATGGAAAGGTTAAGATCGCGGGTGACCGTGATCTGGTGTCCCTCAGCCACATATGTTGACGTATAAGTGCCGAACGACGACTCGATCTTCGCGGGTTGCGGGAGCGTCGCGACCTTCACATCATCCGGCAGAGAGATGATGGTCGTTTCCGTTAGGTGGCGACTTAAAAAGGGCATGGCGAACTGGCGAGTTTGCGGTCCGAACGCCTCGAAGGCAGATGCAATTCCGCTAAAGCCATTCAGACCGACCGGTACCTGCATGGCCCCCGGGCCTGGAACCTGCGCATAACCGGGCAACTGGAATTCTGTGCGGTACACGAATGGTTTCGTCAAATCGTGCACATCGCTATAGTGAAAGGTGCCTGTGCCGTTCTGCCCGGTAAGGGTCAGCACGCGCGTTGCCACCTGCGGTTCGACGCCCGGTTGAATAGATGCGAAGATCTCGCGTGAAACCCAGTCGAAGGTGCCTGTGCTGTCAATTACGCCCGTGCCATTTGCGTTACCGTCGCTGTCCAGTGCGACGCGGATCGTGGCCTGTACTCGCGTGTTATCCGCGCTGCCGACCGGCAACATGACTATTTTCGCTGCACCTGTGCCATCGTCGGCCACGAGCGCTGATTTGCCCATTTCGGCGGGTGGTAGCGTGCCGAACCGCGCTACTCCCGCTGTCGAATCGGCAAACACGTTGAAATCCGGCAGGTACGTGATGGCGTGATCGAAGACGCCGAGTGGCGCGGCTACCTTCGGTAGCTCATATTCACTGCCCGAATTCACCAGGACCGGGCTGCTCTTGATGCCCTTGGCAGCGAGCAACGCCTGCAGTACCGTCACGTGGTCTTTGCAGTCGCCATACTCGGCCTTGAGGATGGTATCGGCGTCGTGCGGCACAACTCCGCCGAAGTCGAGATAGATCGCCACATAGCGAATATGCGTGCTAACCCAGTCATAAAGTGCTTCTGCCTGCTCCCTGGGTTCACTGATGCCCTTCGTCAACTGATCTGCCAGCTTTTGCACGGCCGGAGTGACAGCGGATTTCGGTTGCGCTCGCTGCTGGTATGCGGCACCGATAGCGGCGAAGTTCGGGAACGTGGTCACAGCAACCCGCGGACTGTGATCTTTCGCGCTGACGGATTGGAGTTCAGGCGCGCGCGCTGTGGCATCGTTCAGAGACCAATGCCACACCTGCATGTCGGGCTTGTCAGAAGCGACCTGTCCTCCCTGAACACCGGTTGCCTCAATGTACAGTTTCAGCGAAGCCGGTGCACGCACCGTGACGGTGGTGGTCTTGATCTCGAACTGGTCGTTAAAATATTCGATGACAGAAAACTGGCCAGGGAAAATCGGTTTTTGCTGCGTTTGGCGCGCGCGCAAGTTGATCGTCGCGCCGGCCTCAGTGCCGGGGAACACAACGGTCTTAACGCGGCCATCATCAAACATAGGCGCGTCGGCGCTCTCCTTGCTCTGCTGTTCGAGAATCTTGTCGGGCGTGACGTCGATACGCTTGCCTTCCTTGGTAATGGTGTAGGCCTCTTCCACCTCCATCTCTTCTAGCGATTTGCTGTAACGCAAAGGCACCTGACTAAACAGCTTGACAGCTTGGTCCGTATTAAGGCGAATGCTTTCCGTCTCGTCCTTCGTATACGTACCGTCGGCCTTGACGTCATAAACGATGTCGTCCGAAAGCTCGGTCAAAGATGGCTGAAACGCGGTAGTCTGTGCGTGAGCGGTGGAGCTGATTGACACTAAACCGATGAGAATGGTCTTGGTTAGACTGCGCATGATTTCAAGTTTCTTTCGTTAGTAGTGGAAACGATTTCGATGCCAAAGCGAATCGTAATAACCATCCGCCGTGATCCCGGCCTTGATATTGCATCACGATACCTTGCTCCATTCGAACTCGCCAAAGAGAAACAGATTCTCCTCTGAATCGCCGTCTTTACTTCGCTTCTCCAGCTACCTGTCAGATCTGGTCTAGTACACTTAAGGAGACCAGAATCCGAGGTTCCCGAGGCTTAATGCCAGCCTCAGTCGGGAGGTCCGCCACTTCGAAACCGCAAGCACGCGTTGCTTGCGCGCATCAGTGAGCGCCGCTTGAGCGTTCAGCAGTTCTGTAAATGCACCAACTCCCTCCTTGTAGCGTCCACGTGCGACTTCAAGCGAACGTTGCGCGGCATCAAGCAGGTCCTGCGAGATTCCAAGACTCGCCGTGTCGGTCAGCAAACCTTGATAACTCTTCCATACATCAAGCGACACCTGCAACTCTGTGTTTCGGAGGTCAGCTTCCTGTGCATCCACCTGTTGCTCCGCCTGTTCGACCCGATAGCCCGATGCTAAGCCTTCAAAGAGGGGGATTTTCAACTGGATGCCGATCGTGCTTCCCCGGCTCCCGGTGACCGGAAACTGTTCGGGTTGCTGCTGATACGAAGGATTGTTTTGGGAGAGGTTGCCCACCAGTGAGATCGTGGGCCGGCCTTCAGCTCGCACTGCGTCTACGTTCGCGCGTGCGGCTTCGAGTTGGGCGCGCGCCGCAACCAGTTTAGGATGCTGTAACTTCGCTTCGTCAATCAGTTGATCCACGTTTTGCGCGAATGCCGCATTGTCGACCACTGGCTCTGCCGTAACGACCCTCACAGACGTATCCGCATCAAGTCCCATCATGCTCGCAAGCGTCCCGGTCGCGGCTAACACGTCACCTTCAGCGCTCACACGATCAAGCACTGCGCGCCGGTAGATCGTCTCAGCCTGCAACTGGTCGCTCAAGCTGCCAACCCCGCCGTTGTGCTTTTCGGTTGTATCGTCGAGGCTTTCGCGTGCGGAGCTCTCTGTTGCTCTTGCGGCTTCAAGTGACGCTTGTGCATCGCTCAGGTTGTAGTACGCCTGAGCGGCCTTGAAGTATACGGCCTGAAGCGTATCGTCCTGTGCCGCATTTGCGGCCGCCAGCAGTTGTCGCGCCTGGCGCAAATCAGCACTTCGTTTTCCAAAATCGAATAATACCCAGCCGAAATCCAGTTCTCCGTACCGGCTCGAGGAGTTCTGCGATGAAGTAATCGAGCCCGCGCCAAGCGAATTCGCATTGTATCTCGTCGCCAGTGTGTCACGCTCGACTCCCACTGTCGCATCGAGCGTTGGCAGGTAGGCCGCTTCACTAACGCCGACGGCAGCCGCCTGCGCCCGTGCGTTCGCCCATGCTTGCTTCGTCTGTGGGTTTGCGCAGATCGCCTGCTGTAACACATCTTGTAGACTGAGCGGACGATCTGCCAATTCGGGCAGGCATGATTCGTTCATCAGGAGAGGACCAGCAGGAGAAGCTGATACGGTCTGCCTTGTCGCGTAGACGTCTATCCATTGGGCGCTGACGGCCGGTGCGAAAACCAGAACCAGTGCGCCGGCAGCAAAAAAGATGCGATTCGACATGGACCTTTACCGTTCAGCCACTGCGAAGTCCGAGCCGCTTGCCATTGAGGCAAGTGCCGATGTCGGTTGGTCAAACGCGACCTTGCCGGCACTCAGGGCGATCACCCGCGACGCGGACGCGATCGTCTCAGGCCGGTGTGCAACGATCACACGTGTCATCCGCAGCGCGCCTACGGCCGCGTTGACTTCCTGTTCACGCTTTACATCGAGGTGACTCGTCGCCTCGTCGAGTATGAGAATCTTCGGGCGTTTGTACAGCGCGCGGGCGAGCAGCACCCGCTGCTTCTGGCCTCCCGACAACACAGTACCCATGTCGCCGACCAGCGTGTTGTACCCCATCGGCATCGCGACTATATCTGCGTGTATGGCTGCGAGCTGCGCACATTCGGTGATCCACCGCGCATCGGCTTGCGGATCGAAGAAGCTGATGTTGTCCGAGATCGATCCGGCGAATAGAACGTCGTCCTGCAAAACCGTGCCCACGAGCGATCGGAGCCGTTCAATGCCAAGTCGGTCAACATCAACACCACCAACCCGCACCGTACCGCCAGTCGGCCCAAGGATCCCGAGCAGCACATTGACGAGCGTAGTTTTCCCACAACCTGACGGCCCGACGATGGCGACCGATTCGCCCGGCTCGATGTGAAACGAAACACAGTCGAGCACCAGCGGCTCGCCGTCAGAGTAGCGAAACGCCAGGTTCTCCGCCTCAATGCTTGAGGCGACATCATCGCCCTCGCTTGGTACGTGTCGAACAGTGGCGTCGAGTTCGGGTTTTGAAAACACGATGTCTGAGAGACGCTCACCTTGCAATTGCAGCATCTTGACTTCAAAAAACCGGTCGATGAGACTGCTCACCCGACTGTCGAACTGCATCTTGTATGCGTTGAAGGCGATAAGGACCCCGACGGTAAACTGACCGTCTATCACAAAGCGCGCACCGAGCCAGATCACTAACAATCCCTCGACGCCAAACAGCAACCCGTTAAGCTGTTGATAGAGCAGTTGCAGCTTCTGGACGTGCAGACCTGCATTGACCTGTTGAACCAGCAGCGCAAGCCATCCTGAGCGCCGCTCACTCTCTCGGTTAAACAACTTGATCGTCTTGACTCCGCGCACGGTCTCCAGAAAATTACTCTGCTGTTTAGCCGTATGGATAATTTGGTTTTCCGACGCCCGGCGCAGCGGCCAATACCATGCCCAGCGGAGCAAACCGTACAACAGCATGGTCCCGACTGCGATCAAACCTAACGTTCGACTGTAGATGAACATCATGGCAAGCGTGACGATGGTCATCACGCCGTCAATCACAGCGCTCAAAAACGACGCTGTGAGTGTCTGCTGGATCGTGTCTATCGAACCGAAACGCGAGACAACATCGCCAAGGTGCCGCCGTTCGAAATACTGGACAGGTAAGCTGAGGAGGTGCGAGAACACATTCGCCCGCCATTGCACGCTCAATGTTGTACCGAGATACATCAATGCCCACGCACGGACCGCGTTTGTCGCCTGTTGCATCAACAGCAACAGTCCAAACCCAAGTACGAGCAGGGTCAACAGACTACGATCGGCGCTCACGATGACGTCGTCGATCACCCATTGCAGGAAAAATGGCGAAACCAGGGAGAAAACTTCAAGCGCGAGGGCTAGCAAAAGAATCTGCCCGATCGAACGGGACAATCCGTTGACGGGGCCAATCAGCGTACGTAACTTGACCGCGGGGTTCGCGTTGCGTGGCTTGAAACTTCCCGTGGGCCACAATTCAAGTGCGACGCCTGTAAACGAGGCTGACACTTCTTCGAACGTCAGCTTGCGTTCGCCGCGCGCCGGATCGTGAATTGACACGCCACGGCCGGTTACCTCCCGAAGCACGACAAAATGATTGAAGTCCCAGTGCAGAATGCATGGCAAGCGCAACTGGTTCAGGCTGTTGAGATCAAGCTTCAGCGCGCGGGTGCCGAGTTCAAGACGTCCAGCGATGTCAATCACGCGCTTGAGAGCCGCCCCCTTGAGCGACATGGAAAACTGGCCGCGCAACGTCGCTAGGTCGACGTGGCAGCCGTAATATCCAGAAATCATCGCAAGGCAGGCCAGCCCACATTCCGCTGCTTCAGTTTGCAGGATTATCGGCAACTTGTTGCCAATGCCGAGCGAAAGGCGATCCAGAAGGGGCATGAGTCGAGGTCGGGTTAAATTTTACCGGTCACGCTGTAAAGCGGCTCAAGCACCCATTCATAAAGGCGGCGACGCTCCTGCAATATGTCCGCCTGAAGCGTAATACCAGCCTCCAGCGGTTGCCGCTTTCCGTAAGCCGTAACTGTCTGTGATTTCAACGCGACCGTGATCCGGTAGTACGTGCGGTCACTGTTACTCTGGATGCCACTTGAAGCGAGTTCGATGGCAGACAGCGCTGTGCGGGCGATCGAGATTACCCTCGCCTGATATTGTCCAAATTTCTGATATGGATACGCCTGATAACGCAGCAAAACGGGATCGCCGACACGTACGAATCCGATTGCCTCGCTCGGCACAAACAGGTAAACCTCCCAGCGCGCTCTTTCAGGCACGATGCTAGCCAGTGGTTTTGAAGCGTCCACCGTCTGGCCAGGTTGTGCGATTACAGCAGTCAGCGTACCCGCCTCCGGAGCGGAAACGACAAACTCGCGCTTTGCCTCGCTCTCAATCACGCTCTGGTCAACACCGATAACTTCCCGCTGCATTTGTGCAATCTGGTTCTGATGCTGGAGAGACGATTCTGCGAGACTACTTGTCGCCTCCTGCAACGACTGCATCACGCTCGTGCGGTCGCGCGCCAGACTCTCAAGCTTTGACTGCTGATCAAGCAGATCGCCCTGGCGTTGCTGCGCCTCGTCTTTCGAAATGTAGTCTCTGGCAAGCAGGTTCTCGTAACGTGTCGCCGCGTCTGCTGCAATAGACGTGCGGGCGCGCTGTGCAATCAGTTGGCTCTCGACGCCCGAGAGCTCGGCGCGTAGACTGAAAATCTTTTCCTGCAACATATTGCGCTCGTCTGCCTGCAAGACATGGGTCTTATCGATTTCCTGCTGTAGTGACTCCTTGCGCTGTCGTGCCCCTTCAATTAGCGCGGCCTGCGTGTTCCCCGCCGCCGTGCTTTGCAGATCAGTCGAGATCGTATATAGCGACTCTCCGGCGATGACCGACTGCCCCTCGGTCGCATTAACTTTCAACACAACTCCAGCCTGCTGCGGATAGATCTTGACAAGTCCTCCGTCAGGTACCACCACGCCTTCAACGGTCGTTCGTCTCGTGTAAGCGCCGAAGGCGAAAAAAAGAATGATGCAGATAGCCATAACCACAGCGATTGTTGTGAGGAATGTGAAGGACAGCGGACGAATCAGGAGAATCTCGCCGAGCATCCTGGTGCCCTGTGCATTTTCTGCCTCACTGCGGAAGAGTGTTGGTCGCTGAAGCATTAATGCTTTGAGAAGAGCAGGTGGTTGAAGAACGCTCGGGGAGTGAACCCAAGGAGACAAGGAGCGCTCAAGAAAAGCAAACACCGCCTTGATAATCATCCTTAGATCTGCGAGAGCCGAAGGCAGCAGCCAGCATCATTAATCCAACGTAGCCCGGCACCACGCGTTTGCCACTGTACACTGACGAGTGCATCAATGAACACGAAGGCACCTCCCCGCCACAACACAGAACATCACCGAAGCGCGATAAAAGTGTCGTTCGTTAAGGTGCAGAACACATTAATTTTTCAGAATCAATATCAATTTTCGGCCATAGTAGACGGAAAACAAAAGGAAAAAAATCGCCAGCGCTACTCCTCCCATGCGACTGAAGATCGACGCATGGCCACGCAAATCACCAAGCGCAAGCAATATTCCGTAAACGAGAAATATTGCACTTCCAGTGAAGCCCGTAAAATTATAAACCAATGCCTTCGTTGAGTTACTCATGATTTCGCATTAAAAAATCAATCGCTTCCAGATAATCCGTGCCGGGTTCACCAGTTCGTTATTCGTTTTTATACTCCGCCGAAAGCGACGGAGTCGTCTCATTTTTCTGCCGGTTCATGTATAATGTACCTCACCGACGAGGTACGAGATTACCCAGTATCGGCGCGAGACATTTTCAACGGACTTAGCTGCAAAGCCTCAGGCAGCCTTAACCCGAGGCATGCCCAAAAGTCTAGGGCTTTCCCGGACTCGTTAAAATCTTAACACCAGCCCCGTATAGCGCGCCAGCTGCGGCTCCCGCAGCGGACCCTTCGGGGCCAAATACCGAACCCACCGTAGCGCCAACGACCATGCCACGCCCGGCAGCATCGAGAACGCCATTTGCGCCAGCGGCAGCGCTAGCAGCAACCGAACCACTGTCGCCCCCCGAATCACTGCTACTAGGATCGTCGGGATTCGGCGCGAGAAGCATGGCGCCACTAACTTGACCGATCTCGATTTGATTGAGTTCTTGCATGTTAACCTCAGAAGAAAAATCGATTTAAATTATCCTGCCGTGCCTACCGCAAAGCCAGCAGTTGCCATATAGGACGGCTCGAAAACTCACAAACGAAAAACCATGACCCGTTCTTAGGCTGTGACTAGCATAGGTAAATCAAACCTTCAAACCATCTACAGAGCAAGACTTATTGAGACAGCCGCTACAGTTACAACCACAACGACACTAAAGGGCACCGGAAAATCGAGCCTAGCAACAATAAAAAATCGTCTAAGCATGAAAGGCACATCCAGCGTTCAGACGACATATGACAAAAATCGCTTCAGGTCAGCTACAAGCTCCTGCTTCGCCATTGCGTCGTCGAAAAGATCAGGCGCTTAATGTGCGACCGAGTCTAAACCATGAAACAACTCGAAACAACTAGAGGTAAATTGAGATAACCAATCAATCAGCATATGGAAAGCAGTAAAAAGTAATTTGTAATTTTACCGAAATAAACATGAAAGACATGGTGATGCGATTTGAATTTTTAAGCCACCCTTATCGTAGGAAAACCTCAACAGAATCAAGATGATTGTCGATATTCAGATCTTCGACATTCTTAAATTTTTTGAAACACCAATTCGGAGTCCCATTTAGAACGATGACTCTAAAATCGTGCAACCGAGATGAGCAAAACGAACCATTTACCTTGGGAGCTTCGCTGACCGAGCGATGAGCCCAGCCACGATCGCGGTCAGAGTGACCCGACTGGCCCGAAGTCTCGCAAAGGGGGCCGCTACCGAGAGAACGGAAAGCCCGCTCAGTGCCGGCTACTGTCCGACGCGCGACGCGCCGCCTGCGAGTTCACACCCGCGGGACATCGGGCAGGGTTCGGCCGATTCTGTTGAAAAAGTCGGCCGGCCCGTGAATTGTTGGCTATCCTGGAAGACATCGGTCGACGGGAGGGCTTCGAGATGATGGGTCAACTGGGCAGCGGTCAAGACAAACTCT
>Ga0153933_1000752_pt1 | contig 10413 bp, 9 predicted proteins | sample TSNJ017MetaG_FD_102275 | JGI IMG/M metagenome (GOLD analysis project Ga0153933, IMG submission 102275) | Attine ant fungus gardens microbial communities from New Jersey, USA - TSNJ017 MetaG | ecosystem: Host-associated > Fungi > Mycelium > Unclassified | place: USA: New Jersey, Wharton State...
ACAAGTGTGAGGGGAATGATGAAACAAAGGGCATTAGCAATCGCCATTCGAAGAATAATCTGGGCTGAACTGGCACTCTCAGCCGCGATCGCCGTTCCGGCGTTCGCGCAAAGCCAGCCGGCTACAACGGAGGCAACACCAGCAACGCCAGCCACGGCTTCAGGCGGCACCACCAGCGGCACCACGCCTCCAACGCCCGGCACCTCGGGCGTCACCGGCACCGGTACCCGCGCGGTGAAGCAGCTGCAAACCTTCCAGGTGACAGGCTCGCTGATCCGCAGTTCGGACAAGGTCGGCTTCAACCAGGTGCAGACGGTCACCCAGAAGGACATCCAGGACAGCGGCGCGACCAGCGTGGCCGACTTCCTGCGCACCACCACCGCCAACTCCGCGAATAGCTGGAGCGAAGGCCAGACCGGCAACTTCGCCGCAGGCGCCGCAGGTATCGCCTTGCGTGGTCTGAGTGAGAAATACACACTGGTCCTGATCGACGGGCAACGGGTCGCGCCGTTCGCGTTCTTCTCGAACAGCGTGGACAACTTTTTCGACCTGAACACGCTGCCGCTCAACACGATCGACCGCATCGAAATCGTCAAAACCGGTGCCGTGTCGCAGTACGGCTCGGACGCGATTGCGGGCGTGGTCAACATCATTACCAAGCACGACTTTCAAGGTCTGCAACTCGACGGCAGCTACGGCAGCTCAGTGAGCGACGGAGCCGGCAACGGCACGACGAAGTTCAGTGTGCTCGGCGGTTTCGGCGATCTGAACTCGGACCGCTTCAACGTCACCGCATCGGCCAGTTACTACGACAACGCCGGCTCCACGCTGGCGGATCGCGATACAACGGCCAATCAGGATTTCACCAACATGCCGGGCGGGCTGTCGTTGCTCGCGCCGTCGTACTGGAACACGGCGAACGGTGCGCAGGCGCTCGCGGGTTGCCCCAACGGCGGCTCGGTACGTCCGGCCGGCACCAATTACCTTGGCGCGCTTGCAGGCGGCGGGACAGTGTGTGCCGCCAATACGGCCAACGACACCTCCATCGTGCCGGAGACGCAACGTCTGAGCGCGAAGGTTCACGCCGACTTCAAGATTAACGACACCACCACGGCGTACGCCGATCTGTGGGAGAGCCACAACCAGACCACGACCAACGACGGTCTGTGGAACAACATTGTCGGCAACCCGGAAACGCCGACACTGATCTATTCGCCGGGAACCGGTCTCAGCCCGTTCAACAATACGGTTCCGCTCACCAACCCGTACAACACGACTGGTGCGGCTACCCCGTTGACGTATGCGTTCCCGGCGGCGGTGGCCGAAAAGACGGATTCCAATTTCTGGCGCGCATCCACCGGCGTCAAGGGAACGTTCGCGTTGCCGAACGGAGATTGGGATTGGGCGACCTCGATCAGCCACTCGCAAAGCACGGTCGACAATACGTACACGAACCAGCTCAATGCAAATGCGCTGACCAATATCTTCCAGAACGGCACGTTCAACTTCGCGAACCCGGCCTCGACGCCGAACGGCTTGAATGGTCTGTATCAGAGCGCCACGAACGAAGGGATTTCGAAGCTCGATACGGTCGACGCCACCTTGGCGACGCCGACCCTGTTCCACCTGCCTGCGGGCGATGTGGGTATCGGCTTCGGCGCGCAGTTCCTGCACGAGAGCGAGTTCATCAGCCCGGGCGCCGAGTATCTGACCGGCCAGGTTGCGAACGTGGATCTGGAAACTGTGAACGGCCAGCGTAACGTCGCCGCGGTCTACTACCAGATCGATGTGCCGATCATCCAGAACCTGACGTTCAGCCAGTCCGGCCGTTACGACCACTACAGCGATTTCGGCGGCGCGTTCTCGCCGCGTTTCGCCCTGCGCTATCAGCCGGTGCAGGCCATGACGATGTACGCGTCGTATAACCGCGGCTTCCGTGCGCCGACCTTCGTCGAAGACAGCAAGTCGCAAACGCTGGGCATTCAGGATCTTCCGTCGGGGACCGTCACTACGATCACCTCGGGCAATCCGGATCTGCAGCCTGAACGCACGAAGAACTACAACATCGGCTTCGAACTCTCGCCGACCCGTACCACCGACGTGGGCCTCGACTGGTACAAGATCCGCATCACCAACGTGATTGGCGAAGCGCTCGCCCCGTCGCAGATCGTCACGAACCCGGCCAACGGCCAGACCCTCTACGAAGTGTTCCCGTACGAGAATCTGGGCTACCTCGATACGAACGGCTTCGAAGGCACCTTCCGCCAGTCGTTGCCGACGAAGGTCGGTACGTTCGTGTTGTCGGCCGACTGGGCTTACGTCGATGCGTTCAACCTCGGCACACCGACGGGCAAGGTCAACGGCGCAGGCAACAACTTCACGCTGACCCAACCGTTCGGCGGCAGCTTCCCGCGCTGGAAGGGCAATACGACGCTGTCATGGGCGTATCACCAGTTCAACACCGCGCTGACCTGGCAGTTCACCGGACCGTATGCCCAGACGCTCGCAACTCAGGCCGCGACCGCACCGTCGGACAAGGTCGGTTCGTACAGCCAGTTCAACCTGATGGTGACGTACACGGGCTTCAAGCACTGGACCATCTACGGTGGCATGAACAACATCTTCAATCGTGCGCCTCCGTTCGATCCGCTCTGGGCCGACAACTCGCTTGATCAGTCCGGTTACGACCAGTCGCTGTACACCTACGTTGGCCGCTTCGCCCAGATCGGCGCGACGTACAAGTTCTAAAGACGCAGCAAGGCAAGTAGCACTCCTGTTCCTCTCGAACCGCTCCGGGTCCCCTTTTCAGTCACCGGAGCGGTTTTTTTTCATGAGAGATCAGCAGGCGGAAATCAGATTTCATCCGCGAATTCGTCGAGAAAGCGCTGCAAGCGCTCATGACGCACGCGCGCCAGCCGGGCCCCTGTGTCGGTCCGGAAGCCCGATGCCAGCTTGAGCAGCTTCGCGCGAAAATGATCGAGTGCATAGCGACGGTCGTCGAGCGGCCGCTCCGATGCGTGCGGATCGAGCGGGTCGTATAAGGCACTCCCCATCCGGCCCGCCACATAGAAACATCGCGCCACCCCCAACATGCCGATCGCGTCGAGCCGATCCGCATCCTGCAACGTTTTCGCCTCCAGCGTCAGCGGCTCGATGCCGGCTGAAAAACTGTGCGCGACCACCGCGTGCGCCACGGCGTCTATCTGCGCCTGCGGCCAGTCGAGCGTGCTCAGCACACGGGCGGCTTTGTCAGCGGACAGACGCGAGGCCTGAGCACGCAACGGCGAATTTTTCTCGGTGGGGACGCAGTCGTGCAGGATCGTGGCGGCGAACAGGACCTGCGCGTCGCCGCCGTCATCGGCCTGAATGGCCGCTGCGTTCTTCCAGACACGCTGCAAATGCGACGTGTCGTGCGAACCGTCGCCGTTCGCGTCGCCCGCGTGCGGCAACAAGGTTCGAGCCAGATCCTGAAACGGGAAAAATGCGGGTTGTGTCATAGGCGTTGCCGGTTCAATGAGCCGATGATTATCGCCTGGGCGCGCCTTCCCGCCGCGCCGAATTCAATGCGCGCCGATCAACCCGCGCAGCGCAGCATCGCGAACGTCCATCACGTCGAAGATCCCGAGCGCCCGCAGCGCCGGCAACGCGTCGACGATATCGCGCTCGGCCTCGGCACGACTTTGCTCGGAGGCGTCGCGGTCGCACCAGATCCTCGCGTTGACGAGAAACGCACCCACGGTGCCCTTGCGCACGGTGACGCCGTCGAGGTCCCATTGATTCACATGGTCGGGTAAGAGCTCGTGTGCTTTCATGACTGTCCGTCCTGGTTGAGTGGCCGCGCGAGCGGCCGGTTGCAGAGATTCCACTCTAGATGGACGGATGCAGCGCGTCTCCGGTATAAAGGCCATTCGATCCGTCGTTTCGGCCATGACCCAACCGCTGATTTCCCCGCAACAGGCGCAGTCCGCTCACGGACCCTTCCTGATCGCTGTCGAACAGACCGGCGACGACGTGCGCGTCACGCCTTCGCACGGTCACGCGCGCGGCCAGTTGCTGGGTGCGCTGCGCGGGCTGTTGTCGGTCGGCGTCGACAACCAGCAATGGGTCGTGCCCGCCATCCACGCGGTCTGGATTCCGCCGCATCGTACGCATGCGCTTCGCTCGCACGGCGCCTATGCGGGCTGGAGCGTCTATATCGAGGAAGCGGCCTGCGCGCCGCTGCCCGCCGAACCTTGCACGGTACGGACGTCCGCCTTGCTGCGCGAGGCCGTGCGGCGTGCCGCCAGTTGGCGCAGTGCGGTCCTGGACGCGCCGCAACTGCGGGTGGCGGGGGTGATCGTCGACGAAATCCTGAGCCTGCCGCGCGAGCGTCTGGGCTTGCCGATGCCGCGCGACGCCCGCTTGCAACGCATCGCGCAGGCGCTCACCGACGATCTGGCGGACAACCGGCGCCTCGAACAATGGGCGCAATGGGCCGCGCTCTCACCGCGCACCTTGAGCCGCCGCTTCGTCGACGAGACGGGCTTCAGTTTCGCCGAGTGGCGGCAGCAGGCGCGCCTGTTGCGCGCGCTCGAAATGCTCGCCGCGGATCTGCCGGTCACGACCGTCGCGCTCGAACTCGGTTACGACAACGTGAGTGCCTTCATTGCGATGTTCAAGCGCGCGCTGGGCAGAACACCGAGCCGGTATTTTCATTCGTCGGCGGCAGACCCCGCGCCGCCGTCTGCCGCCACGACGGCGACGGACGCTGACGCATAGCGTGCGCCGCTGTTGCATTCGTCGATCTGGCCGGCCACGTTATTGAACGCATGCAGATAGACGTTGGATGACTTGCCGTCGCGGCGCGCGAGTTCGGCAAGGTCGAGCACGGCGGCGTACTTCAACGCACAACGCGGCGGATGCGATAACCGCGGCAAATGCGGTAAATGCGGTGAATGCGGTGAATGCGGCGCCAGGATGGACGTGGGAAACGGCCCGTCATCCACGCCCGGGACCGGCACAGCAAACGCGTTCGTTTCGCCTGCCGTTCCGGCCGTAACGGCGACCACTGCGGCAAGCGCGACGATCAGCGTCGCGAACTTCATCCGTCTGAAGAAAGAGCGGGTACGGGTCACGTTTTCACGCGAACGGGCCGGGGTCATGCTGCCCTGCCCGCCCCTCGCTTGCGGCTCGCCTTGCATGCGGACTCCTGATGATTGGACGCCGCGGTTCATGACCAGTGAGCCGGAATCCAGATACCGCCATACCAGTGACCCGGCACCCACACCACAGGACGCGGCGCGACGTAGACCACACGGGGTGCGACATACACGGCGGGCGGCGGAGGCGGCGGCACATAGACCACCGGGGGCGGCGGTACATAAGCGACAGGCGGCGCCACGACGACCGCCGGCGCACGCACCACCACCGCGGTGCCGCCCGTCGTGACGGTACCGCCGGCGACCACCACACCGCCCGTTGTAACCGTACCGCCGGCGACCACCGTGCCGCTGCTCGTGACGGTGTTGCCGTGCACCCCCGTCACGCTGCTCGACGTCGTCACCACACCCGGCGCTACGCGCGTGGCGCTGCCGGAATGATCGACGGTACCGCCGTCCGGACCGGTCACCGTCCCCGAGCGATAACAGGAATTGCCCGCGCAATTAGTCGAAGCCGCATGGTTGTACGTGTTGCCGTTCGACCCGGTGACCGAGCCGGTGGACGAATACTGCCCAGGCGCATCGCGCGTCACGCTGCCGGAGGTGCTGGCGGTCTTGCCGTCGGGACCGGTCAGCGTGCCCGTGTGCGAACAGGTCCCACCGACGCAACTGGTATCGCCGGCATGTTGGACCGAATTGCCATAGCGTCCGGTCGCGGTGCCCGAGTTCGAAAACTGCCCCGGCGCCGTACGCGTCACAGTGCCGGTATTGGTAGCCACACCGCCCCAGGGGCCGGCGACGCCGCCCGCGTGCGAGCAGCTTCCGCCGCCGCAAGAGCCGGCGTGCGCGCCGTTATACGTGCCGCGCGAAGTGTAGGCCGTGCCGCGCGAGGTCCAGGCCGAGGCCGGCGCGCAGCCGAGCACCGACACTGCCGCGCACGCCGCAAGGGCGAGCTTCTTGATGGTGAGGCGAACACGCACGGCGCTCGCGGTGGAAGCCAGCCAGGCGCCGGCGGTGGAAAGCTGAAACGAGGCGTTTTTCACGGTATGTCCTTCGCAGTTCGGGCCACATTGAGCACTCTGGCGTGGCGACGAACGGACTATAGAAGGACGGCTGCGCTGACACTATTGCAAAGATATGTCGCGCGGTTTCACCGCAAGTGGCAGCGCGCGGAGGCCCGCCACGCGGGCGTCTGAGCGCCTCACTCAGGCGCCGTGACATCTCGCGACATAAAGTGCGCGAGTCGTGAAGACCAGGTACGGCGCGCCGAAACCACCCGCGCCTCCCACCTCAATGTATTTGCACGCTGCCCTCAGGCAGCGTAAAGACCGCGATGGCCGCTTCGAGCTGGGCGGTCTGTTCTTTCAGGACCTCTGCGGATGCGCTCGCCTGTTCCACCAGCGCCGCATTTTGCTGGGTCGTGCGGTCCATGCTCGCGACCGCGATGTTCACCTGCTCGATACCCGAACTTTGTTCCACCGAGGCCGCGCTGATTTCGCCCATGATGTCCGTCACGCGCCGCACCGCCTGCACGACTTCCTGCATGGTCTCGCCCGCTCGCTCGACGAACTGCGAGCCGCCTGCGATCTGCGCGGCCGACTCCTCGATCAAGGCCTTGATTTCCTTTGCCGCGGCCGCGCTGCGTTGCGCCAGATTGCGCACCTCGCCCGCCACCACCGCAAACCCGCGCCCTTCCTCGCCGGCGCGCGCCGCCTCGACGGCCGCATTGAGGGCGAGGATGTTGGTCTGAAACGCGATCCCTTCGATCACGCCGATGATGTCGCCGATCCGGAGCGACGACTGCGAGATGCCGTGCATCGTCTCGACCACCTTGCCCACCACGTCGCCGCCGCGCACCGCCGTCTCCGATGCGTTGTGCGCCAGTTGGCTGGCCTGCCTGGCGTTGTCCGCGTTCTGCTTCACGGTCGCCGTGATCTGCTCCATGCTGGCGGCCGTTTCGCCGAGCGCGGTGGCCTGCTCTTCCGTACGGCGCGACAGGTCCGCATTGCCGGAAGCAATTTCGCCGGAGACCGTGGAAAGTAACGTGGCGCCGCCGCGGATTTGCGCAATCGCCTGGGCGAGGCGCAACTGCATGCGCTGCATGGCCGCGAGCAGGCTGGTGTCGTCGCCGTTGCGGGTCGCAACCACGACGTCGAGCTCGCCGTCGGCGATGCGGGTTGCGATCTGCGCGGCATAGGCCGGCTCGCCGCCGAGCTGGCGCAGAATGCTGCGGGCGATCAGCCCGATCACAATCGACACCGCCACGCACAGAAACAGCGCCGCCACGACGTACTGCACGAGCGTCAGATAAAACGCGGCGTCGATGTCGTCGGTAAACACCCCGGTGATGATGGTCCAGTCCCATGGCTTGAAGAGCCGGACGTAGTTCACCTTCGGCGCCATTTTATTGGTAACCGGTTTCATGAACTGCAGATTCATGAAGCCTTCGCCGTTACGTTCAGCCAGATCCGAGCCTTCCTGGAACACGTGATGACCCGTGGGATCCGTGAACTGGCTCATGTCCTTGCCGTCGAGCTCGCTGCGCACGCCGTGCATCAACACTTTCGCGTGGGCGTCCGTGATCACCAGATAGCCGCCCGAGCCGTCGTAGTGCATCGCCTTCAGATCGGCGAGTGCGTTGCGCTGCGCGTCGGCGAGCGGCAGGGTACCCGCCGCGGCAAGCTCGTTATAGCGATTCACCACGCCATACGCCACGCTCACCACGCTTTTCAGTTCGGCCTCGCGGCCTGCGATCATCGTCTCGCGGGCCTTGAAGGCACCCCACAGGCCGATCGCCAGAATTCCCATGCACATGACCGCCACCGCCAGCCAGAGCCGTACCTTGAGCCGAAAGCGTTCCATCTCCGCACCTTTTCTATGTTGGTGAGCGCCTGCACGATACGTGCGTGCAGGCTTGTTATGTCCGTCAAGCTGGTTAACGGCGGGAGACGGTGGAAACTTCAGTGGGCGCCGACGGCCGCCGCGGCAGGCCGCGCGCCGCCAGACGACTGGGGCCGGGCAGCCGCAGCCGGCGCACTCGCGGGCAGCAGCTTGCCTTGCCACAATTGACGCAGCGTCATGACGACCAGCACGGCGATTGCGAGGTTCGCGAGCACGAACAGGCCGGCCGCCAACCATGCTTCCTGACCGCTCGCACCGCGTTCGACCATGCGCATGGCCATCGTCGGCAAGGCGGCGACGCCGAAGCTGAAGGCCCAGTACGACGGTGCAAAGGCCTGCTGGCGAATCCACGGCAACAGGCGCAGCAGCAACAGAGCCTGATAGATGCCGTAGCCGAGCAGCAGGTAGGCGAACAGGTCGGGCGCGCCGCTCGTCAGGCTCAGGTAGGCCACGCCGCCCACGACGGGCGGGGCCAGTTGAATTCCCAAGGTGGGGCGCAGCGCCTCGGGCAAGGCTTCGTGGACGGCGGCGCGATGCAGGATCAGCGATTCGATGGCGAGCCACGACAGCGCGCCGGCGCCGAAGAACAGCATGCCCAACTGGTGCCAGCCGAACGCGGCGGAAGCCGTCGCGGCCACGAAGTTGGTGGCGACGGCGGGCAGATAGATCGCCGGCGTGACCAGTTCCGGCGCGCGTCCGCCCTGCCAGAGGCGGCCTTGCAGGAACACACCCAGCGCCAGTCCGCTCGCGGCGGCAAGCCAGAACAGCGCCACCGCCGCGACGTGCGAATAGTTCAGCAACGCCCCGGCGGCCAGCAAGGCGGAAACCGGTACAAGCGCGACAAACGACGATTGCACCGGGTGCTGCAGTTCGGCGCGTGCCTCGGCGCGGTGCGCGATCCACTTATGCGCGTAGGCTGCCCCAAGCACCAGCCACACGGCGAACGCGCCAAGCGTCAACAGTTGCGCGACGCTCGCCGGTACCGGCCAGATCCGGCTCGCCACGCGCCACGCATTGGCCAATGCAAACAACCCGACTGCGATGCCGAAGAAAGCGACCGGCATGGGTCCACGATGCGTATTCATCTGCTTTACTCCTGAAGATTCGAGCCAGGTGTCCGGCGGCGCCGCACAGGCCTGTCGTTCAGACGTACTTTAGGAGCGGGCGACTCGCGCGGGAATGCCGCGCCATCGCAACAAGATGCTCATTCGTCTCAGGGTGCGCTTCGATGCAGCAAAGCCGCCTGAAAGGTATGATGGAAAGCCGTCCCTTCCGGGACCTTCCGGAGCGGAGCGCGCCGCGCAGTCGCGACCAGCAGTGGCCGGCGTTGCGACAGGCGGGATGAAGGACGTGCCAGAAACCGAATCTAACCACGGAGTGAACGATATGGCTTTGCACAAGGCAGTATGGGTAGCAGTGGCACTTGCAGCATCGATCAACGCGCATGCACAGGTCGCCGGCACACAGCCTCTGAGCGTCACCGTCGAGCAGTCCCAGGCACTTCTGCAGGGCTGGAGCGTCAAGAAGAGCGTGCTGGGCAAAGCGGTCTATAACGACCAGAACGAAAAGATCGGCTCGGTGCGCGATCTGATCGTCGCCCCGGACGGCTCCGTCTCGGCGGCGATCCTGTCGGCGGGCGGTTTCCTCGGCGTCGCCACGCACGACGTCGCCGTCCCCATCGCCGCGCTCGACGTCCGCGGCGGCAATCTGTATCTGCCCGGCGCCACCAAAGACGCGCTGAAGGCGACGCCGGAGTTCCAGTACGCCAAGGTGCAAACGCCGCCCAAGCCCAAGAAGGTTCAGGCACAGTAACGCGCCGTTTGCCGTCATGAGTTGAAGGGGTTGCGGCTGACAAGCTCAGCCGCAACCCCTGCTCGCCGTAGTCATCGCGCTTCACCCTCTGGCGGTTCACGCTCCCCCACATCCCCTCCTCTACCCCATAAACCGGCGCCTATGACCGGGATGCCGCCTCGCCCATGATCCCGTCCCGGCAAGGCGCTACGGACGGCTACGGTAAATACCCCCAATTGACGCTCGCTATATCCGCTCATATATTTCGAACGCGGCGTAGGCGGACGAGCCTTGAATACGCGGCTGAACAACAGAGGTCCCGTATTTGATGTCCAAGGAAATCATCGACTCTCATCTCATCAAGGTCCTGCACACGCTGCTCACCGAATCCAGCGTATCGCGCACCGCAACCTTGCTGGGACAGTCGCAACCGACGGTGAGCGTCGCCCTGCGCAAGCTACGCGAAATGACCGGCGATCCGCTGCTGGTGCGCAGCGGCAGCCGGATGGTGCCGACCAGCCATGCGCTCACGCTGATCGACCCGGCCGCGCAGGCGCTGAGCAGCATCGCCGCCATCCTGCAC
>Ga0153933_1000753_pt1 | contig 10411 bp, 5 predicted proteins | sample TSNJ017MetaG_FD_102275 | JGI IMG/M metagenome (GOLD analysis project Ga0153933, IMG submission 102275) | Attine ant fungus gardens microbial communities from New Jersey, USA - TSNJ017 MetaG | ecosystem: Host-associated > Fungi > Mycelium > Unclassified | place: USA: New Jersey, Wharton State...
ATCAGCGGGGAAATCAATTATTTCACCGGCACCAACGGCGCCGGGACCCACACCGCGACGATGATCGACTACACGACCGGTGGCTCGCAGTATCAGCAGTTCACGGGATTGCCGAGCGGCACAACGGAGAAAATCACCGACTACACCGGCGCCAACGGCTCCGGCGAAGTCACCGAAGTCCTCACCAACTATTCAAACGGCCACTCGCTGGCGATCCTGTTGGCCAATCTGCCGAGCGGTTACACCGAGGAGTTGCTGTATTTCAGCGGCGCCAATGCGACCGGCGTGAATACTGAAACGATCCTCGACCTGACCAGCGGCGGTTCACAGGTCGAGCTCCTTTCCGGTCTGCCGGCCGGCTATACCGAGGTGATCGAATATTTCACCGGCTCCGGCGGCACTGGGACCGAAACCTCGACCATGGTCGATTTGCAGTCCGGCGGCTCGCAATATGAGATCTTCACGGGCTTGCCGTCCACCTACGCCGAGGAGATCCAGTATTTCAGCGGCGCCAACGGGACTGGAACCCTGACCGGGATACTGGTCAATTTTCAATCCGGCGGCTCGCTCAACCAGGTCTTCACCGGGCTGACGGCCGGCGTAGCAGACCGGGCTCAGGTTTTCAGCGGGCCCAACGCCACCGGTTCGCTCATCGAGACCATCACCGACTATCAATCCGGCGGTTCGCAGGTGGTCATAACGGGCGGCCTGCCGAGCGGTTACACCAAGGAAATTGAAGACTTCAGCGGCTATGGCGGCACTGGTGCGCTCACCGAGATCATTCTCGACTTGACCGCTGGCGGCTCGCAGGTCGAGTTCCTGGCCAATCTGCCGGCCGGCGACACGGTGGAGGTCGAATATTTCACGGGCGCCGACGGCACGGGAACCCACACGGGGACACTGATCAATCTGCAAGGCGGCGGCTCGCAGTCTCAGTCGTTCACCGGATTGCCCAGTGGCGTGGTTGAGATAGCCAGAGACTTCACCGGTGCCGGCGCGACCGGGACCCTCACCGAGACCCTCACCGACTACTCGAACGGCACCTCGCAGGTGATGCTGACGGCCGGCCTGCCGAGCGGTTATACCGAGGAGATTCTGGATTACAGCGGCGCCAATGCGACCGGCATCAACACCGAGAACATTCTCGACTTGCAGGCCGGTGGCTCGCAGGTGGACTTCCTGGCCAATCTGCCGTCCGGCCAAGCCGTGCAGGTCGAATATTTCACCGGCGCCAACGGCAGCGGGACCCACACCGCGACGCTGATCAATTTCCTGGATGGAACGTCGCAATACCAGGCGTTCACGGGATTGCCGGCCGGCGCCTCGGAAGAGGTCACCAATTATGGTGGCGGCAGCGCGACCGGCACGAAAACCTCGGTCATTATCGACGAGACAAACGGCTCGTCGGTCCAGATCTACTTCGCGTATGACGGCACGGGCGCGGAGACGGGATATACCGAGGTCGGCTTCAATGCCAGCGCACAGGAAACCGGCTTCGCCGTCTACAACGCAGCGGGCGTGCTGCAAAGCGGCAACGGCGTCGAGCCGCCGGCGAACTTCGACGGCGCGGCGCCGCCCGTCTCGCACCAGACGGTCGCGGGTGCGGCAACCGATGGCAGCGCCTCCACACCAAGCGTCGATCTGTTCCGAAACTACGTGGCGTCGACCTTCACGTCGTCGTCGGCCTTCGGCGGCAGCGTGCCATCGGCGGCAGGTGCAACGCTGGTCCTGGGACCGGATACACTGACGGCTCCGCCTGCAAGTCAGGCGGCGCATGTGTGAGGGGGCACACAGTCTGGTCCGGAGAGCCCGGTTAGACTAGTTGGCGTGGGCATGGGAGACGCGGGGAGGCGAGGCAAGGGCGGGTCCAGTTTTCGCCGACGGACCCGTTCGATTGGTTGAGCAGTCATGACGGAAGCAGTTGACCAGCGCCCGACGACGGCTGACCCCGGCCTCATCACCCTCGTGATGCTGTTGCAATTCCATGGCATCGGCGCGGATCCGAAGCAGATCCGTCACCGGTCCGGGACCACGACCATCGGCATTCCCGAGATGCTGCGCTGCGCCAAGGATCTTGGCCTCAAGGCTCGGGTCCGGACCACGAACTGGACGCGGCTGGCTCACACGCCGCTGCCCGGCATCGCGGCGCTGCGTGACGGCGGTTTCCTTCTGATCGGCAAGGTCAGCGACGACAAGGTGCTGGTGCAGTCGCCGCAATCGCCGCGGCCGGTGTTGATGTCACGCGCCGAATTCGAGGCGGCTTGGGACGGCCGGCTCGTGCTGATGACCCGACGCGTCGGATTGGTCGATCTCTCCCGCCGGTTCGACGTCACCTGGTTCCTCGGCGCCATCCACAAATATCGACGCCTGCTCGGCGAAGTGCTGGTGGCCTCGTTCTTCCTTCAGGTCTTCGCGCTGGTCTCGCCGCTGTTCTTCCAGGTGGTGATCGACAAGGTGCTGGTGCATCGCAGCCTCGCGACGCTCGACGTGCTGGTGATCGGTCTCGTCGCCGTGTCGATCTTCGAAACGATACTGGGCATTCTGCGGACCTATCTGTTCTCCCACACCACAAACCGGATCGACGTCGAGCTCGGGGCGCGGCTGTTTCACCATCTGCTGGCCTTGCCGATCGCCTATTTCGAGGCCCGTCGCGTCGGCGATTCCGTGGCGCGGGTCAGAGAGCTCGAGAATATCAGAAACTTCCTGACCGGCTCGGCGCTGACGCTGGTCATCGATCTCATGTTCACTGTCGTATTCCTGGCGGTGATGTTCCTCTATTCCCCGATGCTGACCGCAATCGTGCTGGCGGCATTTCCGGCCTACATCGCGATCTCCGCCGGCGCGACGCCGCTGTTCCGGCAGCTGCTCAACGAGAAATTCAAGCGTGGCGCGGAGAACCAGGCATTCCTGGTCGAGAGCGTCGCCGGCGTGGAGACGCTGAAGGCGATGGCGGTCGAACCGCAGATGCAACGGCGCTGGGAAGAGCAGCTTGCCGGTTATGTCGCGGCGAGCTTTCGCGTGACGCGGCTCGGCAATACCGCGAGCCAGTCCGTGCAGCTGATCAGCAAGCTGGTCACCGCCGCGACCTTGTATTTTGGCGCCAGGCTCGCCATCGATGGCAGCATCACTGTCGGCCAGCTGGTTGCCTTCAATATCCTTGCTGGCCGGGTCAGCGCGCCGGTGTTGCGGATCGCGCAGACCTGGCAGGACTTCCACCAGGCGCGCCTGTCGATCGCGCGGCTTGGCGACATTCTCAACACAGCCGCGGAGCCGACCTACAATCCGGCCCGGGCCGCGCTGCCGGCGATCCGCGGCGATGTGGTCTTCGAGCATGTCGGCTTTCGCTACCGCGTCGACGGTCCGGAAGTGCTGCACGACATCAGCTTCAGTGCACCGGCCGGCCAGGTGATCGGGATCGTCGGTCCTTCGGGCTCCGGCAAGAGCACGCTCTCCAAGCTTGTCCAGCGGCTCTACGTGCCCGAGAGCGGACGCATCCTGGTCGACGGCGCCGATCTCGCCATGGTCGATATCGCGTGGTTGCGGCGGCAGATGGGCATCGTGCTGCAGGACAACGTGCTGTTCAACCGCTCGGTTCGCGACAACATCGCGCTTGCCGATCCGGCAACGCCGATCGAACGGGTTATCGCGGCGGCCCGGCTTGCCGGCGCGCACGACTTCATCCTGGAATTGCCCGAAGGCTACGATACCGTGGTCGGTGAGCGCGGCAGCAGCCTGTCCGGCGGACAGCGCCAGCGCGTCGCCATTGCCCGCGCGCTCGTCACCGACCCGCGCATCCTGATCTTCGACGAGGCGACGAGCGCGCTCGACTACGAGAGCGAGCGGATCATCCAGCAGAACATGAAGCAGATCGCCAAGGGACGGACCGTCTTCATCGTCGCGCACCGCCTGTCGGCCGTCCGCGGCGCCGATCGGATCATCACCATAGAGCGCGGCCGCATCACGGAGGATGGAGCTCACGACGACCTGATCAGGAAGGACGGGCGTTACGCGACGCTCTACCGGATACAGAGCGGGATCCATGAAGTCCGCTAGCAAGATCATCCCGCTTCCGAGCAGATCCGCCCAGCGCGACCGGGAGGAACTGGCGTTTCTGCCGGCAGCGCTCGAGATCGTCGAAACGCCGCCGTCGCCGATCGGCCGCGCCATCGGCGCGACGATCATCGCGGTGTTCTGCGTGGCGCTGGCGTGGGCCTGCTGGGGCAAGATCGATATCGTCGCCTCGGCGCAGGGCAAGGTCGTTCCGAGCGGCCGCAGCAAGGTCGTCCAGCCTTTCGAGACCGGCGTCGTGCGCGCGATCCACGTTCATGACGGCTCGAACGTTAAGGCCGGCGACGTCCTCATCGAGCTCGACCCGACGATGAATGGTGCGGAGCGGGAGCACGTTCAAAGCGATCTGACGGCCGCCCGTCTCGACATTGCACGGCTGCGTGCGGCGCTGACGCCGGATGGCGATCCGGTCGCGGCATTCAGCCCGCCGCAGGATGCAGCTCCGGACCTGATCGCCATGGAGCGCAAATTTCTCCAGAACCAGACCGCCGAGCACAAGTCCAAGCTCGCCTCGCTCGACGCCCAGCAGGCGCAGAAGGAGGCCGAGCGCGCCACCATCGTCGCGACCATCAACAAGATCGAGGCGATGATCCCGGTGATCCAGGAGCGGGTCGATATCCGCAAGGCCCTGCTCAAGAGCGAATACGGCTCCAAGCTGCAATTTTATCAGGAGTTGCAGAGTCTGGTCGAGCAGCAGCAGGAGCTGGAGGTTCAGAAGAGCCACGATCATGAAGCCGAGGCCGCGATCGGGGCGATCGTGGCCTCGCGCGCGCAGGCGGTCTCCGAATATGGCCATACCCTCTATGATGAACTGGCGAAGGCGGAGCAAAAGGCCGCCGGTCTTGCCCAGGACCTCGTCAAGGCCGAGCAGAAGACCAGGCTGCAATCCCTGACGGCGCCGATCGATGGTGTCGTGCAGCAGCTTGCGGTCCATACCGTGGGAGGCGTGGTGACGCCGGGCCAATCGCTGCTGGTGGTCGTGCCGACGGACAGTCCGCTCGAGATCGAGGCGATGGTGTCCAATCACGACATCGGCTTCGTCTATGTCGGCCAGCCAACCGAGATCAAGGTCGACACCTTCAATTTCACCCGATACGGCCTGTTGCACGGGACTGTCCTGAGCTTGTCGAAAGATGCGATCAGTCGCGACCTTCAGCAGGACAAGAATGCCGACAACAAGGCGGCGGCGAGCGATGACAGCAGCGAACCCAAGGGACGGGAACTGGTCTATTCCGCCCGTGTGTCGCTCGATCGGACGCAGATGCAGGTGGAGGACAAGCTGGTCAATCTGTCACCCGGCATGGCTGTCACCGTCGAGATCGAGACGGGCTCGCGGCGGGTGATCAGCTATCTGCTTTCGCCGCTGCTCAAATACAAGCAGGAGAGCCTCCGCGAGCGATAGGCGTGGCTCCCATGCTGCCCCGCTCCAGGGCAGGGCCGGCCTTCGGCAGCATTGAGCCGGCCGCAGGCGAGGAGGCCAGTCCCGGGAGGGCGAGCATGGGCGCCCCAGCCACACCAGGATTGCGGCTGTGCACGACCGACCTTCACAGATCAGGCGCCCGATTCCGGGGTTGCTGGACCGACCATTTCGGTAAAATTACCACTCGACCACAGGGGTTAGTGGTAAATCATTGAATCTCAACGATGTCTTGAAGATGCCGCATTCCGGCAACATTGTGATATGATTGCATCAGTCCGCTCATCCAGTGGACCAGGACCCCCAGCGCCATCGCCGGAATGACCAGCGCAGAGACCACGGTTTCAACGTTAGACGCGTCGCCGACCGAACCTCAGGGGTTTCCCCTGCGGAAGTGGCTGGCGCCGTTTGCGGCGGTCACGGCGCTGCTGTCGGCGTTCCTGACCTTTGTCGTCCTCAGCGGTCTGACGCCGATCGAGCCGTCCAAACACGTCGTTTATTCCTTCCTCCTGATCAACGCCGCCACCATCCTGCTGCTGATCGGGATCATCGGCCGGGAGGTCTGGAAGGTGATCCAGGCCCGCCGGCGGGGACGGGCGGCTGCTAGGCTCCACGTCCAGATCGTCGGCCTGTTCTCCATCATTGCCGTGCTGCCGGCGGTGCTGGTCGCAGTCGTGGCCAATGTGACCATCGATCGCGGTCTTGACCGGCTATTCTCCGGGCCGACCCGCGAAGTGATCATGAATTCGCTGATCATTGCGCGCGCCTACACCTACGAGCATGCGCAGCTGATCAATGGCGATATTCTCGCGATGGCCAACGACCTCGCCAACGCGCGGCCACTCTACGACCAGGACCGGCGCTCATTCCTGGAGCTGCTGACGGCGAATGCCGCTGCCCGCGACCTTCCCGGCGCGATGCTGCTCGATAAGGATGGCAACGTGCTGGCGACCGCGCAGACCGGCATCCAGCAGACCTTCCTGCCGCCACCAAAAGATTTTCTCGCCAGCGTCGGCGAGGCCAAGCCGGAGATCTCGGTCTTCCCGGAGGAGAATTATGTCGCGGCGGTGGTGCGGCTGCGCGCCTTCAACGACACCTTCCTGTTCGTCGCCCGCCTGCTCGATCCGCGCGTGATCGGCCAGCTGAAGCAGACCCAGGCTTCGGTCGCCGAATATGCCCAGATCGAATCGCGCCGGCTCGGCATCCAGGTCACCTTCGCGTTGATGTTTGCGGTGATCGCGCTGACCATCCTGATGGCCTCGGTGCTGATCGGACTCAATTTCGCCAACTGGCTGGTGGAACCGATCCGCAACATCATGAGCGCGGCCAACCAGGTCTCGACCGGCGACCTGCATGTGCAGGTGCCCGTTGTCAAATCCGAGGGCGACCTCGCTCAGCTCGGGCAGACCTTCAACAAGATGACGCAGGAGCTGCGCACACAGCGCGATGAGCTGGTCAGTGCCAGCGACCTGATCGACAGCCGCCGCCGCTTCATCGAGGCGGTGCTGTCGTCGGCGAGCGCCGGCATCATCGGCGTCGACGCCTCCGGCAGCGTCGGCATCCTCAATCGCTCGGCGGAGAAGCTGATCGGGCACGCCGAATCCGAGACGCTCGATCATCCGCTGTCCGACGTGCTGCCCGAGCTCGACGAGATGATGAAGACCGCGCGGGAAGGGACCCAGCGGCTGGTGCAGGGGCAGATCACCATCAACCGCGACGGCCATGAGCGAAACCTGTCGGTGCGGATCTCGGCCGAGCCGACCAGCCACTCCCGCGACAGCTACATCATCACGCTGGACGACATCACCGAGCTGGTGTCGGCGCAGCGCACCTCGGCCTGGGGCGACGTCGCGCGCCGCATCGCCCACGAGATCAAGAATCCGCTGACCCCGATCCAGCTCTCGGCGGAACGCATCAAGCGCAGGTTCGGCAAGATCATCACCGAAGAAAAGGACAAGTCGATCTTCGACCAGTGCACCGATACCATCGTGCGCCAGGTCGACGACATCAGGCGGATGGTCGACGAGTTCGCGCGCTTTGCCCGGATGCCGAAGCCGGTGATGGAGGGCGAGGACGTCGCCGACGTGGTGAAGCAGGCGGTGTTCCTGATGAGGGTCGGCCATCCCGATCTCGACATCGAGGCGGACATCAAGCAGGACCCGCTGCCGGCGCAATTCGACCGCAGGCTGATCTCGCAGGCGCTGACCAACATCATCAAGAACGCGACCGAGGCGATCGAGCAGGTGGCTCCGGAGGAGCTCGGCAAGGGCCGCATCGACGTCGTCGCCCAGCGCGAGCACGACGACATCATCATCGACGTCGTCGACAACGGCATCGGACTGCCCAAGGTCGCGCGCTCGCGCCTGCTGGAACCCTACGTCACGACGCGGGCCAAAGGCACCGGCCTCGGGCTCGCGATCGTCGGCCGCGTGCTGGAAGACCATGGCGGCCGGATCGAGCTGAAGGATGCATCCGATTTCCGGGACGGCCAGCGCGGTGCCTGGATGCGGTTGCGCTTTGCCGTCTCGGGGCAGGCGGCCAAGCCCGAAGGCAGGGAGCAAGGCCCGGATGTGAAACCGGAATCGACCGAGCAAGCCGCTGAAAAAAATCCTCCGGCGGAAGCGACCAGCACGCCGGCAGAAACGACCAATTATGACACAAAAATCAAAGCCGCGACGGGCGAGTGACAAGGCAGGTGTAACCCATGGCAAGTGACATTCTGATTGTCGACGACGAGGCCGATATTCGCGATCTCGTTGCGGGGATCCTGGACGACGAGGGTTTCTCCACGCGCACCGCGCGCGACAGCGATTCGGCGCTGGCCGAGATTGCCAACCGCCGGCCGCATCTGGTCTTCCTCGACATCTGGCTGCAGGGCTCCAAGCTCGACGGCCTGCAGCTGCTCGAGCAGATCAAGAAGGACAATGCGGATCTGCCGATCGTGATGATCTCAGGTCACGGCAACATTGAAACCGCGGTCGCCGCGATCAAGCGCGGCGCCTATGATTTCATCGAAAAGCCCTTCAAGTCGGACCGGCTGATCCTGGTCGCGACCCGGGCGCTGGAGACCTCGCGGCTCAAGCGCGAGGTGAAGGAGCTCAAGCAACTGGCTCCGGCCGCGAGCGTTTTGACCGGCCGTTCGGCCTGCATGAACCAGCTCCGCCAGACCATCGACCGCGCCGCCAAGGCCAACAGCCGGATCCTGATCGTCGGCCCCTCGGGCGCCGGCAAGGAGCTTGCAGCGCGCACCCTGCATCACGCTTCGGGCCGCGCCGAAGGGCCTTTCGTGGTGATCAACGCGGCGGCGATCACGCCTGAGCGGATGGAGGTCGAGCTGTTCGGCATCGAGGGCTCGAACGGCGAGCAGCAGCGCAAGCCGGGCGCGCTCGAGGAGGCCCATGGCGGCACGCTGTTCATCGACGAGATCGCCGACATGCCGCGCGAGACCCAGAACAAGATCCTGCGCGTGCTGGTCGACCAGACCTTCCAGCGCCAGGGCGGCACCAGCAAGGTTCATGTCGACGTCCGCATCATCTCGTCGACCGCGCGCAATCTCGAGGAGGAGATCGCCGCCGGCCATTTCCGCGAGGACCTCTATCACCGCCTCTCGGTGGTGCCGATCCGAGTGCCGCCGCTGTCGGAGCGGCGCGAGGACATTCCCGAATTGATCGACTACTTCATGGACCAGATCTCGGCCGCGACCGGCCTGCCGAAACGGCAGATCGGGCAGGACGCGATGGCGGTGCTGCAATCGCATGTCTGGCCGGGCAACGTCCGCCAGCTGCGCAACAACGTCGAGCGCGTGATGATCCTCGCCGGCGGCGGTCCGGAGGCGATCATCACCGCCGACATGCTGCCGCAGGACGTCGGCTCGATGGTGCCGGCGATGCCGACCTCCAACAATGGCGAGCACATCATGGGCCTGCCGCTGCGCGAGGCGCGCGAGGTGTTCGAGCGCGACTATCTGATCGCCCAGATCAGCCGCTTCTCCGGCAACATCTCGCGGACGGCAGAGTTCGTCGGCATGGAGCGCTCAGCGCTGCATCGGAAGCTGAAGGCGCTGGGGGTCGGCTGACCCCCGGGGCGAGGTGGCGGAGTGGATGTTGGCGGGCCTGTGGGTGGCATCCCAAGCGTGAGGACTTATCCACCATCCTGAGAATATTCGTCTCTTTGACCGGCCTTTCTTAGAATTGCCACCGTGTTCCTACGGACTGGCGCGTGAACCGGCTTGCCTAAAAAGCGCGCGTAGCCTCTAATCCTGCCGTCATGCCTGCCGGAGGGGGATCTCAGGACAGGCGGACACCGGAGGAGGCTCCGTCAGAGAGCAACAACCGGTTCAATAAAAAAGAAGCACAAGCTTGCGGGACAAAAACAATGGCGGCAGACCGCGCACAAAATCTACAAGACACCTTCCTCAACCACGTTCGTAAAACCAAAACACCGCTGACGATCTTTCTGGTCAATGGAGTGAAGCTGCAGGGGATTGTCACCTGGTTCGACAATTTCTGCCTGCTGCTGCGGCGCGACGGGCATTCGCAGCTGGTCTACAAGCATGCGATCTCGACCATCATGCCGGGCGCTCCGATCCAGCTGTTTGAAGGCGGTGAGGATGCACCGGCTTGAGAGTGAACTGATTGGAACCCTTCAATCGTGAAGGGGGCGCCGACCGGCCCAAATCTCGGCCCAGGTCGGCGGGGGACAGCAGCACGGGACGGGTGATCGTCATCGGTCCCTACCTGCGCACGCGCCGCGGCGACGGCGATGCGCAATCGGATTCACATGCCTTGAATCAGAGCGTGCGCGACTATGAAGCGCGGATCGAGGAGGCCGCCGGCCTCGCGCAGGCCATCGAGCTCATCGTGACGGAAAAGGTGATCGCGCCGATCAACCAGCTCCGTCCCGCGACTTATCTCGGCAAGGGCAAGG
>Ga0153933_1000754_pt1 | contig 10408 bp, 8 predicted proteins | sample TSNJ017MetaG_FD_102275 | JGI IMG/M metagenome (GOLD analysis project Ga0153933, IMG submission 102275) | Attine ant fungus gardens microbial communities from New Jersey, USA - TSNJ017 MetaG | ecosystem: Host-associated > Fungi > Mycelium > Unclassified | place: USA: New Jersey, Wharton State...
AATTAGGATCAGTCCTATCGCAGCACGCGCCACGATCTAGCCCCTACGGCTCCGCAGATTTATTTTTAGCTTCTTGCTGCGCCGCCTTCATGTTTTCGAAATGTTAGCAAACACCTTCCTTTTTCGCAACGAGGTTTTATTGCGATAAAGTCGAATTATTTTGTCAAATTTTTATTCAAACGTTAAACAATGTTTCAAATCAAAAAATGGGATACCCATAAAAGAGAAAGAAGAAATTCAACACGTAACCAAATGGATTAAGCCGCTCAATATTGACCGAGAAACGCTGACCCAAGCACTCTTGCGTCAGCGTCAAAGCAATGAAATGTCGGAATGTTCCGGCTTCGAACCGTGTAGTCCATTCCAGGGACCATCGAGAAGATCGATGTCAAGCGTCGCCTCGTTACAAGGCGCTGAGCGGACCGAACCGTGCCGAAGCTTTCGAAGCGGGACCGGGGGTATCGCGGGTCGCTAGCGGAACTGAAGGCCGGGGGGCGCGGCGCGCCCGCTGGACCCGGGAGAGGCCGGGGTCATGTGCCGGGAAAGCCATCAACCGGAACGAGATAAAAAAAACCCCGCTCAAAGGCGGGGTTGATCTTACATTTTTCGGTTACGGGAAATCAGAACGGAATATCGTCATCCATCTCATCAAACCCGCCGCCGGCCGGCGCGCTCGGACGGCTCGAACCACCACCGCCGCTACCCCCACGCGAAGCGCCACCACCACCCGAAGCCACGCGACCACCGCCGCCACTGCGCTCCGACGGCTCGCGGCTATACCCGCCTTCGTCGCCACCACCACCCATCGCGCCACCACGGCCACCCAGCATCTGCATCTGCTCGGCCACGATCTCAGTGGAATAACGATCCGTCCCATCCTGAGCCTGCCACTTACGCGTACGAATGCGCCCTTCGATATAAACCGACGAGCCCTTCTTGAGGTATTCGTTCACGATCTCGGCCAACCGCCCGAAGAACGAAACCCGGTGCCACTCGGTGGCTTCCTTCATTTCGCCGGACGTCTTGTCCTTGTACCGGTCCGTCGTCGCAAGGCGGATGTTCGCCACTGCGTCGCCGCTCGGAAGATAACGGACTTCCGGATCGGCTCCGAGGTTGCCGACGAGAATGACCTTGTTCACGGATGCCATGAGTTTCTCCTGTTGATTCCGTTGCAGGTGGCGCGGCAACGCACGTTTTACGTCTCAGAACCGGCCGGCCCGAGAGGAAAACTGCGCCTCAGCCGGCCACCGGTGAGTTCTATGATGCCTTCCTGAGCGGCGGCGGCTTCATATTTGCCGCGATTATAAGCCAGCAAAATACCAGCCCGGAGCAGGCGAAGAACACCGCGCTCTGTCCGTCCGCCTTCAGCAGCACACCGCCGAGCACGCCGCCAATGGCGAGGCCGATCGACTGCGTGGTGTTGTACACGCCCGTCGCCGCACCTTTGCGCGAGCCCGGCGCCAGTTTCGACACCAGCGAAGGCTGCGACGCTTCAAGAATATTGAAGCCGAGAAAGTAGACAAACAGGATCCCGGCCACACTCAGAATGGTATGGGGCGCGACGCCCAGCAGCAACTGTCCGATCAGGATAAGACCAATCGCACTGACGAGCACCACCTTCATCTTGCCGCGCTTTTCCGCCGCGATGATCGCCGGGACCATCATCACGAACGACAGCCCCATCACCGGCAAATAAACCTTCCAATGCGACGCGACCGGTAAGCCGCCCGCTTCCAGAATGCGCGGCACCACCAGGAACAGCGCCGTCTGCGTCGCGTGCAGGACCAGCACGCCAAAGTTCAAACGCAGCAACTCGACGTTGTGCAGCACTTCCGAGAACGGTGCGCGCACGTGCACGGGCATAGGCGCGTTCGGCACGATCCAGATCACCACGCCAATCGCCAGAATCGAGAAAATGCCGACCAGCGTGAACAGGCCGCTCATGCCGACCCACTCGAACACGATCGGCGCGCCGACAATCGCCACGGCGAACGACACGCCAATGCTGCCGCCCACCATCGCCATCGCCTTGGTGCGATGCTCTTCGGACGTGAGATCCGCGATAAAAGCGAGCACGGCGGACGACACTGCGCCCATCCCCTGAATCACCCGGCCGACGATGATCCACGTCATGTCGTGCGCCCCCGCCGCGACAAAGCTGCCGAGCGCGAAGATCGCGAGCCCGGTGGCGATCACCGGCTTGCGCCCCACCTTGTCGGAAACCCAGCCGTAGAAGATATACAGCAGCGATTGCGTCACGCCGTATGCGCCGAGCGCGATCCCCACCAGCAGGACGTTGTTTCCGCCGGGGATGGTTTTCGCGTAGATCGAGAACACCGGCATGATCATGAAGAGACCGAGCATGCGCAGGGCAAAGATGCCTGCGAGCGACACGGTCGCACGCAGTTCAGGCGCGCTCATGCGTGAAGAGGTTGCGGACGGATTGGACATCGGGAACGTGTTTTGAATAATCTGGACGGCCTGGGGGCCGGGCGACACACCGTCGGGCAGCATACCTCGGGCGGCCTGCCGTGAGCGACCCGCGACCTGCGGCAAAGACCCACAGGCGTCTTGCAGTCGCACCAAAAGGCCCCACCTGCCACCTTTCCTCACGACGCTGAACCGCTGTCTTACAGCTCGCCGCGCGCCTGTCGGGCGCTGTCAGGTAGTCGTAACAGCGGTCTTGAAAAGTCGTTATAGTAGCAGGTTTAGCCTCTTCCTCTTTCCGCCAGTTCGTGGCCAGGCGATGGGATCAACGCGTGGAACAAATCCGTATCCGTGGGGCTCGTACCCACAATCTGAAGAACGTCAGTCTCGACCTGCCGCGTCACAAGCTCATTGTGATTACCGGCTTGTCGGGCTCGGGCAAATCGTCGCTTGCCTTTGACACGCTCTACGCGGAAGGGCAGCGCCGCTACGTCGAGAGCCTCTCCGCGTACGCACGGCAATTCCTGCAATTGATGGAAAAGCCGGACGTCGACCTGATCGAAGGTCTGTCGCCGGCCATCTCCATCGAACAAAAGGCCACCTCGCACAATCCGCGCTCCACGGTCGGCACCGTCACGGAGATTCACGACTACCTGCGCCTGTTGTTCGCGCGGGTGGGCACGCCCTATTGTCCGGACCACGAAATTCCGCTGCAGGCGCAAAGCGTCTCGCAGATGGTCGACGCCGCGCTCGCCCTGCCGGACGACACCAAGCTGATGATCCTGGCGCCGGTGGTGGCGGACCGCAAGGGCGAACACGTCGAACTGTTCGAGGAAATGCAGGCGCAGGGCTTTATCCGCTTTCGCGTGCGTTCGGGCGGCGGCACCGCCAATGAAGAGGTCGCGAAGATCTACGAAGTGGACTCGCTGCCGAAGCTGAAGAAGAACGACAAGCATACGATCGACGTCGTGGTCGACCGTCTGAAAGTGCGCGCCGATATGAAGCAGCGCCTCGCGGAGTCGTTCGAAACCGCGCTGCGCCTCGCCGACGGCCGCGCCATCGCGCTCGAAATGGACACCGACAAGGAGCATCTGTTCAGCTCCAAGTTCGCCTGCCCGATCTGCTCGTATTCGCTGCAGGAGCTCGAGCCGCGCCTGTTCTCGTTCAACAACCCGATGGGCGCGTGCCCGGAATGCGACGGCCTCGGCCAGATCACCTTCTTCGATCCGAAGCGGGTGGTGGCGCATCCGTCGCTGTCGCTCGCGGCGGGCGCCGTGAAGGGCTGGGACCGGCGCAACCAGTTCTACTTCCAGATGCTGCAAAGCCTCGCGGCGTTTTACGAGTTCGACATCGACGAGGCCTTCGAGGATCTGCCGGAGAAGGTCAAGAAGATCCTGCTGTTCGGCTCGGGCAAGCAGACCATCCCATTCTCGTACATCAACGAACGCGGCCGGGCGTCGATTCGCGAGCACGTGTTCGAAGGCATCATCCCGAACCTCGAGCGCCGCTACCGCGAGACCGATTCGGTCGCCGTGCGCGAAGAACTCGCCAAGTACCAGAACAACCAGGCCTGCCCCGCCTGCGCCGGCACGCGCCTGCGCCGCGAAGCGCGCTTTGTGCGCATCGGCGCGAACAGCGACGCCCGCGGCATCTTCGAAATCAGCGGCTGGCCGTTGCGCGATGCGCTCGGCTATTTCCAGACCCTGCGCCTGGAAGGCTCGAAGCGCGAGATCGCCGACAAGGTAATCAAGGAGATCGTCGCGCGGCTGATGTTCCTGAATAACGTCGGGCTCGACTATCTGTCGCTCGAACGCAGCGCGGAAACGCTCTCGGGCGGCGAAGCGCAGCGCATCCGGCTCGCCTCGCAGATCGGCTCGGGCCTGACCGGCGTGATGTACGTGCTCGATGAACCGTCCATCGGCCTGCACCAGCGCGACAACGACCGCCTGATTTCGACGCTGAAGCATCTGCGCGATCTCGGCAATTCGGTGATCGTCGTCGAGCACGACGAGGACATGATCCGCATGGCCGACTATGTGGTCGACATGGGCCCGGGCGCCGGCGAACACGGCGGCATGATCATCGCCGAGGGCACGCCCGAAGAGGTGGAGGCCGATGCGGCGTCGATTACCGGCCAGTACCTGTCCGGCGCACGCACCATCCAGTACCCGGACGAGCGCAAGGAGCCCGACGAGCGGCGCCTGCGCATCGTCGAGGCATACGGCAACAATCTGCAGCGCGTCACGCTCGACCTGCCGGTGGGCCTCCTCACCTGCATCACCGGTGTGTCCGGCTCGGGCAAGTCCACGCTCATCAACGACACGCTGTATCACGCGGTGTCGCATCACCTGTACGGTTCGTCGGCCGAGCCGGCGCCGTACGAAGCGATCGAAGGCCTCGAGCACTTCGACAAGGTCATCAACGTCGACCAGTCGCCGATCGGCCGCACGCCGCGCTCGAATCCGGCCACGTATACCGGCGTGTTCACGCCGATCCGCGAGCTGTTCGCGGGTGTGCCGGCTTCGAAGGAGCGCGGCTACGATCCGGGCCGTTTCTCGTTCAACGTGAAGGGCGGCCGCTGCGAAGCGTGCCAGGGCGACGGTGTGCTGAAAGTGGAAATGCACTTTCTGCCCGACGTCTACGTGCCGTGCGACGTTTGCCACGGCAAGCGCTACAACCGCGAAACGCTCGACGTCCACTACAAGGGCAAAAGCATTAGCGAAGTGCTGGAACTGACGGTCGAAAACGCGTACGAGTTCTTCAAGCCCGTTCCGGTCGTGGCGCGCAAGCTGAAAACGTTGCTGGACGTGGGTCTTGGCTATATCCGCCTGGGGCAGTCGGCCACCACCTTGTCGGGCGGCGAAGCGCAGCGCGTCAAACTATCGTTGGAACTGAGCAAGCGTGACACCGGTCGCACTCTATACATCCTCGACGAGCCGACCACCGGTTTGCACTTCCACGATATCGCGCTGCTGCTCGAAGTGATTCACCGTTTGCGAGATCAGGGCAATACCGTGGTGATCATCGAGCATAATCTGGATGTAATCAAAACGGCCGACTGGCTGATCGACCTCGGCCCGGAAGGCGGCGCCGGCGGCGGTCAGATCATCGCCCAAGGCACGCCGGAGCAGGTGGCGAAGTCGAAGGCAAGTTTTACCGGTCGATACCTGGCGCCGCTGCTGAAACGCGACGCCGCCAAAAAGTAATGCTGCACACCCCAGGTTGGAGATGGAAATAAGCCATGACCAAGCGTAACGAGGCGCCCGATGAAGGGCAGGTGCAGGATCTGCGCCCACGCCCGGTCAGGCTGACGAGCGACATGAGCCTGCCGAGGCTGTCCGCGGTCGAGATCGGCAGTTACCTGCTGATGCTGTTCGGCATGTGGGCGGTGCTCAATCTCAGGCTGCTCGGCGCGTTGCTGGCCGGGCTGCTGGTGTACCAGCTCATCCAGACGCTCGCGCCGCGCATCGAAAAGCACATGTCCAGCCAGCGCGCGCGCTGGCTCTCGGTGGTGATCCTCGCGGTGGTGATCGTCGGCGGGCTGACGGGTCTCGTAATCGGCATCATCGATCATTTCGAAGGCGACGTACCGAGCGTGCAGATGCTGCTCGACCAGGCCATGCAACTGATCGACGAGGCGCGCGGCCGGATTCCGCAGTTCGTCGCCAACTATCTGCCGGTCGACACCGATCAGATGAAAGCGCGCGCCACCGAGCTGATGCAAACCCACGCCGGCATGCTGCAGCAAGGCGGCAAGAATGCGGCGCGGGTCTTCACGCATATCCTGATCGGCATGATCATCGGCGCGATCATCGCGGTCGGCGCCCAGAAGCACATGCAGCGGCTGCCGCTGTCCACCGCGTTCGTCACCCGCGTGACGCGGTTTGCCGACGCCTTCCGCCGCATCGTCTTCGCCCAGGTGAAGATTTCCGCGATCAACGCGGTGTTCACCGGCATCTTCCTGCTGGTGCTGTTGCCGATCTTCCACGACCGGCTGCCGCTGTCGAAGACGTTGGTGCTCGTCACGTTCATCGTCGGCTTGCTGCCGGTGATCGGCAATCTGATCTCGAACACGATCATCGTCGCCGTGGCGCTCTCGGTGAGCTTTCCGGCCGCGGTCATGTCGCTCGTGTTCCTGATCCTGATCCACAAGCTCGAGTACTTCCTGAACGCGCGGATCGTCGGCGGTCAGATCGAGGCGCGTGCGTGGGAATTGCTGGTGGCAATGCTGATCATGGAAGCGGCGTTCGGCATCCAGGGCGTGATCGCCGCGCCGATCTTCTATGCGTATATCAAGCGGGAACTGATCTATCTGCGGCTGGTTTGATGGATCGATGATTTGGCGGCGGCCGTCTTTTTTTACCCAATGCTCCCGGCCGCCTCCGATCAGCGGAACACGACCGTCTTGCTGCCGTTCAGCACGACGCGATGTTCGACATGCCACTTCACCGCCCGCGCCAGCGTCACGCATTCGACGTCGCGGCCGATCGCCGTGAGTTGATCCGGCGTCATGCTGTGGTCGACCCGCTCCACTTCCTGCTCGATGATCGGACCTTCGTCCAGATCGGTCGTCACGTAGTGGGCGGTGGCGCCAATCAGCTTCACGCCGCGATCGAACGCCTGATAGTACGGCTTCGCACCCTTGAAGCTCGGCAGGAACGAGTGGTGAATATTGATCGCACGGCCGGCGAGGCGTTCGCACAACTGCGGCGACAGGATCTGCATATAACGCGCAAGCACCACCAGATCGGCCTTGTGCTCGTCGATCACTTCGAGCACACGCGCTTCCTGCGCCGCCTTGCCCTCGGGCGTCGACGCCATCAGCGGGAAGTGGTGGAACGGAATGTCGTAGCTCGCCGCAAGTTGATAGAACTCCTTGTGGTTCGAGATGATCGCCGGAATCTCGATGCCCAGTTGGCCGGTGCGGTAGCGGAACAGCAGGTCGTTCAGGCAATGGCCGATCTTCGAGACCATGATCACCACGCGCGGCTTCACCGTCGCGTCGTGCAACTCCCAGCGCATGCCGAAGCCGTCCGCGAGCGTGCCGAACGCGCTGCGCAGCGCTTCCAGCCCCGGATCGCCGCCCACCTGCTGGAAATGCACGCGCATGAAGAACTCGCCGGTATGGCTGTCGCCGAACTGCGCGGAGTCGAGAATGTTGCTGCCGCGCTCGAACAGGAAGCCCGATACGGCGTGGACGATGCCGGGCCGGTCGGCGCACGACAGTTTGAGAATAAAGCTGTGATCGGTCGACATGACCTGGGTGACTCCCTTGTTCAATGCGTGATTCGTTGAAAGCGTCGTTGAAAGCGCCGTTGAATGGTTATGCGACGGCCGGCGGCACGAACAACGCGTCGATCCCCACGCAGTCCTCTGCATCGATCCAGCGCCGGCGCAACAGGCAGTCGAGCGTGGCGAGGCTGGCGTCGACGGTCAGCGCGTCTTCCTCGATCCAGCGGGCCACTTCGTCGATGCGTGCCAGGCGGTGCTCGCCCACTTCGCCGTCCTGATTGCGCGGCGCGAAATCCGCCGGCAGCGCGAGGTCGTAGACGAAAATCTGCTCGGCCTGGGTGCCTTCCGGCAAGGACTGCAGCACATGCACCGTGCGCCCCGGCGTGGCGCGCGCAGCGATCTCTTCCGGGATGCCGGCTTCTTCCCAGCACTCCTTGACGATCGTCGCCTCGATCCCGAAGCCCCAGCCTATCCCGCCCGCGACCACGTTATCCAGCATGCCGGGGTCCGTGGCCTTGGTGTCGCTGCGGCGCGCGATCCACAATTGCGGCGCGCCCTCCGCGTATTCTACGACGCCGTTCAGATGCACCGCGTAGGTCATGGTGCCGAAGAAGCGCGAGGCGGCGCGTTCGATATACGCGAGCGGCGGTGCATCGAACGCATTGCGGATCGCGTAGGTCTCGTCGCGCCAGCCGGGAATGCGGCCTTCGGCGGCCAGCGCACCGATCACGGCCCCAAGCGCCGCGCTACGCATATCCACGGTGTTCAAGCGCGGCAATAACACCACGCGCGTGGCGTCGATCTCGAAGACGTCGGGCCAGCGGGCCAGCAGGGGCACGTCCGTCGAGCGAATCCAGCCCACCTGCTGGGCGTCGATCCAGAACGGCCGATGCGCGTGCGCATCGAAGCGGCGCGCTTTGATGATAGAGGGCAAGGTCATGAATACTCCGAAACTGCACGAACGCGATCAATCGCGCAGCGCCACGCGAATGCCGATCGCGATAAAGGTTGCGCCCGCAAGGCGATCGAGCCACACGCCGACACGCGGACGGCGCTTCAGCCAGCCGCCGATCATCCCCGCGCACACGCCGAACAGCGAAAACACCAGCACCGTCTGCAGCATGAACACGAGGCCCAGTTCGAGCATCTGCAGCGGCACGCTCTGCACGCCGTGCGGCTCGATGAACTGCGGCAGGAACACGAGGAAGAACAGCGTCACCTTCGGGTTCAGCATATTGCCGAACACGCTTTGACGGAACACCGACCACAGCGGCTGAGCCGGCCGCTCATGGGCCGTGGCGAGCCCCTGGCTGCGCAGCGCCTTGATGCCGATCCAGATCAGGTAAGCGGCGCCGGCGTACTTGATGGCCTGGAAAGCCAGCGGCGACGAGCGCAGCAACGCGGCCACGCCCAGCGTGGCGAGCGTCGTGTGGAACGTGATGCCGGCGGCGAAACCGAGTGCCGCGACGAGTCCGGCGGCACGGCCCTGCGAAATGCCGCGCGCCAGCACCTGGAGGTTGTCCGGGCCGGGAGCCAGCGTGATCGCCATCGAGGTGGCGAGAAACAGCAGGAAATTGGGCATGCGTCTTACCTCATCGCGATGGTCTTGCTGAATGATCGAAGGCGGTTGAAGCGCGGTCAAGGCGCGCTTGCAGCACTCGCCGCGCCGGACACCGGACGTCCCCGCCCGCGGCTTAGTGGCCGCTAAACTCGGTGACGGTGAAGAGCGGCAGCCCCGCCGAGCGCAACAGCGCCGAGCCGCCCAGCTCCGGCAGGTCGATGATAGCCGCGCCTTCGATCACCACCGCGCCCAGTCGCTCGAGCAGTTGCTTGCCGGCCATCATGGTGCCGCCGGTTGCGATCAGGTCGTCGACGATCAGCACGCGGTCGCCCGCGCCACACGCGTCGGCATGAATCTCGACGGTCGCCGTGCCGTATTCGAGCTCGTACGACTGCGACTCCGTCCGGTAGGGCAGCTTGCCCTGCTTGCGGATCGGAATGAAGCCCACGTTCAGTTCGTACGCCAGCACCGGCCCGATGATGAAACCACGCGCGTCGAGCCCCGCGATGTAGTCGAGCTTCGCGTCGATATAGCGCTGCACGAACAGGTCGATCAGCACCCGAAACGTCTTCGGATGCTGCAGCAGCGGCGTGATATCGCGAAACTGCACGCCGGCCTGCGGCCAGTCGGGCACGGTGCGAATCTGGCTTTTGACGAACGCAGCCGCGTCGAGCGGTGCGCTCGCAAGCGCGTTGGACATGATGGCTCCAGACGGATCCCCAGGGACCCTGGTAAAAGACTTAAGAATCTCGCGCGGCGGCTTCGGGTCGCGCGCCTCGAATCCCAGCCGCGTGCGTGTGCGCGGCACGGCCCGCTGCCGCATGTTCGCTTATGCCGCCGCCCGCTTCAAACGGCCGGTGCGCCCGCCCGGCGATGCTTCGACAGCCGCTCTTCGGCTGCGGCGAGCGCTTCGGGCAAGCCGCGCAGCACGACGATGTCGCTGGCGCGCAGTTTGGTCGACGGGTCCGGCTCCACGCCGCGAATGCCATGACGGCGGATCGCCGTCACCTCGACGCCCAGTCCGAACAAACCGACCTCGGCCAGCGTACGGCCCACCGCGTCCGCGTTCTCGTCGACCGGCACCGATTGTAGTCGCACCTGCTCGTGACTGTCGTCGTCGCCCACGTCGTCGGCGCCGTGGAAATAGCCGCGCAGCAGACTATAGCGCTCGTCGCGCATCTCCTCGAC
>Ga0153933_1000755_pt1 | contig 10397 bp, 12 predicted proteins | sample TSNJ017MetaG_FD_102275 | JGI IMG/M metagenome (GOLD analysis project Ga0153933, IMG submission 102275) | Attine ant fungus gardens microbial communities from New Jersey, USA - TSNJ017 MetaG | ecosystem: Host-associated > Fungi > Mycelium > Unclassified | place: USA: New Jersey, Wharton State...
AGGAGATCGCGGCATGACGGCGCGGATCGAAGAGCCCCCGATTGATACAGGGTCCACTGTGTATGTCGTAGACGACGACTCCGAGCTCTGCGAAGCACTCAGCAGCCTCCTGCGTTCGGTACGCCTGAAGACAAGGATCTTCGGAACGGCTAATGAGCTGCTGCTGCTGACCAGGCTGGAGGATGCTCCGAGTTGCATACTACTCGATATCCGTCTTCCTGGTATCAACGGACTTGATTTTCACGAGAACCTTGTAAAGGCCGGCGTGCCGTTGCCGGTTGTCTTCATGACCGGCCACGGGGACATCCCCATGGCCGTTCGGGCGATGAAAGCCGGTGCGGTCGAGTTCCTTACGAAGCCGTTTCGAGACCAGGACATCCTTGACGCAGTGATGCGCGCGGTGGAGCGCGATCGTCTCAGGCGCGAGGCGGCGACTGCCGAGATCGCGCTACGCGATCTCTACGACGATCTGAGCGATCGTGAGAGACAGGTCATGACCTTGGTGACGAAAGGCCTGATGAACAAGCAGGTCGCCGCCGAGCTCGGTCTCAGCGAGATCACGGTCAAAGTCCATCGAGGACAAGTAATGAAGAAGATGAGCGCTCGTTCGCTTGTCGACCTCGTCTGTATGTCCGAAACGCTTGGCCTGCACCGAGAGGCTGTCAGCGCCGCACCAAACATTCGTATGCAACGGATGTACGACGGCTACGCCGGCAAATGCGATAGCTATTTCTCAATGAAAAGGACACTACCCTTTTAAGTGCGCATCAACTGGGCGACGGGGATGGCGAATAAGCAGTTGAACGATAGCTGGGATAGCTTCCGCTATTTCCTTGCCGTAGCTCGAACTGGGACCCTCTTCGCCGCGGCGAAAAAGCCGATTAATATCGTTGCGAGCAACGGGTTTTTTGAAAAGAAGAAGCCGGAATACGCGAAGCCTGGAAATTATCTGACGCGCAGCATCGTCGCCTTGAACCCAGTCGGGAAGAATTCATCTATCACGCGCATCAATGAAAAGCTGCTGGCCTTCAAAGAGTGGGCAGGTGCATGACATCGAACAACGAGCAGGACATGCTTATCGCGCTCGGCAAAGACGTGGGGCGCACGTCAACGATTGACGTGACCCGAGTTTGACACTTATCGCCAGACCTTCCAGCTCGATACCGCTGCGGACACCGGATCTACTGCGCGTGACGATCTCGAAGTCGTTGAACTTCATCTTCAGGGTCACCGTCCTTCCCGCGAGCCCTTGTCTTCGCCGTGCCGCCAGACCTTGTCGGTCAGGGGGCTGGAGTTCCGCGGCCAAGGCATCGAACTCGGTCAGGTCCCTGAGAAACGTATTTTCCGCATCGACCAATTTTCGGCTGCGGTTCGCGCGGACCTCGCGATTGTCTACGCCTGTGGGGATCCAATAGTAATGCGGCCCGGCCCTTCCGAAGTTGGCCTCCATGGAGTTGAGGGATTGGTTACGCATGTGGAGACCGGTGTAGAGCCCAAGCGAGTTCATCTTGGCGCTGCGCCGGCGTAGTGGTAGCGTTTCTGGTGCAATACTAGAATTGGGAAAAGCAGGACAGCAAGACTCCATCCATAAAGTTCGGTGCTGCTCTGCGGTTCATGCCGGGCGGATTGCCGAAGTCAAGCCCTGGTCCGAACACATCGGACTTCCAGATATCTATGGCGGGTCCGATGCCGTGGAATCTGCCGACGGGCATGGCCTTGACGAACGCCGGTTCCATCTCGGGGAGGCGAGCTTCGCCAGACACTTGTTGTAGGAGATGCCGGCGGAAGCGCTGAGGCCGGTCTCGGCCTTGATCTTGGCGCGAATCGCCAAAGCGACGTCCCGTGCCAGCGGAATGTTCTGCAGGTTTTCCGTCACGTCGAGGTGAGCTGCGGATCGTCGACAATCAATTCGTGCGCAAAGGAGACATCCTGTATCAGATCGATCCATTCGACTTTGACGCCACCCTGCCTACAGCTTCTGGATTGACGGCTATTTCGAGGAGACGAAGCTGGCTCGGCTATGCGTTGGGGATCGGGCTGAGGCCAATTGATGGGCTATGCGATGGGCCATGTGACGACGGTCGCACGCGGCGTCAGTGTCTCCAACGCTGCGGCAGGCGCTAATGATGAACGCGCAGGTCAGCGCGCGTTGCACTCTTCTCGACTTGCGCTCACTTTTGAACGGGGATGCAGGGCGGTCGGCGATGACATGCCGCTTATCACGACAGACTAGTCGTGAAAACAGACGTGACGCGTTCGAACCAGGTTTGTGCCTCGACATGGGCTGGATCGCGTATCGTCACGGTAGCCGTGGTCCCGGACACGAGCGGCACACCTGCCGGCACATTATCGATCGCGGTTCGAACCGGAACTCGCTGTGCGAGACGTACCCATGTATAAACCGGATCGACGTTGGGAAGGCCCAGGGCGGGGTGCGAGCTTCGAGTGGCTCCTCGGATTTGGCCCGCGCAACCGCCTTCAGGCCGGGCGTCTTGTTGCCCGACCCGCCGTCTTGAGCCGGCGCCGAGCCGGACATAGGCGACTGCGGTTCTTGTCGTTTAATGGCTTGTCCTGCGTTGAGGGGTCTCCACGGGCATCTCCCTTAGAAAAGCAAGACGAGCAGTCCCAGGATGGTAAGGCTAAGCTCGGCGACCGATGGTTTACTGAAGATTTTCGAAAATCCGACGAAATGCAGAAGCGGCCGGATGATCCAAATCATAGGTACCGCGGGCATCACCTCGCGACTAACTCCGCAATGACGGTCTTCAGCTCAGTCGATCTTGGGCGCGACCCCCTGTCGCGTCGGAGGTCGCCGTTAGAAGATCGTCGGACATCAAGTTTCGTTACAGCGTGGCGGCGCTCCCAAGCAGGGCGGTGACCTGGCTGGATAAAGTCAACCCATTGCCGTGGCAGAGCGCAACATTGCAGTTGGGCTGTTGACGCGCGCCCGCCGTACCGCGCAGCTGCGTCACCGCCTCGATGATCAGGAACATTCCGTTCATGCCTGGATGGACGCATGAGAGGCCGCCGCCGTTGGTGTTGACGGCGAGCCGGCCACCGGGTGCGATCGCACCATCTGCGACGAAGCGTCCAGCCTCTCCCTTTGGGCAGAAGCCTAGATCCTCGAGAAACAGGAGCGTGTTGATCGTGAAGGCGTCGTACAGCATCAGCAGGTCGACATCGCTGTGGCCGACACCTGCCATGTTGAAGGCACGCGGCCCGCTCTCGCTCGCCGCCGTCACCGTCAGGTCTGGCATCTGCACGATCGAACGGTGCCACTGCGCTCCCGCTGCACCCAGCAGATAGACCGGCTTCTGCCGCAGGTGGCGCGCTCGGTCGGCGCGGACCATCACGCAGGCGCCGCCGCCATCCGTCACCAGACAGCAATCCAGAGTAGTCAGGGGATCGCTGACCATACGGGCGGCAAGCACGTCGTCGCGCGTGAGCGGCCCGTGGGCAAAGGCGTCCGGGTTCAAGTTCGCCCAGGCACGCGCCGCCACCGCGACGTCGGCCAGCATTTCGCGCGTGGTGCCGTACTGGTGCATGTGCCGGCTGGCGGCCAGAGCGTAGGCCGAAATTGGGTGACGCGGTTTGTACGGGGTTTCATGCCATTGCGGCTCGCTCATCGACACCATTCGGCCGCCGGCGGTCCGCTGGTTCGACCCATAGCAGATCAGCGCCGCATCGCAGAGCCCGGCGTCCAGCGCCAGCGCCGCCTGAAGCAGATGCATCTCGAAACTGGAGCCGCCCACGTTCGTGCCGTCGAAGAAGCGCGGCTTGATGCCGAGATATTCGCCCACCGACAGCGTTGGGAAGGCGTGGGAACTGGTTGCAGCGAAGATAGCATCGATGTCGGGCAGGTTCAGCCCGGCATCCTCGATCGCTGCGAGTGAGGCTTCCGCAAGAAGCTCGATCGCACTGCGACCGGGAGCCTCCCCGGTGCCTGCGTTACCAATGCCGACGACAGCGGTCCGGCCGCGAACAGGGTGTGCCATGGTCAATTCCCTCCCTCGACAGGATCGAACACGACGATCGGCTCGCCATTCTCCTCGATGATGCGCGCTTTCACGCGAGTGTCTATGGGCGCGCTCTCCGTCCCCTCTATCCTGGACATCATGCGTGGTCCCTCATCCAACTCGACGAGGGCCACATTGTAGCTGCCGCTCCGCCTCCGGTTGACGGTGATCGCGTAGATCACGCCGAAGCCAGTGGCCTCAACCCATTCGAGGTCAGTCTCTCCTGTGCTCGGTATCATGACACGCGGATAGAACACATAGCGGCCGGTATTACGACTGCGCTGAAGCATAAAACGGCCTTCACGCAAGTGAGCGCCGTAAACTGCTTCCGGTCCAGGTTGGGCGGCAGAGATAGGATCCTTCATTGCTGCGACTCCTCCATTGTATGTGTCTTCCCGTATCGAATGATGTTCAGCCTCCGAGCCCCCAATTCGACACGGTGGTGTCGGTATCGACTCGAAGATGCCGCTTATGCCGCGTGCTCTAAGAGCGGCTTGCTCGCGTCAAAGTCGGCGCCCGTTTTCATCCTAACCTCGTCGAGTGTGACCCCGGGCGCGAGCTCGAGGAGAGTGAGCCCGCCGCGCTTCTTATTGCAGGCCATCACGCAGAGGTCGGTGATGATGACATCGACCACCCGGGTGCCGGTCAGCGGCAGCGTGCATTGCTTGGCGATCTTGGGCACGCCCGTTTTGTTGGTATGTTCCATTACCACCACGACGCGCTTGACGCCCGCGACGAGGTCCATCGCGCCACCGATGCCCTTCACCATCTTGCCCGGGATGGTCCAGTTGGCGATGTCGCCGTTGGCGTCCACTTCCATCGCACCCAAAATGGCAGTGTCGATATGGCCGCCGCGAATCATTGCGAAGCTTTCGGCTGACGAGAAGAAGCTCGAGGTCGGCAACGCCGTGACTGTCTCCTTGCCGGCGTCGATGAGGTCAGGGTCGACCTGGTCCTCGTAGGGGAACGGACCAACGCCGAGCATCCCATTCTCTGACTGCAGGGTGACGTCGATGCCTTTCGGGATGAAATTTGCAACCAGCGTCGGGATGCCTATACCGAGGTTGACATAGTCGCCGTCCTTCAGATCCCGGGCGGCGCGCGCCGCCATCTGCTCTCTGGTCCAGGGCATGTCAGGCTGCCTCCTTCTTACGAGTGGTGGGCTTCTCGATACGCTTTTCATTGATCGTGCTCTTAACGATCCGGTGGACATAAACGCCGGGTGTGTGGACGTGGTCGGGGTCAAGGGTGCCCGCCTCGACGATCTCCTCGACCTCGGCCACCGTAATTTTTCCTGCAGTCGCCATCTCTGGATTGAAGTTGCGCGCGGTCTTGCGGAATACGAGGTTGCCCGATGGGTCTGCTCGCCATGCTTTGATGATGGCGAGGTCGGCGCGCAGCCAGGTCTCGCGGAGGTACTTCTCGCCCTCGAACTCTTCGATTGGCTTGCCCTTGGCCACCACGGTCCCGACGCCGGTTTTGGTGTAGAAAGCTGGAATACCGGCTCCGCCGGCGCGGATGCGTTCGGCAAGCGTCCCTTGCGGATTGAGCTCCAACTCAAGCTCGCCGGAGAGGTAGAGGCGCTCGAACAACTTGTTCTGGCCGATATAGGAGCTGATCATCTTGACGATCTGGCCGCTGTTGAGCAGGATCCAAAGGCCGAAGCCGTCGGCTCCGGCGTTATTCGAAATAACGGTCAGCCGCTTCACGCCGGCATCGTGTATGGCCGGGATCAGACTCTCAGGGTTGCCCGAGAGCCCAAATCCGCCAGACATGATCGTCATCCCGTCGAACAGCAGTCCTTCCAAAGCAGCCGCAGGGCTCTCATAGATCTTGTTGGTCATGCCACCCTCCAACCGGCCACACATAGCTGATGCGCGCATTGTCTGAACAGATACGACCTGCCGATCGCGTTGCTGCACACGTGACGGCTTCGCTCATGGCCTCGTTTATTCGACTGGTTTTTATCGACGCAAGCTACGTCGCAGGCTTGTTCAATCAATCTCTGTCGGGCGAACGGCGACAGGGGGTGTTCCACGTTGAGCATGGCTCTCTCCAGGAAGGCTCGTCACGAAGTAATAGCTGGCTGCGGCGGACGAGGTTGGTAGTTATCGTCCACAGCGACAAAGACAAATTTCGCCTCTGTTATCTTAATGAGCACGCACTGAGACGCTGCCCTAAACTATTACGGCCTCAGCGAACAAAAAATAGAGTTGGCGTCCGAACAGATCAGACGTCTCGTCCGCAATCACCCAATGTCAAGCGATTCAATCGACTACAATGACTCAAGCCTCATTCCCTGCAACGGCATCTTTTTTCAGTCGGGGATTGTCGAGCTCGTCCATGTTCCAATCGCCGAGCCGTTTCTCATCACGCCCGAATACGCGAGGTTCGACGCGCGTGGACCGCTCAATCCTGACCGTCTCCGGGAGGCTTGACGATGGGAGAAGAGTTTAAAAAGGCGATCGTCGAAGTGCGGTGCTCTGGCTTGAGCGATAGCGATCGCGGCTTGACAACGGCGTGTACCGCGCTCAGTGCCTAGCTTGAGAACCTGATAAGATGACGGTCACTTCGGTATTGGAGCCCGAGTAGCGACGAAGGATTTAGCGATATGGCGGCGTGGCGGCGGGCGATTGAATTGTCGCTCGGAGAAATGGATTTGGAGAAGTTGAGGGTGATCGCGCCGTCGCGAACCGACCCTGCGAGCCGGGTCGAGTGCGCGCGCGTTCTGCCGGATTATTGAGAACACTTGTCGTTTTCCACGGTGGGCCAAGGGCTCGGGCTGCATCATCAGACGGTCCAGCGCTGTGTCGAGCGGGCGATGGCCGAAGGCCCGGTGGCCGCATTGGACGATCGTCCTCGTCCCGGCAGGGAGCCTTCGAGCACGCTGGAAGCGAAAGCCTGGTTGACATCGCTTTCGTGCCGGAAGGCGAAAGGATCTGGGTTATCCGTATGAATTGTGGACGACGCGGCTGCTCGCCCGGCACGCTCGCGAGCACGGTCCCGCCGAAGGGCACCCCTGCCTGGCGAACCTCGCGCAGGGCACATTGTGCAAGATCCTGGATTCTGAGGAAGTGAAGATCCGTTACTACCTGGAGAAGCGTGATCCTGAGTTTGCGAAGAGAATGGCCGAGGTGCTTGGCGTCTATCGCAAAGTGACACTGCTCAAGAAGGCGGCGGCGCGGTTGAAGCGGAAGCCGAACGACCGGGTGGCGATTGTCTCCTACGACGAAAAGCCCGGTATTCAGGCGATTGCGACGACGTCGCCCGATCTGCCGCCCGAGCCCGACGTTCATGCGACCTTCGCCCGCGACCATGACTACAAGCGCCACGGCACAGTCGCCCGCTGGCCGGCATCGACCTTGTCACCGGCAACGTTCACGCCATGGTCGGGACCGGCCGCAGCCGCGAGTTTGTCGCGTTCCTCAAGCGTCTCGACAAAGCCTGTTCGTCCGATACTGCGATCCACCTCATCCTCAACAATCGTTCCGCGCATATCTCCAGGAAAACCAACACCTGGCTCGCTGAGCAACCGGCGGACCGCTTCAAGTTCACCTGGTCACGGTTCGTGTGAGCGCTATTCCGCCCGGGAACGGGCACTTGCTTTCACCATCCATTTTCTTTCCAACTGTGTTCCGCTAGGCGAAGCGCGACAACGTTGTCCGAAGAATTAGGACAGAAATCTGCGTTGAAGCTGTGAGTATTGATGTTTAACGAAGTTCCGTAGTGGTCGGCTGACGATGGAGTAACCTGCCTCGGATTGTCGATCTGCTGACGCGAGCGATGATCCAATACCGGGAGGTACGTGTTTCGTCGCAAATTGGAGAGAGTGCAGGCATGAGAACACGAACGCGAAATTTTCCAGGTGCGTATACAGAACTCGGCGATCGCATGACATCGGACGTGGCTGCAGACGAGAAAGCCGCCATTGATGCGCTATGCGATTTGCGTCGAATCAGCGCGATCAGCTTCGAGACGATCGAATTCGTGTTGGGCACCAGCCAGATCTCTCGGCATTTGAACCGAACCTCGAGCGTCACGTTGACGAACTACCTTCGGATCGCTCGGTGCTTGGGTTATCGGTGCAGGATTCTTCTGGAAAAGGCGGAAGACGGCGGCGAGCAATCCGTCGCTAGTCTGAACAATGTATCACACAGGACCATGATCTTGCGACGTCATCGATAGCGCAGCTCCCCCAAATGGCAGCAAGCGATCGCCACGGTCGAGTTAAGCGACAGGGTATCCAGCGCGCTGATTGCAACGGATCTCTGTTTGGCCGCAGCATTTTCTAACGCGTCTCTCTTTGTACTGATCGCTTCTCGCTCATTCCATGCGACGCGATTTTCTGACTATACCCGCGCATCGCGTTGACCGCTAGTAAGGTTTGATCGATGCCACCACAGTAAAGGGTGCAAAACTGTCCACTACCTGCCGCGCTGGCCATACCATCGGTTGACGATTCTGCCGGCATGAAGCTCTTTCCCATTATGTTGAGCACCATCGCCGGATGCCCTGATGTTATTGGCGTTCTCGGGTTAGCTCTTTACCGCGCATGTCACCAATGTGGTGCGTTCTCGGCGCGCTATGCGAACTTGCGTTCGGCCTGCAGTCCTCACGCTGCCGGCTGGCTCCGCACTTCTCACGTTAGCGCTGGGCGTTGTCGCCACCCGCGGTACGAAACTCCGCTGAAGGCCGTCCTGTCTGACTCCTGCGCTGGAGAGAATGCCGCCTGTTCGTCGGAGCGATCACATTCGTCAGATGATCTGAGCGTAGGTCTTAGGCGACTCTCGTATGCTCCTTACGCATCCTGACGCCGAGGGACGATCACGGTCGGAACGAAGGTCAGAACCGCTTCGTCATTCTGATTGTTGACCATCCATTTCACGCGCACCGTGCCCTGCGACTCCGGAATGACGTGAGTTCGATCACCTCGCCTTCGATCCAGGAGGACCCCGGGGCGCACAGGACCAACCAACGCAGTTCGTCTACGCCGAGCCCCAGCAACGAAGGCGGTCCTGAAGACCGGAGCGTGACTGCCAGTCGCATTGCGGTCGCGCGGTTTGCCAGCCCGAAGCGGCGAATCCTTTGAAGAACGAGTTTCCGGCGGCGGATCGAATTTGGCGGCAAAGCGCCTGATATCGTCACCGGTGACTTCGGCTTCGTCGCCGCTGTACCGCATGCCGACTGTCGGGTCGTCGAACGATTGGATCCTGACATCGTCCCGGCGCCTGCAGACATGGCGACAAGGCGTTCCAGCCCCTCGCAACGGCCAAGTTCGCCTTGTGACCACTGGCATCGCGACGAAAGCTCTGCGTCGCAGGCGAGCCTGACCAGACCTGGGAACGGGGTGCTATGCACGACGAGCGTGTTGCATGGTCGGACGAATGGCGGGCTACATTTCGGACCTTCACGTCCGATGAATTCGGAACGATGGCCCATTTATCGAACTTTGAGTTTCCAGCATGGTGACCCCGGAAGCTTAATGCCTCGATGTTCGGTGGGGCCGATTCGATACCCCTTACCTCGAACCCCTAGAGGCTTAAGACATGAGTAAACACGCCGCCGGCGGCGTGGAGCGCATCGTCGAGATCGTGCTCGACCCGACCGAGAAAGCCGTGTTGGAAAAGTCCCGAGCCGCGGTGAAGGAACTCATCGAGGCATCGCGCAAGTGGTAGTGCTGGTGGCCTGAGATGTTAACGATCGAAGCGATAGATACCTGCCTGGTGGACTTGCCGACCATCCGGCCGCACGTGCTGTCGATGACGACGATACAGCAGCAGACGCTGATGCTGGTTCAAATCCAGTGTTCGGACGGCATTGTCGGGATCGGGGAAGGCACGACCATCGGCGGTTTGAGTTATGGCGAGGAGAGCCCCGAGGGTATCAAGCTCGCCATCGACACCTATTTCGCCCCGCTACTGCTGAAGGCCGATCCGACGCGTCCAGGGTTGGTGATGGATGCCATCGGCAGAGCGATCGTCGGCAATCGGTTCGCGAAATGCGCGGTTGAGACAGCGCTGCTGGACGCGATGGGCAAGCGCCTAAGCCTGCCCCTGTCCGAATTGCTTGGCGGCCGTCGCCGCGAGCGCCTGCCGGTCGCATGGACGCTTGCGAGCGGAAATACCGCCAAAGACATCGAAGAGGCCGAGAAAATGCTGGCCCTCCGCCGCCATAACATTTTCAAGCTCAAGATCGGGAAGCGCTCCGTCGCCGCCGATGTCGCCCATGTCGCCCAGATCAAAGCCGCGCTGGGCGATCGTGCCAGCGTCCGCGTCGACGTGAATCAAGCATGGGATGAGGCAAGCGCGGCGCGCGGTATCGCCATGCTGGAAGATGCCGGCTGCGATCTGGTGGAGCAGCCGGTGGCAGCCCATCTGCGCC
>Ga0153933_1000756_pt1 | contig 10396 bp, 8 predicted proteins | sample TSNJ017MetaG_FD_102275 | JGI IMG/M metagenome (GOLD analysis project Ga0153933, IMG submission 102275) | Attine ant fungus gardens microbial communities from New Jersey, USA - TSNJ017 MetaG | ecosystem: Host-associated > Fungi > Mycelium > Unclassified | place: USA: New Jersey, Wharton State...
AACGCGCTATTAATAATCGTGCCAAATTGGCATTCCACGGCTAAGGAGATCCACCATGAAGTTCACGCGTACCCTTCTCGCCTCCGCGCTTGTCGCGCTGCTGGCGGCTTGCAGCAATGGCGCGCAGGATGCCGCGCAGGACGCACAGAAGTCGGCTGATCAGGCCCAGCAAGCAGCTTCGCAGGCTGCTGACCAGGCTCAGAAGACCGCTGCTTCCGCTTCCACCGCTGCTGCCCCGGCTGCTGCTCCGGCTTCCACCGCTGCTGCTCCGGCTGCTGCTCCGGCCACCACCGCCACCGCCACCGCCGCCCCGGCTTCGACCGCTGCTCCGGCCGCTGGCGATGCGATGAAGAGCGCCGCTGCCGATGCATCGAAGGCTGCCGGCAAGGACGCTTCGAAGGGTAACTGATCCTTCGTTTAAGGCTTCCAGGAAACCGGCCGCCCTGTGCGGCCGGTTTTTTTGTGGGCGGCTGATTGGCATCCATGTCGGCGGAAGGCTGCAGCGATAGCGCGGTCATCCACCCGCAGGCCAAGGCATCCTGGTTCCTTGGTTGCAAACGCAAATGCAGAAGGGCCACCCGCGCCGTTATCATCCGGGGTTTGCCCAGACGGTCGCAGTATCCCTCCATGAGCGTCCTCACTTCGCAGATCGATCCCCGTTCCCCCGAATTCCAGGCCAGCAGCGCCGGCCTGCGCGCGCTGGTCGACGACCTGCATCATGAAATGGCGCGCAGCGCCGAAGGCGGCGGTGCCAAGGCGCGCGAAAAACACACAGCACGCGGCAAGCTGCTGCCGCGCGAACGCATCCGCGCCTTGCTCGATCCGGGCTCACCGTTCCTCGAATTGTCGCCATTGGCCGCGCATGGCATGTACGACGATGCGGCGCCCGCCGCCGGCATCATCACCGGCATTGGCCGCGTGCACGGCATTGAGGTGGTGATCGTCGCCAACGATGCGACCGTCAAGGGCGGCACCTACTTCCCGATGACGGTAAAGAAGCACCTGCGCGCCCAGGAAGTCGCCCTGGAAAACCGCCTGCCCTGCATCTACCTGGTCGATTCCGGCGGCGCCTTCCTGCCGATGCAGGATGAAGTCTTTCCGGACAAGGAACACTTCGGGCGCATCTTCTACAACCAGGCGCGCATGTCCGGCCTGGGAATCCCGCAGATCGCCGTGGTGATGGGTTCGTGCACTGCCGGCGGCGCCTACGTGCCGGCGATGAGCGATGAGACCATTATCGTGCGCGAGCAAGGCACCATCTTCCTGGGCGGCCCGCCGCTGGTGAAAGCCGCCACCGGCGAGGTGGTGGATGCCGAGGCGCTGGGCGGCGCGGACGTGCACACGGCGGTATCCGGCGTGGCCGATCACTTTGCCGAAAACGACGCGCATGCGCTGTCGATCGCACGCGACATCGTCGCCAACCTCAACCGCAACAAGCCCATGCCGCTGGCGCTGCAGGCCCCGGCCGAACCGCGCTATCCGGCGGAAGAGCTCTATGGCGTGATTCCGCAGGACACGCGCCGCCCCTTCGATATCCGCGAAGTGATCGCGCGCATCGTCGATGGCTCCGAGTTCCACGAATTCAAGGCGCGCTACGGCAAGACCCTGGTGTGCGGCTTCGCGCATATCCACGGTTACCCGGTCGGCATCATCGCCAACAACGGCATCCTGTTTTCCGAATCCGCGCTCAAGGGTGCGCACTTCATCGAGCTGTGCAACCAGCGCAATGTGCCGCTGGTGTTCCTGCAGAACATCACCGGCTTCATGGTCGGCAAGAAGTATGAGAACGCCGGCATCGCCAAAGACGGTGCGAAGATGGTCACCGCGGTGGCCTGCTCGCACGTGCCGAAATTCACCGTGGTGATCGGCGGCAGCTTCGGCGCCGGCAACTACGCCATGTGCGGACGCGCCTACGGTGCGCGCTTCCTGTGGATGTGGCCGAATGCACGCATCAGCGTGATGGGCGGCGAACAGGCCGCCAGCGTGCTGGCGACGGTGAAGCGCGATGGTATCGAAGCGGCCGGCAAAAGCTGGAGCACCGAGGAAGAAGACGCCTTCAAAGCCCCCATCCGCGAGCAGTATGAGCGGCAAGGCCATCCCTATTACGCCAGCGCGCGGCTATGGGACGACGGCATCATCGACCCGGCCGACACCCGCCGCGTACTCGGGCTGGCGATCTCCGCATCCTTGAATGCGCCGATCGAGCCCCAACGCTACGGCGTATTCCGGATGTAACCTGTTCCGTCGCAGCAAGACAATGGCGCGGCGCGGTCATGCTGATGTACTGAAGGCGCTGGTACGCGTTTTATTTCAAGGACGTTTCAGGGGGCAAGAACGCAATGATCGTTGGCATCGATCTGGGCACTACGCATTCGCTTATCGGTTACTACAGCGACACCGGACCACAGCTGTTCCGCAATGCGCTGGGCGATTACCTCACCCCGTCCGTGGTCAGCATCGACGATGACGGACACATGCTGATCGGCGAAGCGGCGCGCGATCGCCTGATCAGCCACCCGCGCGCCAGCGTCGCGGCCTTCAAGCGCTGGATGGGCACGCCGCGCGAGACCCAGCTCGGCGACCGCAGCTTCCGGCCGGAGGAATTGTCCGCGCTGGTGCTGCGCTCCCTGCTCGCGGACGCCGAAGCGGTGCTTGGCGCGAAAGTAGAGGAAGCGGTGATCAGCGTGCCGGCCTATTTTTCCGACGCGCAGCGCAAAGCCACCCGCGCGGCAGGCGAACTGGCCGGCATCAAGGTAGAGCGCCTGATCAACGAACCGACCGCCGCCGCGCTCGCCTACGGCTTGCAGGAACGGCAGGAGGGCAGCCGCTTCCTGGTCTTCGATCTTGGCGGCGGCACCTTTGACGTATCCGTGCTGGAAATGTTCGAGGGCGTGGTCGAAGTGCATGCCAGTGCCGGCGACAATTTCCTCGGCGGCGAAGATTTCCTGGAGCTGCTGCAGAACGTCTGCCTGGCGGACATGAAGCTGCGCGCGGATGATCTCTCTCCGATCGAGCGCGGCTTGTTGCGCCGGCGACTGGAAGCGGTCAAACGCAGCCTGAGCCAGCAACCGGAAACCTCCCTCGAAGCCCAAATCGGCAAGCACGAGATCAACTGGCGTATCGATCAGGATCGCTTCCTGCAGCTGGCCGATCCGCTGATGCAGCGCATGCGCGCGCCGCTCGAACGCGCCCTGCGCGATGCCCGCCTGCGTCCGGATCAGCTCAATGAAATCGTGCTGGTGGGCGGCGCCAGCCGCATGCCACTGGTGTCCCGCCTGATTGCGCGCATGTTCGGCAAGCTGCCGCTGCGGCACGTCAATCCGGATGAAGCCATTGCACTGGGCGCCTGCGTCGCGTCCGGCTTGAAAAGCCGCAACGCCAAGCTGGATGAAATCATCCTCACCGATGTCTGTCCGTATACGCTGGGCGTGGAGATCGGCCAGCGCGATGCGCAGGGCCACGTGCAGAACGGCTTGTTCTCGCCCATCATCCAGCGCAACAGCGTGGTGCCGATCAGCCGCGAAAGCAGCTACTGGCCGATGGCCGAGCGGCAGGCCATGCTCAGCCTGAAGGTTTATCAGGGCGAGAATCCGCTGGTCGCCAACAACATCAAGCTGGGCGAACTGGATATTCCGCTCAATCCGACCCTGTCCATTTCGCAAAATGAAGTCGTGGTGCGCTTCACTTACGACATCAACGGCGTGTTGCAGATCGAGGCCAAGCCCAAATCCAGCGGCCTGCGCCATGAACTGGTGCTGGAACAGAATCCCGGCATGCTGAGCGAAACAGAAATACGCGCCCGCCTCGCCGCCCTGTCGGAACTGAAAATCCATCCGCGCGACAAGCAGGAAAACCTCGCCCTGCTCGCACGCGCGGAACGCCTGTTTGAAGAACACCTGACCGCACGGCAAGTGCTGCAGCAGTGGATCGGGCAATTCCGCCAGACGCTGGAAAGCCAGGATGAGCGCCTGATTCAAGGTCACCGGCAACAGTTCAGCAGCGCGCTGGACTCGCTGGAAGCGCAACTGTGAAGTGGGCGTTCGAACTGCTTGGGCTTCCGCCGGATGCGGACGCGTTGAGCGTCAAGCGTTCGTATGCGCGGCTGTTGCGTACTACGCGTCCGGATGACGATCCCGCGGCATTCCAGCGCTTGCATACCGCATACAAGATAGTATTGGCTCAGGCCAGCGCATCATCCGCACCCGCAACACCTGCTACCGGAGCGATCAGCCACCTCCCGGAACCGCTGGCGCGCCGCCCTTCAAACGAAACGTCGGCAGGTGCAACACAACACACACCGCAAGCCATCTCGCTGGCAAGGCCAACGGCTTCGCCCGTAGCCAACATCGGCGCGCTTGCGAACGAAGTCATTCGTGCGGCGATAGATACCGATAGCGGCCGAGAACTCAGTTCGTGGCTGCAATCGCGTCAGGCATTCTGGTCCATCCAGGTCAAGCAACAAACCGGCAAGATGGTCATCCAGAGTCTGTTCCAGCAGCCGCAGACCATGTCTTCGGATTGCCTGGACGCATTGCTGCGCTTCTTCGACCTGGACCACGTACTGTCGGGCATCAATCCGATCGCGCTGCAGCAGTTGCGCCGGCGGCAGTCACTACGGTGGGAACTGATGCCGGAGCATCACTACGAGTTTGCGCAACGGATCCAGTTGCGGCGCCAAGGGCGCCCCGATATGGATGCACTGAAGCAATACCTGAAACTTTTGCAGCAGCCGCTTGCGTGGCTGCCTATCGTCAGGACGGCGCTGCGGCGTAGCGCCATCAATCGCCTTGGGCATTTCATACATGCGCTATGCCATGGGCACCTTGACGATCTACCCACCTCATTCGATCAACGCAGCGTGCGATTCTGGTACAGAGCGACAGGTGCCGGAGCGATGAGCTGGCCGCGCTTTGCGGTCAATTCCTTGCGCGTCACAGCGATTGCGCTGATCTGTGCATTGCTTACCACCGCTGTATTCGTCGTCAGCTTCGCGAGTGGAAACATCCCAGGCAAAGATGCCCTGCGTTTCTCCACCGTGTTTTCGTTCACCATCATCGCGGGCCTGCTGGGACTTTGGTCGCTCTTTGCAGGCTGGATCTATCTGGACCATTGGCAGGGCCTCCCCGAATCCGCACCATCTCGCCTGCCTTGGTTGCGGCGTCTGGTTATTCCGGCGCTTTGCGTTATCAGCCTTGCTCTGTACGAAGCGGGCGCTCCGACCTTTATCGCCGGCCCATTGGCATTTGCAGGCTTCGTTCTCGCTGTACGCCGATTCCGCAGGCGCTCCACGCAACGCGCATCCAAGCGAGCCTTGCGTATCGGCTCGATGGTGCCATTGTTCGCCTATCTGTGCATCATAGCCATCAATGCGATGGCAGACGTACAAAGTGATTCCGACCTCCCGCTGATAACAGTGGCCGTTTTCGTCACCGTCGGCACGTGGCTAGCCGATATGTGGCGACACCGCACCTATCTGCATCCAAAATTTACGCGCAACTGATTGGACATTCGCATTCCGTCAGCACCAAGCAAGCGTGCGTAGACTTTTTCATCACATCCACACAAGCTTCACGTTCACTAAAGCGTGACGAAGGCGCACGCTGCATGAACATGCTTGCGCCCTGCAATGTCACAGAAAGATTCATGTCATCCGCGGCAGTTCATATCGCCGCTTCGGCTCAGGCGCGCATGCGCCTTTTGGGGAAGACCGGATGGACCGGTCAGCCGAGGCCGCCCAGGGAGAGCGGCAGTCGATAACGCATGGAAACGCGTCCATCTTTCATTCGACGACAAGGATCACATCATGAATAGCCGTTGCAATCGCACCAACTTCACCAAGACCATCCTGTCCGCCGCACTGGCCACTGCCTGCGCTTTCGGCGCCGCCCTGCCGGCTGCTGCGCAGACCGGTACGCAGACGCTGGTGATTTTCCCCGACGATGGTTATACGTCGATCTACAACCTGATCAACTCTGCGCAGAAAACCATCGACATGACGATGTATGAGTTGCAGGACACCACCGCGCAGGATGATTTGTGCAACGCCGCCGCCCGCGGCGTGACTGTACGCGTCATCCTCGACGTGAATCTGGAAAAGAGCAATAACACCGCTGCCTACGACCAGCTGAAAGACTGCGGCGTGAACGTGGTCTGGGCCTGGACCAAGTATCAGGCCACGCATCAGAAGACGATCACCGTCGATGCTGCGACCTCGAACGCGCAGACGGCCATCATGACGGCCAACCTCACCAGCCGCTACTACAGCACCACGCGCGACTTCGCCGTGCTGGAAAACGATGCCAATGACATCGCCGCGATCGAAGCCACCTTCGCCAAAGACTTCACGCACTCCTCGGTGACCCCGTCGGATGGCGATGATCTGGTGTGGAGCCCGACCAATTCTGAATCGTCCCTGCTCGACATCATCAACAATGCCAAGACCAGCCTGCTGGTCGAAAACGAAGAGATGAGCGACAGCGCGATCGTCAGCGCGCTGGAAAACGCCGCTGAAAAAGGCGTGAGCGTTACCATCGTGATGACCAACGACGACAACGACTACGCCAGCGAATTCGACGATCTGGCCGAAGCCGGCGCGAACATCAGCACCTATCCGGACAACAGCACTTCGTTGTATATCCACGCCAAGGCCATCGTGGCCGACTACGGCGCTTCGACCCAATCGGCTTTCGTGGGTTCGGAAAACTTCTCCAGCGCCTCGCTGACCGAGAACCGCGAATTGGGCTTGATCACCACCAATTCGAGCATCATCTCGCAGCTCGAAACCACGATGAGCAGCGACTACTCGGGCGGTACGCCCTGGTCGGATTGATTGCTCGGCATTTCGTCATGCACGCTTGCTTCCCCCTGCTTGCAGGGGGAAGTCGAATAGACATGTCGCGGCCAGCTCAGCGATTGCGCGGCCGGAATTCCAGCGGAACCGCATCGCCCTTCGCGCCAGCAGGCCGCTTGGGGCCGCAGGCGCTGCAAGTGCTGCACCCATCGCTGCAATCGCCGGTGGCTTGCTTCGGTTGCAGGCGACGGCCGAAGGCGCGCACCCAGGCAGCGTGTCCCGGCTGGCTGAAATGCATCGAGGCGGAGGCCAGCCAGCGGCTGGTCATGCTTGGCGCGAGCTTGCGCAACGCATACAAGGTACTGGCCAGCACGACCAGAGCGATCACGATGTACTGGACAAGCAGGTTCGTGCTCACAAGAACAACCTCGCCACCTGATAGGTGATCAACGACGCGGCATAGGCCACGCCGAACATGTAGCTGAAAGAGATGACCACATTGCGCCAGGAATTGGTCTCGCGGCGAATCACCGCCAGCGTGGACATGCATTGCGGCGCGAAAGCAAACCACACCAGCAAGGACAGCGCCGTCGCCAGGGAGAAGTTCGCAGTCAGCGCGTGCGCAAGACCGCCCGCCTCGGCATCGCCGCCAACGGCGTAGACGGTTGCCAGCGCGGCCACCGCCGTTTCACGCGCGGCAAAGGCAGGAATCAACGACAAACTGATCTGCCAGTTGAAACCCAGCGGCGCGAAGATGTACTGCAACCCGCGGCCAAGATAGCCGGCGATGCTGTAATCAATCGCCGGACCTACAGCACCCGCAGGCGGCGACGGAAAGGTGGAGATGAACCACATGATGACCGTCAGCGCCAGGATCACGCCGGTCAGGCGCTTCAGGAAGATCATGCCGCGTTCCCACAAGCCGATCGCCACGTCGCGCGGCTGCGGCATGCGGTAGGAAGGCAGTTCCATCAACAGCGCATGTTCGCTGCGGTCCTTGCGCATATGCTTGATGATCCAGCCCACCAGCATCGCGCCGAGAATGCCAGCCACATACAGCGCGAACAGCACCAGCCCCTGCAGGTTGAAGATGCCCATCACGCGGTGCATCGGAATGAACGCGCCGATCAGCAGTGCATACACCGGCAAGCGCGCCGAGCACGTCATCAGCGGCGCCACCAGGATGGTGGTGAGGCGATCGCGCGGATCCTGGATGCTGCGTGTGCCCATGATGCCGGGAATGGCGCAGGCAAAGCTCGACAGCAAGGGAATGAACGAACGCCCGGTCAGCCCCACCGACAGCATCATGCGATCGAGCAGGAAGGCCGCGCGCGGCAGATAGCCCGATTCTTCCAGGGTGAGAATGAAGAAGAACAGCACCAGGATCTCAGGCAGGAAGCCGAGCACCGTCCCCAGACCCGTGCAGATGCCGTCTTTCAGCAAACCTTGCAACGGACCTGCCGGCAGCCAGATGGCAAGATGTGCGCCGATCCAGTCGAAGCCGACGCCGATCTCATCGCTCATCGGCTTGCCGATCGAGTACACCGCCTGGAACACCAGGAACATCACCACGGCGAGGATCATCAGGCCGAACACCGGATGCAACGCCCAGCGATCGAGTGCGTCATCCAGCGCGGCCGTGGCGCGCGGCATGTTTACGGTCGCATCGAGCAACTCGCGCACCTGCGCATGCAAGCCGGCGCGGCTGGAAGCATCGTCCGGCATCGCTGGCGCTGCGCTCGGCACTTCGCCATCCACGCTTTCGATCAGCGCGCGTGCGCCGCCGCGCTTGACCGCGACGGTTTCCACCACCGGCAGGCCCAGGCGGCGTTGCAGCTCAGCCACATCGATCTCGATGCCTCGGCGACGCGCGGTGTCCATCATGTTCAATGCCAGCACCACGGGTCGGCCGAGGCGCTTCACCTCCAGCACGAAGCGCAGATGCAGGCGCAGGTTGGTGGCGTCGGCCACGCAGACGATCAGATCAGGAGCGGCCTCACCCGGATAGTTGCCTTCCAGCACATCGCGCGTGATCTGCTCATCGGGGCTGGTGGTATCGAAGCTATAGGTGCCGGGCAGATCCAGAATCTGCAGCACGCGACCGGACGGAGCGGTAAACCGTCCTTCCTTACGCTCGACGGTTACGCCGGCGTAGTTGGCCACTTTCTGCCGGCCGCCGGTGAGCTGGTTGAACAGCGCCGTCTTGCCGCAATTGGGATTGCCGACCAGGGCGATGCGCAGCGTACCGGCGCTCATGCGACCTCCTGCACGGTCACGCGCGCCGCCTCGGCGCGGCGCAGAGCGAAGCGGGTGTAACCGATCTGCACCAGCACCGGGTCCGCGCCCACCGGGCCGTGCGCCACCAGCCGGACCCGTTCCCCCGCGACAAAGCCCAGGTCGCGCAGGCGCTGCGCGATCGGGTCGTTGGCTTGGGTATCTTCAACTCGTTCAACCACGGCAGAGGCACCTTTCGGCAGGTCGGACAGGCGCACGGTTGTTACGCTTCTAAATAAGAATGGTTCGCATTGTAACCTCTTTTCGCATCTGGCGCAGCCAGCTCTGTTTTCTGCCGGAGCCAGGGCTGGGGAGTGCAATACCTGAGTTGCTAAAGCCTCGCCTTGGCGCCTTAGTCCCAGCCCAACCCCTGCCCCCGAACCGCTCCCCCTTGCGAAGCCGTCATTCCCGCGCAAGCGGGAATCCATCTTTGCTTTTGACTCCAGAGCAACATGGATTCCCGCTTGCGCGGGAATGACGGCTTCGCGAGAGGGGGACGGTTTGGCGGCACAAGCCTGCTACGGCACCTCTCCCGGTGAGAAAGGGCTTGGTCTACGCTTCGAGTGAATGCCCCCTCCCCGGATCACACATGCCCACCTCCATCCAGATCGCCGACCACGCCGGTATCCGCGAACTCCGCTTGAACCGCCCCGACGTACACAACGCCTTCGATGACCGGCTGATCGCCGAGCTGACTGCCGCCCTGCACGCCGCTGGCGAGGATCCGTCGGTGCGCGTGGTGGTGCTGACCGGCGTGGGCGCCAGCTTTTCCGCCGGCGCGGACCTGCACTGGATGCGTGGCATGGCCACCGCCAGCGAGGCAGACAATCGCGAGGATTCGCTGCGCCTCGCGGCGCTGATGCGCACCCTGCAGTTTCTGCCCAAACCGACCATCGCGCGCGTGAACGGTGCCGCGTACGGAGGCGGCGTCGGACTGATTGCCTGTTGCGATATCGCCATCGGCGTGAGCACGGCCAAGTTCGGATTGACCGAAGTGAAGCTTGGCCTGGTGCCTGCGGTGATCTCGCCCTACGTGATCGCCGCGATCGGTCTGCGGCACGCGCGCCGCCTGTTCCTGACCGGCGAAATCTTCGACGCCGACATGGCGGCGCAGATCGGACTGCTGCATCAGGCCGTGCCCGCCGAATACCTGGACGACACCGTACACAACGCGCTCAAGCTGCTCGCCAAAGCGGGACCCTTGGCGCAGCGCGAAGCCAAGCAGCTCGCCTTCGGCATGCACGGTTTCACGGCCACGGAGGCCGATCGTATCGATCATGAAAACGCGGCGCTGATCGCCCGCTTGCGCGTCTCCGCAGAAGGCCAGGAAGG
>Ga0153933_1000757_pt1 | contig 10392 bp, 7 predicted proteins | sample TSNJ017MetaG_FD_102275 | JGI IMG/M metagenome (GOLD analysis project Ga0153933, IMG submission 102275) | Attine ant fungus gardens microbial communities from New Jersey, USA - TSNJ017 MetaG | ecosystem: Host-associated > Fungi > Mycelium > Unclassified | place: USA: New Jersey, Wharton State...
AAACATGAGACACATTATTTCCGTCCTGCTGGAAAACGAACCGGGCGCGCTCTCGCGCGTGGTCGGTCTGTTCTCCGCTCGCGGGTACAACATTGAAACCTTGACGGTGGCCCCGACCGAAGAGGATGCCACGCTATCCGATATGACGATCACATCAATCGGCTCGGATGAAATCATCGATCAGATCACCAAGCAACTAAACCGCCTGATCGACGTCGTTCGAGTTACAACTGTTCAGGAGAGGATGCCTGGATAGACCGGATCGAGCACTTCGCAAGTGTCGTTCCGCTAGCCGGGCAAATTTCCGATAACGCCACCAGTGAGGCGAACGGCACTTCTTCGCCTCACTCCCCAGCCCTTCACTCCAGAACGGACAGCTCGCCGATATCGCGCCGACAGTAGAGTCCGTTGTACTGAACTTTGCCTATGTTGCGATAGACTCGCGTCCGTGCCTCTGCGAATGAGCGACCTCGCCCTACTATCGTCAACACTCGGCCGGAGGCCACGGTCGGAAGCGGGTTAGCACCGATATTTTCGGCTAGAGGCCAAACCTCGCTTTCCACGGAACCTAGTCCAAAGATTGTTTCCCCGACTCCCTCATCGGAGAAAGGGTAACCGGGTGCGGTTGTCGTGACCGCCACGCTATAGGGCTCGTCATGCTCCCACTCCAAAACCAGCTCGCTTAATTTTTGATCGAGTACGGCTGACACCAGAACCAGCGCGTTGGATTTCAATAACGCCAGCAACGTCGGGAACTCCGGATTTCCGGGTCGTACGTTGTACTCAAGCGCCACCGGCCCAGCATCGGTCACCATGACGCCGATGTAAAGAATGTATCGGTAGTCGATTCCCTCTTGCCGGAAACCTCGCATTGTCGGCTCGATAATTCTCGACTTGATTTGATCGAGTAACGTGCTGTCCCACTCTTTCGCAACAGCCACCGACCCAATCCCCGCGGTGTTCGGCCCACGATCGCCCTTAAATATTCGCTTGTAGTCTCTCACCATCGGCAACGCCTGATAGCTTGCCCCATCCACCAGAAGGTGCAGAGAAAATTCGCGGCCCTCAAGGCGCTCTTCGATGACGACCTCATGCGGGGCACCGATCTCCTCGAGATGGTCAAAAATGGACTGAGTCGCAGCCAGTGCTTCCGGCAAAGAATCCGGTACACAGCAACTGTATTTGATGTCACTTAGATAGCAGTCTGCCTTGACAACGAATCGTCGACCGCCCCAGTTGTCGATTAAATACTGCCTTGCTTCTGACGAGTCGCGGAATGAAACACTGGCCGCGGAAGCGACGCCGTGGCGCTTCATAAACGCCTTGGCCCTGACCTTGCTGTTCTCCAACGAGATCGTTGCCTCCGGCAACCCGAACACCCGGAACCCCGCATGCTGGAAAGCCTCGTAATTCCCCGCCTCGAGTTGCTCCAGACTGAGCAGAACGACAGTCTCGACCCCATGACGCGATGCCACCTCGATCGCGTCGGAGACGGTACGCACGCGCACCGTATGCGGTGACGATTCCAGATAGAGATTGCTCCCGGTGATGCAGCACAGCAGACCATCATCCGAACTGTGTCTCCAACACTGCTCGCAAAACGCCTGCTCTTTAGAATTCCCTTCGCCAAACAGCATATATTGAGTCATTGTTACATCCGCCTCAGATCGGGGTGGGCAAAACGCGACGATAAAATGACGTGAGCGAAGCGCGCTGTTCACAAGCCCCCGAATTCGCGGGCCCTGCTTTCGGGAGTACTCGTACGTAGTCGCAGCGGACCTGAGAGAGACCGTAACCGGCGACGGCTGTGAGTGAATCTGCCTATGCGGCTACCTCAAGCACCGCATCGGAAAAGCGCGTCAGTCCATCGTCAAGAAGTGAGGTTTCGATTGTGAGCGGAGGCATCAACTTCAATGTCTCATCATGTGGGCCGCACCGCTCCAACAGCAGTCCGTTACGGATGCAGCGCTTGCGAATCTCTTCCGCCATGAGGCCACTCGGACAGCGGAGACCTTGCATCATGCCCCGCCCGAGAGGAACCCATCCCGTAGCGGCGCCGAGCGCCCTTAAGCGGGTCTGAATGAGTTGCGCCCGCGTCGCAATCTCCGAGGCGAATTGTCCACCAGACCAGAACTTGTCTATCGCGACCCGCCCGGTGACAAACGCGTGATTGTTTCCGCGAAACGTCCCATTGTGCTCACCCGGGCGCCAAACGTCGTATTGAGGGCGCATCAAAACCAGTGAGAGGGGCAGGCCGAATCCCGAGATTGATTTCGCCAGCACAACGATGTCGGGAACAATTTCCGAGGGTTCGAAGCTAAAGAAGGCTCCTGTCCTCCCACAGCCCGCCTGTATGTCGTCCACGATCAGCAAGGCGTCCAGACTGGTGGCTAAAGCCCGGAGTCTGCGCAGCCAGTTGGACGAAGCCACATTGAGCCCTCCCTCTCCTTGAACCGTCTCTACGATAAAAGCAGCCGGAGAGTCGATTCCACCGGAGGGGTCGCGGAGCATTCGTTCTGCGAGATCTAACGTGTCGACACCGTCCAGATAGCCATCGTATGGGAGCCTCGTTACACCGTTAAGTTCAACGCCGCCACCTCGACGATTGTCTCGGTTTCCCGTGGCCGCCAACGCTCCCAGGGAAACGCCATGAAACCCATTCGTGAAAGCGATCACGTTAGACCGCCCCGTAACGTTCCTTGCCAATTTCAACGCCGCCTCCACGGCGTTAGCTCCGGTAGGGCCGGTAAATTGGATCTTGTAGTCGAGCTGCCGGGGAGCAAAGATTTTGCTCACCAGGCTCTCGATGAACGACGTCTTGGCGCTCGTATGGAGGTCGAGCGAACTCGCTACGCCATTGCTTTCGATATATTGAAGAAGTGCCTTCTTCATGTCCGGGTCATTGTGACCGTAGTTCAACGACCCCGCGGCGGACAGGAAGTCTATGAATGTCTCCCCCGTCGACAGGCGAAGCGTGGCGTTTTCCGCCGAGGAGATTTCGAAAGGAAACGCCCTGCAATAGCTTCGCGCCTCTGATTCGTAACGTTCGTAGCATTCCGGATAGGCAGCAACCACGTCGTCTTCTCCTTGGATGTTCACCTTGTCAAGGTCCAGATCAATTCACCGCCTGCTAGTCTCTGGATCAACGCTTTTAAGGATTCACCATCTCTTACCATTCATTACCCGATCTTTAACAATTAAACATCTTAGTCATCCTACATATTATTTGCATTATGCAAGCTGGGTAAATGCGATTGCTTCGGTTTACTTATTGTATGTGATGACATATCGTACACGCACGCAAACAAAAATGCACACGAACATGCGACACACGAGGAGTCATATAGTGCTCAACGCATACCCTTCTCCCGTACGGTCGCAGCCCATCTGGAGACTGTCCCACCGCCTCTTTGGTTAAGTTAAATCAGCGTCGGTGTGCATTCAGATCGCATGTATAGCTCGGTCGAGCCGGTGACCTGTATTCGTCAGCCGGGCACGAACGGATCGCCCTTACTTCTTACTTTGCATGCGAAGCAAAGTGAGAGAAGCGTCGTCGTCTCTTCGTTGCGGCGACCCATCTGATGTTGTTGTTGGTAGCAACCGGCAGACCGGCTCCGGCCTAAGCGAGTCGAGTTTCGCCTCGACAGGTAGCGAAGTTCGTATTCATCGCCAATCTAACCATGGAGTTGAAATGAGTCTCGAAGCCAGGAACATGCAACCTCGCATTGCCCGCCTCGCCCCGTTCCTCGGGTCGCCGTTGTTTGAGAGCACCCTCTGGGGCCATGAGTACACCCTGGAGGGTCTCAACCCCGACCTCAGGCGGCGAATCGAAGACGGCACCTTCAAGAGGATCGTCTTCTATGGCATGGGGTGTTCGTCGGTCGTTTCAGACATCGTGAAAGGCTTCTTTCTGACGCACGAAGTCCCCATCACGGTTGACGTCGTCAACGACTACGATACCGATTGGTTCATCAGCAAAAATGTACTGAAAGATCCGGCGACGCTTATCTTCATCGTCTGCTACAGCGGGTGGTCTGTGGAGCCGTGTCTGTTTTACGATCGGATGAAAGCGCTCACGGGCAACAAGAATCTGATCGTTTTAACCGGCGGCGGCAAGATCCAGAAGCTCGCACAAGAGGACGGCGGCTCCGTCATTCAGTACAAGCTCCGGCATGCGGACCGCGAATACCCGCTCTACCATGTCCAGCAGTTTTTTTCGATTTTCCTCGACCTGTTCCACAAGCTGGGCATCACAAAGACGGCTTACGAAAGCGAGCTCAAAGAGGCCGTAAGCTATCTGCACACCACCTTCGACAGCGCGTACATCGAGAAGGCCAGGGCGATCGCCAGCAAGCTTTCGGGAAGCCGCATCGCGTTTCTTGCCACGGCGAAGTGGTATGTACAGCTTCTGCAGCAAACAACCATGTTCTTCAACGAAATTGCGATGGTGCCCTCGCATCGCAACTTGCTGCATGAGTTTTCCCATACCGAAGTCGCCGCCTATTCGAACCCCTCGGAGAAGCAAGCAATCGTCGTTTTCCTCGATAGCGAGGACGACGAATACACAAAGTCGAAAGTGGCGACGCTTCATAAGCTGTTCGGCGATAAAAGCATTCCGCAAAACAAGAACATTGAGATCGTCCAGATAGATATCGATCAGGACGGCTTTTTCAAGAAATTCTATACAACGCACTTCTTCATGGTCTACGTCGCTTTCTTCCTTGGCGTGCAGAGCGACGTCGAGGGCCGCGACCTGATATCGATTGCGGCGAAGAACCCCTGGTGGAGCGCTGAGTCGATCTCCGCACATCCCAAGTGCGTTGACATTCCCGGGCAGCTCAGCGACGACATTCAAAAGAGTATCGAACTGGTTTGATATCGGTTTCCCGGGCCAGCGGATTCGTCTGGCCCGGGGTTCCCACGTCGAGCGCTTTCCAGCCTGCTTGTCGAATCCTGCGAGCGTGTGGACCCGCGACCGATCGCGGCTCATACGTGCGGACCGCGATGGTGAGATGCCACCGCGAGCATATCTCGTACCGGAGAACTGTTGATGCAAAAGACCCCTTTAACCATTCTCACTGGTGGGAGCCGCGGCATAGGCCGGGATCTGTTGCGACTGTTGCTTGAACAAATGGATGTTCTAAACCTCTCACGCTCTGCTATCGAGCCTGAAGTTACCAAAGGTGCTCAACACCAACTCTTCCATCTCGGTTGCGACTTTGTCGATGTTTCGCAAACCACCGACTGTCTGGACCAGTGGCTAGCGGAACATCCCTCTCATACAGTGAGAACCTTCATATCGTGCGCGGCCACCCTGGACTTGGGTTGGCTCACGAAGACCGAAGCTTTGCTGGAGAACTTCGACAGGGCCTTCCACATCAATGCGCTAGCCCCGATTGCACTCAGTTCTCTTATCGGTCGCCTCAAGCGATTTGACGAAACAGGTTCGCGCGTCATTTACGTGACGTCATCCCTGGCGCGCCCTCTCCCTGCTCTCACGTTTGCAGGTCTTGGGCTATACAGCGCGACAAAATCGGCGCTCGAGCGGCTCGCGCAGGTCCAGACACGCGAGTTCAGTCTGTCCGATCGAGCCGTCAAGGTTGTGCTGGTACATCCCGGCATCGTCGCCACCGATATGCAGCGCGAGCTTCGAACCAGCGAACTCCTGGACGGCGCGTTCACGGCGAAGACCGCTGGCCTGCCGCCATACAAAGAGGGGGACTGGGACCACCAGCCCCCCGAGACCGCCATGAGAACCATCTCGCCTCGCTTTGCAGCCGAATTCCTGAACTGGATCGCACGGAGAGACCTTGCGCTTCTCGATCCGTACTACGACTTCTACACCTCTAGCGCGTTCCATAACGACGTGTTGCAGACCGCAAGGTAGCGATGTTCGTTACGGCGTTACGGCACGCGATAAAACCTACTCTCGACGGACCGCAAAGATGAAGCGCTTTTCCAATGACATCCTTGATCTGGAATACGACGGCGACCGTACGATCGTCTTCATTCCGAGCATTAGCTTTGACGGCCTGACGAAGAAGTACCTGATCGGACTAAACTGCTTCGAAGAACGAAACTTATACTACCTTGCGTGTCTCACCCACATCAAAACGCGCTTCGTTGCCGTGCTCGCCGATGCAGTTGATGACGCATTTATCGACTACTGCGTAGACCATGTCGCGTCTGCGAGAGGAATAGACCGCGCTTCGCTGCGCGAGCGGCTTGAGGTGGTCAGGGTGTCGACCCACGGTGACGAGCACCTGTCGAGGGCGATTTTGAGGCAGCCCGACGTGCTCGAAAATTTGCGGGCAAAAGTTCGACGCGCCATCAATCCCATCATCGACTTTTGGCTCGTCTCGCCAGAAGAAATACAGTTGGCGGCTTTACTGGATTGTCCCTACTACGGACTTCCTGAAGGCGCGCTTCAGTTCGACAACAAGTCGAATGCCCGAGATCTGTTCAGAGAGATCGGGTTGAGAATTCCGCGTGGCGAAGAGCACGTGAGCAGCCCGCAGGAGGCATGGGCTGCCCTAAGGCGGGTAGCAGAGCAAAGTGGCGCCGATGAGTACCTCATCAAGCTAAATTGCGAAGAGGCCGGAAAAGGAATTGCCATTGTGGGTCGCGAATCGATATCTCGGCCGTTCGATGCGTTTCTGGACCTCATCAAAGTACCGAAGAGCATTCCGGTTGACGAATTCCTGCAAGCCCTTTCCTCCCAGGGCGCAACGGTCGAGGAATTCATTTCTGCGCCCATCAAGGCGTGTCCGAGCGTGAAGATGGAGATCCTGACCGACGGAAGCGTGCGGAATCTCGCCACTCACGACCAGGTGCTGAGTGGTCTGGCCTATTCCGGATCGCGTTTTCCGGCAGACGAGAGTTATCGTGCGGATTTGATCCGGATTGGATATCGCGTGTCGGAGGCCGCCAGCAAAAAGGGCGCAAGAGGTATCGTATCGGTCGACTTTCTCGCGACAAAAGACACGCCGGACGAGCCGTGGATCCTGTGGGGCATGGAGATTAACGCCCGAAAAGGCGCCACGACTCACCCCTATTACTGGACGCGGTGGCTCACCGATGCTGCCTATTCGGCGGACACGGGCAAGCTAACCTGTCCTGCTGGCGAGACCGTGTATTGCGCCTCGGAGTTCTTTTCCGACCCCCAGTTGCATCTCGTCGCTCCTTCATTCATCTTAGATGACCTAAAGAAGTCAGGGCTGGACTATCAGCACCGTTCGAGATCCGGTGTTTTCGTCCATATGCTGAGTAGCGTGCAGCGGTTCTCAAAGGTTGGCGCTACCGTCATCGCCCGGGACAGCGCGGAGACCGACAGACTGTCTCAGGCATTCAGCGAGCGGTTGAAGCGCCTCGCTGACCCGTACCGATCTTCTCTCGACAATTTTCCCGCCTAGACCATAGAGCCCCTACGTTCGGTTAATCCACCACTTTTCATTCCGATGACAACGACTATTGACGATAGATCAGACGAGTCCTATTGGCCGAACTTTATCGACGGAGCGTATTGCAATGGCGGAGCCGGACGTATTGCTGTCAAGAATCCCGCCACGGGAGATGTCCTTGCCGAACACGCGTTAGCGGACGCAGCCGATGTGGACCGGGCCGTGCAGGCCGCACACAGAGTTCACCGCTCCGGACAGCTCGCGAAGCTACACCCCATGGATCGCGGCCGCATGGTCCGGGGTATCGGCAAGTACCTCAGCGACAACATGGAATCCGTCAAGCGGTCGATCACGTTGGAGCAGGGAAAACCGCTTTTCGAATCTGAAGCCGAAATCAAACTTGCAATCCGCCTGTTTGAATACTTCGGTTCGATGGCCGAATCGCTGGAAGGACGATCCGTTCCTTGCGACGACACCCGCTTCGATTTCACCGTGTACGAACCCTTGGGCGTGTCGGCTCAATTTATGCCGTCTCACTACCCTATCTACATCCCCGCGCGCGCCCTGTCGGTCGCCCTTGCGACGGGGAATGCCTGCGTCATGAAGACCTCCGAGCTCGCGCCCATTTCGACTATCTGGCTCGCGCGGGCCGCCGAAGCGGTTGGCTTTCCCCCTGGCGCAGTCAATATTTTATGTGGCCGCCGTGACGATGCAGGCGTGGCTCTATCGACCCATCCGGACATCAATCATCTTGTGTTCATAGGCCAGCAACATTGCGCGACGGAGGTTCTTTCGCAATCGGCCAGAAACATCGTCCCAAGCATCGTGGAAGTGGGCGGGACATCCCCAACGCTCTTCTTTGAGGACGGCGATCTCGACGCCTTCATCTTCGAAGCGAGGATGGGCTCATATTGGAACGCGGGACAGTTCTGTTGCGGCGTGTACCGCGTCATCGTCCACGAGTCGCGGTACGAGGAGCTCATCGATGGAGCGGTGGCGCTTGCCGAGTCGCTCGAGGTAGGCCCGGGAATCGAGAGCGGAGACTTCCGCCCCTACATGGGCTCCATGGACAGCAACGAGCAGCTTCAGAAGGTTTTGGAAATCGTTGCCGATGCCAAGCTCAACGGCGCGAAATGTGTGGCCGGCGGCGAGCGATTGAAGCGAGCTGGCTTTTTCATGAAACCCACCGTCTTGCGTGACGTCGATCCGTCCATGAGAGCGGCGCAAGAGGAAGTGTGGGGACCCGTCATGTCCGTCCTGAAGTTTCGCGATGAAGAAGAGGCGTATCGCCTCGCGAACGGCCCGCGGCATAGCGGTCTCATGTGTGGTGTGTTCACCAAAGATCTTGGGCGGATGATGCGCGCCGCACAGCGGATACGTGCGGGACATATCGTCTCGAATCAGACCTTGATTGGAGGAGCAGAGTTACCTTTCGGAGGCTTCAATCGTGCGGGGTACGGCAGCTTGAAAGGGCGCGAAGCCCTCATGGGCTATGTCCAGCGGAAGAATGTACTTCTCAACTTATAGCGAGGATGAACATGAGCGAAACAATTGAATATCATTCCGGTCAATTGGCGCAGCAAGAGGCAGTCCCGGCGGGAGTCTGGAGTTGCAACGAGTGGGATCCGCTTGTAGAAGTCATCGTTGGAAATCCGTTTAACGCTCGATTCCCCTACCGGGACAAGAGCACTCACATAGCGGAGTACGCAGGCAAGCCGTTTGCTTCAATCCCTCAAGGTCCGTTTCCTCAGCAGATCATTGAGGAAACCGAAGAGGATCTTGGGGAGATGGTGGAGGTGTTCACCAAGCTTGGCGTGTCGGTAAAGCGTCCGCAGACCTGGGATCACGAGCGGGAATTTTCCACCACGTTCTGGAAAACCGAGGGATATTACAACTATTGTCCGCGCGACATTCTTTTGGTCGTTGGCGATCAGATCATCGAAACACCCAACGCCATCCGCGGGCGATCGCAAGAAACATATAGCTACCGGGAGATTCTTCTCGAGTATCTCAAGGACGGATCACGCTGGTTTAGCGCGCCCAGGCCTATGCTACTTGATTCGTTATTCGAAGTAGATCATCAGAAGCCCGTGCCGCGAAACGACGAGCCGGTGTTCGATGCGGCAAATGTGATTCGATTCGGCAGAGACCTCCTGTATCTCATCAGTTCGACGGGAAACGATCTTGGCGCGCACTGGCTTCAAACAGTCCTTGGGAAGGACTTCAAGGTACACTGCTGCCGGCTCAACTACTACGGAAGTCACATCGACACGTCGGTCGTCGCGCTTCGCCCGGGTCTTTTGCTTTGCAATCCTGAACGTGTTAGCCGGGACATGCTTCCTGACATTTTCCGCGATTGGGAGGTGCTTTTCAGCCCGCCGATGGTCGGAGCAGACAGATTCGAGAGCGACTATTTGTCGAAGTGTATCGGCAGCAACTGGATCGATATGAATCTTTTCAGTCTGAGCCCGGATCTGGTCATGGTCGATCGCGATCAACTTCCATTGATCAAGCTGCTGGAGAGCAAGAAGATCGAAGTGCTTCCAATGAAGTTGCGACATTCCAGGATGTTAGGGGGAGGCTTCCACTGCACGACGCTGGATACCCGAAGAAAAGGCAAGATGGAATCGTACTTCGATTGACTACCCGCCGGGACCGCGCAATGTTTCAGATAGGCTGCTTCGCATCGCCTGCCGTAACCTAAGGCGTGGTTTCACAGCGTGTGGAGCAGCCCTCACACCGAGGCATCTCAATGATGCGGAAAACGCCTCAAACAGATCGGTACGGCAGCGTAGTACTACACATCGGGCGCGAGATGTTTTTACTCTCTCAGTGGCATGAAGGCGAGTTACCCGAGTGCGGGTTCCTACTCCCCGGACATCACGTGGGCATACTCTGCGAACCGGTTGGTCGGACGCGCAATGTTCAATTGAGTTCATCCACCCTGCGAGCACTGACGATAGTGTTCCTTGCTGGAACCTTTGGCCCATCA
>Ga0153933_1000762_pt1 | contig 10344 bp, 12 predicted proteins | sample TSNJ017MetaG_FD_102275 | JGI IMG/M metagenome (GOLD analysis project Ga0153933, IMG submission 102275) | Attine ant fungus gardens microbial communities from New Jersey, USA - TSNJ017 MetaG | ecosystem: Host-associated > Fungi > Mycelium > Unclassified | place: USA: New Jersey, Wharton State...
TGACGAAGACCAGAGGACGAAGCATTCTGAGCACCTCTAACTCGGTTCAAAATCCTTGATCGAATGAAGAGCGCCAGCTCGCCATTCGAAAAACTCGGTCGAAACGGGCCAGGTGCTGTTGTGGTAGATGGTCCGCAGGGGGTCGTAGAATTCCTCCAAGTTACCGCCCAGGCGTGGAAAGAGAAACACCGTGTTCCGATCGGGTACGGCTGCCAGACAATCCTTTCCCAGAAGGCCTTCGAAACGCTCCGCAAATCCCGGGGTCAACAGAATGGATGAAAGGGCTGGGTCTTTACCTTCGATTCGGATAGCCACCAGGACACCGTGCCGGTCCCGAAGAAATTTCGGGCTCGTCTGGCGTAAGATTGCTTGAGCGTAAGCGATCGCTAAGGTGTGCAGCTCAGAAACCGGTTGGCGCGGAGGGTTCGATAACGGTGTGACTTTCCCCTCGGTTTCATCGTAGTAAGCCATGACGGTTTTGGTTGAACCGTCAATGGCTTCGTTTAGCGGCGTCCGATAAAAATAGGGGTCCAGGATGATAACCGGTTCAGCGAGGGCGCTTCGCGCCAGGACTAGGCAGAGAAGGAACAGGAGGATACTGGGCAGCCGGCCATGAGCCAGATACCCTGGGCGGGCAAGCGAACGCAGGTCGCGGCAAAGCGTTGCCCAACACCAGGATTTGAAGTTTAAGAGCGACCGGGTACTTCTATAGCTCAACATGATTGCGTTTCTGGATGGTGAGCTAGCCGAAGCTTGGCCGACTCAAGTTATCGTTTCTGTACACGGGGTTGGTTACTTGGCGCAAATTCCACTCTCCAGTTTTGAGCACCTGCCTCCAGTCGGTCAGCGAATCCGGTTATTGACGCACTTGGTGGTACGAGAGGACGCGCATCTTTTGTTTGGATTTTTGAGCTTGGCGGAACGAGACCTATTCCGTTTGCTGCTGCAACACGTCACCGGGGTGGGGCCGAAACTGGCTCTGGCGGTGCTCAGCGGGATGAGTGTTTCCCAATTCAAGTCCGCGGTGGTGCATCACGATATCGCCGCGCTTTCCAGGATCAGCGGCCTCGGGAAAAAGACTGCGGAAAGAATCGTTCTAGAACTGAAAGATAAGGTGGGTGTAGCCGCGGCCTGGGAAGCAGCGGCGGCTGGCCGGCACGATGGTGCTGGCAAAGTGAACGATGCGGTGCTGGCCTTGATTTCGCTCGGTTTTAAACAAGTAGAAGCTCAAAAGGCGCTACGCGAGGTGCACGATGCCGGTGAACAGTTGGAGACGGATGAACTCGTGCGTCGCGCCTTAAAGAAACTCGCGTGAGTGCCGAAAGCACATTGAATTCCATCGAGCTGGAGCGGGCGCGTGCCGTCCTGCAGAGTATGCCTGCTACCGGCCTGTTTGCCGGTAAGGAATGGCTCGTTTCCCCGGAGCCGTTTCTCCTTTCTTCGGCTGTGGTTGACCAGCTGGAGCGGCTCGGGCATTGGCTATTTAAGTTCGTTCGGGCTACGAACCGGTTGTATTTCCAAAGTTGTAAGGGCAAAAAGCCGAGCTGGATCAAAGAATACTTTGAAGCTGGGAAACCGCCTGACCTGATTCAAGCGGCTCGGGCGAACCCGGATGTCCTACCCGCCGTCATTCGCCCCGACATCATTCTCACTGAACAGGGTTGGACGATTACCGAATTGGACTCAGTGCCGGGAGGTATTGGTCTCACGGACTGGCTGAACCAGACATACAGCGACCTGGGGTTCGATGTCATTGGCACCCGGAATGGGATGGTAGATGGGTTTGAACGGATTTTTCCAAAAGGCGTGATCGCGGTATCCGATGAGTCAGCGACCTATCGACCCGAAATGCAATGGTTGGCGGACCGCTTGCGCTCGCTGCGCGGTTCTGATCGGCAAGTGGTACGCGCCGAGGATTGGGATTTTCCCCAAGACATCCCGGTTTACCGGTTCTTCGAATTATTCGACCTCGGAAAGCTGCGCTACAAAGACCGGCTGTTTGACGCGGTCCTTAATGGGGACCTGCAAGTCACGCCGCCACTGAAGCCTTTCCTGGAAGAAAAGCTGGCGTTTGGCTTGTTCTGGTCGAGGCCGTTGACCCAATTCTGGCGGCGAGAACTCAGCGATCGTCACTGGCGATTGTTGCGTCGCTTCTTCCCTCATACCTGGATTTTGGACCCGACCCCGTTGCCGCATAACGCCGTGATCCCGGGTCTGGAAGTCCAAGATTGGAACGAGCTCAAGGAATTCAGCCAAAAACAGCGGGAACTCGTCCTCAAGATCAGCGGGTTTTCCGAGCGGGCCTGGGGCAGCCGTGGGGTCTTTATCGCGCCCGACTTGCCCCATCACATTTGGGCCGAGCAAATCGAAAAGGCATTAGCAGCCTTTTCCACGAATCCATTTATTTTGCAGCGGTTCTATCGAGGCGGCCTGTTCGAACAAAAATACTTGGATGTGCCAAGCGGCGAGATTCGGGTTCTGCGAGGGAGGGTCCGTCTTTGTCCTTATTACTTCGTGGTTTCCCCGCGCGAAGTCGTTCTGGGAGGTGTACTCGCGACCATCGTTCCGCCCGACAAAAAAATCGTTCACGGGATGCGAGACGCCATCATGGTTCCGGCCGCCGTGGCGGCCGAATGAGGCAGGCGCCGAGTATCGTAATCGTCCTCGTCGTCGTCCTCGAATGGGTTCTGGTGTTAGATGGGTTCCACCGACGACTCGTTCGGGTCGCCGAGACGGTGGGCGGACCAAGTCCGTGGGTGGATACCGCTTCTTCCGGCATTCCCGCTTCTTCGAGGAGGACGACGATTACGAGGACGACTTATATGATCTCTATTTCCCGGCCTTGATCGATCGAGTCGGCGACGGCTTGAACAACCTTCATGTACTCCAAACCTTCACCGAAGCCGGGTTGGGGCAAGATCCCGCCTGGGGAACGAACGGCCGCAATGAAATCGGCTTCTACGCGCCAGGTTTGTTCCAGTTCTGGCGGGATAGGAATCGTCGCCGGTGCGGCATCGCCCAATTGCGCGCCGGCAATCACATCCTTGGAAAAGTCGTAAGCTAACCTTCCCCGGCTCCCATAGAGTTCTAATCGGTCAGGAGCCGGGAACGGGACAATGCCGCTAAACTCCAGGACGCCCTCCGTGCCGTTAGCAAACGTGCAAAGGATTGTCACCATGTCCGGGATACGAACTTCATAGGTTTGCCGCAAAGGCGCGATCGTTTTGCGGTGGGCCACCAGACTGGTGATGGGCCCAAGCCAGCGCTGAAGAACCTCGGCATAGATGCCGAGGGTGAGAACATTCAGACCTGAATACTCATCGCGTTGCCGCCAATGCGGCGGAGCGTCCAGATCCAAGTATTCTCCATTGAAACTGTGTAAACGAACGTGATGAGGCCGGCCAACATATTCATCGGCCATCAGCTTTTGGATTAATCGGCTTCCCCTTAAACCGTGTGGCGGCGGGCAAAGCATCGTCACCAGATGCGGATGTCGTTCCAAAGCGGCGCACATCTCTTCCGCTTCTGTCAGGTTCATGGCCATCCTGGCCTGACAGAACACATGTTTCCCCGCCTCAAGCGCAGAGATGGCAACCGTGGCGTGCAAGTAGGGGTAGGTCCCAATCCAGATAATATCAACGTCCGATTCAGAAACCAATTCGGCCCAATTTGCGTAGGGCTTCGCTTCGGGGAGCAATTCCGAACAGAACTTCTCTGAACTTTCGTAGCTAGAGTTGCAGACCCCCACAATCTTGACGTCCTCGATTTGATTCAGCGCGGGGAGGTGGCGCTTTCTTACGATACCTCCTGCACCGACGATTCCGATCCTCAACTTGGCGTGGCGCGATTGCATGAAGTGCCCGTTAGACAAAACTCAGGGCAGGTTTGTTTAAGTAACTCGCAGAATTAGCATTACGAAAGCAATTCACAAATAGGCGAGTTGCCTGGGACGTTGGACGCTGCGGGGTGAACAAATCCGTTGCACACACTGTTCCCAGGTCTCATCTCCGCGCAGAATCTCGATTTCAACCCGTAAGTAGTATACGGGAAGTGGTAACGGGCCGATAACTGGGAAGCGAACGGCGTCCTTTTCCGTGGTCACCACGGCGCTGACATCCCGCTTTACGCAGCGCTGCAGGAAACTCTGTAGCTCAGCTTCAGTGTACCGGTGGTGGTCGGCGAATTTACGCGAGAGTTCGATGCGTGCTCCCAACTGCCGGAGACCGTTCTCAAAGCTTTCCGGAGCGGCGATCCCACACACCGATCCGATGTAAAGACCCTGCAGATAATCCAGCGGAAGGCGTTCATCCTTATAAAGATGCCGCAAATAAAGCGGTTTATGGGCGCACTCGATGATTTCGGCTGTCCGATTGTACTTACGAATTCTGGCGATTAGTTCTTCGTTCGGTTCTTCGTTGCACTTGGTAATGAAGATATAGTTGGCGCGCTGAAGATTTTTGGGTGGTTCCCGCAGGGTGCCTCGCGGCAGAAGATACTCGTTTCCGAACGGGGCTTGGCGGTCGATCAAAACAATATCGAGCCGGTGCTTGAGATGTAAGTATTGGAGTCCGTCATCCAGGAGCAAGGTGTCGGCTCGCAGCGCTTTTATGGCGTGCAGGCCGCCCTTAACCCGGTCTTTGTCGACTACCACCGCGACGCCTTTAAGATTCGAAGCGAGCATGTAAGGCTCGTCTCCGGCGCTGGCGGAATCGAGCAGAATGCGTCGCCCGTCCGATACGATTCGGGGCGGGGTATCACCGCCCTTTCGGAGAAGCTTTTGCAGCCAGGTTTTCTTTTTCCGGCTATCAACGCTCTTGTAGCCTCGGCTGAGGATTGCCACTCTGCGTCCGCCCTTTTGCAAAGCCCGGGCAAACTTCTCCACGACCGGCGTCTTTCCTGTGCCGCCGACCGTCAAATTACCGATGCTGATTACTAAACAACCGAGTTGACGCTCCTTCAGGATCCGCGTCCGGTAAAGGTAAAGGCGGAGTTGAACAATCCCGAGATACAAATGCGAAAGCAGCCGCAGGGTGGTCCTGAGCAGAGTCGGCCGTAGTCCGTGGCGGCGCTCAAGAATGACATCGATGGCGTATTGTTCGAGTTCATCCAGTCTACCGGGCATCTTGAGTCTCCTTTATAAGATCCTGGCTCCGGCGTTGTCCGCCTGCACGACGCTAATCGTGCCTTTCGTTTTTCCGGGTGCAGCTTGCATTGCCTCGGCGACAGGTTGTGGGTCTTGAATGGTTAAACAAGCGATGGTCGATCCCGAACCGCTCAAAAAACCGCCGAGAGCGCCTGCTTTTTGGCCGGCGCGCACTACGTCTCGCAGCATCGGGACCAATGGCTCCCGATAGGGTTCGTGCAGGCGGTCGTCGAAAGCATCCCGTAGAGACTCGTAGTTCCGGGACGCAAATGCGGCCGCGATCAGCGCAACATTCGCGAGATTCTCCACGATATCGGTCCGTGGATAGGTTGGAGGTAGAACTTTCCTGGCTTCCGAAGTCGCTACTTCGAAGTCCGGGATGAATAACACAAAGTGGAGTTCTGGGGACACGTCAAAGCGCTGGACTGCGTTTCTTCTAGCGTTGACGACGGTGAAACCACCGTTCAAAGCGGCTGCTGTGTTGTCTGGATGACCTTCCAGCTGGTCACACAGCTGCCCGATCTCGGCTGTCGAATACGGATTCCCGGCGAGCTGGTTGAGCCCTATGAGCACGCCCAACCGCACGGTCACGCTGCTGCCTAAACCCCGAGCTGCTGGGACGTCCCCTTGGAGGCTCCAATTAAATTCAAAAGGAGAAAGCGTCGAATTCGAAAAAAAAGCTTGGGCTGCTTCATCGACCATCTTGGGGCGGGCTCCTGCAGACGTGCTTGAACCGTTGACGTGGCAGACCCGGGTTCGGTTCCATAATTGTAAGGCCACACCAAGGCAATCAAACCCAGGACCGAGATTGGTGGTGGATGCCGGGACCTGAACGGTGACTTCCATTAGCGCGCAACGGGCAACGATAGGGGAAGGAGCGGAGGAGTTCAAGGCAGGGGAAATTTCCCTTCCCTTGAACTCCTCCGCTCCTTCCCCTATCGTTGCCCGCTTCGCGCTATGGATGAAAAGCCGTCTGTTCCAGTCATGGTTCGTTCTGAGAATCGAACTCCGGATCAATCGCGTTCTTTCAAAATCGTCCCCAATATCGCTCCTCACGCCCATGGATCAGTTTTGGTATCGACCGGCAATACTCAGGTGATTTGTGCGGTATGCCTCGAGGAAACCGTTCCGCGTTGGATGAAGGAGCAGAATGTACCCGGAGGTTGGATAACGGCCGAATACTCGATGCTGCCTTATTCGACCCTAACCCGCCGACCACGAGATATATCGAAAGGAAAGCTCGACGGCCGTGGGGTTGAGATTCAACGGCTGATCGGGCGGTCTCTGAGAGCGGCGATCGATCTGGATCTGCTTGGGCAGCGCACCCTTTGGGTTGACTGCGATGTGCTGCAGGCCGATGGCGGAACGCGAACGGCCGCCATATCCGGGTCAACCATAGCAACCGCGCTGGCCTTCGCTAAACTGATGACAGCCGGCACTTTGGGAAAATGGCCTTTACGTGCCCTAGTGGCTGCCGTCAGTGTGGGGATGGTGGGCGGCAAGGTATTGGTTGACTTGGATTACGAGGAAGATAAAAGAGCGAGCGTTGATCTTAACTTGGTGATGAGTCATCGCGGAGAGTTTATCGAGATCCAGGGGACGGGCGAAGAATCGACCTTTTCTGGAACTGATCTTTCCGGGATGCTGGCAGCCGGTCAACGAGCGATTGCCGCTATCATTGGGCATCAGAGACGGATACTACACGATCTGGCGCCTGAAATTCCCGAACTAGATTAGTACAAAGCCAAAATACTTAGTGAAACGCGCTTTAATCACCGGAATCACGGGCCAAGACGGATCGTACCTGGCGGATTTTTTACTCGGCAAAGGGTACGAGGTACACGGGATCATTCGTCGAGCCAGCACCTTTAACACCGCCCGAATCGATCACCTGTACCAGGATCCTCATGTGCACGGGGTTCGGCTCTTTCTTCATTACGGCGATTTGGCGGATTCGGTACACCTGGTAAAGCTCTTATATAGCCTCCAACCGGATGAGATTTACCACTTGGGGGCCCAGAGCCATGTCCGCGTGAGCTTCGAAATCCCTGAGTATACAGCCGACGTTACCGGGATCGGAACGATTCGAATCCTAGAGGCGATTCGGGAATCCGGCGTTAAACCTCGATTTTACCAGGCTTCCAGCAGTGAGATGTTCGGCAAGGTGCAGGAGGTGCCGCAAACGGAAAAAACGCCGTTTTGGCCGCGAAGTCCGTATGGAGTGGCTAAGGTGTTTTCCTATTGGGCGACCGTGAATTATCGCGAAAGCTACGCATTACACGCGAGCAACGGAATTCTTTTTAACCATGAAAGTCCGAGGCGAGGAGAGACGTTTGTAACCCGGAAAATTTCACGAGCAGTTGCGCGAATTAAGCGTGGTTTAGATAAAGAGCTTTATCTCGGGAACCTCGATGCCAGGCGCGACTGGGGTTACGCCCCGGAATATGTCGAAGGTATGTGGCTGATGCTCCAGCAAGATCGTCCTGACGATTATATCCTGGCAACCAATGAGACTCATAGCGTTCGTGAATTTGTAGAGGTAGCCTTTGAGAGGGTAGGTCTTGATTGGAAAGAGTTTGTAAAACACGACCGGCGGTATGAACGCCCGGCTGAGGTTGATCTCCTGATCGGCGATGCGACCAAAGCAAAGAAGCTATTGAACTGGGAACCTCAAGTCCGGTTCGAGGAACTCGTTCGCATCATGGTCGATGCCGACCTGGCTTCGATCGAATCCCATCACGAGACAGCCAAATTGGGGAGGTAAAGATATTTTGGCAGGGCGAGGCTCCGGAAGAGCCGGAAAGGGGGCGCAGGGCGGAACGACGTATCGCTGGTGTGTGAGGGGCAACACCTGAGAGCTGCCGAGCCGTGTCGCGCAACCCACGGCTCGGCAGCTTTTAGGCGTCACATCCGATATACCAACGAGTTGTTTTTTACCCTGATAACACCGTGGGCTATTCCGGAGCCTCGCCCTTACCAGGATAGGTCCAACAGAAGGGCCGCTAACCCGCCAAACAATCTTCGAGTTTTTCAGCGAAAGCCTCTTCTTTCAGATCCTTGCCGATAAACACGAGCTGGCTGAAGCGAGGCTCCTCCTTCTCCCAGAGCCGATCCCAATAGATCGTAAATCGGTTATTAACGCCGTGGAAAACGGCTCGTCGCGGGTTGCCGCTGACCCAGATAATTCCTTTGGCCCGATAAACCTGGCTTCCCTCGCAGATGGACTGTAGCTGAGTATCAAACTCCTCAATTTCAAATGGCCGATCGAACTTGAACGAGAAAGAGTTGATGTCGGAGTGGTCGCCGTTCTTCAGCTCGTTTAAGAATTCCGGATCCACGGAAAGCTTCTGATCGAGATTGAAGACGTCGACGTCGAGCAACTCCTTCAATTTGACCTTTGATTGCTGAGTGCGGAAAATCCGAGCGAAAGGATTGATGGCAGCCAGTGATTCTTCAAGCGCGGTAAGCTCCTCCTGGCTGACCAAATCCGTTTTGTTTAAGAGGAGAAAATCTGCCAACGCGATCTGCTCTTTGGCGACTTTGGTTTCAGCGAGTTGCTGCCGGATGTTTTCCGCATCGACGAGCGTGATAATCGAATCGAGCCGTGCGTATTGCTGCAACTGCGGGACGTTTAGAAAAGTCTGCGCTACCGGCCCGGGGTCTGCGATCCCGGTGGTCTCGATCAGGATGTAATCCAGGTTGCCCCGTTTGAGCAATTTCTGGATGCCCTTAACCAAGTCTTTTCTGATGGTGCAGCAAATGCACCCATTGCTCATTTCCACCACGTCTTCCGTCTCGGTCTGAACTAATTGGCCGTCGATGCCAATCTTGCCGATCTCGTTGATGATCAGACCGAATTTATATTCGGACTGTTCCCGAAGAATGTGGTTTACCAGTGTCGTTTTCCCGGCTCCCAGGAACCCGGTTAAGACGCTAACAGGAATAATCTTTTTCTTGTCCATAGCCTGCATCGTTCATCCTGCGACTGCTGGGTAAACGATGCAGGCTGCGGACGGAAAACTCAAACTAAGCCGGCAGCTTTAAGAGTTTGATACGCGCCGTTCTTGGCGATGGTCTTGAGAGCGCGGGTGCTTAACTTGACCGTGACAAAACGCTCAAGCTCGGGTACCCAGATCCGCCGAGTCTTAAGGTTTGGAACAAAAAGACGTGGTGTGTTGGCAGTGACATGTTGGCCCACGCCGCCTTTTTTCTTAGCCATACCACGACGGTGGATGACATGTCCCTTGGTGGGTTTCGCCCCGGTGATGCTGCAAACTCTAGACATAGGACCCTTTTTGGAAAAGAGCGGAAACATGCTGTTCTCAGCCAGGGGCGTCAAGTGAAAATCAGTTTCTGGCCGTCTAAAGGCAAAATCCGGTTTTAGCCCGTTGTAACTGGGGGTGGCCGGACGCGTCACTATAAGAGGCCCGCCTGTACGTTCGAGGGCAAACCTCGCCCGCAGGCAAGTTAAGTGTTATCTATTGGTGAAATCTAGAGGAGTAAATTGATGAAGAGGTTCCTATTATTGATCCTCGCTGTCGCCGGTCTTTTTTGCTTAGTCCCTACTCAAGCTGAAGCGGGCGTAGCCGTTGCGGTCGCACCTGCACCCGCTTACTACGGTGGTCCTGCTTACGGACCCGCCTATTATCCATATCCGTACCCTTACTGGTATGGTGGTGGATGGGGCGGCGGCTGGGGTTACTGGCATGGCGGTTGGGGTTGGCGCGGTGGATATGGCTGGCGCGGTGGCTGGCGTGGCGGCTGGCACGGGGGCTGGCATGGTGGTGGTTGGCACCGTTAATTAGCTGCGAGGTTTAGATTTAAGATGATTTGCTCCCGAGTTTTTAGCTCGGGAGCATTTAATTTTTTGGTAGCAGCTGGGCGAAGATCTCGGTGCGCCGCCGAGCGCGTCGCGCTCCACCCGCGCCCATTTGCTGTTTTTTTCTGCTGGCACGCGTTCGCCGCCCCTTTTTCCCACTTCGCCTTTCACTTTTCGCCTTTCACATCCGACCGAAACGCTCCCGACTGCTAAAGGTTGACGTTCTCTTCGCCACACCTTAGACCTTCACGGCGAAGGGATGATGATTTCAGTCCGGAATTTGACCAAGCGCTTTAAGGAATTTCCTGCTGTTCAGGACGTCACGTTCAACGTTAAGAAAGGGGAAATCTTTGCTTTTCTCGGGCCGAACGGCGCGGGCAAA
>Ga0153933_1000764_pt1 | contig 10292 bp, 10 predicted proteins | sample TSNJ017MetaG_FD_102275 | JGI IMG/M metagenome (GOLD analysis project Ga0153933, IMG submission 102275) | Attine ant fungus gardens microbial communities from New Jersey, USA - TSNJ017 MetaG | ecosystem: Host-associated > Fungi > Mycelium > Unclassified | place: USA: New Jersey, Wharton State...
AAGGGGCTCATCCGCGGTCACGGATGAGTGGGAGCTCGTCCCTACCGGATTCAGCTCGGCCACGCGTGGAGTTTGAGTAACGTTCCCAACGGAGGCTTCGCATCGCTCGATCTTCAATTCGTTTATCCGGTTGATAATCGACTGATCAACCCTCGGCCGACTCGCCGTATCAAGGCGGCGAAGTTGCCGCAACAGAATGTCCAAGCCTTGTGTGAATGAGCTCATCGGGATCGACTCCTAACTCCACGAATTCTTGCGGTACTTCTGCCCTGAATTCCATCCAATTTTGCGTCATCGGATGCACGAAACCGAGTCGCCAAGCATGTAGCATTAAGCGCCCGGCGGAAGCCCGCCTCCCGTAAAGGCTATCACCAAGGATTGGGTGCTTGAGATGCAGGAGATGAACCCGAATCTGATGGGTTCGCCCGGTCAAAAGCCGGCAAAGCACCACGCTGTGGTCGCTGACCTCTTTAATGACCTCAAACCGGGTATGTGCAGTCCGCCCTTTAGCCGTAACCGCCATCTTCTTTCGATGGAGCGGATTGCGCCCGATTGGTTCTCGAATATCGCCACTCTTTTGCCGAAATATGCCGCTGCAGATCGCTAGGTAAGTTTTCTCGACTTCCCGGTCCGCAAACTGCCGGCTCAAACGGTGGTGAATCTCGTCATTTTTTGCAATAACCAGACAGCCGCTGGTTTCTTTGTCCAGACGATGAACGATCCCAGGTCGTAATTCACCTCCGATTCCACTGAGGGCCGTGCAATGGTGAAGCAACGCGTTCACTAAGGTCCCGTCGCTTTGGCCCGCTCCAGGATGAACGACGAGGCCCGCCGACTTATTGACCACCGCCAGAAATTCATCCTCAAAAAGGAAGGTGATCGGGATCGCTTCAGGCCGTAAATCAGTCGGAACAACGAGAGGCTCCTCCACGTTCACGACGTCACCGCCGTGAACGGCATGCCGCGGTTTTACCGTTTGGCCGTTTACTTTTATATGTCCGGACTCAATTAGGCTTTGAACCCGGGACCGCGACAACCGCGAGCACTTTTCCGCTACCACCACGTCCAGGCGACGTCTGGCATCGACCGTTTCTATTGAGAAAGTCATCAAAGGCCTGGCGCGGAGGTCGCTGCGAACGAAGAGGGGAAACGAAATCCTGCCGAAAAGGCGAAGCTTTTATCTGCGTTCATCAGCGGTTAAGTCCGTCATATTACTCGCGTCCACTCCTGTGCATTCGCGGTTGCAGAATCTCTTAATGACTAACGGATTTGGTCACGTGGCGGGCGGCGTCCTGGAGTTCGCGGAGCAACTTCTGTGGGTCAGGCGCTCGCATTAAAGCCTCTCCCACTAACACCCCGTCCACCCCGGCATTGGCGACTCGCTGCACGTCTGCGACCGTGCGAATACCGCTTTCGCTAATCACGGTGCAATGGTCAGGGATTTTTGTTGCCAGCCATTCCGTGGTAGCCAAGTCCACGGCAAACGTCGCCAGATTGCGATTGTTGATCCCGATGAAATCGGCGCCGGCATGAAGAGCCCGATCAAGTTCGGCCTCATTATGGACCTCAACTAACGCATCGATACCCATCTTTGAGGAAGTTTGCAGCAAGCGAGCTAACTCCTCATCGTTGAGGGCCGCCACAATCAGCAGAACCGCATCAGCCCCGGCCAGGATCGCCTGGTAAATCTGGACTTCATGCAGGGTAAAGTCCTTGCGCAGCGCTGGGAGCGGAATGTGCTGGTGGATTAAAGCCAAATAGTCCAGGTGACCATGGAAGAAACGTTCATCGGTCAGAACGGAAACACAGTGAGCGCCGGCCTCGTAGTAACGGGTCGCAACTGCCAGAGGATCGAAATCTTCCGCGATAATACCAGCAGACGGTGAAGCGCGTTTGACCTCAGCAATGAACCCGAAAGGCGCCATTTCGAGTGCGAGTCGAAAATTTCGATAGTTTCGGTGGCCCTGAGCTCGTTTCTCCCAGTCTTCAGTATGATTTATCCAAGGAGCGATCTCCTGGCGTTTGTGAACGATAATCTCAGCAAGCCTACTCATAATTAGAAAGCGGAGTAATGGAGTGATGGAGTGATGCAATTTTGGCCGATATCGATTGCAACGGAGGTCATGGCTTTGGCGTTCCTGGGATCAATCTACACAGGTAACCGATAAGAACAGGTCGAAAAAGAACTTGAAACCCGTTTAGGGCCGAGCAAAATAAGGCTCTTTCGGTTCATTGCGGGTGTAGCTCAGTTGGTAGAGCACTTCCTTGCCAAGGAAGATGTCGCGAGTTCGAGTCTCGTCACCCGCTTTCGCCCGCTCGTTCCTCGCGGGCTACAGCGCGGCAGGCTCCCCTTTCGCCAAGCTATCCGGTGTGGCTTAACCCAAAGGGCGAAAGCGAACGAAGATGCATTACGTGTACATCCTCGAATCAATCTCCACGCCGGGACACTTCTACATCGGCTACACCACCAATTTGCGCGAGCGGGTTCGTAAGCACCAGGCCGAGGTCTCCAGCCACGCTGCAAAATATCGTCCTTGGAAGCTTAAGGCTTACTTCGCCTTTGAAACCGAGGAAATCGCCAGACGCTTTGAGCGCTACTTAAAATCAGGCTCTGGCAGAGCATTCTGTAAAAAACATTTCACATAGAGTTCGCCCGCTCGTTCCTCGCGGGCTACAGCGCGGCAGGCTCCCCTTTCGCCAAGCTATCCGGTGTGTCTTAACCCAAAGGGCGAAAGCGAACGAAGATGCATTACCCCTAGATTCTCGAATCGGCCGGTTTTTTTCTTGCAAGTGCTCATCGGTTGCGGCGTCCACCAATTTAATGAAACACTCTCCTTTAGCGGCAGTGCCGCTAGTTGCAGGGGGCCGGAATGCTCCGGCCTTTTCTCCCCGGTGCGCAGTCAACTGGCGCAAAATTGGCTCCGCCATTTTTGTCGTCGCCTCGCTCTCACTCGCAGCCGGCGGAGCCCCCGCAGAATCCACGGCAACAGTTGCCCTCTCCCCAGCAATCTCTAAATCCACTCTGCTTTCAGCCCTGGATCCGGCAAAGGAGATTACGATTCAATTATCGTTACCGCTCTCAGACAGCAGGGGAGCACACGATCTGTTACAGCATCTTTCTGACCCGAAAGACCCTCTTTTCCGCCAGTATATTAGTGTGGAGGAATTTGCGGCTCGATTTGGCGCCAATGCCGCGGATTTCGCTGCGGTAAAACAATGGGCAGTGAACAATCAGCTGGTAATCCTGCACGAGTCGTCCGCCCGGACCAGTCTGACGGTGCGCGGGACGGTGGCACAGATGGAACGGCTATTTCTGACCCAGCTCAACAATTATCGGTCGGCCACAGGTGATGAGTTTTATTCCGCGAGCGTTGCCCCAACCCTCCCGAGCGAAATTGCTTCAAAGATACGAGGGGTAGTCGGCCTAACCGGAGGCGTGCAGAAAGCTTCATTGTACAAGATTGGCAAGGTTATTGGCGAAAACCCGGAGACTTCGACCATCCGTACTAATGCCGGGACCGGTCCGGGCGGAGGTTATGCCCCTAACGATTTGAAAACCGCTTACTCAATTCCAGCTCTGGGAAGTCTAGTACCACAGAAGGTCGCGATTTTTGAGCAAGGCGGAATTGTTAAGAGCGATGTTACAAAATACGAAAAGTATTTTAGCCTACCTGACGTCCCCATCGCGGTGACCGGCGTTGACGGCTCCGACACGAGCGCTAACGGAACGATCGTTGAGGTCGATCTGGACATCGATGCCATTCTCGGTTTGAACCCAAGCGTCGAGGAGATCCATGTCTATGTCGCCGACTACGAGACCATTAGTTTTAGTATCGGCTTGGTCGATACTTTCGATGAAATTGCCAAAAAACATACCGCTCAGACTCTAAGTGTTTCTTACGGGACAGACGAAGTGGTTCAGGGCGAGACTGCCATCGAAAACGAAGGCGACGCATTGGTTGAATGCGAGGACGCCGGGATCACAGTAGTGGTCAGCGCCGGCGATGACGGCGCTTACGGCCGAACCGGCACTGACACTTATCCGGCTAAATTGAACGCACCAGATCCAGGGTCGCAACCGCTGGTGACCTGCGTCGGCGGGACGAGCTTAGCCACCACTTCCACTCAACAATATGACGGTGAAGTGGTGTGGAACGACCTTTCGTTCGATGAGGGAGCAACGGGCGGGGGCGTCAGTGCTTATTGGTCTCTGCCGGATTTTCAACCGGCGTCTCTGGTCACACAAAATGGTGGCAGCAGTACCAATCGAAATGTTCCGGACGTTGCCGCAGTGGCAGATCCACAGACCGGGTACGCGGTTTATGCGGCGTCCGAGGGCGGCTGGTTTGTAGTCGGAGGAACGAGTCTATCTGCACCCCTCTGGGCCAGTTATCTCAGTATTTTGAACTCTGGCTTGCAATATCTCAATGGAGTCACGACCCCTCAAGTCGGCTACTTCGACCCCCTGCTCTACGCCGCTCTCGGCAATAACTATGCCCCGGCTGGGTCTCTGTATCCGATCCTAGACGGATCTAATGGGGATGCCGCGCTCTACGGGACCGCCGGGTACAATGCCGGACCAAACTACAATAACTGCACCGGTCTGGGATCACTGTGGGGTCCGGCCGGGTATGAAGTCTTCCTTTATTCGGGAACGGGAAAAGATAAACCTCACGCGCCGACTAAGATTACTGTAAAACCGGCAGACACGTCAGCGGTAATCAGCTGGCCGAAAGCTGAGGGAGCAAAAGGTTATGCGGTTTTCGTAGTTGATACCGCATCGGGCACGAGCAGCGGACAATTCCTTTTGACGAAGACGCTCAAGATCAAGGTAACCGGTTTGACCGCCGGGCAGACCTATAGTGTCGCAGTGGCCTCCGTCAATAAGGGTGGCGCCGCAGAGGTAACAACCTCGTTTACGACACCGTAAACAGACATCATCTAATTCGTCAGAAAAGCTATTCGGCGGCTCCCATCACGGTAGCCGCCGTTTTTATTTGCGGCCTTCCGAGAGCACCCGACATGTAATCGTTTTCGAGCAGAGGCCAGTCGCTTAGCACCCGCGCCGCTCTGCAGGGGTAAAGCGCCAAAGGTTGATCCAAAAAGGCCTTTTACCAGGCACGAAACTTGTTTAAGTGTTACAGCTTCCGAGCACAGACACTATTATGGCTATTCTTGATCGTTTTTTCGGACCAGACCGGGAAGAAATTTGGGAAAAACTCGCTGATGAGGTCGGTGGGGAGTTCTACGACGGCGGTTTCTGGCTCGGCGAAAGCAAGGTCAGAGCTAAGGTGGGAGACTGGATTGTCACCTTGGACACCTACAAAGATCACCAAAACGTCACTCATACCCGGCTACGTGCTCCTTTTGTGAACAAAGACGGCTTTATTTTTACCCTCTTCCGGGAGGGCAGTTTCGAAGATCACCACTCCGCCGACGACTCGGATCTACAAGTGGGGGTCGCCGATTTCGACGACGCTTTTGTGATCAAGAGTAATAATCTCGATCAAACCAAGAAGCTGTTTTCCCACGAAAAGATCCGGACCTTGCTCTGCGACCAGCCGGAGGTGTTCTTCAATGCCAGCAAAAATAGCGGCTGGTATTCGGCTGATTTTCCGGAAGGAGTCGGCGAATTGCTGTTCCAGGCGCGTGGCGAGATCAATGACTTGGCGCGGCTAAAGCACTTATACGAGCTGTTCGGCGAGACGCTGGACGTGCTTTGCCAAATTGGTTCGGCTACCCACGACAAAACGGGTGTGGTTATCTAAAACGCATCATTTTCGCCACCAAATCACAGAGGACAGGAAGGTCTAAACCCAATGCTTTTTGGGATGGTAGAGTGCCCACACCACAGCGGCGCCACTTATCCCGGTACGCGTCCTCTCATCTGAGCCAAGCTTTGCGCCCTGTGTGTCTTTGTGGTGAAATATGCGTCTGAATTCTCTTTCGCTAAATTATCCCTCCCTCCCAGATTAAATGACTCGTCGCCTACTTCCGCTAATTTGCCTTTTGGCCGGCGCTTACGGACTGGTGTCCCCCATTAAAGCCGCCGTCTTCACCTCGTCGGAATATTACTGCCAGGTCACTCTCCCTGACGGCTCCTATGTTCTACCCTGGTACACTTTGCTCCCGGCTAACGAGAGCGGGGTGCTGACCGGCGCTCGCCGCCAAGACTACGGCGCCATCGTCTATGTCGGCGTGGTCGATATGAAAGATAAACCTCATTTCGTCCTCGATGAAAAGAGTTTGGATGAGCTCGATAAGTCGTTCTTCGGCCGGGGACTAGGTTTCCTAAACAAGACTCAAAAAATCAACCTCGGTGCAATCGATGGCTATCGTTTGATCGGAAGACACCGGTTCAACGGGCGCAATTACGCCATGACGGTCGATTTTTTTTACTATCACAACCTTGTCTATGAGGTCGCTGGGCTATCGACCGACTACGATGACGCCCTAAGGGATGATGACGTACGCGGGTTCATGAGGAGTTTCCGGATTCTACCGTAGGGGCGAAGAAAATTTAGGACGCAAAAAGGCGCAAGAGACGCCCCGTCGGCCTCGCAAGCGAGGCAGCGCTCCACGGGTTGCACGCCCTATCTGAAACGTTTTTGCGCATCTGGCGCCTTTTTGCGACTATTTCTTCCGTATCAGTTCAGGAGGCTCGCCGCGCGTTCATTACGCCAGCGCCGCTTTAAGATCTTCCAAAAACTCGTTTACATCCTGTTCGGTAGTGTCCCAGGAACACATCAACCGGGCAGCCCGGTCCGGCCCTACGTCATTGTAAAACCGCCAACCTCCGTCGTGGAGCTTATTGACAATCGGGTCGGGTATTTTCGCAAAGACGGCGTTACCTTCTCTGGGATACAGAACCGGCGAAAGTCCTTGAATCCCCTGCTCCAGGCGTTCCGCCATGCGGTTGGCGTGCCGCGCTCGTTCAAGCCATAACCCATCTTTGAGATACCCAAGCCAGGGAGCGGCCAAAAATCTCATTTTGGATGCCAGCTGGCCGGTCTGTTTCAATCGATATTCGAACTCGGCCCCCGCAGCCGGATCGAAGAAGACGATGGCTTCGCCGAAGCCGAGGCCGTTCTTGGTCCCGCCAAAACTAAGGACATCGACGCCCGATCGCCAAGTCAAATCAGCGGGCGAACAACCAATCGAAGCGACGGCATTGCCAAACCGAGCTCCATCGACATGAACAATCAATCCAAGGCGCTTCGCTGCGCTGGCCACGTCTTGGATCTCTTTCGGCCGGTAAACTGTGCCGAGTTCGGAAAGATTGGTCAGGGACACGGCCCGGGGTAGAGAACCGTGAACCGGGCGCTGGGAGCTAACGGCCTCAATCATCGCATCTGGACCGAACTTGCCGTTGGGTCCAGGCACGGGCATGGTTTTGGCTCCGGCCACAAAGTGACCTAAAGCGTTGCATTCATCCGTTTCCAAATGCGAGTGCTCGTGAGTAATGACCGCGTGATAACTTTGCAGAAATCCGCTGAGGGCCAAGCAATTCGCACTGGTGCCATTGGAGACGAAGAAAACCGCGCATTCCTTCTCGAAGATCTCGCTGACCGCGGCCTGCGCACGTTCGGTATAATCATCATGTCCATAGCCCACCACGTGACCCTGGTTCGCCTCTACGATCGCCGCGAGAACCTCCGGCGAGATCCCGGCATTATTGTCACTGGCGAAATGGCGAGGTTTTGGCGTCATGCAGGCTAACGTCGTGATTCGCACGGGTTACGCAAGCGCCTGGATTCGCGAAGGAGCCAGGAGGCGGAGTGATGGAGTGATGGAGTGATGGAGTACTGGAGTGATGGAGTACTGGAGTGTGGGAGTGTGGGAGTACTGGCTTGCCGCGAAGCGGCAAAAGGACTGAGCCCGGGGTTTTAACCCCGGGTGTTCCGTTTCAAGATGCCATGCCCTGAAGGGGCATAAGATTGGCGCATCCATATTGCGTTAATTACCAAACACTTACCACACCTCTTCCGCCGCTTTCAGGGCGGTGCTGCTTTTTTGGTTAGTCCCGGGGTTAAAACCCCGGGCTCAGTCCTTTTGCCGCTTCGCGGCAATCCAGTACTCCAGTACTCCAACACTCCAACACTCCAACACTCCATCACTCCATCACTCCGCCTGGCCGGATTCGAGGCCGACGCCTCGCCCTACCAAATCATTTGTGGCCTGTATGGCCTCGTGTACGATTGTGCGAAATCGATGAAGGTTGAAAATCTCCGCAGTCCTTACGTCAAAACCGGCGGTCTTTACTACTTCGCTCGTATGATCGATAAGATCCGGCTCAACGCGGCCAACCTTCTACCCGGCGAATACCAGCAAGTGCTTGGCTTAGGATTCGATGGGAGAACCTGCCGGTTTCTTCGGATTGATTATAAAGAGTTCGCTGGACGCGTTCTCCAGGGAGGAACGGACGAAGAGCTGTTGCAATGGTGCTTTGCTCGTGGGCGCACCCCTGGCGAGGAAGAAATCGCCATGTGGAACGATTGGGTGCGAAAAAAAGGCTGGCGAGATGAGACCTCGGCACGCTTGGAAAAACGATTAAAGGAGAGCGGATTCGAAGAAAGGAGAGATATTGAGACGATGTTCGATTACATCGACCTCGATGAAGGTCGTGACCCACGTCACCGTAACTGGGGCTATAACGGAGAATACGAATGAAAGAAGAAATGATTCTGGTAGTTCGGCGAGCGCTCTTTGATTCGCTCGGCGCGTTCCAAGGTTTCTCATCGAGCGTGGATCACTATCTGCCATCGCTTCTCGATCGAGAGAACAACTTTTTCGTTGCACGATCCTCGGCTGAGAATGACCCCGGCTTGAAGCAAATCATCCCTTATGCGCTGATCGTAGGAGACGGTCAAATCCTACGTTACCGGCGCGGCAAGAGCTCAGGCGAACAACGTTTGGTCGCCAAATACTCGATTGGTATCGGTGGCCATATGAACGATCAGGATGAAGGCTTGTTCGCCCTGGATCACCAAGCGTACCTGGCCGGCGTCCAACGCGAGATCGATGAGGAGGTCCAAATCTCAGCGCCGCGATCGCATCGGATCGTTGGCTTAATCAACGACGATACGACCGAGGTAGGGAAAGTGCACTTGGGAGTCGTTCACGTCCTGGAGCTGAATGCTCCGGAAGCCGTGAAGAGCGAAAGCGCGATCACTCAGGTCGAGTTTCTGGGACCTGACCAATTGCGGGCCGAACGCGAGTTACTGGAAGGTTGGTCTCAGATCTGCCTGGATCATCTGGGGGAGATACTGGGGCAACGGTAGGGATGAGCAGGAGCTCATCCCTAGCAACAGACACGCCGTCACGCCTCTCGGTGCCACTTAGTCCCAGACAAGAACTGCACCAGCCGCTCGCTCTTCGGTCGCTCGAGCACTTCCCCGGGCGGTCCTTCTTCCTCGATCTTACCGTCAGCCAAAAAGACGACCCGATCCGAAACGTGACGAGCGAAGTTCATTTCGTGGGTCACGATGATCATGGTTCTGCCCTCGGTTGCTAACGCCTGGATTACCTTCAGAACTTCACCGACCAACTCGGGGTCCAACGCGGAAGTTGGTTCATCGAATAACATCACTTCCGGGTCCATGGTAAGCGATCTGGCAATGGCGACGCGTTGTTGTTGGCCACCGGAAAGCTGGGCAGGGTATTTATTCTCCAGTACGGTGCTGAGGCCAACCTTAGCCAGGTTTGCTCGCGCTTTGGCTATCGCGTCCGGCTTCGGAACCTTTTTTACATGCACCGGCGCCTCGATAATGTTCTGCAACACATTCAGATGTGACCAGAGATTAAAGCTTTGAAACACCATGGACACCTTCGTTCGCAGCTGTTGCAAAGCACGCTGGCTTTCTGCCCTTAACATGCCGTGTTTACCTGGACGAAGCTTTATCTCCTGATCGTCTAACCAGATTGCTCCCTGGTTCGGCTGTTCCAAGAGATTGATGCAGCGTAGAAACGTGCTTTTGCCGGACCCGCTGGATCCCAGAATGCTGATCACCTCACCCGAACGCGCAGCCAAACTAACCCCTTTTAGCACCTCCGTTGCGCCATAGGATTTATGGATATTTTCGACTGCCAATTTATTCATGAACTTGGAGAGTCATGTCGTTGACAGATGCTGCAGCCATTTCCGTTCCGCTTTTCGGAACAACGAAATCAGGGTCAGCGATAAACAAGCATAAAGAATCGCAGCAATACCAAAGGCCGGGAACGGCAGGTAATAATCGGCGTTGGCGTCTCGGGCAACTTTCAGAATATCCGGGACCGTCGCGGTAAAAGCC
>Ga0153933_1000765_pt1 | contig 10279 bp, 8 predicted proteins | sample TSNJ017MetaG_FD_102275 | JGI IMG/M metagenome (GOLD analysis project Ga0153933, IMG submission 102275) | Attine ant fungus gardens microbial communities from New Jersey, USA - TSNJ017 MetaG | ecosystem: Host-associated > Fungi > Mycelium > Unclassified | place: USA: New Jersey, Wharton State...
CCGGGGTAAAAGAACCGATTCTGGGCAGGCCCTTTGCCTGGACCGCGGGCAAGACCATGTTCAAATGGTTCTCCGAGACACTCAACGTGGACGAGAATTCTTTCCGGTCCACCGTCTACATGGCGGCGGTTTGCCGTTGTTTCCCCGGTAAAACCGCGGCGGGCGGCGATCGGGTACCCTCTAGGGAAGAGGTGGCCAATTGCAGCCAATGGTTAGCTGCCGAAATAAAACTTTTGTTGCCCGAACTGATCATTCCGGTCGGGAAGCTGGCGATTGGACAATTCATCCAACCGGTACCCGGGTTGACGGATTTGATCGGGACGAAACACGCCTTGGAAAAATTCGGACACAGGTTCGATATCGTGCCCTTACCGCATCCCTCGGGCGCCTCGCCCTGGCACCGGATTGAGCCAGGAAAGACGCTGACGAAGCGAGCGTTGGAGATTATCCGTGATCACCCAGCGTGGGGGAGGCGGGTGGTGGGAAGCGGGAAGTGAAAGGTGATGAGTGATTGCTAGGGCGACTGTCCAGGCAGGCGGTGCCACCTGGTTAATTCGCTTCTTTTTCTCAAGTATGTCGGGTAGAGATCCGGCGTCTCCTAAATTCGACGAAAGCTTGCCTAAGCTGTCTGAGAACCTACGGATTCCTCTTAGACCGCAGAAGAGTTGACATAACTGGACTAAAGATGACTGACAAATCAGCGGGCCGAGTGCTGGCCGTCAGGCTCCGATCAGTGAGCTATCTTTGCGAGAGCGTGTTTGGTTTTAGTGTCCTTTGCCTCAGCCTCGTCGCGTTTCAGCAGGCGAAAGGTGCTGAAATGGATGACAAACTGACGCCAGGAGGTACCCCCACACCTTCCGAAACCGCGGTGGCGGCGTCGCCCAGTCCGTCCCCGTCACCTACAGCAGCAGTCGCCGAAGCAACTGCCACGGCCGTATTAAGTCCCTCCCAGATCGATGCGAAGCTTGTCGGTAATTGGGAGCTCAGCGACAGCCGGGTGCAATCGAGTGAAAATGTAAGGTGGGAAATTCGAGCAAACGGCAATTACAAGTTGCTGGCCGGTTCCGAAACCAAAACCGGAATTCTTGCGACGACCTCCGATGGTAAAATCCGGCTTAACGTTGAATTTACGGGTGTAGTGGAGATCGATTATAAAATTTCAGATAATATCCTCACTACGACGGCCCCGGATGGTACCGTCATTGACTGGCGTTTACTGAAGAGCGAGCTCAAGCCTCACAAAGTGGCGCACAAGCATCACGCCCCGACTCCGCATCATCACGCCCCCGATTGGTTTGACAGAGTGAAACGGTTCTTCGGGTTTGGCGGATAAGCCACTCTTTCGAATTAACCTCCGGGCACCGGCTTCGCGCTTGAGCGGTTTGGTGGTTGTTCTAAAGGAGCTTCTGGCCGCCCAAGACTGAGCAGATGGTCCGAACGGCTAGGCTGGCTGCATTGACGTTATGCACCCGGAAGATACTGGCGCCTTGCTGGATGCCGGTGACCACACAGGCAATAGTTCCGGCGTCACGGTCCCTGGGGTTGGATAGACTGAGGACCTCTCCGATGACCGTTTTACGCGATACGGGTAAAAGGATCGGGCGTTCAAACCGGGTCAACCGGCCCAGTTCGCGAAAAATCCGGAGGTTGTCAGGACGCTGTTTGGCGAAGTCGATCCCTGGATCGAGAATGATCGATTCCGGCGATAGGCCGGCTTTGATGGCCTCGGCGATTTTCCTCTCAAAAAACTCGGCCAACGTCTCCATGATATCCGCGTACTGCACGTGAAGATGAGGCACCTTCGGTTCCCCAACCGAGTGCATGATAACCAAGGCGGCTCCGAATTCTGCCGCAGCCCATGCGTTCTCAGTGCTGGCCAGGGCGCCGATGTCATTGACGATATCGATCCCGAACGGGAGCACGGCGCGAAGCACGGCCGGTCGCCAGCTATTGAGAGAAAGCATGGGAGGAAAAATCTGTTCTTGGTCGACCGGAGTAATCGCGGCGTAACCCTCCTTGAACCTCGTCACAAAGGGTCTCAGTCGAGAGATTTCTTCCGCCACAGAAATTGGGGCCCGATTAGTACGGGCGCTTTCCGCACCCACATCGATAATATCCGCGCCAGCTGTCACCAAGGCTCTGGCCTGAGCGATTGCGTGCGCTACATCCAAACTGCCGTCGCCGGAAAAAGAGTCATCGTTGATGTTGACGATGCCCATGACCAAAGGCCGGCGCGGGAAAGAGATTTGATGGCGCAACGTTCTAAGGAGCATCTTCAGGGTGTCCTACTATGGGCCAGTGCGACTTATTGGACTCACAGGTCCCATTTGTTCCATGAGTCCCATCCATGACCGGTGGAATGGATGCAGGATCGATAGCCCGCCGCTCAAAGCTCTACCGCTACCCGTTTCCGTCCTGCCCAGCGAACCACCTCACGATAACCGGCTTCCTTCGCTCTGGCAGCCGCAACCTCAAACCCAGTACCGATTTCGCCAGGCGAATGGGAGTCTGAGTTAATCACCAATGGGACGCCGGCCTGAGCCGCCAGCTCGAGAAAACCTTGAGCCGGATAAATCTCTTTGGCCGGCTTCCGCAGTCCGGCCGTATTGATTTCGAAAGCGACATCGGTCTCGTGGAGCGCTTGAACGGCGGGCTCATAGTAACGACGTAGATCGCCTTTGGGCCGGTGACCGAATTTCTTAGGCAGATCCGGGTGAGCTACAAAATCGAACAATCCACTGCGGACACACTGATTAAAAAGCTGCCAATAGCGATCCCAAATCGATTCCACTGAATCTTCAGTGAACCGAAACAGATGCTTCGGATTATCGACATCCCATCCGGAAGCAAGATAATGAACGCTGCCGATCAGGTAATCCCATGGCGCCATCCCGGCCAGTTCCTTGATCCAGGTTTCGCGTCCCGGAATAAAATCGCATTCTAAACCGAGTCGGACGGGAAATCCGGACGTACGCGCTTCCGCGACAAAATCGAAGTAACGCGGCAGCTCATCATAATTCATGCGCCAGTCATCAAAAGATTCAGGCATGGGGTTGTGATCCGAGAAACCAATCTCAACCAGGCCGGCTCGTTTGGCTGCATCGATGAACTCTGCCGGAGTTCCCTCCGCGTGCCGGCAAAGGGGGGTGTGCACGTGGTAGTCAGTTTGCGGTCCCATGGGGTTCTCTTATGTCGCGCAATGCTCCGTAGGAGCAAAATCTTTATAGCCGCTCCAGGCAAAATTTAGACGTAGCTTTGAACTTCTCGCCTCTGCCAGACGGCTAGCCTACCACCACGTTCACCACCCGGTTCGGTACCACCACGACTTTTCGAACGGTTTTGCCGGCAGTACTCTCTTTCACTTTCGGAGCGGCCAAAGCCAGCTGTTCCAGAGCTGCGTTATCGAGATCTTTTGGCGCGGTGATCCTAGCGCGAACCTTGCCATTCACTTGCACGATGATCTCCACCTCGTCCTCGACCAAATAAGCTTCGTCCCAGGCAGGCCAAGGCTGCTGAGAAATTTGCCCGGAGAAAATCGGGAAGCGTTGGCTCAAGCGCGCCCAGAGTTCTTCCGACAAGTGAGGAGCAAAAGGATTCAATAAAATCAACAACGTCCGCACCGCGCTGACCGGCCGCTGATCAACGTTAGTGAAAGCGTTGACATAGATCATCATCTGGGAAATCGCGGTATTGAAGGCCAGAGATTCTATGTCCTCGGTTACCTTCTTGATGGCGGCATGAATGACCTTCCTTTGGGTTTGATCCGGCTCGACCTCACGCAAATGCGGAGACAGTTCCCATACGCCCTCCTGGTTTTCAGTCATCGCTAAACGCCAAACCCGAGCTAAGAAGCGGTAGACTCCTTCGACCCCGGCCATACTCCATGGCTTAGTGGCTTCCAGCGGCCCCATGAACATCTCGTACAAACGCAGCGAATCTGCGCCGTACTCGTTGATAATGTCGTCCGGTCCGATCACATTGCCCCGGCTTTTCGACATTTTCTGGTTGTCTTCACCGAGGATCATGCCCTGATTCACTAACCGTTGAAACGGTTCAACGGTGGATACGTAACCCAGGTCAAACAGGACCTTGTGCCAAAATCTTGCGTACAACAGATGCAAGACGGCATGTTCGGTTCCACCTACGTACAAATCCACGCCTCCAGGTTTTCCGCCGCCCATCCAGTAGTGTTCGGCGTTCGCGTCCACGAACCTGGCCTCGTCATTAGGCGAGATATAACGTAGATAATACCAGCAAGACCCGGCCCACTGCGGCATCGTGTTGAGTTCGCGCCGAGTGCCGTCTACCAGTTCCACCCAGCTCTTCGCTTTGGCGAGCGGCGGCTCGATACTGCCGGTCGGCCGATAATCATCGAGCGGCGGCGGAATAACCGGAAGATCGGACGCAGGCAGCGCCTCATGATGGCCGTCTCGCCACACAATGGGGAACGGCTCACCCCAGTACCGTTGCCGAGAGAATAACCAATCCCGTAGTTTGTAGTTCACCGTTCGCTTGCCTAATTCCCGCTCTTCCAGCCAATCGATAACCCGAGTCTTGGCTTCGCTGGTTGGCAATCCGTTTAAGAAATCGGAGTTGATAGCCGTACCGGCGCCGGAAAAGCAACCTTCAACCGGGTTGGGCGGCTCCACTACTTGCCGGATTTCAAGCCCGAACTTCTGGGCGAACTCGAAATCCCGCTCATCATGTGCAGGCACCGCCATGATTGCACCCGTGCCATAGCTTGAAAGAACGTAATCTGCGATCCAAACCGGAATCTTTTGGCCGTTGACCGGGTTAATCGCAAATCCGCCGGTAAACACTCCCGTTTTTTCCTTCGCCAAGTTGGTCCGTTCCAGCTCCGACTTTAGGGTGACCTGGTCTCTATAGGCGACGACGGCAGCACGCTGAGCCGTGGTCGTGATTTTATCTACTAACTCGTGCTCCGGGGCCAACACTAGGTAGGTGGCGCCGAACAACGTATCGGGCCGAGTTGTAAACACGGTGATCTCCGCTTGATGTCGCGGGATGCGAAAATGAGCCTCGGCGCCTTCGCTTCGCCCAATCCAGTTACGTTGTAATAACTTGATGGATTCAGGCCAGTCTAGCCCGGAGAGCTCATCTATGAGCCGGTCGGCATAGGCGGTGATACGCAACATCCATTGACGCATCGGACGCCGGATCACAGGGAAGCCGCCGACTTCGCTCTTACCGTCGACCACCTCTTCATTCGCCAGGACGGTGCCTAATTCGGGACACCAATTGACCGGCGCTTCGGCAACGTAAGCTAAACGGTACTGATCCAGATATTCGCGCCGGTCCTCGAGCGTTTCGTCCGGATGCGTTTTTTTCCGTTCCGCTTCCAGTTCCGCGATCGGTGTCGCCTTTTTTTTGTCGGGATCGAACCAGGAATTGTACAGCTGCAAAAAAATCCATTGGGTCCAACGAAAATAGCCGGGATCAGTCGTATTGATCTCCCGGCTCCAATCGAAACTGAGGCCGATCCGGATTAATTGCCGCTTAAAGCGAGCGACGTTTTGTGCGGTGGCGACCGAAGGATGTTGCCCGGTCCTGATTGCAAACTGTTCCGCCGGTAATCCAAATGCGTCCCAGCCCATTGGATGCAAGACATTGAATCCTCGCAGCCGTTTGTAGCGGGAGAGAATATCCGTGGCCGTATACCCCTCGGGATGTCCGACATGAAGTCCCTCCCCGCTGGGGTAAGGGAACATGTCCATTACGTAGAACTTGGGTTTCGCCGGATCGAACCCGGGTTCACCGGGGTTGGCTATCCCAAAAGTCCGTTGTTCATCCCAGATCTGTTGCCATTTCGGCTCGAAATCTGGGAATGGATACTGTTTTCGTCTCTCGCTCATTTGTCTAGCGGCTCGGGAGGAGCAACTTTCGGGGTGTAATGTCACGATGCAAACACTTTTAGTTGCCACCTGGAACCCGCATAAGACCAAGGAGATCGGCCAAATCTTGGGGGTGGGATGGAACGTACGCGATCTCACCAGCCTGGCCGGCGCGCCGAAAGTAAGAGAAACCGGGTCAACTTTCGCCGAGAACGCGGCCTTGAAAGCGGTCGCGGTTTCAGAGTCGTTCTCCGACCTGGTTTTGGCCGACGATTCCGGTCTAGCTGTCGATGCTATCAATGGAGATCCAGGAGTGTATTCCGCGCGATTTGCCGGTGAAGACGCTACCGATGCTCAGAACCGGCTAAAGCTGATTGAGGTTCTGAAAACGTTACCAGCTCGAGAGTTTCCGGCTCGTTTTCAGTGCGAAATGGTATTGGCTCTTGAAGGAGAGATATTAGGCTCGTTTTCCGGCACGATTGAGGGGATCGCGGTTCCATTCGAGCGTGGGGAACATGGGTTTGGCTACGATTCAATGTTCATTCCTGCGGGCCACGAGCAGACTTTCGCCGAATTACCTGCTGAAATAAAAAACAGTCTTAGCCATCGGGCCCGGGCACTGGCTAAGGTGGTGGCGTTCTTACAGAACGCATAGCCGATAGCCGATAGCCAAGGCTAAAGAGTAAATTTATCGGCTATCGGCTATTGGTTATTGGCTATTCTTTAGGATGAAGCTGCTGGTTACCTCTGATCTTCACCTCGTTCGCGTGTGGCGCCCCATTGTGCTTGCGGCCCTGGCGCAATGGGAGCGGGAAACGAGTCCGGATGCCCTGGTGATTGCCGGGGATATTGCGGTCGCGGCGGAGGCGGATACGGTCTTGCGGGAGCTGCGCCGAATATTCCCTCACGGTCCTATCATTGCCGCCCTCGGTAACCATGATTTCTGGGGCGGCGCTGCGGGTGGATGCCGCACGCTGGAGGCAACCGTGGAGCGGTTTTGGCAGGCTCCGGCCCAGCGCTATCACGTGACTTTGCTCGATCAAGAGAACTTCGACTCAGACGAGCTTGTGCTCGTCGGCGGTTACGGTCACTACGATCTCGGTTTCGCGGTTCCCCAGCTGTGCTATCAAGGAAAAATGGTCACTCAAGACCACTATCTAAGCGGCCGGCCGCCAATCGAAACGCCACTTCGTTGGCGCGATTTCGATTGGATGCCACCGGCCGGGAATGTTGTCATGATCGCTGCCGCTCAGGTTGACGCCGTCCAATCCAGGATCGTGGCTACAGGCTCGCGCCGGGTTTTTCTTGTGTTACATACCCCGCCGTTTGAGGAACTCTTGGGGATTCCAGACGCGTCATTGCTTGACCCGGAGGACCCGCCGATTCGGGCCTTTTTCCGAGCGTATCTTGGGAACCGGGCGATGGGCGAAATGCTGAGACTCTATGGGGCCAGAATTGCTGGTATCGTCTGCGGACACACCCACCGGGCCGTAGAGCCAATGGACTTGGGCGGCTTTGCCGGACTGAATGTTGGCTCTGATTACGGAGTGCCTCGCGGGTTCATAATTGATACCAAAGAACCGTCGATGCACATAAAGCCATCCAGCTTAACCGCGAATGGACACGAATGAACGCGAATAAAACCACAGATGGATTGGGATGTCGATCCGGGCTTCGGCAACACTGATGACTCTGATCTGGGTAGACTTGCGTTAGTCCGAGGTTCGCGTCCATTCGCGGTTGGTATTATTTTTGCGCTTTGTGTCCTGGTGGCGAGTTAACAAGTTGATAGTATGATATGTCATCAACTGAATCGCGCTGAGGAAGCTCATTGACGAGAGGCCTCTCTACGATCATCTTCCCCACTCCCGGGGGGGACTATGGATAAGATTAGGAACATCGCTATTATTGCGCACGTTGATCATGGTAAAACTACTCTAGTTGATCAATTGCTGAGGCAATCGGGTACCTTTCGCGCCAATCAAAAGGTCGAGGAACGCGTCATGGATTCAATGGATCTGGAGCGCGAGAAGGGGATTACCATCAAGGCCAAGAACGCTGCGTTTAAGTACAAGGAGTATCACGTCAATATCGTTGATACGCCCGGTCACGCCGATTTCGGAGGCGAGGTCGAACGGATTATGAAGATGGTCGACGGCGTGCTTTTAGTGGTCGATTCGCATGATGGACCGCAAGCACAAACAAAATTTGTGTTACGCAAAGCGCTGCAGAACCATGCCCAGCCGATTGTGGTGATCAACAAGATCGATCGAGAAAATGCGCGTCCGCACAAAGTGTTGGACATGGTGTTCGATCTTTTCGTGGAGCTAAATGCTAGCGATGCGCAGCTCGATTTTCCGGTCATCTATGCGAGTGCCAAGGAGGGATACGCGGTTCGCGATATCGACGAACCGCGTCGGGATATGGAGCCTTTGTTCGAAGCGATTATCAAACACATCCCGCCTCCAGCAGTGGCGAAAGAGACCTATTTCCAAATGCTGGTCTCAAACTTGGACTACAGCGATTATCTAGGCCGGCTCGCATTTGGCCGAATCATCAGCGGTCGAGTGTCGGTGGGTGACTCCTCGGTTTTGATCCACAAAGATGGCCGGCGGGAACGCACCACGGTAACCGCGCTGTTCGGTCATCAAGGCTTGGAACGGATCGAGATCAAACATGCCGGCGCCGGCGATATCGTGGGGTTAGCCGGCTTTGAAGAGGTGGCAATTGGTGAAACCATTACCGATAAGGAAGATCGCCACGCTCTTGAATTCGTAGATATCGATCCACCCACCATTCAGATGAATTTTGTGGTTAACGACTCTCCTTTAGCCGGCAAAGAAGGAAAATTCCTGACCGCTCGTCACATCAAAGAGCGTTTGGTGCGGGAATGCCGGACCAATGTTTCTTTGCAGTTCTCGGAAACAGAAGTGGCCGGAGTATTCACAGTGAGCGCTCGCGGCGAGATGCAAATCGCCATTCTGGTCGAGCAAATGCGACGGGAAGGCTTTGAATTGCTGGTGTCGCGCCCGGAAGTGATCTTCCACCGCAACGCTCAAGGCGAGATCCTAGAGCCGTTGGAGACGCTTTACGTCGATGTACCGAACGAAAACCTGGGCGACATTCTCCAGTCGTTAGCCGGCCGGAAAGCGGAGATCGTGAACATGATTCATCACCCGCATAGCGTGCTGGTCGAGGCAGTAATTCCCACGCGGGGGCTGATCGGCTTTGAGACTGACCTGGTCAATATCACCCGCGGCCTTGGCTCAATGAGCCATCTGTTTAAGGAATATGGACCTTTCAAAGGAGAAATCGCCAGCCGGGCAAATGGTGTTTTGGTGGCAATGGAAGGCGGTGGATCGACCGCTTACGCGCTCAACAACGTCCAGGAACGAGGCCGGCTTTTTATTGGACCGCAAGAGGAGGTGTACGAGGGAATGATCGTTGGGGAAAACGCTCGCCCGGACGATTTGACCGTTAATCCCTGCAAAACCAAGCACCTGACCAATATGCGCAGCCAAGGGGATGGAAAAGGCGTTCAGCTGGCGCCGCCTCTTAAAATGAGCTTGGAGCGTGCTCTGGAATACATTGCACAGGACGAATTCGTAGAAGTAACCCCGAGAAATCTCCGGTTACGAAAGAAAATTCTGCAATCCATCGCCCGGAAACGGGCAACTCCACAGAAGGCGGCGGTCTAGTTCCGCCATTCGGTCCTTAAACGGGGGCGGGAACAAAGATTCCTGCCCCTTCTGCGGAGAGTAAGCAGTAAGCAGGTCAATAATCAGTTTTGCCTCAGGGATCATTACTGACTACTTACCTCTCGGGGACGAGGGCGGATTTGAGCTTGTTGGGAAGCAAGGCCCGATCGGGGTGGCGCCGTCCCAAAACTCGGCGCCTTGACAAATCCGCGGGTATAGGGTTGTATTGACGCATCGCAGATTAACGCGCCAGCCGGCGTTTTTTCACCGGGCTGTTGTCTCCTCATCGGTCGTAGGCGCGCAATTGCTGAACCTTTTAACCCTGTCCTCAATCTATTTTTGCCCGGAATCTATGGCGGGTCATAGCAAGTGGTCCAAAGTTAAGCGCTTTAAGGGCGCTCTCGACGCGAAACGCGGGAAACTCTTTAGCAGGTTCTCAAAAGAAATCATGGTAGCTGCTCGAACGGGTGGCGGGGTCGATCTGAATCCGCGCCTGAGATCGGCAGTGCTAGCCGCTCGGGCCCAAAACATGCCAAACGACACCATAGAACGAGCGATTAAGAAGGGAACCGGCGAGATCGGCGGGGGCATGGTCGAGGAATTAGTGTATGAAGGTTACGGACCCGGGGGGGTGGCTCTCCTAGTAGAGGCGGCAACCGATAACAAAAATCGGACAGCAGCCGATCTCCGGAGTATCTTCAGTAAGAATCACGGAAATCTGGCGGGTTC
>Ga0153933_1000768_pt1 | contig 10226 bp, 6 predicted proteins | sample TSNJ017MetaG_FD_102275 | JGI IMG/M metagenome (GOLD analysis project Ga0153933, IMG submission 102275) | Attine ant fungus gardens microbial communities from New Jersey, USA - TSNJ017 MetaG | ecosystem: Host-associated > Fungi > Mycelium > Unclassified | place: USA: New Jersey, Wharton State...
CCAGTTGCCGAGCAGATTCTCGCGGCCGTCCTTCTGCCGCAGCCGGTACAGCATCAGCTTCTCGTCATTGGGCAGATGCAGCGAGAACCAGTCCCAGCCGGTCTGGTCCGACGCCAGCGGCTGGCTGCTCCATTCGCGGTCCATCCAGGCGTGGCCGGTGACGTCAATAGTTTTGCCGTCGATGGTGATGGTGCCTGATACGGTGAAGAACGGCTGGCTGTAGTAATAGGACGCCTGGCCGCGATCGGATTTGCGGCTGTAGCCGTGGTTGCCTTGCAGCACCAGCGGGCGATCGGCTGCGAGGCGTAGCGCGTAGTTGAAGCCGGCGGCCGACGCCTTCAAGTCGAGCGGTGCGACATTTGCTGCGTTGAACCCGTCGGCGGCACGCAGCTCCCAGGCGTCGATCCAGGCCTGCAACGGCATCGCCTCGACGCCCGCCTGACCGACACCGCCGCGCGCCAACGTTTCGGCAAAGCGATGCGTCGTGGCGCTGGTGACGGCGGCGTGGCCCATCCAGACCTGCTGGCTGGCCCAGCCCTCGATCGGCGGCCCCGGCGTCATCGCCTGGCGGAACAGCGTCCATTGCGCGCCATAGGCCGCGCCGCTTGCATCGGCGAGATTCGCCGTCACGTACCACCATTCGATCCGGAACGCCGGGTGCGGGCCGTGATCGTCGGGAAACACGAACTGCTTGCCCGGTGTAACGGCGGCAAATCCGTCGGCGCTCTCGCCGAGCCCGGCAAAGCCTTGCGCGAATGCCCTGCCGCGAAGGCCAAGCACCAGCGCGCCGCCGGCGAAGGCCCGGCGCGTGAGGTTAGCGCTCATTGGCAAAGATCCTGATCAGGCTGCTGGGCTGCATGCGCGCCAGTCTAGCGACCGGGAGCGCCGCCGCACAGAGCGCGGCGGCCATCGCGACCGCCAGCAGTTCAACGAGCTGCAACGGGAAGACATGGAACGGCAGCCGCCAGCCGAACGCCTTGACGTTGACGATCGCAAGCAGGCACCACGCGACCAGCAATCCAAGCGGCAGTGCGAACAGCGCGGTGATCAGTGCGACCGACATGGTCTTGAGCAGCTCGAGCGCGGCGAGCCGCCGCCGCGTCAGCCCGATCGCCCAGAGCGGCGCGAGCTGCGGCAGGCGGGAGTTGGCGAGCGTGAGCAGGCTGGTCAACAGCGCGATGCCGGCGACGCCGAGCGTGAAGGCGTTGAGCGCCGCGGTCACCGAGAAGGTGCGGTTGAAGACGCGTTTCGATTCGGTCTTCATCGTCGCCTGGTCGGCGACATTGCGGTCGTCGAGCCCAAATGTCTGTTGCAGCGCCGTGATCAGCGCGGGGATCTTGCCGGGCGCGACGCGCAGCCCCATCCGCGTCAGCGGCGTCTGCGGGAAGTGCCGGGTCAGCGCGGCGAAGTTGACGGCGATCTGGCCCTTGGGATTGCCGTAGTCGGCATAGATGCCGACGATCTCGAGCGGCCAGTTGCCTCCCGGCGTCGGCACATCGATGCGGTCGCCGAGGCCAAGCTTCATCCGCCGCGACAGCTGCTCGCTGACCAAGCAGGTGTCGCCGGGGCGCAGCCTGATCCAGGCATTCGCCGCGCTCTCGAGCAGCGGCCAGTTGTCGCGATAGACGGCGTGATCGGGCAGACCCAGCACCTCGATCGGCGCGCCGCCAAATTGCGTGTCGGCGCGGCCGCCGGGCAGGATCGCCTCGACCTCGGGTCGATCGCGCAGCCAGGCCTTGATCCTCGTCGCCTGCGCGTCGGAGGTCGCGCTGATGTAGACGTCGGCGGCGAGCCGGCCGTCGAGCCAGACCAGGAAGGTGCGGCTAAAACTCTCGACCATGGTGCCGACGCCGACATTGACCGCGAGCGCGAGCAGCAGCGCCATCAGCGCCAGCGATAGTCCTGACAATTGCTGGCGGCTGTCGGCCCAGAACCAGATGCTGACAGGCTTGCGCGCGCTACGCTGACCGACAGCGAGCGCGATTTGCAGGACCATCGGCAGGATCAGCGCCGCGCCGAGCATCAGTGCGGCGAGCACCGCAAAGCCCGCGATCAGGGAATTGCCGAACCAGATCAGCCCGCCGGCCACCGCGAACACCACGATCGCCGCCGCGCTCTGGAACAGCAGCCAGCGCCGCTGCGCCTGCTGCCAGGCCTGCGGCTGCGCCGATGTCAAAACCGGCATCCGAATCGCTTTGATTAGGCTCGCGGCCGCCGCGGCCAGAGCGCCCAGGATGCTGATGGCGACGCCGGCGAGCCACCAGGCGGGCTTCAGCGAAAGTTGTCCGGGAATCTGCGCGCCATAGAGCCCGCGCAGCGAGGCCGCGACATCGGGCAGCAGCGCGGCCGCGATGAGATAGCCGCAGACGAGGCCAATCAGGCCGGCGACCAGCGCCAGCGACACCAGCTCGATCACCAGCACGGTATTCAGCATCCGCGCCGAGGTGCCGCAGGCGCGCAAGGTGCGTAGCATCGGCAGCCGCTGCTCAAAGGCGAGGCCGACAGCGGAGTTGACGATGAAGAGCCCGACGAAGAACGACAGCAGGCCGAAGGCGGTGAGGTTGAGATGGAAACTGTCGGTCAGCCGTTCGAGGTCGCTCTCCGCGCTCGGCGCGATCAAACGGAGCTTGTCACCGACAACGCGCTCCAGCGGCGGGCGCGGCGCGCTCGATTTGCCGACCAGGAGGCGCGAGACCTGATCCGGCTGCTTCAGGATCGCTTGCGCGATGCCGATGTCGACGACCAGAACGCCGGGCGCAAGCTCGCTTTGCACGCGCAGCGGCGGCAAGGCGGTGCCGTTGGCTTGCGGCCGCGCGCCTTCGCCAAGCGCGAGATCGCGCAGCGTCTCCGGCGCCACCAGCATCTCGCCTGGCGGCGTCACGAAGGATTGCAGGCTGGACTTGCCGAGCGCGGGTGCGCTGCCGACCTCGGCCGGCAAGGTCACCGGCTCGATGCCGAGCAGGCGATAGAACCGGCCATCGATCTGGATGCGGCCTTCCAGCGCCGGCGACACCGGCCAGCCGGCGCGACGCAGATCGACGAACAGTTTTTGCGGAAAGGTCGTGCTGTCCTTGCCGACCAGCATCGCGGTGCGCGTGCCGCCGAAGGTCGCCGCCGCGCGGTCATAGGCGTTGCGCGCCTGCTGGTTCAGCGCCTGCACGCCGCTCCACAGCGCGGTTGCCGAGATCAATCCGATCAGCAAGGTCGCAAGCTGCATCGGATGCCGCCGCCAGTGGCTGAGCAATACGGCCAGCACCCACAGCACCCGCCTCATGCGATCACTCCGGCATGCAGGATGACCTGGCGGTCCAGCGTCGCGGCCAGCCGCGCGCTGTGGGTGACCATCAGGAAGCCGCAGCCGGTGCGCACAACGAGATCGCGCGCGAGATGCAGCACTTCGTCGGCGGTGTCCTCGTCGAGATTGCCGGTCGGCTCGTCCGCGAGCAGCAGCAGCGGCTTCGGCGCCAGCGCGCGGCCGATCGTGACGCGCTGCTGCTGGCCGCCGGACAATTGCTCGGGATAGCGCTTCAGCAACGGGCCGAGACCGAGCCGCTCCACCAGCTCGCCATGCCAGGCCGGATCGTGCCGACCGGCGACGCGCGACTGGAAAGACAGATTGTCCGATACCGTGAGGCTCGGGATCAGATTGAATTGCTGGAACACGAGACCGAGTCGGTCGCGGCGCAGCTCGGCTCGGCCGGCGTCGCCGAGCGCGGAGATCAGCGTGTCGCCGAGCCTGATCTCGCCGCTGTCGGCGGCATCTAACCCCGCGATCAGGTGCAGCAGCGTGCTCTTGCCGCTGCCGGATTCACCCGTCAGCGCGACGCTCTTGCCGGTTGCCAATGTGAGGTCGACGCCGCGCAGCACGGCGACGTCTTCGTCCGCCGTGCGGTAATGCTTGGTCAGCCCGGTGACGCGGAGCAGGGCGGTCTGGTCAGGCAAGGCGATGGCCGCACCTCACTGCGGCTTCTGGTATTTGAGGACGAACTCGTCGATCGGCACAGGCGCCTTGAAGATGGGGATGTCCCTGGGGTCTTCGGCATGATGCAGGAAATCGCCTTCAGCAACCTGCTTGAAGCCGGCGGCCTCGATCTCCTGCTTCAACGTGCTCTCCTCGATCCGGTGCAGCGTCTTGCCGACATTGGTGCCGTCGCCGGGCTTGGCCGAATGGTCGGCGATGACGAGGAAGCCACCCGGCTTCAGTGCGGCGAACATCTTCCGGTTCATCGCGGCACGATCGACCGGCATGTAGGTGACGTCGTGATAGGCGAAGAAGAAGGTGATCATGTCGAGGTCTTTGGCCTCCGGCGGGATCGGGTCGTCGAAGTCGCGCACCACATGGATGACGTTCTTCATCGCCGGCTTCTGGGCGCGGGTGTCGAACTTGTCCTTCACAAAGCGCTCGATCACGGCGGCGGAGTCCTGTGCGTAGACCTTGCCTGACGGGCCGACGGTGCGCGCCAGCAATTCGGTGCTGTAGCCCGCGTTCGCCTCCATGTCGAGGATGGTCATGCCTGATCTGACGCCGGCAAAGGCCAGCATCTTGGCCGGCTGGCGGCGCTGGTCGGTCTGGCGGTCGCCGTCGCTGCGGTCCGGCGATGCGACGATCGCTGCATAGTCGGGCGCAGCCGCATCCTCGGCGCGGGCACCGGAGGCGACGAGCAGCGCGACGACTGACAGCGCGGAGCCGATGGCCGCGCGGCGAAGGATCGATTGTGTCATTAGGCAACCCCGGACTGTGATGGATTGGAGCATAGCAGCCGGACCATGCCGGATCATCGTTTCAATCCTGCGGCGACGCGATCGTGATCGATCGCGTGGGCACGAAACCGCGCCCCGGAATTTGGTCGCGCAGGCCGCCAAACCCCTGTGGAAATGCGGTGTTGCGTTGTCCGGCAAGGCGTGGCTAGCATCCTGGCAGGGGCCGATATCACAGAAGCCAAAACGATACGACGGGGAGAGAGACATGACGACGCAGCCGACGTCCAGGGAGACGTCCAAGGACACGCCCAAGGACACGCCCAAGGGCGCCTGGACCATCACCTTTCTGCTGTTTCTGTACATGGTGGTGAACTTTGCCGACAAGATCGTGGTCGGGCTCGCGGGCGTGCCGATCAAGACCGAGCTCGGTCTCACCCAGGAGCAGTTCGGCACCCTCGGATCGTCGTTCTTCCTGCTGTTCTCGATCTCGGCGATCGTGGTGGGCTTTATCGTCAACAGCGTGCAGACCCGCTGGGTGCTGCTGGTGCTGGCGGTGATCTGGGCGCTGGCGCAGTTTCCGATGATCGGCAGCGTCAGCTTCGTGACGCTGCTGATCTGTCGCGTCATCCTCGGTGCCGGCGAGGGACCGGCGTTCTCGGTCGCCGCACACGCCATCTACAAATGGTTTCCGGACGAGAAGCGCACGCTGCCGACCGCGATCCTGTCGCAGGGCTCGGCGTTCGGCGTGATCCTCGCCGTGCCGGCGCTGAACTGGGTCATCGTCAATCACAGCTGGCATCATGCCTTCGGCGCGCTCGGCATCGTCGGCCTGATGTGGGCCGTTGCCTGGTTCGCGTTCGGCAAGGAAGGCCCGCTGGTGCCGACCGCCGCGGTCGCCGCCAACGAGCCGAAGATCTCCTACTGGAAGCTGTTGACCTCGCGCACCTTCGTCGGCTGCGTGGTGGCGACCTTCGGCGCCTATTGGGCGCTGTCGCTCGGGCTCACCTGGTTCACCTCCTTCATCATCGAAGGGCTCGGCTTCTCGCAGCAGCAGGCCGGCTTCATCTCGATCCTGCCCTGGATATTCGGCGCGACGATCGTGATCCTCACCGGCTGGATCTCGCAGCTGATGCTGGCGCGCGGCTTCACCACCCGCGGCGCCCGCGGCGTGCTCGGCGCGGCGCCGCTGGTCGTCGGCGGCTGCATTCTCGCCGCGCTGCCCTATGTAACGCCCGGCCCCTTGATGATCGCGCTGCTGGTGATCGGCTCCGGCCTGTGCGGCTCGATCTATGTGGTCTGCCCGCCGATGCTCGGCGAGTTCACGCCGGTGTCGCAGCGTGGTGCCGTGATCTCGATCTACGGCGCGCTGTACACGATATCCGGCATCCTGGCCCCACAGGTGATGGGCGGCGTGATCCAGCATGCCGGCGCGCCGATGGCAGGTTACATGACCGGCTTCACCATCAATGCCGCGATCCTGGTCGGCTCCGGCGTGCTCGGTCTGCTGCTGCTGTGGCCAAACACGGAGCGCGCCCGGCTCACCGGCACGTCGCAGCCGGCAGGCGCGATCAAGGGCGCGGTGTCGCCGACGTAAGAGTTGGGAGTAGCCTTTAGCCGCTTGCTCCGTTCCGCCTCTCCCCCTGCGGGAGACGCCGGATCGCATGCAGCGAAGCCGAATGCGATCCGGGTGAGGGGTCTCAGTCTATCGAGGGACCCGCGCTCGCGGAAGCAAACCCCTCACCCGGATGTCCCGCTTGCGCGCGACATCCGGCCTCTCCCACAGGGGGAGAGGCGGGAGTTTGCCGCGCGAGTCTTTGCGCCAATCTCAATGCAATCCCTGCGCGCCGCGCACCAACCGGCCTGGCCGTGCGCCGGTGGCCTTGCCTTCGCGTTGGGTGATGACACCGGACACGATGGTGGCATCGTAGCCGTCGACCTGCTGCAGCAGGCGGCGGCCGCCGACCGGGAGGTCGTAATGCACCTTCGGCGGATGCAGATGCAGCCGGTCGTAGTCGATCACGTTGATGTCGGCCTTGAAGCCGGGCGCGATCACGCCGCGGTCGGTGAGGCCGACCGACAGCGCGGTCTTGCGCGACTGAACTGCGACCACGAACGGGATCGAGAGCTTTTCGCCGCGGGTGCGGTCACGCGTCCAGTGCGTCAGCAGATAGGTCGGGAAAGAGGCATCGCAGATGATGCCGCAATGCGCGCCGCCGTCGGACAGGCCGGGAACGGCGTTGGGATCGCGCAGCATCTCCCGCGTCGCATCGAGATTGCCGTCGGCATAATTGAGGAACGGCACGTAGAGCATGCCGCGGCCCTCGTCGGTCAGCATCGCGTCATAGGCGAGCCGCTCCGGCTGCACGCCCTGGCAGCGTGCTTGCGCGCCGAGCGTGTTCTCCGGCGGCTGCTCATAATCGGGCGGATTGCCGAGCAGATACATCTTGTCGTAGTTCGGCCGGAAGAACAGCGGATCGTCGGTCGCGGTCGCATGTTCGCCCAGGATCGCAGCGCGCAGCTCGGGCTGACGCAGCCGCGCGACGCGCTCCGCCAGCGGCAGATGGGCGATCGCCTTGTAGCTCGGATGGGTCTGGAACGGGTTGCGCGACAGCTCCAGCCCAAGCATCAGGCCGACCGGGCGCGCGGCGATCTGGGCGGTGATCGACAGGCCACGGCCGGAGGCCTCGCGGATGGTGTCGAGCGTCTGCCGCCAGCGCTGCGGCGCCTTGTCGTTCTGGGTGATCGAGAACGACACCGGGATTTTGGTGTTCTCCGCGACCCGCAGCATCATCGGCAGGTCTTCGTTGATGGTCGAGAGATCGAGCACGAACTGGAACACGCTGCGGCCGGCGCCATGCATCGCGCCGGCAATTGCGGTCAGCTCGTCTTCGCCGGCCTTCAGCGTCGGCGTGTAGTCGCCAGTGGAGGTGCGGTGGTTGAGCGTGCGTGAGGTCGAGAAGCCGAGCGCGCCTGATCGTACCGCCTCGCCCGCGAGCGCCGCCATCGCCTTGTTGTCCTCGTCCGTGGAGGGATCGCGACGCGCGCCGCGCTCGCCCATCACATAGACCCGCAGCGCGGCATGCGGCAGCTGTGCGCCGATATCCATGTCGAAGCTGCGTTTCGACAGCCAGTCCATGTAGTCGGGAAAACTCTCCCATGCCCAGGGAATGCCGGCGCTCAGCACCGGCTCGGGAATGTCCTCGACGCCTTCCATCAGCTGGATCAGGCGGACGTGGTCGCTCGGCCGGCACGGCGCGAAGCCGACGCCGCAATTGCCCATGATCGCCGTGGTGACGCCGTTCTGCGACGACGGCGTGATGTCGTGGCTCCAGGTCACCTGGCCGTCGTAATGGGTGTGGACATCGACGAAGCCCGGCGTCACCAGCCTGCCGCGCGCATCGATCTCTTCCCTGCCCTTCGCCTGGACCTTGCCGACCTCGGTGATGCGGCCGTCTGCGATGGCGACATCGGCTTCAAACAGATCGCCGCCCTTGCCGTCGGCAATATTGCCGCCACGGATCACGAGGTCAGGGGTCGAGGTCATGGCGCATCCTCCCGTGGCTGTTCTGGTTGGCAGCATCATGGGTGGTCCCCCGATGCTGTCAACCGCCGGGGACGAGGCTCAGGAATGCACCGGCGGCGTTTCGGTGCCGGCGTCGTTTCGTGCGGCGAAATTCGCCGGCATGGAGCCGGATACGCCATTCGTGCTCAGGCTGAAGATGGAGGTCCTCTGGGTCTCCTCGGCCTGCAGCTTGGCGCGCACGCGCATCAGATCCTTCCAGCCGATATAGCCGACCAGCCGCTGGTCCTCGCGCGAGATCACCGGCAGATGCGAGACGTTGACCTGCAGCAGGCGGTCGGCGAGCCCATCCAGATATTCATCGGGATAGGCGACCTTGATCTTGCTTCCCGAGAGCAGGCTGTTCAGCGTCGTGGTGCGATGCTTGCCGGCGCGGCGCCAGCGCAGCACGGACGGCGGGTCGATCACGCCGAGCACGTGGTTGTTGGCATCGACCACCGGAAAGCTCGGATGTCCGGTCTTCGGATGGGTGAGGAAGGCCGCGGCGGCGTGCAAGGTCATGGTGTCGGGCACCGTCTCGACCGCCCTCGTCATCACCTCGCTCACCCGCGTCAGGGCGAACGGATCGACGCGATATTCGCGCACCAGATGATGGCCGCGCCGCGCGACCTTCTCGGTCAGGATCGAGCGCCGCATCAGCAGCACGGTGACGCCATGCGCGGTGCCGCAGGCCGCGATCAGCGGCAGCAGCACATGGGTGTTGCCAGTCAGCTCGACGGCGAAGAAGGTTGCGGTGAGCGGCGAGCGCATCGTGCCGCCCATCGTCGCCGCCATCGCCAGCAGCGCCCAGAACCCGGGGCTGGCGGCCGGCCGATAGCCGCTCAGCGCGGTGCCCATCGCACCGCCCATGATCAGGAGCGGCGCCAGCACGCCGCCCGACGTGCCCGAGCCCAGCGCGACCGACCAGATCACGGCCTTCACCACCAGCAGCAACAAAGCTGCCTTCAGCACCATCTCGCCACTCAGCATTGCGGCAAGATTGTCATAGCCGACGCTGAGCGCGCGCGGGTCGATCAGGCCGCCGATGCCGACGACGAGGCCGCCGATCATCGGCCACCACATCCAGTGGATCGGCAGCTTCTGGAAGGCATCCTCGCTGCCATAGACCAGCCGCGTCAGCACGCCCGACAGAAGCCCGGAGAGAATGCCGATCAGCATCCATGCGCCAAGCTGCGAGAGCGAGACGTCGACGCCGCCCGCGAACGGGAACAGCGGCGTAGACATATGAAAGAAGATGCCGTGCTCGACCGCGGCGGCGACCATGACCGGAATGAAACTGCGCGGCGTCCATTCGAACAACAGAAGCTCGACCGCGAGTATGATCGCGGCGATCGGCGTGCCGAACACGGTGGTCATGCCGGCCGCGGCGCCGGCCACCAGCAACGTCTTGCGCTCGTTGTCGGTCACCGGGAGCATCTGGGCGATCAGCGAGCCGATCGCGCCGCCGGTCATGATGATCGGGCCTTCGGCGCCGAACGGGCCGCCGGTGCCGATCGCCACCGCCGACGACAGCGGCTTGAGGATCGCGACCTTGGCGCCGAGCCGGGAGCGGCCGAGCAGGATGGCCTCGATCGCTTCCGGAATGCCGTGGCCGCGGATCTTCTCGCTGCCGAAGCGCGCCATCAGGCCGATGATCAGCGAGCCGGCGACGGGAATCAGCACCATCCAGAGCCCGAGCGGCGAGTCCTGCAATTTCACGTCCGCGAAGCTGAAGTGGCCGAAATAGGCGATGTTGGTGGCGAGCTTGATCAATTGCAGCAGCCCGAAGCCGGCCACCACGGCGGCGCTGGCGACGAACACCGCAATGGCCGAGATCACCACGACGCGCGGATCGGTGGTGAAATCGCCGAGATAGAGCATGATCCGGAAAAGTGTGAAGCGGTTTTCCGAAAAGATCATGCTCAAACAACAAACTAAAGCGCGATGACGATTCAACCAAATCTCA
>Ga0153933_1000769_pt1 | contig 10226 bp, 11 predicted proteins | sample TSNJ017MetaG_FD_102275 | JGI IMG/M metagenome (GOLD analysis project Ga0153933, IMG submission 102275) | Attine ant fungus gardens microbial communities from New Jersey, USA - TSNJ017 MetaG | ecosystem: Host-associated > Fungi > Mycelium > Unclassified | place: USA: New Jersey, Wharton State...
CTTTAAGATTCCTGCAAGATTCCTCTAATAACATTCTTCTCAGATTCCCCTAGACTCCGTTACCTTTTGCTGCCTTTCCGCTATTTGATTCCTCCAGATCTATGGCTCCAAAATTTGGGAACTACCTTTTCCGCAATCTGAAATCCGGGCCCGGCTCATCCGAAAAGGGTTCTACTGATTCCACTGGCGCCGAGCCGGTCGAAGATCAGGAAATCGTTCTTCAACCTGAGGATTTCACGAGCGACATCGGCGGCGCCTTAAATTGGGCATCTCAAGCAGCCGAAGAGATTCGCGTGAAACTCCGGCACACCGATGGCTTGATGGACGGCCGAGTTACTATTTCCGCCAAAATGCTGCGCGAGCTTTATCCCGGGTTGGTCCCGGAGCAACTGAAAGAAGAGACCACCTTCCCCCTTTCGCTTCGTTCGGTCGTACTTCAGCTCCAAAATGTGATGCGCTCCCCCAATGATGGTCCGGCTTTGGCTGGTGCGCCCGATTTCGATACGCCAATTGCTCAAGTTGCTCGTGAGGACGAAGGTTTCTTTAGACTCGAGGAAAATGCGCCTGCACCGGCCGCAAATCCACCGGCCGCTCTCCCGGCCGACGACTTTGGTTCAGTATTCCCTTTGATTCGAGAGAAACAGCAGGATCCGTTCGCTGATTTACCGAAACCAAAGTTGCCGGCGCCAAAAGCGCCAACGGCCGTTAGTGGATCGCTGGCGGAGGAAAATGTTAAGCTGCTAAAGCAGCAATCTCCGAAGCCCCAACGCCGGCGCGGCCTCGAGCTGTTACAAGAGTTATTCCTGACCGATGATTTCTTGGATGCCGGACAGGTGGCGCAATTATTGCAAGCGTTCCCCAAAGTGCGAGCCGCTCTTATCATGTTGGACGACGGCACGGTGTTAGGAGGAGATCTACCGGACAGCTATCGGGCTGGCGCTGCCTTACCGGCTCCTGCGCTCATGCGCGCGGTTCGCGAGTTTGGAACCGAACTCAGCTCTGCCGAGGTTAGCGCTTTCACCTTACTCGCTGACTCGCCCATCAGCGTTTTTCTCGAAGGACGGGTGTGCATGTTGGTGGTACACGAGGGTCGGGGATTGCTGCCAGGAATGCGGGACCGGTTTAGCCAGATTACAAAGGCTCTTGACGCTCTATACGATCCCGGAGACAAAGAAGGTTAGCTCAGAGCCCAATTGACGCGTCGCCGGAGACGGGAAGGTGAGAGGTCATTGCGACGCTCTGGAAGTTTAGAGTAAAGGATAGAACTCTCTTTAGGAGAGATAGAAAGCTCGGGGAGCTGTTATGTTGCCTTACCTATTCCTGGTTTTGTTTATTAACGCAAAAGTCGCTGCGCTGGATCATTCGGCCGCTCAGCATACCGTAGCATTAGCTAAACCGCTCGGGTTAGGAGCATCGATCGCGCAACTGTCGTTCTTCTCAACTTACTCGCCGACTGCCGACGCGGCGAACGACTTACAAGTTACAGTGCACTGCAAGACATTGCGCGATGTTAATAACCTAGACAAACGCATCACGATCGTCGGCAATGTCCAAGAAGATTTGGTCAGTTCTGTTGGTAAAATTATTGTTCCTGCCGGTACTAAAGTCATCGGTGAAGGCTTTTGTGATCCCGAGAGCAACCGCATCTTGTCGCATGGCCGCTGGACTTTCTATGTTAGCGACCATCTGATTCGGGTTACTGCAACCATGCTTGACCCCTTGAGCGACGAGGGCCTCAGAAGCGGTCAAGACCCAAATTTGAATGACCCCGGCGTCAAACAAGCCATCTACCGGGACGGTACCTATGTTAACATTCCGGATGGATCGGATTTTCTGCTCAAAATAACCGGCAATGTCTCCATTGAAGAGCTGAACTCTGCTTTCGATGACAACCAGCCTGTCAGCAGGAATCGCTGAGGTTCACTAGAGATCTCAAAGAGCAATGTGCCGGAGTCCCGACCGAAAACAAGGAATGTTACCCATTTTCACAACGAGGCCACAAAGGCCACAAAGAGAAATCTCCGGTCTCCCATCTTTGCGACCTTTGCGATCTTGTTGTGCAAAATTTCTGTCTTGGCGCTCCTCAGTGAAATGATCAATCGCGCAATTGCTCTTGCTTCTATCTTCCTGTGCCTGAGTCACCTTGGATTTGCTCAGTGGAACCCTCCTGATTCCCTTCGAGGTGTTCCCGTCCGAGATGACTGTAAGAAAACACACGGCGGCATTGGCCTTTCGGCTCAGCCTTCCCTATTCAATCCGCACGGAGTTATCTATTTATGTCCCGACCGGGCAGCAGCCATTGATCGACGGCACCCCGGCGCCTCCTTCTTCTTCCGCGTACACGAATATGGTCATCTGGCGCTGGGGACCCGCGACGAAGCATCAGCGGATGCTTTTGCAGCCGAGCAGCTAAGCCATACCGATGCCGGACGAGTTGTGCTCCGGGCTGTGCTAACTCACTTTGTTGACATCGGTGAAAAATTTAATCCTTACTACGGGACGGGTTTTTACCGCGGCTTGAATGTGGCTACCACCGGCGGGATTGATCGCAAGACGTGGCCGCGGACGCTGATCGCTTATCAACAGAAGTGGGAGAACCGCCTGAAGCAAAATGGCTCGATCTCCTTTCGGAGCAAGCAGAACAAGGTTTTTGATGGCTTAGTGGTTATCGACGGCGACACGATTGGTTTCTTCGACACTTTGCATCCCGACCGGCTGCTGCCGCTACCAGTTCTGACGGAAGGCAAGCATAACCTCTCCTTGGTTAACGTCTGGAATTATCAAATCGGTCAGAATAACAAACAGCAGGCCGGGATAAGAGGGATGAACGCAACTGCTTCATTTACAACATCTAGCGGCGGCGATCTCGTCGGTTATATTTCGAATGACGATTCTGATCTATCGATCAGAATCGAAGGGCGCCAGTAGGCGGAACGGCGGAGATCGAGCTACGTAGGAGCAGAATCCTTACATTTCTCCAGTAATCTGCGAAACTTTCCGTCACCAAAAGATTAGATAATCATTGCGAACCGGAATCCATCTGATATAAATCGATAGATCCCGTAGCTTATAACATAAAGAATTAAAGTTATGAGAACAGCGGTAAAGGTGTTAATGAGTCGGGAGGAGACTTCCTATATGCCTAGGAGAGGCACAGCCGGAATGACCCTGGTCGAGATTTTGGTGGTAATCGCCATCATTGCTGCGCTGGCCGCCATTATCTACCCTGCGATAATGGATTCGCTGAAGAAATCACAGGCGGCAATGATTGCCCAGCGCCTCGATGCAGTGCAAAAGGCTGAAGTGCAATACGCCATCGATATGCAAACCAATGGTACTCCGGCACCAGCCAATGGGTCTCCGGTGGTAATTGGTCCGCTCATTCAATATATGACTAGATTCGGCGCTCCAATCGGTGGCCAGAGCGACCTCGATCAAGGTACGGGTGGATCGATCAATCTCGGGACCTGGGGTAGTAATCCTTACTTCGTCGGTGGTGCGGGCGCGTCTTCCAACCAATACATCAGCCAGTATCATATTCCGACGGGCCCGCTTGCTCAGGCCAGCCCTGGTGGAAATTGACCGCAGGAAATTATAGGGCATCCGGAATCTATGCCGAGGTTCGAGTACGTCACGCAGAAACGCAAAGGCGACTCTTACATCCGATCCGTAATCGAAGGCAATTCGCTCGCTGAGGTCAGTGTCCGGTTAAATAATCTCAATCAAGCGATCGTCCTGATTTCTGACCCGTCTCGGAAAACCGCCTCTGAGCGAAAGGAACGGGTCTCGCTACGGACGAAATTGACCTTTCTGGAAAACTTGGAGGCATCGGTTTATCTCGGAATGGATTTCCGAACCGCGCTCTCGATTTGCCTGAGTACCACCTCGACGCGAGACCGGTCCGGAAAGCGGATGCATCACATTATCGAAAGGCTCCGGGACCGCGTCTCAAAAGGGATGTCATTCTCGAACGCGATCTCCTCCTATCCGGAGGTATTCGATCAAGTTGCGATTGGTTTGATATCGGCGGGCGAAGAAGGCGGTACGCTGACAGAGGCGTTGACTAACGTCCGGAAAATCTGGGCTAGGAACGAGGACCTGCGGCATCGGCTTCTGATGATGCTGATCTACCCGATGATGGTAATGGTCGCCGCCCTGGGCGTCGTCTGGTTGCTCATGACTCGAGTGGTGCCTCAGTTTATCAGTGTCTTGGGAGAAATGCATGCCGAACTGCCATTGCCAACGCTCTGCTTGCTGAATCTTTCCCGCTTTTGCACCAATTACCCTCTGGCGGTATTCGGATTAACGGCTGTTCTTATCTTAGTTGCTTCGCGGATCCCAGCCTACGTGCGGACTCATCCGAATCTCCATCGTTCAGTTCTGCAATTCCCTGGACTGGGCGCTTTAATTCTCCTGCTGATGCGCGCTAATTTCGTTAGAACTTTTGCTCAGTTAAAACATGCCCGAGCCAAGACTACTCAGGCACTTCTGCTCTGCCGTGACCTCAGCTGGAACTACGAATACCGGTCGGCTGTCGGCCGCACCTTAGTGCGGGTGCAACGGGGTGATTCATTGGCGGCGGCGCTGAACGACGACCGCGACATTTTCGGGGAGATGGTCATCAACGGGCTTGCCTTCATGGAGGCGGCTGGGGCGGGTAGTGATGGACTGTTTCGACTCACCACTTTACTCGAGCGCCAATTGGACAGCAGGTTAACTGCCCTGAGACAGATCCTCGATCCTCTTTTAATCATTGCGCTGGGGTTGGTAATCGGAGGGATCGTTTTCGCCACTTTTCTGCCGGCCATGGAAATAATCCAACATATTTAGACTACATACGAAAATCGAGTTGTAATATCTTCGATTTAATGATCTAAGAAGAGCAATGCAGTATTCGTTCAGGCATTATTCATTTCGGCATTATCTGCAGCACTTTCCGCTCCGGTATTATCTTTCCGGGGGATTGTTTGCCACACCTGAACAAGTTGGTGTGTTCTTTCTTTCCTCGAGGACTTGTTCGGTGCTTTTAACTCGACGTCAACGGGTAGTGGCGTTCGAAGAGAATATTGGAAATTTACCCGACGCGCCTCCAGTACCGAGTCGATCAGATCCGGGAACGGCCGGCGTTCGCAGCTTCACGTCTAAGCTATTGGCTCGAAACCGATTACGTGGAAAAGCAGAGTTACTGCTGTTGCCAGACTCCGCGGTGAGTGACTTGTATTGCAACGTTCATTTAGTGCCGAACCTGAGGGAGTCGACCGTGGAGGGAATCCTGGAAAGTTTGGCGGAGGAGCCCCGACAGGTGATCGGCGCCTGGGATGAAGGGCGGTCTTTTCGGTGGGCGGTCCTGGACGCGACGCTGAAGCCCGTTACCGGTCATCTAGAAGGAAAACATTCGCAGATCATCATTCTAGGGATGCCGGCTGATTATTGCGCGGAGTGCGAGCTTTGGACAGAACGACAGGACGCGGCGCTACTTGCGATCGTGCCCGTCCCGGTAGCCTGCCTAGCTTGGTTCTTAAAGCGAGTACCCACTCAAGAGAGGACCGCCTTCCTGTTGTTGAGTCTTACCAACTCGTTAGCGCTAGCCGTTATTCAGGATAAGAGAGTCATTCTCTTTCGGCAGTTCGAAGAAGATGCCGAATCTGTAAATCAAGAACTAGCGAGCCTCGCAAAACAATTGAGTCCGGAAAAAAAGCCCTACGTCTGTGTCTGGTCTTGGTCTGCAGAGGAAGACCCGGTTTATTCTGAGATTCAGGGATTCCGGCTTACTGGACCTGTCCTGCAGCAAATCGAGGGTGGGGACATTGTCATCCAGCGACAAAAGGCTCCTAGTATCGCCACCCGTTCGCCGGTCGCACTTTTATCACGTTGGCTCGCCCAGGAATTCAAATGAAGAATCTGTTCCTTAGCCCGGAAAGAGTCGTCTTGAGGAGCTACCAGCGAGAGCTGATTTTCCGGGTAGTTGGTCTCATTGTAATAATTGCTGGAGTACTCCAATTACCTGTTCTGTTCTTTGCGTTTACCACCTGGCGTGATTACCAGGCTCGAACCGATAAGAAAGGCCAATTGGTGGCCACAGAGAATGAGCTGCAGAGCAGGCTGCTGGCGCTCAAAGAGACGCGTCAGAAATTGAGCCAAATCCAGCAATGGGAACCGATTATCCGAGGCCGCCTTCCGTGCGGCGCGGTGCTGGCGGCAATTGAACAAACAGTTCCTACAAACGCGGTCCTGGAAAAAGTCGCGATAGAATCCTCCAGATACCAAGCTCTCCCGGTCGCAGGCGGAACCTATCGCGTGCCGGAGCTGTATACGCTCTCAATCCAAGGCAGCCTAAAATTCGGGCATGCCGAGGAATTAGAGATCTTTACTAATGAGCTGAAGAAGCATCTGCCCGCAGGGGCTCAAGTAGTGAGATCGAAGCTCCTCGAAGGCACGGAAAGCTTGGTGCCGTTTCTTCTGGTTTATTCGATCACACCTTCGGGCAACTACTCAGCTTTGGGCGTCCAACGGATAGCAGATCCTGATCGCTTATGAAGCTTAACCTTTTGGAGCCGGTCTCGCTGGCGAGGCCGAGCATCGATTAAATGAGATTCAGGGCGATCTTTCTATTCGGCACGATTTTGGTTTCGGCCGGCTGGCTGGGACTGGAGCTCAAACTGTTGGCCGATGGTTGGATCGCGGGTCAGCGGTTAGATCAGGAAAACAAACGCCAAGAAGCGGCGAATAACCATCTCGAAAGCGAAATTGAGGGGCTAAGGGCTAGTAAAGCCAGGATCGAGGCGCTATACACGCGACTCAGCGACACGATGATTGCGTCTCGCGGTACCTCATCGCTCCACATTAACTCGACGCCCACTGCGCCTCTTACCGGTGAGGGTTCTACATTCGACGCTACGGGTATTGCTGCGTTTACTCAGGCTGGCCTTATCGTGCAGCCGGTTCGAGTTCCCAATGGGGAGATGTCGATTATTTACGAGGCGGGTACTGCCAACCTGGAGTTCCACCGGTTGGTGCCGCTGCTAGCTGAACAGGAGAATGCCGACCTATTTCTCTATTTTGATAAGGTCTTCTTGAGTCGCCCGGCCAGTATTCCACCATTTTCGACCGATCCCACTTACCTGGATACTCGGGTTACTATTCGGATGCTAACTGGCAAATAAGGCAGATGAGGACGGCGGGTTATTCATTTTTGCTGCTGGTTTTGGCGTCAAGTTTGGGATCCGCCGGGGAGGTAATAATGCCGCATTTGCCGGATCTCTACGCGTTTAGGTATACGCCAGCTAACCGGGACCCGTTTATCAGCGCGGACGCCGGTAAAACGCTGGTGGGAAAAGGGGTGGAGTTGGATAACTCATTTAGTGGCAAGGCCGCCCAACGATATCTTCAGACTTTGGTTGCGGCGATACAGAACGATTTGTTCGTGGAGGGGGTTAGTACCGGCGAAGGAAAAAGCCACGCCATCGCCTTGATCAATGGTGTCGCCTTCAGTGAGACGGAGAAGATTCCGGTGACGGTGCCTGAAAGTGACCTGCTCCAACTTAGCGAGTTAGCCCGTACTTACGGTTTGCCTTTGGAGAGAGATACGAACGAGAAGAGCACGATTTTGTTGGAGGTGGGTCCAATTGACTCCAGTGGAGTCGCCATTCTTTTGCCGGGATTTAGAGCGCCACTTTGCAAGCTCCCCTACGTCGGGGACAGCGGAACCGAACGGATCACTTTGGAGCGGAAAAAGAAATCTGAGCATGATTAAAAGGTTGATCATTGTGATGGTATGGCCGTTGCTCGCTTCGGCGCAAAACGGTAGTCCGACGCCGGCACAGAACCAGAGTCCTGCACCGGTGCCGGCCGCGGATGCAACCCCGGGAAACGAATCCTCTCAAACTCCGGAGAGTGTTGTCGATCAAATCGAGAGGTTGTTACGGGAACGGGAGAACGCGGAGTCGGCCACTACTGCCCAGATGCCGCCTGACAAGCCCAGGACCCATCGTTTTACCGGTCAGCCGCTGGCGAAAGTCTTGCGCATCCTGGCGGAGCAGGCCGGAATTAACTACGTCGAGCCTAACATTCCGGAAGAGGAGAAGATCTCGGTTGCATTGACGAATCTGACCCCGCTCCAGGCGTTCTATCAAATTGCTGAGTCTCGTGGTTTCCAGGTTATCACAGATGGCCAACGCTATACGCTTCGCCGGGCGGATATCGCGAGTCCGAGTTTCTACCTTACGAAGCGTTACCCGATCAGACACCAACCGGCGGAACTGTTGCTCCAATCGATCGCTAACTATTTAGGGATTAAAGTAACGCCAGCCCAGAACAACTTCCCCAGCTATCCGAAACCACAAAACACGACTCTTACTCCGGACGCCTTAGGCGGGTCGAGTGGAACGGGTTCAGATCAGAGCCGGCCCCGCTTTGAGCCGGGTGTGCCTTTTGATGCGCCCTTATCAGTGGGTGGCTTTGAAAAGAACGGCCAAAGTGCGGTATTCGTTGAAAGAAGCACCAATTCCTTGGTGGTCCGCGCTACTCCAGAAGAGCATGACTTGATCAGGCTGGAGCTCCAGCGACTGGATATCGCGGAGGAACAGATTCTCATCAAAACTTATATCGTCGAAGTTACGGATACTAACTCCATAGGAGGCGGGATGGACTGGAGTCAAACTCTCGGGCTACAGCCTGGGCAAGGCGCCACCTTTTCGCTCACCGGCAGCGCCGGAATTCCGCCGGCCGCTAACCTGCAGACCGTAACCGGCGCGCTCAACGCTCATGGCGGGGGGTTTTTCACGAATGGATTGGTGGTGAACATGTCCAATGTGCAAGTCACTTTGCAAGCGTTGAAGGCTAAGGGGCGGGTTCGAACTAATAATTCGCCAATGACCGTAGCGAAGAGTGGGATGCCGGTGACGATACGTTCGGATACGAAGCAAACGATTTTCTTACAGACGCCTGGTACCCAGGCCTACGGACCTAGCACCGTACCGTATACATTTACTACTGGTCTGACGATAGATATCGTGGCGCGTATTCTAGATGGGGGGCTGATCGACCTTAATCTAAACCCGGCTCTTTCTACGATCTCAGGCACTAGCGCAGCCCAACCCGGTACCAACACCCAAATCCCGATCGTCTCGACCAGAAGCACAACGGCGGATGTGACCGTGCGAAGCGGTGAAGCCGCCGTTATTGGCGGGATTCTGCAGGATAGTGTGACCTTCACGGCGAATGCCGTCCCCGGACTTTCGAAAATGCCTCTTCTTGGATACGTCTTCAAGACCAGATCCTACTCGAAGCAGCGGACCAACCTTATTGTGATTGTCTGTCCAACGATTATCCCGGCAGACGATCACCGGTTCGACCGGCTAGGGGTAAACGAAAGACGCAGTCTACAGGATGAATCCGATTTACCTGGTGAGCCGCCGCCAGTTCCGCTGAACGGACCAGATAAACAGAATCCGCAAAATTCAAAAACGGAAAAAGATGAGTTGGATTTGCCCGAAAAGGATTGAGCCACCTGTTCTCGCCGTATGCTCGAACAGATGACAAACGACAAATTCCAAATGATAAATATAATGACAAATATTAGGACGAAACGGTTTAGGATTTGTCATCTGTCATCCGTTATTTGTCGTTCGGACGAGTATATGGCGAGCCCCCGGCGGCGGCGCCTTTGGGGGCGCACCTGTCGCTCCACAGCAAAGCGCAGGCGGAAGCGAGGTAGCGCTCCAGGATTGGAAGCGGCCTTCTCGCTCGTCGAGGTGTTAGCGAGCCTTTTCATCCTCACTATTTCTGCAGTTGGGATTACCGCCGCTTGGCGGTTGGCAGATTACCAAGAACTCTTAACGCGTGTCGATCGCCGGGCGGAACGGATCCTGCGCGAATATTATGAACTACAAACGTTTGCTCCGCTCGCTTTGCGGCCGTTTACGGTAAACGCGTCCGCGTCACCGACGCAGAGCCCGGTCACTGGCTATCTTTATCATCCTCGGCTAATCGCGAATCAGACCAGCACAGGCCAATTCGGGAATCTGATTCCGTTTTCGCTCTCGATGACCAATGGAACTGCGCTGGGAACGAATCAGCTGGTTTTGACTTACACGGTCCCAAGCTACGGAGCCCAACCGTCTCGGCAGGTAACCAAGTCCGTGATTCTCAATCCTTGACCCTGGTGAAGCCGATTAAACCAATCTCCTATCAATCAGGATTTACGTTGCCCGAGATGCTGGCAGCCA
>Ga0153933_1000771_pt1 | contig 10216 bp, 9 predicted proteins | sample TSNJ017MetaG_FD_102275 | JGI IMG/M metagenome (GOLD analysis project Ga0153933, IMG submission 102275) | Attine ant fungus gardens microbial communities from New Jersey, USA - TSNJ017 MetaG | ecosystem: Host-associated > Fungi > Mycelium > Unclassified | place: USA: New Jersey, Wharton State...
GGACGTACAGTGGCAGGCACAATCGTCGCACTTGCGGTGACCAGTCACGCCCACGCGCAATCCAGCGTGACCTTATATGGCATTGCGGACACCGCCATACAGTACATTAGCAACGTCGGAGGACACGCGCTGTTTCAGGAGGGCAATACGCATGCACCCGACATCTTCGGCATCAAGGGCGTGGAGGATCTGGGCGGCGGTCTGCGCACCGTCTTCGATCTTCAGAACGAGTACTTGCTCAACAATGGCCAGGCACTGGTTCCCGGGACGTTGTTCAACAGAAAGTCGTATGTCGGCTTGCAATCGGACACCTACGGTACGTTGACGCTCGGTCACCAGCCCAGCTTCATGTATGACGTACTGTCCAGCTATCAAACACCCTTCGTCCTCGGCAACATCCTCTCGCTCCACGAGGGCAATCTGGATGAGATCGCCAACTTCTTCCAGTTCAACAATGCGGTGAAATATGTCAGCCCGACCTTTGGCGGATTCTCCTCAGGAGCGGAATTTGCATTTGGAAATGTGGCCGGCAATTTCAGCGAGAGCAGGGACTACTCCTTCTTTGTCCAGTACAAGAGCGGTCCTCTGAGTCTGGCCGCCGCGTATGCGAACGAGAACAACCGCTTTCTGGAACTATCCAGCTTTATCGGTCTTCCTTCGCTGTTCGGGACGCCGCTTCCTCAGGCCGAAGGCGTGGTGGCCGACAAGCTCGTCAACTGGGGGCTCGGGGCGTCGTACCAGTTGAAGACTCTGCTGCTGCATGCAACGTTTACGCAGTCTCGCATCACTCTTTCAACGGGCCAGGGCAACGCCAACACGGTCGACGCCGGGGCGAACTGGACCATCAGGCCCGACGACGTCATTGCGATCGGCGGATGGGTGGAAAATCTCGACGGTGGCAACTGGAAGACCCTTTCCCTCTCGAACTCGTATCTCTTCTCGAAACGGACAACCGTCTACCAGCAGGTGACCTTCCAACATGCCTCGGGCGCCCATGCGGTCGCCTCGCTGACAGGCGCAGGCGTAGCATCAGGCAAGTCTACGACCGGCATCTCGGTGGGTATCCAGCATTACTTTTAGGAATGCGATTTAACCGGCAATGAAGATGAACTTGATGACAAACGCCGGTCTGACGCGCCTGCGCAACCTCGACGCCAAGGCGCCGTTGTCGCACAGGCCCGAGCACCGCCTTACTTCTGCTCGCCGGTCGCTTCGAGGATCAGGTTGGCGACCTCCACCGGATGCGACAGCAGCGACACGTGACTCGACTTGAGCTCGATCGTATGCGCGCCCATCCGGTTCGCCATGAAGCGCTCCAGATCGGGGTTGATGGTGCGATCGTCAGTCGACACCGCATACCAGGTCGGCTTGTCGTGCCATGCGGCGACGGTCGTCTTCGCCATCGTGATCGGCTTGCCCATAGGCTGCTGGACCGCATAGTAGGCACGCGCTTCGACAGGCGGCAGATCGCCGGCAAAGTCGTTCACGAAGGCTTGCTCGGACAGCTTGCCGTAGCCGTCGGCCGACCACTGCAACCCCGCCGACGCAGGTGCGGCCGGGAATTTCTTCGTCAGCGCCGGATAATCCTCACCAGCGTCCGGCGCACGTGCGGCGATGTACACGAGACCGGCCACCTTCGGATCGTCGCCCGCCTGACTGATCACCATGCCGCCGTACGAGTGCGCGACCAGCAGCGTCGGGCCGTCCTGTTGCGCCAGCGCGCGCTTGACCGCGTCGACGTCCGCGTCGAGCGAGGTGGTCGGATTCTGCACCGCCGTCACGTGCAGGCCCTTCGCCTGCAACAGCGGAATCACTTTCTCCCAGCTCGAACCGTCTGCAAACAGACCGTGAACCAGCACGACATTCCTGATCGGTGCGGATGGGGTAGCGGCGCTGCTCTGCGCGAATGACGTCGTGGCGCCCAGCATCGTGGCGCAGGCCATACCGGCAAGGACAAACGAACTCAACTTCATGAGACTTCTCCGAAATAGGTGTGGGACGTACTCAGTGGCAAACACCGCCTTCGGGCAAACATTCCGTGCGCCGCAAAAAAATTTTGGCGTCGACAATCCGCGGGCTCTAAATCAGTTAGATTGTTGAAGTCGCAACCTTATCCGCCGAAATGACTTCAGTTCTTTGCAGCAACACGTTCTATCGTTCCGTGTCGCTAGAGACCGACCGCCTGACTCTGACTCCGCCAACCCTCGATGACTTCGAGGCAATGTATTCGATGTGGTCGGACAGGGACGTCGTAGCCCAGGTGATCGACGCTCCACTCACCGAGGAAGAAGTTTGGGCACGCTTGCACCGGATCGTAGGGCACTGGGCGCTGCTGGGATTCGGACATTGGATTGTCCGGGAAAGGCACAGCAGGAAATTCGCAGGCGAGCTTGGACTCTTTCGCTTCAAACGAACGCTGACCCCTGACTTCGATCAGGCGCACGAAATCGGCTGGATGTTTGCTAAAGAGTCGCAAGGCTTAGGTTATGCCACTGAAGCGGCGACCGCGGCGTTGAAGTGGCTGGAAACTGAGTCTCAAGGCAAAGCAACGGTGTGCATCATCGCACCGGACAACCTCGCCTCGCTGGCCCTGGCAAAGAAGCTCTCGTATGAAATCGCGGACGAGGTCATCTATCGAGGCAAGGCGATGCTGGTCCTGCGGCGCGATGCCGGTTCGCCCGGACTCACGGGCTAGCGTTGAACATCGCACGCGGCCGCTGCATACGAAACTGTTCCCTTGCCACCAGCCGCTCGCCGCGACCACCAACGGCCTTTAGCCCAAAGTAAGGCACCGTAATCGCCGGGCGGCCCTTTATCTTTCGGCAACTTTCATCGAGGTTGTCTTTAGCGGAGCGATTCTCCACACTCCACTCAAACGTATCTAATTGTAACTGAGTGTTTCTAACCGTAAATCCCCGCGAGCCGGAACGGTGCGTCCGCTATACACGCACGAGCTCTCAGCAAGCCAGGCAATAACGGCAGGAAACACGGCGGATCGTTCACCGAGGGAGTAGAAAATCATGAACGACGGCGAAACGCTGGGTTTCATCAGGGAAGTCAATCTGTCCTACATCATGCTGGCGCAGCGCCTGCTTCGCGAGGACAGGCTGATCGGCATGTTCCGGTTGGGGCTGTCCGCGCAGAGCGCCGAGCTTCTCGCGACGCTCACTCTGGCGCAAGTCGTCAAGCTCGCTGCGTCCGACCAGTTGCTGTGCCAGTCCCGCCTGAACGACCACACAATCCTGAACACCTTGACGCAGTCCGGTGGGCACGTGGATGTCACGCCTGCGCATACGGCCATCCTGCTCGCCAGCCAGAAGGCCGAACATTTCGTCTAAGGAGGATTCCTTAGCGACGCCAGGAAGTCCCATCACCGCTAACCGCATGAACGACATGATTCACGATGCTGCCGCGCTGTCCCTGATCGCGATGACTTCGTATCTCGGACGACAACCCCTCCTCGACCGCCAGGGCCAACTGGTCGCCTACGAACTGCTGTTCCGTCCGTTCGATACGGACCACGCCGAAGCCGACGACAGCGTGCCCATGGACGGTATCCGGGCCACTGCCGACATCGTCGTCGAAACGCTTGGCGAACTGGGGATCGAAAACGTCCTGGGCGGACACACCGGCTATATCAATGCCGGCCGCGACTGGCTCATGAACGAAATGTTCACCTTGCTGCCGCCGGCTCATTTCGTCATCGAAATTCTCGATACCGTGCAGCACGACGCGCAACTGGTTCAGCGCATCCAGACGTTGTCTCGCACCGGCTATTGCTTCGCCATCGACGACATGCGCGAAACGAACCCGGCTCGCACCGACGTGTTCGATTGCGCCGCGCTGGTCAAGGTGGATGTGCCGCACTGGACACCCGATCGCCTGACGCCGTTCGTTGCCGCGATGCATCGGGCCGGCAAGCGCGTCGTCGCTGAAAAGGTCAACACGCCGGACGAATACCGGTGGACCTACGATGCCGGTTGCGACCTGTTTCAGGGCTACTATTTCGCCCATCCGCACCTGCTCGCGGTACGCAGGATTCCACCGCTGCGTCAGGCGCTGGTCCAGCTTCTGGTGCTGCTAAGCGCCGAGCCGCCGCTGCCGAGCGTGGAAGACGAGGTCAAGCGCAATCCCGCACTGACGATGCAACTGCTGCGCTTCGCCAGTTCGGCGCACCACGCGCTCTCGCGTGGGCGCTTGAGCGTACGCGATGCGCTCGAGATGGTCGGTACCGACTGGCTGCGGCGTTGGGCCCTGCTTGCGCTGTATACGGACGGCAACAACCGCGCCGTCGCGTCCAATGCGCTCGTGCAACTGGTCGGCACGCGGGCGCGCTTCATGGAACTGGCTGCGCGCCGGATCAGGCCGCACGACGAGGAGTTCGCCGACAACGCGTTCATGACGGGCATGGCCTCGCTGTTGCCAGCGGTACTGCAGCGCAACCCCGCTCACCTGTTCGCCGAACTGCGCCTCGCGCAAGCCGTGCGCGAATCCATCGAGACTCGCGCCGGCGTGCTCGGACAATTGCTTGTGTGCGCGGAGGCGATGGAAAACCCCACTTCGGCAGCCGCGGTAACGGACCTGTGCAGGGAGCTCGCGCCGCTTAACGCCGCGGCGGTCTCGTTGCTGTCCGCGGCAGCCGCGAACTGGATGGCGGACCGGACCCGTTTCTGACGCGGCCCGCGCGGCCTAAGCAGCGCACGCGGCCTAAGCGGCCTAAGCGACCTATTCCGCCTCGTCCAGACCGATGTCGACGCACGCCGCCGCCTGGTTGATCTTGCTGGTGGAGATGTAATCGACGCCGGTCTTCGCAACCGCTCCGATGGTGGCGAGGCTGATGCCGCCGGACGCTTCCAGCAACACGCGGCCGCTGACGAGATCGACCGCGCGCGCCATCTCCTCGATCGACATGTTATCGAGCATGATCACGTCCACACCCGCAGCTAGCGCTTCCTTGACCTGCTCCAGCCGGTCGCATTCCACTTCGAGCTTCGTCAGCACCGGCAACTGCCGGCGGGCGCGCTGCACGGCCTTGGCGATGCCGCCGCACACGGCGATATGGTTGTCCTTGATCATCACGCCGTTATCCAGACCGAGCCGGTGATTCAAGCCACCGCCGCAGGTAACGGCATGCTTTTCGAGCATGCGCAAACCCGGCGTGGTCTTGCGCGTATCGATCAAGCGCGCTCGCGTGCCGGCCACGGCCGCCACATACTGCTCGGTCAGATTGGCGATACCCGACAGGCGCTGCACGATATTGAGCGCTGTGCGCTCCGCCGTCAGCACGCTGCGCGCCGTGCCGCTGACGTCGAGCAGCACCGTGCCCCGCTCGACCTTGTCGCCGTCCTTGACCCGCACCGACACTTCGAGCGTCGGGTCATAGCGCTTGAAGATGCGCGCGGCCACGTCGATGCCCGCCACGATCAGCGTCTCGCGCGCGTTCATAAAGAATGCGCCGGTCTCGTGCGCTTCGATCATCAACTGCGCCGTCAGATCGCAATAGCCGATGTCCTCGGTCAACCACAGGTCGATCAGGCGATCCGTCTGGAATACGTCGTACATGTTTCTCTACCTTTGCGGAAAGAAATGGAATCGATGCTTCATCACATCCGATAAACCGCTCAGCGATGCTTCAGACGCCGGTCGGCCATCATCAACAAGCCATTGCACGCGAGCGCGAACACCGTCAGAAACAGGGCGACCGCCATGATCGTGCGGATATCCCCAAGGTTCATCGCACTCGTCAACAGATAGCCGAGCCCGCGTTGCGACGCGAACATCTCGCCGATCAACACGCCCAGCAAGGTCAACGAAAAGCCGAGGCGCAAGCCGGAGACGACTTCGGGAAAGATCGCCGGCAACACCACGTGAACGATGGTGCGGGCAAACGACAGGCGCATGGTCTTCGACGCGCGCAGGTAGACCGGCCGCATCTCGCGAATCGCATTCATGGTGAACATCAGGATCGGGATCAGGCCGTGCATGACGCCAAACGCCACCTTCGCCGACAGGCCCAGACCGAACACCAGCAACACCAGCGGATACAGCGTCACCTTGGGCAGCGAATACAGGTTCAGCAAAATCGGCTCAGCGACCACACCGGACAGGCGGTTCACGCCGAGCAGCACGCCGAGCGTCACGCCACCAGCGAGCGCGATGACGAGTGCGTAAGCCAGCGCTCTTGCGGTCTCGCCCACGTTGTCCCAGAACGCTGCGGTGCCGAGCATCTGCACGAGTGCCTGCACGGTGCTCCACGGCGAGCTCAGCGAACTGTTGCCGACGGCCCAGTGCAAACACTGCCAGCACGCGACGATGACCAGCGCAACCAGCAGCGAATCGACGACTCTCTTCATGGCGAAATCTCCCGGTATCCGCATGCTCAGCGCCGCCGGCGCGCCTGAAAGCGCTGATCGATCCGGTTCAGCACGACGTTCACGAGCGTGACCAGCACGAGTACGAACAGCATCAGCGAATACATGTCGTCGTTCTGAAAGTTGTTGTACGCATAGCCAATGGCGTAGCCGATCCCCGAACCCGACAGGATGAATTCCGAGGCGATCACGCCGATGAACGCATAAGCCACCGATAGCTTCACGCCGGTGAACAGATACGGCAGCGTGGCCGGCAACTTGATGTAGATGGCCGAGCGCCAGCGCGAGAGACGCATCACCTGAGCGCTCTTGTGCAACGCACGCGGAATGTGGTCCAGGCCGTTGAGCGTCGCCGTGATCATGGTCACGACCGAGAGCATCACGGCAATCGCGATGATCGGCAGCGAGCCGATGCCGAGGATGACGATGAAGACCGGATAAAAGATGAAGGTGGGAATCGCGTAATAGCTCGACAACAGCGGCTCGATGGAGCGGCGTACCGAGGGCAGCGCGTGAATTCCGAGCCCTAGCGCGAAACCCAGCAGCACCGAGACGATCGAGGCAGCGACGATGTTGAGGAGGCTCGTCACGATATCGTGGTCGAATTTGCCGCCGCGCAGCAGGTCGACGCCGTGCGTGAACATCGCGGACGGCGGGATCAGCACGCTGGCTGGAATGATGCCGCTGCGGCATAGCAGCTCGATCAACACGATAAAGCCGGCTACCACAGCAATCCGGATCAGACTTGCGGATTTCACTTCGAACTCCCAGGTTCGCATGACCACACGCCCATGCACCACGCCTTAGTGCACACCCATCACCTTCAACGATTCGACGCGCAGCTTGTCCCACAAGCGGGCATTGATCTCGCCGAAGCGCGGCGTCGACACGACGCGGCTGTCACGCGAACGCTCCCAACCTGTTTCGACGATGTCGATAAACAGACCAGGCCGCGCCGACATCACGCCGACCCGGTCGGACAGCATTGCGGCCTCGTCGAGCGCATGCGTGATCAGCAGCACCGTGGCCGAGGTTTCGCGCCACAGCCGCAGCAACTCGTCGCCCATCAACAGGCGGGTCTGTTGATCGAGCGCACCGAACGGCTCATCGAGCAGGATGAGGCGTGGTTGCAATACAAGGGTTCTGGCGATGCACACGCGCTGCCGCATGCCGCCCGACAACTGCGATGGGTAAGCGTTGGCGAAGTCCTTCAGTCCCATGAAACCCATCGCGTAGTCGACCCGGCGCCGGATCTCCGCGCCATCGACACCCGCCATGCGCAGCCCGAACGAAATGTTGTCGCGCAGATTCAGCCAGGGAAACGACGCATCTTCCTGGAACACGACGCCCACGCCGTCGGGCACGCCCTTCACCGGTTGCCCTTCGAACGTGACCGTACCCGAACTCGGCTTGGCGAGTCCGGCGAGCGCATCGAGCAAAGTGGATTTGCCGCAGCCGGATGGCCCGACTACGGAGAAAAACTCGCCCCGTTTCAGCGTGAGATCGATCGGACCGAGCGCATGGAACAGTTCCTTCGAATCGTTCTTCGCGAAGTAACGCGTGACGCCGGCAAGTTCGACATGCACCTCGGGCGACGCCGGCGCGGTCTGCGTGGGCGACTCGACGACCTGCAGCGTGGGAGGCGAATTGCGCGCCTTCATAGCGTGCTCTTCGCTTTGAGGTCGGCCGGCAGGAAGCTCGTGTCCACCAGCTTCGACCAATCCACGTCGCCGTTCAGTTCGCCGATCAGCTTGAGCCCATCGGTCATGCGGTCCAGTTCGGCGCGATTGAATTCGCCATCGCTCCACATGCGTGACTTGACCATGTTGTCCACGGCTTCGCGCGCGACGTCCGGCGTGAGTTTGAAGCTCGACTGCAGCAAGGTGGCGGCGCCGGCGGGGTCCGCGTACACCGCGTCCACCCCTGCGCGGCGCCCGGCGATGATGGCGCGCAGTTCATCGGGATGGGACTTGGCGAATTCGCGGGTGGTGATGCCGACCGAGGTGGTCATCGGCTGCAGAACATCGCCGGCACGGTAGACGGTACGGTAACTGGCCTTGCGCACGATCGACAGCGGTTCGATCAGCACCGCGCCGGAGACTGCGCCCTGTTCAAGCATCGTCAGTCCGTTGACGTAGCCGCCGGAGGCGACCCGCGTCACCTTGCTGGCGTCGATGCCTTTTTGCTTGAGCACCATCAGCAGCAGCATTTCGGAAACGCCTTTAGGCGAAGTGATCGCGACTTTCTTGCCGGGCAGATCCGCGACCGTTTGCACGTTGGTGCCAGGCATCGTGACCATCGAGGCTTCCGCCACGCTGCGCGTGCCGACGTTGACGATCACCAGATCGAGCCCCTGGCGTTGCGCGGCCAGCGCCGCCGCGACCGCCACTTCGCCATACGGCGTCTTGCTGGCCAGGATGTTGCGAACGGTCGTGCCGCCGCCGCCCGAGGTGAGAATGCCCGTAATATCGACGCCGGCCTTCTTGAAGAGGCCCTTGTCCATGGCGACCGCATACGGCAGACCGTAGAGGCTGCTGCCCCATTGCGTGACGGAGATTTCATCGGCCTGCGTGGCCGGCCCGTACACCAGGCTGGCAGCCGATAGCACCAGCGACGCACCGAGCGTGACGCAGGCTCGCTTGACGAACCACTTCATAGAGAACACTCCGGATCAGGAAACCCGATAACTATCGAAGCTGTGCACCGCCCGTTCGCTCGGGTCCAGCCATCGAAATGAGCGTACACGCGGCAATTAAAAGAGTAAATGCAATGACCATGCCATCACCAGCGGCGTTTACCCGAGCCGTCATTACGTCTGAAATAAGCCTCTTAAGCCCTTTATATTCAGGGCCCCGGCTCTTCCATCCATATTTTCAAGCCCGCAACCCGCCCTTCCAGCAAACAGCGCGTCGCACCACAAAAAACATTTACACACTATAAATGCACACTGAGTGGGATCGGCCCACGCTTGGTGCACGGCGCACAGCTTAACTCCAATACGACCTTAACCCCGTGCGCCTGTCACGCGGCTAAGGCATTCGGCGAAATCGGCCGCCGCGGTTTGCGGGTTGCGGCTGCTCCGTTCCACCAGCCCGACTTCGCGAACGAACGCGTCATCGTCAAGCGGCAAGGCGGCGACGGTCTTCGGCATATGAAGCCCCGCAGCCTGCGGCACGAGCGCAACACCGACGCCTTGCGCCACCAGCCCGATGATGCCCTGCAACTCGTCAAGCTCGACGACGTCGTGCACCGTCACGCGAGTCCTCCGCAGAAAGCGCTCCACTAACCGGCCGCCAAACGAGTTGCGATCGTAACGGATGAAGGGCTCCGATTTGAGCAGCGAACGCCACGGACGATCGGCCAGCTCGCGCCGCACCAGCAACGCGAACGGCTCCGCCATCAACGTGCGCCACTTCAACTCGGCCGGCAGCGCAAACGGCGGCTTGATGATCACCGCGACATCCACCTCGCCCGAATCCACCTGCGCCAGCAGATTGAGCGACACGCCTGGTATGACCCGAATGCGCCAGCCCGGCGAATCCTCGCGAAACCGCTGAATGGCGTTGACCAGAAACGACCCTTGCGCCGAAGCGATGGCCCCTACCCGCAGCAGGCCCGACTGTTCCGCCGCGCCGCCGCGATCGGCCAGGCGCGCATAGACCGAGAGCAGTTCTTCCGCCACTTCGACGGTCCGCTTGCCTGCCGCGTTGAGCGTCGCGGAGCGGCCGGTTCGATCGAACAGCGCAAAACCCAGATCTTCCTCCAGACGCTGGATCTGCGCGCTCACCGCCGATTGCGTCAAGCCGATGTGCGAGCCCGCGCCCGCAAACGTGCCGTAACGCACC
>Ga0153933_1000772_pt1 | contig 10209 bp, 9 predicted proteins | sample TSNJ017MetaG_FD_102275 | JGI IMG/M metagenome (GOLD analysis project Ga0153933, IMG submission 102275) | Attine ant fungus gardens microbial communities from New Jersey, USA - TSNJ017 MetaG | ecosystem: Host-associated > Fungi > Mycelium > Unclassified | place: USA: New Jersey, Wharton State...
GTGCGGCTGCGGTTGTTGGCCGTGGGACAACTGGACGGAAAGAGCCGGGACCAATTGTTCAGTGAGCTAGCCAAGAACCCCGCCTTAATAGGCCGGCTGGCAGAGCATCTACGTGCCTTGTCTCCTTTATAAGATAAGAGGAACGTGCTCCATAGGAGAAAAAAGCTTTATAGCCCTGATTATCGTCTATTTTTCCGCCACGACCAGAACGGCCACGCCAGCCTAGCGAAGCTCTTTATGCCGGAAACAGGTAACCAAATGGTCGTTCACCATGCCCACGGCTTGCATAAAGGCGTAACAGGTGGTCGGACCAAGAAATTGGAACCCGTGGGCCTTCAACCGCTTGGCGAGTTCTTGCGATTGTTCGGTCTGCGGAGGAACGTCAGTGCCTGATTTCCATCGGTTCTGCTTCGGTTTGCTGCCGACTGTTTCCCAAAGAAATTGTGAAAGAGAGCCTGTCTCTTTAATCACTTTTCCCGCCGCTTTAGCATTGGCGACTGCGGCCACAATTTTTAACCGATTCCGGATGATGCCTGGGTTGGTTAATAGCTGTTCAATTTTCTTTTCGTTGAACTTCGCTACCGCTTCGATCTCGAAATTCTTGAACGCCTCCCGAAACGAATCCCGTTTCTTCAAGATCGTAATCCAGCTGAGCCCGCTCTGCATACTCTCCAGAACCAGCATCTCATATAGGTGGCGATCATCAAAAGAGGGCGTCCCCCATTCGGTATCGTGGTACGCGACGTAAAGCGGATCGCTATTGCCCCAGGCGCAACGCTTCTTCGAATCGGGTGTCATGTCAGAAGAGCAAATTCAGCATAACGACGCGACGTTTGCAATGGAACGCCGGAATCAATAATCGCCTGAAGCCGTGCCACGAATGGGACCCGCCTCCGCCAAGCTTACGACGCGGCAGGCTTCATGGAGCCTATGGGTTGGGGAAACCTTTCACCACTCACCTCGCCCCTTCCCAATACTCCGACCAACTACTGCTCGTCTCCCACACCCGGACCTTGATGATCCGGACATTGCCGCGGAGCGGATAGATCTTTCCGGGGGTGGCGGCGTATTCGCCGAGCTTCTCTTGGCAGTGGTTAAAAAGCCGTTTAGCAATTACTTCGGTCGTAGGATCCTCTCCCTTGAAACCGATTACCCGTTCTCCGTAGGAAGCCTTGAAATCGGCGTATCTGGGATCCTCGGTATTCATGCACATCGAGTGATCCATCTGGTCTAGAAAATCCGATACCAGTTCTTTTACGATCTTAAAGTCGCAAACCATCTCATTCTGATCGAGCTCATCGGCTTCCAGCACGAACTCGACGCGCCGGGTATGGCCATGCGGAAAAGCGCATTTGTCCGGATGCTTGCTAAGCATATGACCGCTTTCGATCTCGAAGCTCTTACAAATTCGAAATGGCATGGGGAAAGAAGGAGTTCAGAAGTTCAGGAGTTGCAGGAGTTCAGGACTCGGACCGGTAACCATCCGTTTGCAACATTATCCATATCTTTGGCCGGTTTTGTCTTGAAAAAATTTTCATCACCCCAACCTGAACTCCTGAACTCCTGAACTCCTGAACTCCTGAACTCCTGTACTCCTGTACTCCTGTACTCCTGAACTCCTGTCCCTCACGTTCCCTTGGTGTTCCCGAATAAATGAATATGCAGCCGATCGCAATATCTGTAACCGTGACGCTTGCAAACATCGATCAGAAAAGGGCTGCGTTGATGGAGGGTGCCAGCATCTGTGCCTTCGGGCATCAGCAACACTTTGGCTGGACTGATGGGGGTGCCGATCCCAGCGAGAAGATCATGGATCTCGTCCAGGTCCTTCCCTGACGCCACCACGAATTTTAACTGATAATTGTAGTTCTGAACCCAGTTCCGAATCACTTCAGGCTGGAGCCGCCTTTTTTCGTGGCGATCGCTCCAACTGCCGGCAGCCTCGGCAGCGGGAGTCGAATTGCTAAGTTTCGGACTTAAGGAAGCCAAATCACACGCGATGCCTTCCGGCAAAACGGTCGCTGCGGTCTCGATGGTAATATGTTTGCCTCGAGCTTGGAGCTGGGCCGCCAATGCATGAATGCCTTTTGCTATCATCGGCTCGCCTCCAGTCACGACGACGTGCCGGCACGCGAACTCATCGACCTCGGCCGAAATTTCTTCGATGCTCATTTCTACCCCCTCTGGCGTCCAAGAAGCGTATTTGGTGTCGCACCAACTGCAGCGAAGGTTGCAGCCGGAGGTACGGACGAAAACTGAGGGAACACCCGTCAATTCACCTTCGCCCTGGATAGAATAGAAGACCTCGGAGATCAACATCGGGGGAAAATCTCACGCAAAGACGCAAAGGCGCAAAGGCTAAAACGGAGAAGGCATAGCCGCAAAACCTTGTCGCGCCATAGGCTCGGCGGAGGCGGAAGGCACAAAAAGCGCAAAAAAAAGTAACCGAAGCCGGATGACGCTTGTCGCCATGTACTAACAAAAGTTAGTGAAAACGGGACTTCTCGGAGGCTCTCGGCCGGGAACTTGCGATGTCTTAGATGAGTACGTCCATTTTTGTGCTTTCCGCCCCCGTTTTAGCCTTTGCGGCTTTGCGTGAGGTTTTTCAGCGCCTTCGCCGGCGCTCTAATTCCCAGCTTGCGGCGAAACCGGCTTTACCGGCAGAGGCTGCTTCGACGCGTACTTGGTGGGATCGGGTATGCCGGCGACGATAAAGGCTTCCCGGCGTTCTACGCAGGTGCCGCAGGTGCCGCAATGGAGCGTGCCGCCCTTGTAGCAGGACCAGGTTTGAGAAAAATCAACCCCGAGATCATAACCGCGGGCGGCGATATCCGCTTTCGTCATGGAAATAAAGGGGCGCAGCAGACTAATCCCGGCGTAAGTACCGACCCGAATTGCATCCGCCATCGATTTCATGAACTCCTCGCGGCAATCTGGATAGATCGCGTGGTCGCCGGCGTGCGCTGCTATCACCAGTCCCGCGGCGTCTTTGCTTTCGGCCAACCCTGCTGCGATCGAGAGCATGATCCCGTTCCGGAAAGGAACGACGGTGTTTTTCATGGTCTGCTCTTCGTAGTGACCGTCCGGTATCGCACCGCCAGATTTCAGCAGGTCTGATTTGAAGAGTTCGCCCACGAAATTCAGGGAAATAACCCGGTGCTCAATCTTGAATTTCTGGCAATGATGGGCCGCGAACGGAATCTCTTTGTGGTTATGTTTCGCTCCGTAATCGAAGCTGAGCGCCGCCACGACTTTATGGCCCGACATGGCATCATAAAATGCGGCCACCGAATCCATGCCTCCACTAAGAAGCACAATCGCTTTCACGGCGAGCTATAAAGATTTCGCTCCTACGGAGCTTCGTTTACGGGTTTGGTGACCGTTCTCCGAGTCGCCGAGGGGTTCAGCGTATTGGGCCTCGGCGGAGAGGCTTATCCCTCCTCGAACCGCGAACTCGCCGTAGACCAAAGCTTCTATAGGCCTACACGCGATTACCACATCGTCCAAAATCCGGTTAACAATCTCTTCGTTGAAGCTGCGGGTGTTGCGGTAGGAAGCGAGATAGAATTTCAGCGATTTCGTTTCAATACAGCGATCTCCAGGCACGTATTCGATTGTGATCTTGGCGAAGTCAGGTTGTCCTGTGACCGGACAAAGCGATGTGAAATCGGCACACTCAAATTTGACCAAATAGCGCCGGTCTCCGTACTGATTTTTGAAGGTCTCAATCGTTTTGGCCGAAGGCGTATTTGGATAATGCGCCACAGGCCGGCCCAGCAGCGTTAGAGACTCGTATTTAGGATTCTTTTTTGCCGGCATATCTAGAAATAACGCCGGCAACGCAGGCAGCGCCGGGAACGAGTTGTTTTAACTCTCATTAATGATTATCCGAGTTCGAGGGATCCTTAGGCTTCGATCCCAGAATTTCATCAAGCTCTTCTAAAATATCCGGCGTCAATTGTTCCGCGGCCGCACTCGCTTTCAGATTCTCTTCGAGTTGAGCAACCTTTGATGCGCCTAAGATTACCGTGCTGACGTTCGGATTCTTTAGACACCAGGCTATGGCTAGCACCGCCGGCGAGAGTCCAAGTTTACTTGCGAACTTGCAATAGGTTCGAACTCTCTCGAGGCGTTCCGGCTTGATAACCCAATCACGCAGCCAACCGTAGCTTTCCAGCCCCATCCGCGCGTCGTTCGGCAGGCCATCGTTGTATTTACCAGTAAGCAACCCACTCGCTAACGGCGACCAAATGGTGGTACCCAGGCCGATCCTTTGATAAAGGTGGCTATACTCCAGCTCAACCTTGTCGCGTTGCAGCAGGTTGTAGTAAGGCTGCTCCATGGTAGGCGGCACTAAATTGTGTGTCCGGGCAACAGCAAACGCTTCCATGATTTGGGCGGCCGTCCAGACACTGGTGCCCCAATAGAGTACTTTTCCTTGGGTAACCAGGTCGCTCATAGCTCGCACCGTCTCCTCGATTGGTGTCTCTGGATCTGCTCGATGACAAAAGAAGAGATCCAGATAATCCACTTGGAGCCGTTGCAACGCCGCATGGCACGCTTCGAACACATGTTTGCGGCTGAGCCCGGTCTGGTTCGGTTTCGTCGGCGGAGGGGCCGAACCAAAATAGACTTTGCTCGATACCAGCCAACTATCGCGAGGCCAACCGAGTTTCTTTAAAATAGCGCCCATCACCAACTCAGATTTGCCGCGAGCATAGCCTTCCGCGTTATCAAAGAAATTGATGCCTCCTTCGTAAGCCTTGATCATCAACGACTCTGCCACGTCGTCTCCGATCTGGTCGCCGAACGTGACCCACGACCCGAAGGAAAGCTCGCTAACCTTAACACCAGCACTGCCGAGTCGACGATAGTTCATCCATATTCTATCGCCCCGGTCCCGGTAGTCGTGCAACCGGAAAGAGGGGGGCACGCAGCAGCCCCCTGGGACGTGGCGAGAGGAGTGATGGCGTGTCGGAGTACTGGAGTGTTGGGATGTTGACCAGCGGCGAACCTGCATCGAGACAAGCTTTGGGTGCGGCCAAGGTAGATAGCCGAAAAACGCATTACTCCATCTCTCCAATACTCCATCACTCCGTCCTGCTAGGCTCTTAAGCCCACTAGTGTCCGCCGGTTCGAACGAAGGATCAAAACACCGTCCACTTCAAATCCAGCCAGACGTATGGGGATGGCTTAACATTATAAATAGGGCCGGCACGGATATAGTCGTATTCTGATTGGAAGTTCCAGCCGGCAACGGCTTCAACCTCGAAGCCTTTGACGGGTTCATAGTTAACTCCAAGCCCAGCGCGGTAATAATAATATTGTAAGACCGCGTTGTTGGTCCGGTGATCATCGGTCGGACCATTACGAAAACTGTCGCCATTGAGGTCCCCTTGGATAAAGAATTCCCATTGCTTGTTGGGCAAGTAACTCAGCCGCGGCCGCGGAAAGACCGCCCGCAAGTTCCATTGGTCGTTGATCTTCCAGTTAAGGCCCGCAACTGGAAAGACGATCGGATTCGAATAGACATCGAAGCTGGCCCCGCCGATTAAATAAAGATTGTTATTCACCTTGAGCCCGGGAGTGAACCGAATCGGCACATCGAACGAGTTTTTCGTGATATAGGCTCGGGTGTAATACAGACCCGGTTCAAATCTCAAGACGGGATAAAAATCGTCACCGTCCCAATAGGCGAATACTAACTCACCTGCCAGACTGGTCATGGCGTAAGGAAAGTAACTATTCGAACGCGAAAAGTTGAAGCGCTCCAGATCGATTCCGACCTGCAGGAAATAATCCTTATACAGCTTAATGTCCTTATACGCCTGGAATTCATATTCGACTACCGCCTGCGAACCAAAATAGCCCGCTTTCTCGATGCGAGCGCCACTGGTGTAGCTTGAGGTTAACTCAACGTTCCAGGTTGGATCGGCTGCCGGCGTAGCACTGGCGACGATCGGAGCCGGCCCTTGAATGGTCTCGGTTTCGCCCGCTAAAACCCACCTCGCCCCCAGTAACAACCAGCAGAGCAAGAGTAGCTTTCTCATTTTTTGTCTCTCTGGCGCCGCCCCATTCTACCGATTTGTGTTTCTCGTATTGCGGCAACCGAACCTAAATTCCAGAGCGTGAGTCACGCTATACAGGCCATATTCGCGACCGTCAATCTCCGCGGACGTATTTTTGCCGGCAGGGCTACCTGATCTTGAGCTCGCTGGAAGCAGAGCGAGAGCAACGGCCATTTTGGTGGGGCAACGCTCCGGAACTTCGCCACGATCTTGACCAAGGCGCCGGCATATTTAGCCCCAAACATCTACTTAGGCCAATGCGCTCGCCGGACTGCGTATATCGTGTGCCACCCGAAAGCAGACGCTTCGGCCAATGCATCCGGCCATCTTGGGGTAAACCAAAATACTGGGCGACAGCGCACACCCTCGGCTCGGCACCCAAATTGGCCTAGCCCGACGCGGGGATTCACCAGGATCAGTCGCTTCGTTTGAATTCTCAGGCGCGCGGGAGCCTAGCCTCACCAAAGAAACCGTAGCGCATGAGCAGGAGCTCATCCCTAACCCCCTTATGCAGCAAACACCGATCGACTGCGTTCCAGTCCGGCTTGCCGCACAATCTCGGTCACGTGGTCGTTTCGAACCACGTACCGATCCTTGCCATAAATGAGATATTTTTCCTGCTCGACTGCCGGCGTGAAATTAACGGTCAAAACATTCGCGCCGGCGGCGAGCCCGCTGAGCTGGCCTCCCCCTTGTCGACGTTCCAGAGCGCTGACACTGGGTATCAACCAGGAAGGATTCATCAACCGAGCGATCGCAATAAAATTGAGGGTCAATTCGACGTCACCGGGCGCATAACCGGCCAACGGCGTGTCCGGGGCCGGAATAAATGGGGAGCCGCTCACCATATGCGTCCCGAGGTCCCGGGCGAGTTCGAGATCGGCGGCGAGACTCTCGACAGACTGCCCCGGCAACCCGACAATTGCCCCGGTCCCGACCTTGAAGCCCAATCGAACTAAGGTTCGCAAACAGCGCATTCGTTCCTCAAATGAGGATTGCCGCATCCGTTCATTCAGATCGGGATCACTGGTCTCATGCTTCAAGATGTAGCTGGTGGCGCCCTGTTTTTTCAGAAATTCGTATTCGGTATCGGTCTTGTTCCCAAGACAAAGCAAAAGCTCAACAGGACTATCAAACCGGGCTTGAACCTCCGGCATTAGGTCCCCGACGAGCCGCGTCGTTTTGCCGACTTCACCGGCCTGGAAAAAGACAATATTAATGCCGGAGGCATTAATCTCGCCCACGGCCGCCAGTATCTGTTCAGGGGTGAGCTGGAAGATCGTGTTTTGTTTGGTATTGTCCCGCCGCATCGGGCAAAATTCGCAGTTCACTCGGCAGAGGTTGGTAACCTCGATTAAACCTCGAACGATCACCCGGCGGCCATAGACTTGTTCACGGGCAGATCGAGCAGCTGAAAAAAGTATTTCCTGCTCGGTTCCCCGAACCTGCAGCCAACGAATAATGGCATCTCGATCCCAAAAAAGATCGGGATCGCTGAGCTCTGAACTATCTAAATATTGACGACCGTTTCCAGACTGCCCAGCAAACGCTACCGTGTCATTAAACATCGCCGTTAATTCCGCTACGAATATTTCTTAGGAAAGTGCCAACGCCGTCGCCTGGCTGGTCGCGTAGGGATCCGTGTCCAGATAGGGATTGAGAGGACCATCAGCGTAGGCTTCACGCGGATAGGGAATGTAATCGTCCGAATGAAATTGCTGGGCGACTTCGTCAGCAAAAAAGGCTCCCAATTGCGTAAGCCCGAGACTGACCTCGTCTTCCCGCAACAGGCCATAGGCTTTGAGCCGCTCGATTTTCGGCCGAAAGACGTTGTCCAGGGATTCTCCCTTGGTCGCTGCCTCGAAGGTGCTCTTATACACGTCTCGATTCTTCATCGGTAACACAATCGCCCAACGCAATTGTTGATCTCTATCCCGCCTCAGGCCCCGATTTAGCGGCATTCTGCCTTCTTCGATATGTTGGTAGTACTCACCAAAAGTCTCACTATTGAGCACAAAGCGGTCACGTAAGCTGCTGAACGCCGTCAACCCAAACCCGACTTCATCGTAGAGCTTGCAGCACTGGTTTTCCGCGTAACAGGAGAAATGTTGCCGCTCCTTAGTATAAACTCGCCGCAAATTCTCATGGTAGCCGTTCTCGGCCAGAATATCGATAGCCAGCTGCTTCATCATTATCTGTTCTTCGTGCGGGACGGCCTCATCCGGACGTTTATTGAGATAATTTTTAATCGGGCCTTGATAATCGCCGTAGGCTTCCACTTTAAGCCGGTAAAGTTGGATCTCTTCCGTCCCCAGCGTTACGGCCTCACGCATGACTTCCACCCAATTCTCCAGTGTCTCTCCGGGGTGCCCAAAAATGAATTCAATATTGACCTGATAACCATGTTCCTGGGAGTTCCGAATCGCTTCCAGTGCGACCGCTTTGTCGTGCGGCCGGTTCATGATCTTCAAGACGCGCTCGTCCAACGATTGCACGCCCAGGGTCAACCGGTCTGAACCGTAATCGCGCAAGATCTTCAAGCGTTCCAAGCCAACCGGACCAACCAAAGTCGAAGGATCCACATCCCAGTTAAATTGATCGCACTCCGACATATCGAGACGCTTGGTGAAGAAATCCAGAAACCGATTCAACTGGGTTGGGCTAAGATAGGAGGGCGTTCCCCCGCCAACCAGAATGGAGCGAACTTTAATCCGATCAACGCCCAAGCGCCGCATGTAAATATCCATTTCTTTTTCCATGGCGGCCAGATATTGATCCATTTCCGCTTCCTTCTTACCGAGCATCACCGGGTAATGGCAGAAGATGCAGCGCTGTTTGCAGAACGGGATATGAGCGTACACGTCCAACTTGCCGTCGGCGGGCAATGAATAATCCTCGAACAGTTTGTTCTCATCCACCTCATGGTACATGGTGATTGGCGGATAATGGACTGAGGGAAAAAAGTCACCGCTTCGACAAATCAGGCCTTCCTCTCGGAACCGATTGAAGTCAGCGACTCTGCTGAGCGCACGATCCATCAACGCGCCAGATATGTTCGGAAATTGTCCGACGATATTCATAAGGGTTGGATGCCGAAGTTGGCGACACTTGCAGAATTTTTTCCAGGGCCCATTTCATTCGTTTCCGGAACTGAGGTCAAGCCGCGATTGCCTCAGGCTATGGGCTTTTTGGGAGGGGTCGGGCGCTGAGGTGAAAAATGCCAACCGTGAAAGGTGAAAGGTATCGGTGGCCCGCGCAGAGCCGGTTGAGTTTCAGGGTGGAGTCAGTGTGCCTCGGGAGGCCGAGACTGCTGGTCCCAGACTACTAAAGCGGCCTTTCCCACGAGCCAGCTAGTCGCCCAAGGCTACCTTTCACTTTTCACCTTTCCCCCAGTTGGCCCGCCCCTACGCATTAAATGCCAGAATCCCGGCGCCGCATAGGGCAGCCAGGGCTCCGATAACGGCGGCGCCGGTGGCGGGTTCTCGGAGCCAAATGACCGCTAGCGGCAAGGCAAAAACCGGTTCGGTGGCAAGCAAGGTGTTCGCGATGGAAACGTCCAGTCGTTTTATGGCATCAAGTGAGAGCCAGAATCCACCGAAGGTCACGACGATCACCGCCACAAGAAAGCGCCAACGCAAGCCGGCTTGACGAAGGGGAACGAGCCAGCTCCCCAACTCTCTTCTAGTTACGCCTAGCACTAACATCCCGGCAAAACCGAAGAAGAGACGCAGAAAGGTCCCTTGCATCGCGGAGACATCCGGCAGGCCAATTTTGGCGATGATGATGGAGCCCGCCATCGACAGAACTGAGAGTACGCCAAAAAACAACCCCAGTCCGCGCTGACGCGCTTCTTGATCGAGCTCGATTTTGTCTTTAAAGGTGAGGCTAACTCCGCCCAGGACGAGTCCAATACCCGCCCAACTAACGAGAGCCGGCCGTTCTCCTAGAAAACAAAATGCCATCAGCAGGGTGACCACAGGGGCCAACAGCATCAGAATAACCAGTTGATAGGCCGGCAAACGGCGTAGCGCGGCGAAAAAGAACGTATCCCCAAGAGAGATACCCAGAAGTCCACTCAGTGCCAGCCAACCCAGAGGCAACGATTTGATTGGTTCCCAACCAACCAGGACCAGCGCCCCGA
>Ga0153933_1000773_pt1 | contig 10202 bp, 8 predicted proteins | sample TSNJ017MetaG_FD_102275 | JGI IMG/M metagenome (GOLD analysis project Ga0153933, IMG submission 102275) | Attine ant fungus gardens microbial communities from New Jersey, USA - TSNJ017 MetaG | ecosystem: Host-associated > Fungi > Mycelium > Unclassified | place: USA: New Jersey, Wharton State...
CTGTGCCGAACGGCGCGTTCGTGGAAATTCCGGAGACTGTGCAATCGTACGGCCATCAAACCCTCGCTCACCCTGAAGTGTGGAAGCCCTACCTGGTGCAGTTGCTGAGCGATACGGCGAAGGCACACTGACCCGACAGCGCCGGCATCGCCATCCTGTGTCGTGCCGGCGCAAGCGATCGGGCGGCACGTTGCGGGACCCATCGCCGGTCCTGCAAGTAAGGGCCCGTAAGACGACTACTGCGCTGTTTCCAGTGCCTCGGGCGGCTCAAGTCCCCCTCTTCCCCTTCATATTCCCGCTCCATTGCCGTAAACCCCAATAAACCCGCGTGCTTTCCAGGCGCGTCGCTTTCCTGTTCCGCTTGCTGCGCCTTGAGGCATCCATGTTTTCGAACATCACGATCCGCGCCCGTCTCGCCCTTGCGATGGGTTTTCTCGGCTTGCTCATGGCGATTGGCGCCGCGCTTGGCGTGGCCGGCATCGCCCTGAGTAACGCCGATCAGAAGAAGCTGTACTCCAACCAACTCGCGTCGGCCATTGCCATCGGCAAGTTCGATTTCTTCTATGCTCGCGGCCGACTGGTACTCGACCGGATCGCAGCGCAACCTGATCGCCCGGATATCGCGAACCTCGAAGCGCGTGCCCGCGAGCAATTCGCGATCGGCGACAAAGCCTGGCAGACCTATCGCGCGTTGCCTGCCGAACCGCAAGAGCAACAACTGGCCGAAGCGGTCGAAGCCAAGCGGACGCTTGCGATGGACGGACCCGTCGCCCAGGTGTTTGCGGCGATCGACCGGCGCGACACCGCGCAACTCGCCGATCTGATCTCGAACAAGATGACGGCGCCATTCAACGAGATCACGGACCGTTCCGAGGAGCTCGACAAGATGCAGGCGGAGCAGGCGCGCAGCCTGTACGAAGCGGCGCAGGACCGCTTTCACGCGATTCTCGCCATCGCCGCCGTCGGTCTTCTGATCGGGCTCGCGATGGCCGCTTTCGCATGGCACGCCCTACGTAAATCGATTGCCGGCCCGCTCGATGAAGCCATGCATCACTTCCGCGCCATTGCCGACGGCGACCTTAGCCGGTCTGTCGAGATACGCTCGCGCGACGAAATGGGCCAGATGATGGAAGACCTGCGTCTGATGCAGTCACGCTTAAGGGACGCCATGGTCTCGGTACGCGACGGCGCGCAATCTATTTCCACGGCGACCGCGCAGATCTCGGCAGGCAACACCGATTTGTCGCAGCGCACCGAAGAACAGGCCGCTTCGCTGGAAGAAACCGCCTCGAGCATGGCGGAGCTGACTTCGACCGTCCGCCAGAACGCCGACAACGCGCGTCAGGCGAGCGATCTCGCGCGCGTCGCCGTGGGCGTGGCGCACGATGGCAGCGAAGTCGTCGCAAAGGTCGTGACGACGATGGACGAAATCAACGCGAGCTCGAAGCAGATTTCCGACATCATTGGCGTGATCGAGGGTATCGCGTTCCAGACCAATATCCTCGCGTTGAACGCCGCCGTCGAAGCGGCGCGAGCGGGCGAACAAGGCCGCGGCTTTGCGGTGGTGGCGGGCGAAGTGCGTACGCTGGCGCAACGCAGTGCCTCGGCGGCCAAGGAAATCAAAACGCTGATCAGCGAATCGGTCGACCGCGTGGGTAATGGCACCGAACTGGTGGGTCGAGCGGGAAAGACGATGACGGAGATCAACGACGCGGTGCATCGCGTGACCGACATCATGGCTGAGATTGCGGCGGCGTCCGAAGAACAGAGCGACGGCATCGAGCAGGTCAACAAGGCCGTCTCGCAGATGGATGAAGTCACGCAGCGCAATGCCGCGCTTGTCGAGCAGGCCGCGGCCGCAGCCGTCTCGTTGGAAGAACAGGCCGCGCGCATGAGCGAAGTGGTAGGCGTGTTCCAGTTGCCCGCGAATTAAGGCCTGCGTTCGCCGCGACTCCGATTAGGCAGACCGCCTAGCGTGTCGGACCTCGCATGCGCTCGATCTGATCGTTGAGCCTCGCGACCGAATTGTCGAGAAACGCGACTCGGGCATCGAGGCGTGAAAGAAGCAGCGTCCCAATCAGAATCACCAGCGCGAACAGAGTCACGGCGTCAGCGAGCCATTGAGGCTTCACGCCGTGCGCTGCGCCACAAACCGATCCAATGGGGAAATTCGCCGCGGCCATGCCGGTGTAATGCATGCCGGCGATGGCAATGCCCATGACACAGGCCGCGCCAATGCGCTTGCGCATCACATGGTCCTGATGCGCGCCGCGCAGGGTATGCGCGACCCACAGTGCCGCCGTGGAGGCTGCGATAGCAATGAGAATGGACGCAGCAAAGATGCGTGGTTCGTAGCGAATCGCGGGCTGCATCAGCATCGCGGCCATTCCCATGTAATGCATGCCGGCGATGCCCAAACCCATCAGAACGCCACCCGCGAGCAACCAGGGCAGCTTCAAACGTTCACGCGTGACGACATGCAACGCAAACCAGGACACGAGTACGGCGATCACGAGCGAATAACAGGTGATGGCGGGATCGTAGCCAAGCGGAATGCTTAGCGAGAACGAGAGCATGCCGATGAAGTGCATCGACCAGATACCGATGCCCATGGCCAACGCGCCGGCCGCCAGCCATATGTGGCGGGCGCGAGCGTAAGCCAGTATGGAAAGCCGGTCCGCGAGATCAATTGCCGTGAAAGAGGCAAGCGTCGCGACAATAAGGGAAATGGCGACCAACCCGGGGTTGTAGGTGCTTGGCATCTCTCGGCGGCTTTTTTACAAAAGCTCGATTAGTGGTAGGTAACAGCCTCGTAGAGATGAAGGTAAAGCAGAGTTGGTTTCCGAGCAAGACGATTGAGCCGCGCTCTCGCGAATCGACGCCTGGTAAGGAGGAGGTCGGGCAGGCTGATGCTGAATGCATCAACCTTTGACGATGTCGCGCCCGCTTCAGGCCTGCGTGCTGATCATGCCGGTCGTCGTGCCGGATGCGAGCATCAGTTGTGCGAGCTCGCCGGTCGCAACGTCGATAGCGGAGCTGATGGTCGTGGCTTCGTTTTGCAGGGACGTCGTTCTAGCGGCCTGCTGGCTGGCTCGCGACTGATCCGCCGTCGATTGGGTCGAATCGCCGGCTGTCGCGGCACTGCCGTGCTGTCCGGCGCCGCTTGCCGGAGCTGAACCCGCGGACGATGCGCCCCCAGACTGCGCCAACTGCGCTTGCACCGACGCGAGCTGAGCCTTCAGCGACTTGATCAATTGTTCGAGCTGCTGCTCCTGAACGCTGCTGGTGCTCGAACTGCTGCTGCCGCCTCCGCCACCACCGCCACCTCCGCCGCCGCCGCCGCTGGGTGTCGCACTCGTCGTGGACGAACCGCTGCCTGACGTGCTCGAAGAAGACGAAGACGTCGACCCGGCGCTGGTCGTGCCCGACTGCGAATCGGAGGCGGTAGACGTGGAACCGGACGCCGATGACGCGGACTTCGAGCCGGACGCCGCCGTGCCGTTCGACGCGGCGTCAGTCGTGCCTGAAGCGGTTCCGCTGCCGGTGGTCTGCCATGCGGTTACGCTGGTGGTGCTTGTGATCTGCATCAGCGCACATCCTTTTTATAGATTGATTCGACGAAAACGCGCCATCCTCGCATGGCGCCTCATCTTGGATAACGGCAGACTTCCTGTGATTCTTTAGCGGTTTTTTAGTGATTCTTTCACGCGTCACGCGTCCTTCCGGCGCTATGCCACCGCTTTCAGCACGTCGCTCAGGTCGATACCGTTCTTGGCCGCGGTCATCTGATCGTCCGGCGTCGGTCCCTCGCGCGTGAGGTCGACGAGTGCCTGATTGAGATTCACATAGGGCCGCATACGGTGTTCATAGGCGGCAAAAGCCTGCGCAGGACGATCCCAGTTTCGCAACAGTTCATAAACGAGCACACAGGCACCGACTAGCGCGAGGCTCGTACCTTGACCCGAGAAGGGCGATGCGCAGTGCGCAGCGTCGCCGGCAAGCACGACCCGGCCGTTCGACCACGACGGCATGCGGATCTGTGCGAGCTCGTTGAAGTAAAACTGATCGGTTGTACTCATCGCATCGATGAATTGAGGAAACGTGCCCTTCAGATGCGCGCATTGCTCGGCCACCATGCGCTTTTGTGTTTCGACATCGCCTCGGGACACTGCGGATTCAGGCGCCGCGAAACCCACCCCAATCCGCAATTCGCGCTTGTCGTAGCTGGGGTAGATCACGTAGCCCACGCCGTCCTGGCGATGGCCGAGTTGCCAATCGGTCAGATCGATCAGGTTAGGCGTCGAAAAAAGAGCAAGCACCACGCCCAACGGAAAGACAACCGAGGCTTCATCCGCGAAACACTGCTTGCGGACATTGGAGTAGATGCCATCAGCGCCGATCACCAGATCGAATGCTCTCTTCACACCCGTGGCGAAAGTGACCGCCACACCATCGCCTTGATCATCGATGGCGGCGACGCTGTCGTCGTAGATGAATTCAACGCGGTCGCTCATCGCACCCATCAGAAGCTCGCACAGATCGTCGCGAAAGATTTCGATGTCTTCGCTGTCCAGGCGGCCGGCGCTGAAGGTGCGCTCTTCGGTACGTTCCAGCTCGTTGCCGTCGGCATCGAGCATCGACATGCCCTTAAGCCGCGTGCGCAACGCGCGGGCATCGTCCAGCAAGCCCATTACGTTGACGACATCGAGCGCGACGCCGCGGATATCCACGGCTTGCCCGCCGCGACGAAACGCCGGAGCGCGCTCGACCAGCGTCGTAGCCACGCCCGCGCGATCCAGCCAGTAAGCCACGGCCAGACCCGCAACCCCTGCGCCGGAGATCAGTACCTTGCCATTCATCATGAGCCTCGTCTCTATCGTCGAAACAGGAATAATATGAGCCACGCTCATGTTTTGAAACTCGCGTTCCGCGGCCTTGGAATCGGCGATAAAGTCTATGAACAATCAAACACTTAACCGACGCAACCCGCGGCAAGCCCGGTCTCAACACAAGGTCGAACTCATGTTGGAGGCGGCCATGCAGTTGCTGGAGACCGGTGACATCGCCTCGCTGACGACCAATGCCGTGGCGGCGAAAGCCGGTGTGAGTATCGGCACGCTTTACCAGTACTTCGGCAGCAAGCACGCATTGCTCGACGCCCTGGTGACGCGCGAGCTCGGCGCCATGACAGACAAGATCGTCGATTCGATGCAGCGCGCAACGCCCACGGCGCCTGGCGACCCGATTCGTGAAATCGTCCGTGCCGTGACGGCCTCGTATGGCGGGCGAAACCGCGTTCATCGCCTGTTGATGGAGCATTCGTCGACGAGCAACGCGCAAGGGGGACGCCTCGCACCGTTCTACGCGCGGCTACTTGAAATTTCAACCGCAGATGAAGTTGCGATGCCTGATGGGCACACTCGCAAACCCACCGAAGCCGAGGCGTTTGTGCTGACCTTTGCTGTGACGGGCGTGCTGCGTATGCTGGCGGCGAGCGCCGATCCACCGCCGTTGCAAGAGGTGGAAGATGCGCTTGTGCGGCTGGTGACAGGCTTTACTGCGCAGCGCTCGACACCAGAGAACCCGGCATATTGATCGCTGCGGCCCTGCGCATGACTGCGGCAGGGCCGTTCGGTCTTACTTGCGCTTCAGTTGCGAGAGATCGCGCACCGCGCCACGGTCGGCCGAGGTCGCCAGCGCCGCGTAGGCCTGCAACGCTTGCGACACCACGCGTTCACGATTCACCGGCATCCACGCGTCGGCTCCGCGTGCCTCCATGGCTTCGCGACGGCGTGCCAGGGCCTCGTCCGACACCACCAGGTGCATCTTGCGGTTAGGAATGTCGATCTCGATCACGTCACCCTCTTCCACCAGGCCGATCGTGCCGCCTTCCGCCGCTTCCGGCGACGCATGCCCGATCACCAGGCCCGACGAACCGCCGGAGAAACGGCCATCGGTAAACAGCGCGCAAGACTTGCCGAGTCCCTTGGACTTCAGATACGACGTGGGATACAGCATTTCCTGCATACCGGGGCCGCCCTTCGGGCCTTCGTAACGGATCACCACCACGTCGCCCGCCACGACCTTGTCGCCCAGAATGGCTTCGACGGCGTCGTCCTGGCTCTCGAAGACGCGTGCGCGGCCCGAGAAGACCCACTGCGATTCGTCGACACCCGCGGTCTTGACGATGCAGCCCTTCTCCGCGAGGTTGCCGTACAGCACAGCAAGGCCGCCGTCTTTCGAATACGCGTTCTGCTTGCTGCGGATACAGCCGGACTTGCGGTCGGTATCGAGCGACGCGAAAGTGGCTTCCTGGCTGAATGCGACGGTGGTCGGAATGCCGCCCGGCGCCGCACGGAAGAGCTTCTGCGCTTCTTCGCCCGCGCCACCGGCGACGTCCCATTTGGCAATCGCCTCACCCAGCGTGCCGCTATGCACGTTGCCGCACGACAGGTCGAGCAGCTCCGCACGGGCCAGCTCGCCGAGAATGCCGGGGATGCCGCCGGCGCGATGCACGTCTTCGATATGGAATTTATCGGTTGCGGGCGCAACCTTGCACAGGCACGGCACTTTGCGCGAGATGCGATCGATGTCGGACATCGTGAAATCGACGCCACCTTCCTGCGCAGCGGCCAGCAAGTGCAGCACGGTGTTGGTCGAACCGCCCATGGCCACGTCGAGCGCCATGGCGTTCTCGAAGGCCTGCTTGCTGGCGATGTTGCGCGGCAGGACCGACGCGTCGTCTTCCTGATAGTAACGGCGGCACAGATCCACCACCAGACGGCCAGCCTGTTCGAACAGCCCCTTGCGCCATGCATGCGTAGCGACGATCGTGCCGTTGCCCGGCAACGCCAGGCCGATTGCCTCGGTCAGGCAATTCATCGAGTTCGCGGTGAACATGCCCGAGCAGGAACCGCACGTCGGGCAGGCGCTGCGCTCGATTTCCGCGACTTCGGCGTCGCTGACTCTGGAGTCGCCCGCCTTGATCATGGCGTCGATCAGGTCGATCTTGGCGATCACCTGGCCGTCGGTTGGCGACTTGACCTTACCCGCTTCCATCGGACCGCCGGACACGAAGACCACGGGGATGTTCAGGCGCATCGCGGCCATCAGCATGCCCGGGGTGATCTTGTCGCAATTGGAGATGCAGACCATGGCGTCGGCGCAGTGCGCGTTGACCATGTATTCCACCGAGTCGGCAATCAGTTCGCGCGACGGCAGCGAGTACAGCATGCCGCCGTGGCCCATGGCGATGCCGTCGTCGACCGCGATGGTGTTGAATTCCTTGGCGACGCCGCCGGCTGCTTCGATTTCCTTCGCGACCAGCGCGCCCAGATCGCGCAGATGCACATGGCCCGGCACGAACTGGGTGAACGAGTTCACCACCGCAATGATGGGCTTGCCGAAATCGCCGTCCTTCATGCCGGTGGCGCGCCACAAGGCGCGGGCGCCGGCCATGTTGCGGCCGTGCGTCGAAGTTCGCGATCGATAGTCAGGCATCTGTGTCCTCTGTATTGGGGTCGTCGAATTGGAATGGTGCCCAGGCCCGCCATGCACCGTTGGGGACGGCGACGGCATACCGGTCGCCCGCAGGCGAAGGTGCGCATGACGCGCGGTGTACTGGGAATGTACGAAGTGTGCGAGAGGGCCGGTAAGACGTCCAATATATTTTTCTGACTGAATTAGGTCGGAAAAGATATTAGTTGGCGGCCAGGCAGCGCTATCGATGATGGGCTAGCGTCGAAGGGGGTAACGGCCGCCCTTCGGCTTTTGGAGCGAGCGCGACGCTGTGGATGTCGACGGAACGCTCGGATTACTAAATCAAAACCGGTTCGCCGACTTTCCTGTTTTCTCGAGTTTATCGACAGGCTGCGAGAATTTCAGCAGCACGTTCTGCAACAGCGGAACGGAATAGGTTCCGTCGCTTTCTTTGGACATCACCACCGCCCCTTCGGTCGGAGCTTTCAAATCGGTGAGCACGCCACTCGGTTTCTGATCATAGTCGCTATATACAAGTGAATAGCCTTGATTCGAATTATCCACACAGGAAATGGTCTTTATCGATAAAACGGCTTTATTCGACGACGGATCAAAATCTGTTGCATACCCTAGAAAACGACATTCGCCGCCGTCGAAGGTGAAGTCAGAGCTGGCCGGCTTAAACGGACTGACGGAAACGAGCGCAAAGAAAGAGTTTTTCTTGTCCAAAGGGGAACTCACGGTTGGCCGAACATAAAACTTGGCCACCACTTCCGTGGCACTTGGCACAGTGAACTTGGCCCCCTCCATCTTTGCCATCGTGATGGCGCGCCGTAAATTATCATTCTCGCTCACGGGAACAGAAAGCTCAGAGGGCTCCTGATGAGTCGGTAGTACGCTCCAGATCGATGCAGCACCCGCACCCACGGTAAAAATCGCGGTAAAGACCCAGCCCATCCATTGGCGGTCATGATCTGCACAAAAAAATCGCCAATTCCCTCGCCGGGCACATCGACGCAGGTTGGCGGTACGGCCGCAGCAACGATTATTTCTTTGAGCAGGTTGGGGATTGATTATTCTATTCATTGATTCGGAAATGTGTGGTCGTTAATTATCGTATTTATGTCGCAGATTGTACGTCGGTGAAAACGCCCCCGGCAAGACCGCCGCGTTGATCGGCGTGCACAACGAGGCGGATTTATAGACGAGCTACGCCCTGAGAGTCAATGGCGACAATGGCTGACGAATCACACAGCATCCGCAAGAGCGCCGCAACGAGATGCGGGTTGGCCTGACCAATCCGGTCCGATGCTTGATGGCGAAACGCGAGGAAAGCTCAATGCGATTGCGACCGCATCCCCGCATCCTCCGCCGGCATCCGCCCGGCCGGCAATGCCTCGGTGAACTCCAACGCATTAAGGCTCGTGTCGTCGCGATCGAGCATCGCGCGAGCCTTGTTCATGTCAAGCGCTCCTTCCCAGCGGGCAACCACAATGGTCGCCACGCCATTGCCGATCAGGTTCGTGACGGCACGCGCCTCGTTGAGGAAGCGATCCACGCCGAGCAGCAGCACCAGGCCGGCCACGGGGATGGTGTGCATCGAGGCCAGCGTGGCAGCCAGCGCAACGAATCCAGCACCGGCAACGCCCGCAGACCCCTTTGAAGTCAGCAGCATCACGCCGAGCAGCAACAGTTGATCCCACAGCGTCAGGTGGATGTTCATGGCCTGCGCGACGAACATCGAGGCCATGGTCAGATAGATCGCCGTCCCATCGGCGTTGAAGGTATAGCCGGTAGGCAACACCATCCCGACTACGGGCCGCGAACACCCCAGCTTCTCCATCTTGATCAGCATCTGCGGCAGCACCGCTTCAGTGGACGCGGTCCCGAGGGTAATGAAAATTTCGTCCTTGATGTAGCGGAGATACTTCCACAGCGACAGCCCGCTGACTCGCATCACGAGGCCCAGGACGACGACCACGAAGAATACCGAGGTCAGGTAAAGGCACAACATCAGTTGACCGAAAGATGCCAGCGTGCCGATTCCATACTTGGCGATGGTAAAGGCCATGCCGCCAAAAGCGCCGATGGGTGCAACGTACATGACGATTCGCACAATACCGAACATACCCTGCAGCAACATATCGAGCATGTCGACGAACGGTGCAGTGCGCGGGCCCAGCTTGGCGAGCGCGATCGCGAGCAGCAGCGAAAAGAAGATGATGGGCAGCATGTCCCCATTCGCGAATGCGCCGACAATGCTGTTCGGCACGATGCTCATGAGGAAATCGAGTATCCCGTGCTGTTGTGCCGCATGCGTGTAGGTGGAGATCGCCGAGCCGTCGATATGCGCGGGATCGATGTTCATCCCGCTGCCCGGCTTGATGACGTTCACGATGACGAGGCCAACCGCGAGCGCAATCGTCGACGCCACTTCGAAGTAGACGACCGCCTTGACGCCGACGCGACCGGCCTCATGAAGGTCGCTCATGCGCGCAATGCCCACCACGACAGAGGCGAAAATGATCGGCGCCAGCAGCATCCGGATCAGCTTGATGAACAGATCGCCGAGCGGCTTGAGTTGCGAACCGACGTCAGGGTAGAAGTGGCCGACGAGGACACCCGCCACAATGCCGATCAGCACCTGGACGTAGAGCCTGGAAAGCGATTTTCTGATCTTTGAAACCCGCATGACTGTCTCCTATGCGTGGCATCTTTAGTGA
>Ga0153933_1000775_pt1 | contig 10196 bp, 10 predicted proteins | sample TSNJ017MetaG_FD_102275 | JGI IMG/M metagenome (GOLD analysis project Ga0153933, IMG submission 102275) | Attine ant fungus gardens microbial communities from New Jersey, USA - TSNJ017 MetaG | ecosystem: Host-associated > Fungi > Mycelium > Unclassified | place: USA: New Jersey, Wharton State...
AACGAGCTTCTCGCGAAGAACTGGCCGGATGGCAAACGCATCGCAGAAATGGCCGGCACCGGTTCGGTTAGCAATCCCCACCAGTACGCAGCCCGTCTGCGTTTGAACGGGGAACTCCTCGGCGTGTGGGTGGCAACTGAGCGGACCTACAGGCATCCGGACTTTCAGTTCGACGCTCATGGCGCATTGCGTCCAGAAGTTGTCGACCTACTTAGTGTCCTGCCAAGCAATGAGGAAGACCGCGGTGGCTGGCGGCGCGCATTCTGGCTCTATTCACCGCATTCGCTCGTTGATGACAAAATCCCTGCGGAAGTTTTTGCGCTTTCCCCGCAAAAGGTCATCAAGGCGGCGAAACTGCAATTCGGTGGAGAACAGGATGACAACTGGTAAAAATGATCCAGCATCGCGTTTAGTCTTGTCGCATGTGGAACCTAGAGGTCGTCATCTTCACCAACCCGATATGTTGCGCCAACAACAAGACGATCCCACTCGGGAAAGCCGCCTTCTTTAACGATCTTACAAATTGCCTGTCCGCACAGTTCGAGTCCAGACTCAAGCGTTTTCTTTACCTCTTCTGCAGGGGTTTTTGTCGGAGCGACAGCTCCGCTATGAGCCGCGAACGATCGGTAGCTGTAGAGCTTGTTGAACGTATCGAACAGTTCAGTCCTGTGTTGGCCGTCCCTCCCCAAAAGCCAAGCGCCCCTGAGTCTGAACTGCAAGGAAAGCTGCTCCTTCGACGGTTGATGGGCGAGCAACAAGGACTCCAAGGCGATCCCCAGGTCGAGGGCACGGTCGACGCTGTCCTGATGCTTTACAGCCTCGTTTAGCCGGTGAAGCGGAACCCAGAGTTTCTTTTTTACTTCCGGTTTCAGGCTCAAGTAGTCCTCAGCGACGCCTCTGAGTTCATCGAGCTCCTCAGAGCTTAGCTCACGGTTGGTAAATACCCGCGTTTCGTTACGTGCTCGGCCCCAACTGAACCCGACGTGGCCCTTCATGAATTCGCCGTCAGCGAGTTCTGAGTATGACTTAAACACAACCGGTGAAGACGGGCCGGCGACGGTCAGGATATCTGCGACTTGGTAGATCTTTGGGGCGTCCACGATGTGAGGAAAGGTCGGGAGCTTGTCGATAAGCTTTGGCGTGGCCTCGCGGAGGGAATAAAGCGCTGCTCCAGGCTTCCTCTCTTCTTCGTCCAAAAGATGCGACATCGAAAACGGCGGCACAGGCCGCGGGGTACCGCGAAATCGAAGATATGTCTGGAGGGTTGATGAGGGTACAGCTGACAGCGGGCAAAGAAAGATACCCGAGACGATCTCTGTTGTTTCTCGAACGCTAACGCCCTCGAGCAGCAAAACATCGATACAACGGTTGGACTCAGCGGCAAGAAACTGGTCCATGGAAGCAATCGCGTGGTCGATCCCATGTTCCGTCGCCTGACCAATTAGCGCTCGCAATAGAAACGTGACGCCGAAGGTGGCAGCCATTGTTCCTTGATTAAAGATCAATTGATCCAGTCGCGTGATGTTCGGATCCCTACAGGCTTCGATTAGAAGCTCGTCGGGCACGTGGATGATCGCTGGCTCCAGCGGGTGCGAATTTTCAAACCGAAATTGAGAGTGATCTGCATTACGTGCAACTGCTTGCGCTAAAGCCGTCTTTAAAGTCGTTCGTGACACAGTTATTCTCGTTGATTTGGCGCGTTTGCAGGGATTGTGGCAGCTCTTAGGATTAGCTACGCTGAAATTTTATAACTGGAATGCTGAGCCATGTGGTAGACATACTCCGCACTGTCAGCCACGCCGCAAGCGGCATTTGCATGGGTTCACAGGTACCGTTTAGCGGTGGGCCCAGCGGGAATTCAGGTTTAGGAAGGAGCTCGGTCCCCGAGTGGAATATGCAAATGTAAGAACGTACTTCCGGTCAGTACATTCATCAACAATCTCTCGGGTACTACAATTGATGCCCTTTATTTTCGTTCCCCGTCGATCAAGTCGGCGGGGAGATCACTGATCATGAGCTCCCTCATTTCCATGAATTCTGGGTCCGCTTTCATACCCGCGAGGATCCTCAGTTGGTTCGAGACGATTCCCATCACTTCGTCGGCAAGAAACAGATTCTCAGCACACGAACAGGCAATCATTGGACTCCAGAAAACCCTGTCTAATCGAATCGCGCTTGGACGAACAATCGTAAGGCCTGACTGCGGGGCGTATAGAAATTCCGGATACATCATGCGTTTGATGCGCGCCATGATCACGGGACCGAATGCGGTCGGCTCCTGCTGTGTTGAAGCACTAAAAAATGGAGCTAGCGCGTAGACTCGGTCGAACGAGTTCATCCCGAGATTTCGCTGGGTCCCTGCAGGCAAGGAGTGCGGCCGTACACCGTCGGATACCCCGACAACCAAGCAGGGTCTCTTCTTAGCCTTAACCGCAAGAAGCTCTTCCGTTGCACCAAGCGTCAACGCTTTCACGGGCAAACGGTCCTTGGCCGCGAAGTCCACCTTGTCATCAAGCGGCCGAATCTGGATGTCTGCCGATGTATGCGAATGTGCATCAGACCGAATCGCCTCAACCATATGTGGGCGGCGCTCCGTAAACGACACAGGAGCGAATACGACCTGACCGAGTTTGGGGAACTCGGCAGGGGCAGCGTGCTTGTCGTAGAACTCGCCGATTAGGGCCATGATATCGAGATCATCTTGGCCAGCGTTCGAATCCGTCATCAGGAGTCCCCTTCAAACACCAAGCGGGCTGAATACTGTCCCTGGATCTCTGGATAGTCCGGATCGCAGACTACGTTTTTGTAGTGTTCGTCGTACAGCGGTGCAGTGTACCCGTCGAACGGGTCACCACCTGAAACGCGCCAGGTCGTCCCAATCGACGCGACAAGCTCCTTCAAACGCCTTATTTTTGCCTTGTCCGTCGTGGGTACGCGTATCGGTTTGATATCCGCTTTGAAATCAACCTTGCGGACCTCATCAAACGACAGTTTTTCACCAGGACGCGCCGATTGCATCGGTAGCGTATGGAAATATACCCATTCGAGGAGTTTATTCAGGTTTCCCGCATACTCCCTGATCGCCGCAGCGATGCGGAAGGCGACGTTGGCAGACACGCCGATCTCCCTGAGAGGCCGCGCGGAATTCCATTCCCCTAATGAGTAAAGAAAGTACTCCTTGTCTGTGCCGCCGCCTGCGGACTGTTCGATAAAGGACTTGCTAGCAAGGTAGTCGATCTGGTCAGCCAGTGTTCCTGCGAACGGCCCAAAGTGCAGGAACCTCCATTCGGCGCCTGTCCAAGTCTTGCCGGCGCTTTCTTCTGCTGTAAAGAGATCAAGGAGATACAGAAACTTGATGAGGCTTGTGCGTGTGAGCTTGCCGACACCTGCCTGCTGGGCCTCGAGCAGGATGCTCTTGATCGCGGCAATCTGTGGGTCGTCGTTGGTGCTAGACATAGGCGCGAAGGTTACGAATCAGGAACAGGTCAGGCGCGGCATCGGACATGGCACAAGGGGATTCATGAAATCAAGGGACTATGCCAGTGCCCTCAGGCGTGCTGCGCCCGGTGGAGGAATTTCTCGACTTCCTCGGGATCCTTGAGGACCAGCGGGGCTTCCTGCGGACGATCAGCCATATGCGCCACCACGTCCAGCCGTAGTCGCTTTATAAAGTAATAAAGCGCCCACAGTCGCATCTTCATATGAAGCACCCCGGCCTGCATGCCGTAATCGAATTCGATGACCTGTTGCTGGCTCGGTGCCAGTTGAGGATTGGGAACAAGCTGCACATCGATATGCTCGACCCACACTTGGTCTGACTCAGGGGAAGCACCAGGAACATCTTCACCGCGAATGCCAAGGCAACGCGACACCAAGAAATCCTTGAACCGCCCGTCGATGTGACAAAACGCGCGCAAGTGCCAGCGGAATCCGTCGAAACCAAACGCATGCGGTGTGACGCGACGCCATGCCGGCGCCGGCCGCTCAGGATTCATAGACTGGTAGCGGATCTCTACCGAACGATGGGCCCGCACCGCAGCCAGCGCCGCGCGGAGGAGTTCCGGATCGACCCGCCGATGCGGTATTGGCATGACGTCCACAGCAGGGACATGGGTGATCCACGTATCTTCGCCCCCGATTGTTCCATCGCCAATTGACTGGAGCTGCCGTAGATAGCGATCGGAATCTAGTCGCAAAAATTGGGGCCTGAACTGATCAGCGCATACATATCGCTTCTCGCTGGAGTCGTAGCGCAGGTTCTCTGGCGCCAACGCCTGATATTGGCTCAGGTCCTTTGAAGCCTGGGGGACGGAAACGCCGAACTTCGAAGTGATGTCAGCGCGATTGACCCCACCTTCCCAATAGAGCCGAAACTCGATGAATTCAAGGCGCGACTCCGTACTCCACCTCATGCTACCTGTGGTTTCCAAGCGCCCTCCTGATGAGTACAAAAACTATATCCATATATAAACTTGACGGGTATTGTTTGGCGGTGTATAAAGTAAGTATACGCATCCAGTCGACCTTTCGGCAAGAAGCTTCGTCGGCATGATGCTCACCGGCAACCGTCTGAACGTATGCGGAGAACTCGAACATGGATGACTTGAGCGAAAAAATCGAATTTGTCGATGTTGTCTATGCAGTTGAAGGTCAACGCAAGGTCCTGCAGACGAATCTGAAGCACACGGCCACGGTACGCGAATTTGCCGTCGTCGTCGCCACGCAGTATGGCCTCGCCGGCGAAATCGACGTATTCGTTGAGGACGCCGATGGGCCACTGGATCAGGAGCAGGTACTCGCAACATGCCTGACGGCAAAGTTTAAGCCCTTGCACGTCGCCACTCGTGGTCACATTCGGGTTACGGTCGAGTACAACGGGCAGAAAATTGAGGATTCCTTCCGGTCTGGTGCGACCGTCCGAGCAGTGATTTCCTGGGCCATAGGACTGCGCGGATTCAATCTGGACGGCGGGCCTGGCGACTTCCAGATCAAGAGCGGTCAGGAAGTCGTTCCCGCTGATGTACATCTCGGTCAGCTCGCGCATGGTTCGAAGGAACTCGTGTTGTGGCTCGTCTTCAAGATCAAACAGCAAGGCTAGAGATGCGACCTGACGAGCGAGCGTTGCGGGATGACCTGGCTTCGGTTGAGTTCTTCATCGGAGAACGTCGGGGAAAGTGGTCACTCGCCCGACTTGATTTTCCCTATGCCATGTTCTATGTAGCGGCTGCGGGCCGTCCTAGCGGACCCGCGCGCTTCCTGTTGCGGTCGGAATGCAGTGGCTATCGGCAACAGGCCCCGACGTCGCAACTCTGGCACGGCAAATACGATCGCCCCCTTGCAGCGGAACACCTGCCACGCGGCCCAAACGGGGTTCTCATCGACTTCCAGCTATGGGGAAACTGTTTGTACCACCCCGTCGACAGGCTTGCTGTGGACCATAACAACTGGCGGCAAACGCATCCCGACAAAGTGTGGCAGCCAGAGAAAGGAATCGTCTTCCTAATGGAGACCGTGCATGAGATTCTCGATGGATCGGACTATCTGGGAGCGAATCTTCCCCCCGAAGCCCTTGAGCTGCAACCGGAACACGTGGAAGCGCATTCTGCTTGAGTTGCGTGCACGCAGCCTCGGGACACGGGAAAGCGGTGGTTTCCTGCTTGGTCGGCGCGAGGGCGGCTGCCGCATCATCTTAGACCTGCTGCCATACGACGCAGTGGATCCAGACTCCCTGCGCGGCGCGATTGTGTTCGACGGTTCATACATGGACGTAGTCTGGGATGAATGTCGCCGGCGCGAGCTGCAGGTAGTAGCCGATGTGCATACCCATCCGGGAGGTTACGGTCAAAGCGCGATCGATCAGCAACACCCCATGATCCCTCAAAGGGGGCACATCGGGCTCATTGTTCCGAATTTCGCCGATAGGCTGTATCTGCCAGGGCAGGTCGGAATCTACGAGTATCTCGGGCGCGGACGATGGGAGAACCACAGCGCCAGGGGCAGCGAGTATTTTGCGGTGCGGAGATTCGGATGACCCATTCCATAGAACACGATCGACACGCCCAGTTGCTTCTCGGCACCGGCGAGGACCTCAGCTTTGATGAGGCTCGACGTCGACTGGAAAGTGCCGCGATGGTCCTCACGGCTGATGATGCGGCGCGCACACCATGGGGGCAGGCCGCGCTGTTGTCGATTGCCGCGTGCGGCACGAGAATCTTCCGGGGTGGTGTCTTCGTTCGAGGTGACCTGGACACGCCTACCATCGTTGGTAGCTGGCCCGGTTTTCCGCTTCGGCGTCTCCTGAAAGAATCAGGATGCCGGTTCGAAAACATTCCAAGCCATGCCTGTGAGCTGCACATAGGAGCGACACGCTCGACCACTCCAGACACACTCTATTGTTGGGCAAGCGGATGGAGCGCATGGGTGTCCGCCCGGCCAAGTGAAAACACTGACGTTCCAGGCAACGAGCTGAGCGGAGTACTAGCGGGCGCCATGGGTGTATCCGAGGTTTTTCGCCGTGTCGTGTTAAACGATATCCGCGCTGGAAAGAAGACCCTGACGCTCTCGGCACTGGCACCAGGGCTAGACGCGACGGCAGATACACAACTGGATTTTCTCCCCGAGGATCTGTGGCTAATCGGGCTTGGCAACCTCGGACAGGCCACCCTCTGGACACTCGGGATGCTCCCGTATCGGGATACCGGATCGGTACACCTGATGCTCCAGGATGGCGACATCAGCGGGCTCGAAAATATGGAGACGCAGGTCCTGACACAACCCGGCTGGGTCGGAAACGTGAAGGCCCGCATGACCGCTCAGTGGGCGGAGCAGAGAGGCTTCCGGACAAAAATCTGTGAACGCCGGTTTGCGGCAGATACCCGGCCGCAGCAGGGTGAGCCCAGGCTCGCACTCGTCGGGGTCGATAACGTTGAAACGCGCAGGCTTGCCGCCCATGCGGACTTTGATTTAATACTTGATGCTGGCCTCGGTGCGACCTCTCCCGAGATATTCGATCTTCGCCTGCACGGATTTCCCGGACGCCGCGACGCTGCGGCGGCGTGGCCCGCGGTGGCTAATGCGGCGAGCGTTGCTCCAGGAAGGGAACATCAGAAACTAATCAACGACGGACGTCTCTCAATTTGTGGATCCGCAGAAATTGCAGGCAGGCAGGTCGCGACACCGTTTACTGCCATGGCAGCGGCCGCAATTCAGGTCGCACAGGCCTGTCGTGCTATTTCAACGGGTGAGTACTGCGATCTCATTGACGTGACTCTAAGCGACACGCAAAACGCTTTCAGTAGCTCGGTGTCGATCCCTCGGCAAGGAATGCTGCGTTTTCAGGACTCAAGGCGCTGAAAGACAAATGAATGACAAGACAACAATACTAAAGTCACGCCGTTTTTCTCCATAAGGACCCGATGAAAAAAGCAATGAACAAAGGCAACGGGCAGACCTATACCGTTGCGGAATACATCCAGCAATTCGGCCCGAAACATGATGCCAGAATGCAGTTGCGGGTACGCCCACAAATGCACTGCTATGCATGTGCACATGATGCGCACACAGTTGCCGAAAATTTTCCGGAACGCGGCCACTGGGCACACGACGGTAGCGCCGCTCGCCCTTGGTGTCCGTTGAGCCAGCCGGCTGCCCGGCGCTACGAACTCTTGCCGAACGTCGCCGAGGACATTGCCCGCGGCGCGGCTCTGCGAGCAAGCTTCATGCGTCGTTGGCAGCAGCACTGGGGGATGATCCTAGCGATCGCCAAGGTTGGCGAAATTCACCAGTTCATCGAATTTGTTCACAAGGCAGACCGTGACCGCTTCTGGCATCGGAACGGTCTTTCCGAGTGGCTGATTCCGTACATTTTCCTCGCAACAGCAGATCACGCACCTCCGAAAAGCGCGAAGGGGGCAGCTCTTCGACCAGAGTGGCTGCGCTTCTGGTTCGACTCTCGCATCGCACATCTTGACGACCTATGGATTCGCTTCAACGGAGACTTCCGCTTCATGAGTGCGATCTACGAAAATCCGGCACGCGGCGCTGAACCAAACGCATCACATCTGATTGACTTCTCGCCAATCTCGGTAGATCCCAACTGGCTGGACAAAACGTTTCGGACACCAAATGCGTATCAGTTAGGGGCAATGCGAGCCGCTTTCGGGGATGCCGCGTAACAATTTGTGCGGATGCCGTTCAATGATCGACTGCGCTCCGTCGGCGACATAAGCGCAACTGTTGCGCGAACAAACATCTTTAAACAAGGAAGACTCTGTGCGGCAACGTAGTGACTACTGGACGAATCCGGTGGAGCAGTGGTGGCGGCAGGAACGTTTTGAGGTGGCATTTCCGGGGCGCTTAACCCTGGTTTTCGGCGCCGGAATATCGATGGACGCTCCAACGAATTTGCCATCCGGAGTTCGGCTAACAAAGGCACTCATGGACCACCTGTTGGATCATCGTGCGTGCGAGGAAATTCTCGAGATTTTTCGGAAATGTGAGACAACTACGGGACACTCAGTACCGCGGCTTGAGCATGTCCTCGATATTGCATGTAATCGCGAGGCGCTCGGAGATCATGCTTCCGGAGGGCCTAGGGATCTGCTCCGAATCTTTGGAGACAGACAACCCAATGCATTGCACAAGGCTATTGCAAAACACCTGTTGAAGAACAGGGGTTGGGCCGTCACCACCAATTTCGACGATTGCGTTGAGCGTGCATCGAACTTCTCCATCCCCGTGTATCTTATGAATCCGGGCATAGGAACACTTAAGGTGCTTCACGCATCCGATGATCCGGGATGGGGTCTCATCAAAGTTCATGGCACGATCGAGCAAGGCGTCGACTGGCTGGGCGCCACATTGGCTGATTTCGACGGCGGGTTACAACCGTCGATGCAGTCCCTGCTTGACCGGGTGATGAATGAGAGTGATCTAGTTGCAGTAGCTGGCTACAGTGGCAGTGACCATTTCGACATCAATCGATGGATGGCTGGTCGGATGAACGTCCGAAACAAACCTAAGCTGATCTGGATCCAGCACGGCGACAAGGAAATCAAGCCCTTTGTGGGTGAGGAAGGGCGTGAGCCGAATGCCACGTGGGTTTCCGCGTTTGGCGGCATGAGCATGCTGCACGGCTCTACGCGAAAACATTTGTCCGAGCTGCTAACGATCCCAATCGAACGCGGGCCAAGCGTCGCTCCCGAAACCGGCGAACCCGATCTACCCGCGGCCCTCGCTGCGCTATACCAACCCGGAGCGGCACAAAAGCATTTGAACGGGGCAAGACTCGCAACTGCGATCGGGATAGGCCAGCTTGCGGAAGAGGAACTTAGGCGCGCCGAGGCCAAAGCAGGCCCCCACCCGACGTTCGACGAACTGCGACCCGACGTGTTCGAGCAAAGCGGCCTGTTACGCGAAGCGGAGTTCCTGAACTCAAATTCGACCACCAACATCGATGCACACCGTTGCGCACGTGTACGAATAGCACGCGAGCGCGGCAGCAGTTTCAAGGCGCTAGGTCTTGCACTTCGATTGATGCACGCGAGACCACGCTTGCACGGCGAACATCATGTTGGCGTCTTCGCGGAATTTGCTCATACCGTGCTCGACCTGGTTGAAGCCTGGCAACGCGTTCCCCTGTCAACAACAAAGATAGTGCGTTGGCCGTTGAAATGGGGCATCGACCTTTTCTGGCAATTCTATTCCACAAAAGACGATCGACTGGGCGCGCATTTGACAGGACGACTGCAGCAATTGCGACTGCGGAGGATGGCGTTGCTCGACGATCTCGACGACCATCTTGTTCGTTTCATCTGGGGAGCAGTGACCGACCAAGTCGTATATCCCGGCTTCCCTTTGGAAGACGGGCATGCGCTGCCAGGCTTATTCCTCACACGACTAAGTACCCTGAAGGAATTGGACCATCTGTCCGATTGGGCGAAGGCGAGTCTGGAATTTGCAAATATCCTAACGACCGTTCTTACCCGGTGCCAACGTGCAGACCGGCGTCGCAACACCGAATCTGGTTTTGCGATGACGAACGACATTTTCTACGGTGCGATCATGCAGTTTATCGTAACCGTCCGCCCCTGACCGTATAGACGACCGATGAAGGCGAAGCCATGCTTTCCCGGGGCACAAATGTGACTGTGTCCACAAAGGAATCATGGACACAGTGACTGAATTCTCCGAAGTCA
>Ga0153933_1000776_pt1 | contig 10174 bp, 3 predicted proteins | sample TSNJ017MetaG_FD_102275 | JGI IMG/M metagenome (GOLD analysis project Ga0153933, IMG submission 102275) | Attine ant fungus gardens microbial communities from New Jersey, USA - TSNJ017 MetaG | ecosystem: Host-associated > Fungi > Mycelium > Unclassified | place: USA: New Jersey, Wharton State...
CATGAGAATAAGGAGCAACAATTGAAACGAAGAACCACCCAGGCTCCTCAACACCGCCAGCTCACGTTCTCGTTCTTTCACGATAACCGTAAGATTTAGGATAATCCCGATGATCGACACCGCTAAAGCGATACCGCGCAGTAAATTGGTAACCTGAAAAGTCTGATCAAAAATCCGCTGCACGACTGCACGCAATTCCCGGTTAGATTGAAACGCGTAGGCTTCAGCACCAGGGTAGGTGGTGCGGGCGCGGTCAATCACCGCTTCCGCAGAAGAACCCGGCCGCAGATAAAGCGATATCGCATGCACCCGGCTATCCGTCCAGAACTGGGCAAAGTTCTGTCTCTGTATCAACAGCAAACCTTGATCGCTGGTATAATCGTAAAATATCCCGGAAACGGTGAATTCTCGTTGTCCAAGCGGGGTGGGAATTGAGATCCGTTGCCCCATCGTTAATCCCAGGCGGCGGGCCAAAGGTTCCGAAGCAATGACATGGTTGGGCTGGCTCCAGGCTCGTTCCTTTTCCGTGTCACCGCCGCCAACGAACTCGGGGCAGTTCTTGGGTGAATCCATAGTAACCCCCAGAGTGACATCCTGACCTTTGATCGTGACCGGAACCTCCCGATAACTGGCCATACTTTCCACCTCCGGAAAGCTGCGCAAGCATTCAATCAGACTCGGACTAACATAACTATCGAACCCGGCTATTTGGTTTTCGGTGGTGGTTACGAAAACGTCGGCTACCAGGCGCCGGCCCATCCAACGATCCAGCGTCAGGCGGAATGAAAAGATCATGATGGAAACGCTAACCAGGAGGGCAACGGCGCAGCCGAGCGCAGCGCTAGTGACGGAATTGCGGTAGAGCGAACGAACTAAGTTCTGAGCAGACAGGCGGATTAAGTATTGCCGTGAAAAAACAGCGGCGACTAACGCACCCAGCCCGTGAGTGACACTCGGCGCCAGCAGACAAGCAGCCAGCAGCACCAGTGAGGCTGACGCAAAACTTAGTATTCGAACATGCCACCAGAGCGCCAGCCAACCGCTCAGGACCGCCAGAAAAGCAGCCGCGATAGATAATATCAGCGTCCAAGGCCGGAAACGCTGACTACTTTCGATCAGCAGCCCAAGATTGAGAGCACGCAAAGGGGGCAAATTCGCTGCTTGTGCTGCCGGGACCCAGGCTCCCACGCAGCCCGTAACCAAGCCTAAAACGCTCACCACCACGATCTGATCCCAAGCAATATACGATTGCTGGATGCTGGTCAGGATATACAGATTACTAATCGTTTCTGACACTATCCCGATACAACGCGTGGCTAACACCAACCCTAGCACGATCCCCAGGATCACCCCGCAAACGGAATAGAAACTGGCCTCACCCAAAAACAGCAGCCGCACACCGGTCCTAGAAATCCCCAATGAGCGTAAGATACCAATTTCCGGGCGTCGTCGAACCACGGAAGCCGAGACGGTATTGTAAATCAAAAAAATACCAACCATGAGGGAAGCCATACTGAGCGCACTCAAATTGAGTTCGAAACCGGCCACCATTTTCTCGATCTGCGCGCTGCGGGCTTGCGGGGTCTGGACTGACACCGTTGGCGGCAGCAGCGCTTTCAAGCGGACGATCACCGGCGCCGGGTCCAGCGGATCGCTCACGCGGAATAGTACTGACGACAATTTCCCGGCCTCGCTGGATAGTTCCTGTAACCAGCCAATATCCATGGCCGCCAAATGCGAATCGCCTTCCGGGACATCCAGGAGAAATGCCACGGTTAAGGATGTCACTTTCTCACCCAAGCGTATTCGAAAGGTGCTGCCTGCCGTCAGGTGATGAGATTCAGCAAAAGCCTTCGTGACCGCGATCGCGCTTGGATCGCTGAACCAACGGTCACTATCGATCTTTGGACCTCCAATTTTTTTAACCTCAAAGGTGCGGAATTCGCTATCCGTGAACGGATCAACGCCCAGCAGATGAAGGTACTCACCCTGATAATCCGGGAGAGTAACGATCTTCTCCAACAAAGGCGTAGCCGCGATACAACCGGGGACTTTTTGTAGCTGCGGGAATATGGCGTCATCGATTTCCCCTTCGGCTTCGAGGTTGGCTCGCCCGGCGGTCACGTCGACACTCGCCGCCATGGCCCGATTCGCACTATAATTCGTGACCTGAATCGCCAAATAGACCGCCACCCCTAAGGCGACACTCAGAATATTTATCGATGTCAGGATGGGATGACGAAACGCATCCCGAACCACGAGGTGATAGAAGAAACGGGCGCCGTTCATGAGCAGCGCCGCGAGTTTGATCCGCTAGCCGGAGCCCTGAACTCTGTCCCGAAGGGACGACAGGACTCAGCTTGGGGTTTTAACCCCAGGTACCGATTTAAAAAATGCCGATCACCACTACGACGGCATTTCTCATTGATTTCGCTCACAGCGTCCCGGGCGTTTCGATGCTGACCCCCGTGGCAGCCGTTAGCAGACTTGCGCGCAGCCGGTCTAACAGCGGCCGGTTGGTCAGCTTTCTGCCTTCGGCGTCATTCACATAAAAGCTGTCAAACGCAGCTCCTTTTTCTGTCGCGATTCTAGAGTGAGCGATATTGAGTTGCAGAGCCGCAAAGCAGCGCAGCACATCGTACAATAGCCCCATCCGGTCCGCGGTCTGCAAATCGATCACGGTATACACCGGATGCACTTCATTGGAAATGGTTAGCTTCGTAGGAAACTCGATATCTGCGCTTACTTGGTATACGGGCCGGCCGCGCGCTTTCTTGAGAAGCGGGCCGAACTCAAACTCGAGCACACATAACGCCTGCCGCAGAACCGATTGCACTTGGTTCCGGTCGGAATCCTCGGTGACAGGCTGAAAGTTCAGATCGCAAACGCGGAAGACGCCTAACATGATATCATCGTCACGAGTATAAGCATCCGCGCTCAAGATATTGATAGAAGCGGTAGCAAACGAGCCTGCTATTTTCGCCATCAAAGCCACCCGATCCCAGGTACAAACCCAAACCTCACTATGACCCTGATCCGGCTTATCCTGCCAGCGAATGGCCGCACCCAACGCGGCAGCTGGATCGTTGTATCGGACCTCTAACCAGCTTCGCACCAAGCGGATATGCCCGATGATGTCGTTTACTTGAGTACTCTGAAAGTATCGCTCGGGCATCGATTCGAAGTGAACCGCAATCTCTTCTCCAAAATCACGGGCCATCCGCTTAGACACCACTTGTCGAAGATCCGCCCGCTCAATACGAGCTTGTTTGAAGAATTCCTCTTCATCTCGCAAGTAACTCGTAGCCGCGTTGTACAGCTGCCAGACCAGGGTTTCTTTCCAATCCGACCAATTCTGTCCGCTCGTGCCTTGACCATCCGCCAAGGTTAATAACATCAGATAGTCGAGGTTAACCTGGCTGCGCACGTTCTCCGCAAAGGCGGCAATAGTTGCCGGATCCTCAATATTTCGACGTTGAGCGATCTCAGACAAGGTAAGGTGATGATCAACCAGCAAAATCAACCGGCTCCTTCTTTCTGGTGAAAGCTGGAGGCGAGCTGCCACCTTTTGAGCGTTTAAAGCGCTGGCCTCGGAATGGTGGCGCGCGCTGGAAGCTTTCCCCGTATCGTGTAGCAGCAACGCTAAATAGAGGACAAACGGATCCTCCAATCCTCTAAACAGAACTTGATAATCGGCCAGTTTCGGATCGGTGGTATCAATTAACTCGTCCAGCTTCTCGATGCATTGCAAGGTGTGCTCATCTGCCGTGTAACGGTGGAAAAACTCGTGCTGAACCAAGCAAGTAATTTCTCCGAATTCCGGTAAATATCGACCCAGCACATCGACTTCGTGCATCATGCGCAGGATGCGACCGACCTGCCCTTTGCGAGAAAGGATGGCTTGAAACGTCTCTCGGGCCGCTCGCGAATATTGGAAGGTTCGGTTGATCAGTCGGGTTCTGCGGCCGATCAGCTGTTCTAATTCCGGGCCAAGATCCAGCTCACGTTGTTGGGCGTGCAGAAAGACCCGCAACAATCTGAATGGGTCCTCTTTAAATACGTCCCGGTTCTCGTAATAGATAAATCCGTTTTGACTATAAAACCCGTCAAAATGCTCGGTTTTCAGCTTTCGTTTCGCCAAAAAGCCAAAGATCGGACGCGTATCTTTAGGTGTGCTCTCGGGCAGAAGAAACCGCTCACTGATCCGCGTAGTGGTCAGATAAATTGTGCGAGCGTGCTGGAAATAATCTCGCATAAAAGCTTCACTTCGACGCACCACCGTTTTCTGAGGGTAATTAAAATGATTCGCTACTTGGCCCTGCAAAAAGATCGTCAGCACATCGGCCGGTCTTTTATTGATGTAATGGAGCTCAGTTCTGACCCGTTCAATAAAGTCATAAGCCCGGTCAATCGCCCGCCGGTCGCTTTCGGCAATGTACTTCCGTTCTACCAACTTCGCGGTACTCATCACTCCATCACGGAAGTAGCAGATCCATTGCATGTTCTGGTAATCACGTAACCCGCCGCACCCGTTCTTGACGTTCGGCTCCTGCATGAAAACGGAGCCCCCATATTTGCGGTGACGTTCTTCCTGGTTAGCCAGGCGCCACGTGAGATATGCGCTTACCTGTCCGCGAACGCAGTGCTCGAAGAAGTCTCGACGAAATTTTGCATACAGGTTGCGGTTACCCGCTAGAAATCTGGACTCGAGCAGCGACGTTTTCGTGAGAACATCAGAGTTAGCCAGACGATTCGCCTCTTGAATCGAGCGAGTCGCGTGCCCAACCTTGAACCCGACATCCCATAACATGTAAAGAACCTGCTCGATGACGTCAGCGGCATTGGGATGGATCTTTCCGGTCTCATGCAAAAACAGGATGTCGACGTCGCTGTATGGATTCAGCTCCCCGCGACCATATCCGCCGATGGCTAAAAGTGCGACCGGGGGTGTCTGGGTCGCAAACGGGGAAAATTCGACCGCACCTTCGAATAGGTGCCTGAGCACAACATCCAACAGTGCGGCCCGGTCTCGGACCACTTCCAATCCGCCGGCCCCAGAGTAATGCTTAAGCCGTAGGCGATGCTCTTCGAGCTTAAGAAACTTCTTGTACAGATTCAGTCTTTCTCGTAGCCGCTCCTTGCCTTCAGAAACAAGTTGTCGCTCGGCATGAGCCAAAATTTTTTCGAGATGTTGAGACATCTGTCAGGCAGGAACTCAACCGCAGATGGACGCTGATAAACGCAGATTGAATTCCTTGCAGCTATTGTAGCAAACGAAACGTTCCATTAACCTCTTAAATCTGCGTATATCTGCGTTAATCTGCGGTTGAAGGTTTAGTCTTACGTTATTCGGCCATTGAACCTAGCCGGTCGCGGAGTTGTTCTAGTCGTCCCAGGAAATCGGTCTCACGTTTGCGGTGCTCTTCTACCACGGCGGCCGGAGCTCTATTCACAAAGTTCTCGTTAGCGAGCTTTTTACGCACTGTCTCGAGTTCTTCTTCCAGCTTGGCAATTTCGCGCTCGAGACGCTGCTTCTCAGCGTCAAGATCAACGGAGCCCTCCAAGGGCAAAAACACTTGCCCGATCGGGGTGATCGCAACCGGCTCACCCCGAGCAGGTTGATAGTCAGACGTGACCTCGAGAGGCTCCGCCCCACAAAGACGACCGAACACGGTGAAATCCCCAGCTAGTTCGGGCTTTAAGACAATCCGGACCTTTTTGTTCGACGGAATCCGATATTCGGCCCGCAGATTGCGAACCATGGAGGTCGCCTCGTAAACCGCAGTCGCAAATCGCACGGCTTCTTCAACCGGCGGCAGATCAACCCGCAGATCCGAAACTGAAGCGAATTGAATACTGCCGGAACCGTATCCCATCCGCTGCCAGAGCTCTTCGGTGATATGCGGCATAAACGGATGGAGCAATCGGATCACGGCGGAAAGCACCTGATCCATAACCCAAAGAGTGCCCGCGCGGTCGTTCTCGCTTTGCAATTCTGTTTTGGCCGCCTCCAAATACCAGTCGCAGAAATCGCTCCAGAAGAAGTCGTAGAGCGTCTGAACCACTTCCGTGAAAAGGTATTCGGCGTAGCTTTGCTCGATCCGATCGACTGCCTGGTTCAGCAGAGAAAGGATTTTCACGGAATAGGGTGAGAGACTCGACCCAGCCGGTTGCTCATCGACGCTCGTTCCCTGGAGTTGTCGAAAGCGGAACGCATTCCAGAGTTTGTTGGCGAAGTTCCGTCCCTCTTCGATTTGCTTTTCGTCGAACCGGATATCCTGGCCGTGTGGCGCGATGCGCAGAAGGCCGAACCGAAGCCCGTCAGCCCCGTATTTGGCGATTAAGTCCAACGGATCTGGTGAATTCCCCAGGCTCTTAGACATTTTGCGCCCCTGGGAGTCCCGAATGATCCCGGTAAAAAACACGTTCTCAAAGGGTCTCTGTCCCTGGAATTCAAATCCGGCCATAATCATCCGAGCCACCCATAGAAAGATGATGTCCGGACCGGTCACGAGATCTTGGGTGGGATAGAACCGCTTCCACATGCCCGGAGTCATCGTGGCAAACGGCCAGAGCCACGATGAAAACCAGGTATCTAGGACGTCCGGATCTTGTTCCCAGTTGTCCGGATCCGCTGGAGGCTCAACTGCCACGTGAAGCCGGCCTGGTTCGCTCCGGTGATACCATACCGGAATTCGATGCCCCCACCAAACCTGCCGGCTGATACACCAATCCTGGATATTCTCCATCCAATGCTCGAGGTTCTTAAGCCAACGTTCCGGGCGGAGCCGAATCTCGCCCGAGCGAACCGCTTCCAAAGTTCGCTCAACTTGGGGGTAGCGCAGGAACCATTGCTCACTAAGCCGTGGTTCGATCGGGACCTTGGCCCGCTCACTATAGCCGACCGTATTCTCGTACGGTTCCTCTCGGACAAGCAGACCCAGGTCTCGGAGCTTCTCGACCGCTAACTTACGAGCCTCAAACCGATCGATGCCAACAAAGTCCGCTCCGGCGAGTTCGTTCAACGTCCCATCCGGATTAAGGACGTCGATAATCTCGAGTGCATGTCGTTGGCCGATCTCAAAGTCGACCTTGTCGTGCGCCGGCGTCACCTTCAAAACGCCGGTACCAAACTCCACATCAATCGCTTCATCGCCCACGATTGGTATTTCGGCCCGAGGGAATGGGCGCCAGCAGTGTTTCCCGATCAGGTGCGCATACCGATTATCGCGAGGATTAACCGCCACGCCGGTATCTCCCATCAACGTCTCTGGGCGAGTGGTTGCGATCTCAAGAAATTGGCCGGGTAATTCGACAATTTCATAGCGCATCACATAAAGAAACCCTTTGACCGGCGTCGGCTCGACTTCTTCATCAGATAAAGCAGTCAATGAGCTTGGATCCCAATTGACCATCCGTTTACCTCGATAAATTCGCCCCTTATTGTAGAGGTCAACGAAGGTTGCTCTCACTGCACGCGAGTAGTCCGGGTCCATGGTGAATCGCTCCCGAGCCCAGTCGCAGGAACACCCCAGCTTTTTCAGTTGCTCGATGATGATGCCGCCGTGCCGTTCTCTCCATTCCCAGATCCGCTTAATCAGTTCTTCCCGGCCAACGTCAAAGCGGCTCTTACCTTCCCTACGCAGCTGTCGCTCCACGACCGATTGAGTCGCAATTCCAGCGTGATCGGTCCCCGGCAACCAAAGCACCTCGTTGCCCAGCATGCGCGCTCGCCGGGCGAGAACGTCTTGGATGGTGTTGTTCAAGACGTGCCCCATCGTCAGGACGCCGGTAACATTCGGCGGAGGAATCACGATGGCGTAACCCGGCTTCGGCGACCGGACTTTGGCGTGGAAGTCGTTGTCGCGGATCCAGTTGCGGTACCATTTCGACTCAACGGCTCCGGGTTCGTAGGCTGTGGAAATCACTTCCATTGGGATTCCGAATTTGTCCCCAGCGGAGCTTTTCTGCAACTGTGGAACACGGAGGGCCGGCAGGCGAAAGCGTGTGGGTGTATTGGCCTGCCGAGTATTAGCCGCGAAGCGGCGACCGGTGAGCCTAGTGTGGTGTGCCGCAAATAACTTTATAAACTTTCTCGCGTACCGTGATCGATTCTCCAGTAAGCGTGATAGTGAGGTCTCCGTCCGTCTTATAAAGTTATTTATGGGACAGGACACAAGCAGACTGTTGAAAAACCGGTTCTTCTGTCCCGGAGGGACTAACTGATCGTAGCCTGGCACGAAGTGCCTGGGAATGCGCGTTAACAAATCCGTCCCGTAGGGTACGGTATGATCGGTTGTCCATGACGAAGATCTGTGCGAGGGCTCTCAAGCGGTGACCAAGGCTTACGATAAACATCCCTCTCACCTGTACCAACCGCCAATCATACCGTCCTTACAGGACGGATTCTTTGGCAAAGTTCCTAGCAATAAATTGCCAGGTCGCCTTCGCAGACTGCGGCGCACCCGAAGCCTTCGATTTTGCCCGACTAACCGCTGCGATCGCGACGTAGGCCTTGCGGAGTCGGGCTACGATCAATTGTCCCTCCGGGACAGACGAACCGATTTTTCAACAGTCTGCAAGGCGCCCTCCTAATCCTCGTACTTATCGTGGTGACGCACCCAGGACATAGCGAAATCCAGATGGTCCTCATCGCGTTCCTTGGGAACCAAGTCGAGATAGTTATACGCACTATTCAGAATATCGATGCCTCGCTCATACGTAGAATAGGTGTGATGGATGTTCCCATCTCCGTCCTTGTAGAAAACGCTCACCCCGGTAATTCCGACACCTCTGTCTCCGGCATATCATACCGCCGGGCCCATCGAAGACATAATCCTTTTCCACCTTAGCCCAGGGTAATTCCCGGCGTTGTCGGCCCAACCGTTTGCGGAGATGAGTGAATTCTCGCTCTTGCAGCAGGAAATTTTTTCGTGCTTCTAGCCATTCACTCGGCGAAACAACTTTGTGGTTAGTGAGGTCAGGCTTAGCCATATCAATTCTCCTCGGGTTCAAGCTAGCCAGCCAACTCCGTATAAAAGGCTCACACAGCCGGTCCGGGAGCTTCTCAGCGTTTCGTAACTCGAGCCCGCAGTGCCGTCTGGTCCCTCTACTTTTCCGTCGATTGAAACCTTCATTCCAGCAATCAGTTTGCGCATGGCGCCTTGGTTCTGTTGGTTAATTGTTGGTTTTTTTGCTGATAGGATAGATTAACCCCAGCCAACTAACCATGGGAGTGACAAGTGAGGCGCGATTCAGATGGACTCCAAGAAACGCTCTTATCGCCGACAACGACGGAAACTGAGTCCGGTGGCCCCGGTTGATGGTGTGTCCTCGGCTCCCAATTTCGGTAGCCAGGGCGTGGGTCGTTCGGTAATCACGGCCGCAGCGCGTGCTCTAGCGGCGGGCGATCCCCTCGGCGCACTCAACTGGGTAGCCTTGCGCGACGATGCCCCCGCGTTGGCCCTTCGAGGAATAGCCATGGCTCGGCTCGGTGATTTGATTCGGGCGAAAGCGCTGCTCAGGCGGGCAGAGCGAGCTTTCGGTCCGAAAGAGCCCGCGGCCCGCGCGAGATGTGTCGTCGCCGAGGCTGAGATAGCATTGGTTTCACGCGATCTAGGCTGGCCGGCAAAGGCGCTAAGCAGTGCCCGGACGACCCTAGCCGAGCACGGCGACTCGGTAAATGCTGCTTACGCACGGCATCTCGAGATCCGGCACCTACTCCTAATCGGACGCCTCGACCAAGCTGAGCAAGCGGCTGCTGACCTGGATCAGGCTGTCTTCCCGCCTGTATCGAGGGCTGCCCACGAGCTGGTGATGGCGGGAATCGCGCTCCGACGCCTGCAAACAAAGACGGCCCGCGCTGCGCTCTCTCGAGCCGAACGCGCTGCCCAGCACGCACCGATACCGGCGCTGATGGCCGAAATCGAAAGCGTATCTCTAGCCCTGAAGACGCCGGCCGCGCGCCTGATTGCTCGAGGCCAAGAAAAACTTCTGTTGCTCGAACAGGTCGAATCTTTGCTAGGAGCCGAAATCGTCCTCATTGATGCCTGCCGGTACAATGTGAGAAGCAACCGGAGCGTGATTTCGCTAGCCCGACGTCCGGTTTTATTCGCACTCGCGCGCACGCTGGCCGAAGCGTGGCCCAATGATGTGCCGAGAAGCACATTGATAG
>Ga0153933_1000777_pt1 | contig 10171 bp, 18 predicted proteins | sample TSNJ017MetaG_FD_102275 | JGI IMG/M metagenome (GOLD analysis project Ga0153933, IMG submission 102275) | Attine ant fungus gardens microbial communities from New Jersey, USA - TSNJ017 MetaG | ecosystem: Host-associated > Fungi > Mycelium > Unclassified | place: USA: New Jersey, Wharton State...
CATGTTGGCGAACATCGCACGCCGATGCTCGGCGGTGCGGTTGAGCTTCCGATGAACCTTGCCGTGACGCATAGTCTATTCCTTACATTGTAACTGCCACGACGGTTCGTCGGACATGTTGCTCAGGTGGGCTGCCTGCGTTCGCCCCTGGTGGTCATTCCGGGGCGGCTCGCAGAGCCGAACCCGGAATCTCGAGATTCCGGATCGCCGCTTCGCGACGTCCGGAATGACGAAGCCTAGTAGTGATCCTCGAAGCGCTTGGCGAGCTCGTCGATGTTCTCCGGCGGCCAGCCCGGCACTTCCATGCCGAGGTGCAGACCCATCTGGGCCAGCACTTCCTTGATCTCGTTCAGCGACTTGCGGCCGAAGTTCGGGGTGCGAAGCATTTCCGCTTCCGACTTCTGCACGAGGTCGCCGATATAGACGATGTTGTCGTTCTTCAGGCAGTTTGCCGAACGCACCGACAGCTCGAGCTCGTCGACCTTCTTGAGAAACGCCGGGTTGAAGGCGAGATCGGGGATGATCTCCTGCGCGACTTCCTTGCGCGGCTCCTCGAAGTTGACGAACACGTTGAGCTGATCCTGCAGGATGCGCGCAGCATAGGCGACCGCATCGTCCGGCGTGATCGCGCCGTTGGTCTCGATCGTCATGGTCAGCTTGTCGTAGTCGAGGATCTGGCCCTCACGGGTGTTCTCGACCTTGTAGGAGACCTTGCGGACCGGCGAGAACAGGCTGTCGACCGGGATCAGGCCAATCGGCGCGTCCTCGGGACGGTTGCGCTCGGCGGCGACGTAGCCCTTGCCGGTCGCGACCGTGAACTCCATGCGGATCTCGGCGCCGTCGTCCAGCGTGCAGAGCTGCAGGTCGGGGTTGAGCACGGTGACGTCGCCGACGGTCTGGATGTCGCCGGCGGTGACGGCACCCGGGCCCTGCTTCTTCACGATCATGCGCTTGGGGCCTTCGCCCTGCATCTTGATCGAGATGTCCTTGATGTTGAGGACCATGTCGGTGACGTCCTCACGGACGCCGGCAATCGAGGAGAATTCGTGCAGCACGCCGTCGATGTGCACCGACTGCACCGCGGCGCCCTGCAGCGAGGACAGCAGGATGCGGCGCAGCGCGTTGCCGAGCGTCTGGCCGAAGCCGCGCTCGAGCGGTTCGGCGACGACGGTGGCGAACCGGCTCGCGTCCGAGCCCGGCGTCACCTGCAGCTTGTTCGGTCGAATGAGTTCTTGCCAATTTTTCTGGATCGTCACTGTTTCACCCATGTGCCGGTCGGAAGGACGGACCTTGCGTCCAAACGGACCTGGCGTTGGAGATCGCGGAACAGTCCGCGCGGTCAATTCCAAAAACAATCGCGAGCGGCCGAGTTAACGTCGAGGCCGCTCGCGACTTCAATCACACCCGACGGCGCTTGCGCGGGCGGCAGCCATTGTGCGGGATCGTGGTCACGTCGCGGATCGAGGTGACGGTGAAGCCCGCGGCCTGCAGCGCGCGGAGCGCCGATTCGCGGCCCGAACCCGGGCCGGCCACTTCAACCTCCAGCGTGCGCATGCCGTGTTCCTGCGCCTTCTTGGAGACGTCTTCGGCCGCAACCTGCGCGGCATAGGGGGTCGACTTGCGCGAGCCCTTGAAGCCCATGGTGCCGGCCGACGACCAGGCGATGGTGTTGCCCTGCGCGTCGGTGATGGTGATGGTCGTGTTGTTGAACGACGAATTCACATGCGCGATGCCGGAGGCGATGTTCTTGCGTTCGCGACGGCGGACGCGGGTGGCTTCCTTGCCCATTTCTAACCTTTCCTGTGATCTCAAGCGCCGCCGTAGTGCCAGCGGCTACACCTCAAAAAGCGAGTAGCGAATGGCGAGCAGCGAATAGAAACTATTCGCCACCCACGATTCGCTATTCGCCAAATTACTTCTTCTTGCCGGCGATCGCCTTGGCCGGCCCCTTGCGCGTACGCGCGTTGGTGTGGGTACGCTGGCCGCGCACCGGCAGACCGCGGCGATGACGCAGGCCGCGATAGCAGCCGAGGTCCATCAGCCGCTTGATGTTGATGCCGACCTCGCGACGCAGATCGCCTTCGACCATGTAGTCGCGGTCGATGACTTCGCGGATCTGCAGCACTTCCTGGTCGGTCAGCTGGTTGACGCGACGGTCAACCGGAAGCTTCACCTTCTCCATGATGTCGGCGGCGTTCTTCTGGCCGATGCCATGGATGTACTGGAGCGCGATCAGGACGCGCTTGTTGGTCGGAATGTTGACGCCGGCAATACGGGCCACGGACTTCTCTCCTGTCGCCGATCCCTCACGGATACGGGCTGCTCAAGTTCTTGCTATTGCGGGCATGTGTCCACAAACGCGAACACGACGCCCTTCCCCTCATGTCCTTCGGGGCCCGGCATCGTCATAAAACTATCCAACTTGGATGCTGGGCTTATTAAAGGATTCATGTCGGTTTCGTCAACCGCTCCTAGCGCTTAGCTCGCTTTTTCGTGAGCTTTTTTGCAGGGCTCTTGGCGACTTTTGTACCCTTCCGGGCACTCGCGGCGCGGGCGACCTTCTTGGCGACCTTGGCCTTTGAGACCGCCTTGGCGGCCTTCCGGGCCGGTTTGACGGCTTTTTTGGCCGACTTAGCGCCTTTCTGGGCCGGTTTCTTCGATATCTTGGACGCCTTCTTGGCGGCCTTCGGCGCACTCTTGGCCGATTCGCCGTCCTTCGGTTCCAGCGCGCCGATCGCGCCCAGGATCCGGTTGATCTCGCGGGTGACGTGCTCGATGGTCATCATGCCATCGACGGTCAGGAGCTTGCGCCGCTCGGAATAGTAGTGAATCAGCGGCTCGGTCATCGAACGGTACTGGGCCAGGCGCTTGGTCAGCACCTCCGGCGTATCGTCGAGCCGGACCTCCTCGCCGCGCGCCCGGGTCTCCTCGGCACGCCTTTCGACGCGATCCAGGAGCGCGCTCTCGTTGACGCGCAGCTCGACGACGGCGTCGAGCTTGAGGTGTTTCTTCTTCAGGAGCTCGTCCAGCGCGGCCGCTTGCGGCACCGTGCGCGGGAACCCGTCGAGGATGAAGCCCTTCTTGGCGTCGTCTTCCTCGATACGGTCGGCAATGATGCCCACCACGACCTCGTCGGGGACGAGCCCGCCATTGGCCATGATCTCCTTGGCCTGGAGACCGATCGGGGTGCCGGCGGCCACTGCGGCACGCAGCATCTCGCCGGTAGAGAGCTGGACGATGCCATGCTTGTGGACCAGCCGCTGCGCCTGAGTCCCCTTGCCCGAGCCCGGCGGCCCCAACAGGATCAATCTCATGATTTTTCGCCCCCCGGCTCGGTGAGCGAGATCCGCACACCTGTGTTTTGAGTTTGGAACCGCCGCGCCGCGATCAGCGGCGACGGCCCCTGAGCTTGGACTTCCTGATCAGCCCTTCATACTGATGGGCGAGCAGATAGCCCTGAACCTGCGCCACCGTGTCCATCGTAACGCTGACGACGATCAGCAGCGAAGTGCCACCAAAGTAGAAGGGCACCGAGGCGTAGGAAATCAGAATTTCAGGGATCAGGCAGACGATCGCCAGATAGATCGCGCCGAGCACCGTGATGCGCGACAGCACGTAGTCGATATATTCCGCGGTGCGCTCGCCGGGACGGATGCCCGGGATGAAGCCGCCGTGCTTCTTCAGATTGTCAGCGGTCTCGGTCGGGTTGAACACGATCGCGGTGTAAAAGAACGCGAAGAACACGATCAGCGCCAGATAGAGCACCAGGAACAGCGGGCGGCCGTGGGCGAGCTGGGTGGTGATCCACTGCAGCCATTCCGGGCCCTTGCCAGCGTTGAAGTTGGCGACCGTGGTCGGCAGCAGCAGCAGCGAGGAGGCGAAGATCGGCGGAATCACGCCCGAAGTGTTGAGCTTGAGCGGCAGATGCGAGGACTGGCCCTCGAACATCTTGTTGCCGACCTGGCGCTTCGGATACTGGATCAGGAGCCGGCGCTGGGCGCGCTCCATGAAGACGATGAAGGCGATCACGGCGACCGCCATCAGGATGACGATCAGGATCAGGCCGGTCGACATCGCGCCCTGGCGGCCGAGTTCCAGCATGTTGGCGAGCGCCGAGGGCAGCTCGGCGACGATGCCGGACAGGATGATCAGCGAGATACCGTTGCCGATGCCGCGCGAGGTGATCTGCTCGCCGAGCCACATCAGGAACATGGTGCCGCCGGTCAGCGTGATCGCGGTCGACAGGCGGAAGAACATGCCGGGGTCGCTGACGACGTTGCCGGCGCCCTCGAGGCCGACCGCGATGCCGTAAGACTGGAACGCGGCCAGGATCACGGTCAAATAGCGGGTGTACTGGTTCAGCGTCTTGCGGCCCGCCTCGCCTTCCTTCTTCAGCGATTCGAGCTGCGGCGACACCGTGGTCAGGAGCTGGATGATGATCGATGCCGAGATGTACGGCATGATGTTCAGCGCGAAGATCGCCATGCGGTGAATGCCGCCGCCGGCGAACATGTTGAACATGCCGAGGATGCCGCCGGCCTGGGTGCGGAACACCTGCTCCCAGATGTTGGGGTCGATGCCAGGCAGCGGGATGTAGGTGCCCAGCCGATAAACAAGCAGCGCACCCAGGGTGAACCAGATGCGCTTCTTCAGCTCGTCGGCCTTGGCCAGCGCTCCGAAATTGAGATTTGCGGCAAGTTGTTCGGCTGCTGAGACCATGTTCGGCTTTCTCCCGGAGCCCCCTTCGCCGATTCCCCTCGAGCGGGCAATCGGCAGACGCCGGACATTATCTGGTGCTCGGCCTCGATAAGTCCATCGTTCGATCGGCGGATTGCCCGCGGGGTGCGGGCAATGACGCAGATGTTACGCCGCTTCGCCTTCTTCCTTGGCGGGCGCCAGGACCTTGACCGAGCCGCCGGCCTTCTCGACCGCTGCTATGGCCGACTTGGAGGCGCCGTGCACCTCGATGGTCAGCTTGGCCTTGATCTCGCCACGGCCGAGCAGCCGCAGGCCGTCCTTGGCGCGGCGCAGCACGCCCGCCTTGACCAGCGTTTCGGCGGTCACGGTGGCGGAGACGTCGACCAGCTTGTTGTCGACAGCTTCCTGCAGACGGTCGAGATTGATCTCGGCGAAGTCGAGCCGGAAAATGTTGTTGAAGCCGCGCTTCGGCAGACGGCGATGCATCGGCATCTGGCCGCCTTCGAAACCCTTGATGCGGACGCCCGAACGCGCGGTCTGGCCCTTGCCGCCGCGGCCCGAGGTCTTGCCCTTGCCGGAACCGATGCCACGGCCGACACGCATGCGCTTCTTGCGCGAGCCGGCGTTGTCGGCGATATCGCTGAGCTTCATCGCCCTTCTCCTTATACTTGCTTACTCGCCGACGACGCGGACGAGATGCTGAACCTTGCTGATCATGCCGCGAACTTCAGGGGTGTCCTGCAGCTCGGAAACCCGGCCGATCTTGTTGAGCTTGAGGCCGATCAGCGTCGAACGCTGCGAGTGATGGCGGCGGATCGCGCTGCCGGTCTGCTCGACCTTGATCGTCTTGCTGGCCTTGGCCATGACAGTAACTCCAAATATCGCGCGGGTTATTCCGCCACCACTTCGGCGTCGCCGCCGACGCGGCGCGACTGCAGGGTGGAGACCTTGATGTTGCGGCGGGCGGCCACCGAACGCGGCGAATCCTGATGCTTCAGCGCGTCGAAGGTGGCGCGAACCATGTTGTAGGGATTCGACGAGCCGATCGACTTCGCCACCACGTCCTGGATGCCGAGCGTCTCGAACACCGCGCGCATCGGGCCGCCGGCGATGATGCCGGTACCGGCCGGAGCGGCACGCAGGTAGACGCGGCCGGCGCCGTGACGGCCCGCGATGTCGTGATGCAGCGTGCGACCTTCGCGCAGCGCGACACGGGTCAGGTTGCGCTTGGCCGATTCGGTCGCCTTGCGGATCGCCTCGGGCACTTCGCGCGCCTTGCCGTGGCCGAAACCAACCCGGCCCTTCTGGTCGCCGATCACGACCAGCGCCGCAAAGCCGAAGCGCTTGCCGCCCTTGACGACCTTCGCCACGCGATTGATGTGGACGAGCTTGTCGACGAACTCGCTGTCGCGCTCTTCGCGATCCCTGCTCCGTTCGCGTCCGCCGCGTTCGCGTTCACCTGCCATGGTGTTTTCCAATCTCTACGAGGCCCGAAGCCTCTTTCCTCGTCATCGTTCGAATAGTTTAGAAGCCAGACCTTAGAAGCTAAGTCCGCCTTCGCGGGCCGCATCCGCGAGCGCCTTGACGCGCCCGTGATAGATGTAGGCGCCGCGATCGAACACGACTTCCTTGACACCCTTCTCGGCCGCGCGCTCGGCGAGCAGCTTGCCGACCGCTTTCGCCGCATCGATGTCGGCGCCGGTCTTGCCGGCATCGCGCATCGACTTCTCCAGCGACGAGGCCGAGGCCAGCGTTTCGCCCTTCAGGTCGTCGATGACCTGGGCGTAGATGTGCTTGGACGAGCGGAACACCGACAGCCGCGGACGGCCGCCTGCCGAGCGGCGAAGCGCAAGGCGCACGCGCTGCTTGCGCCGGGCATTCGTAACCTTGAGTGACATGACCGGCTCCGTTACTTCTTCTTGCCTTCCTTGCGGAAGATGAATTCGTTGGCGTACTTCACGCCCTTGCCCTTGTAAGGCTCCGGCGGGCGGTAGGCGCGGATCTCGGCGGCGACCTGGCCGACGCGCTGCGGATCGTTGCCGGTGATCGTGATCTCGGTCGGCTTCGGCACCGCGATGGTGATGCCTTCCGGGATCGCGTAGACCACGTCGTGGCTGTAGCCGAGCGCGAGCTGCAGGTTCTTGCCCTGCATCGCGGCGCGGTAGCCGACGCCGGTGATCTCGAGCTTCTTCTCGAAGCCCTTGGTGACGCCCTCGACGAGGTTGGCGACCTGCGCGCGCGCGGTGCCGTACAGCGCCTGCGCACGGTTGGTCTTGTGGCGCGGAGCGACCTTGACCTGGCCGTTCTCGAACTTGACCTCGACGTCGTCATGCACGACGAACTGAAGCTGGCCCTTCGGCCCCTTCATCTTCACCATCTGGCCTTCCACGGTCGCCGTCACACCCGACGGGATCGTCACCGGCCGCTTGCCGATACGTGACATCGCAAATTCCTTCCTCAGAACACCGTGAAGAGAACTTCGCCGCCCACATTGGCGTCGCGCGCCTCGTGGTCAGCCATGATTCCCTTCGGCGTCGACAACACCGAAATGCCGAGACCGTTGTTCACGCGCGGCAGGTTCTTCACCGAGGCGTAAACGCGGCGGCCCGGCTTCGACACCCGCTCGATCTCGCGGATGACGGGTTCGCCGTCGAAATACTTCAGCTCGATCTCGAGCTCGCTGCGGCCCGAGGCATGCTCGACGCTGGCGTAGCCGCGGATGTAGCCCTCGGACTTCAGCACTTCGAGCACGTTGGCGCGCATCTTCGAGCCTGGGCTCGAGACCTTGGACTTCGAACGCATCTGCGCGTTGCGGATGCGGGTGATGAGATCGGAGATCGGATCGTGCGTAGACATGGTTCCGACCCTCCTTACCAGCTCGACTTCACGAGCCCGGGAACCAGGCCCTTGGAGCCGAGTTCACGCAGCGCGATGCGCGAGAGCTTGTTCTTGCGATAGTTCGAGCGCGGACGCCCGGTCAGCTCGCAGCGGTTGCGGATCCGCACCGGCGACGAATTGCGCGGCATCTCGGCGAGCTTCAGCGTCGCCGCGAAGCGCTCTTCCATCGGCTTGGTCTTGTCGGCGATGATCGCCTTCAGCTTCTCACGGCGGGGGGCGGCGTTCTTCGCCATCCGCTTGCGCCGGTTGTTCTTCTCGATTGAACTCTTCTTTGCCATGCTTGGCTCCTGGGTATCCGCGTTTGAGTGGCTTTGCTCAGCTACTCACTGCCGGAACGGGAAGTTGAAAGCGGTCAACAAGGCACGCGCCTCGTCGTCGGTCTTGGCGGTGGTGCAGACCGTGATGTCCATGCCACGCGCTTCCGAGACCTTGTCGAAGTCGATCTCGGGGAAAATGATGTGCTCCTTGATGCCGAGCGAATAGTTGCCGCGGCCGTCGAAGCTCTTCGGATTCAGGCCGCGGAAGTCGCGGACGCGGGGCAGCGCCACGTTCACCAGGCGGTCGATGAACTCGTACATATGGGCCTTGCGCAGCGTGACCTTGCAGCCGATCGGCTGGTTCTCACGCAGCTTGAAGGTCGCGATCGCGACGCGCGAATAGGTCACGATCGCCTTCTGGCCGGCGATCTGGCTCAGCTCGGCAGCGGCGGTCTCGGCCTTCTTGCGGTCGTTGACGGAATCGCCGACGCCCATGTTGAGCACGACCTTGTCCAGGCGCGGAACCTGCATCACGTTGGCGTAACCGAACTTCTCGGTCATCACGCCGCGGATCTTCTTGTCATACTCCGCGCGCAAACGCGGCACGTAAGCTGTATCAGCCATCGATCTCTGCTCCCGAGCTCTTGGCAACACGAACCTTCTTGCCATCGGCCTGAATCTTGAACCCAACGCGGGTCGGCTTGCCGTCCTTGCCGACATACGCAATGTTGGACAGGTGGATCGGCGACTCCTTGGAGATGATGCCGCCCTCCTGGGACTGGGTCTGCTTCTGGTGACGCTTCACCATGTTGATGCCGCGCACGAGAGCCTTGTTCTCGTCCGGACGCACCTCGAACACCTCGCCGGTGCGGCCCTTGTCGCGGCCGCTCAGCACGATCACCTTGTCGCCCTTGCGGATCTTGGCAGCCATCACAGCACCTCCGGCGCGAGCGAGATGATCTTCATGTGGTTCTTGGCGCGCAGCTCGCGCGGCACCGGCCCGAAGATACGGGTGCCGACCGGCTCGGACTGATTGTTGATCAGCACGGCGGCGTTGCGGTCGAAGCGGATGACCGAACCGTCGGCGCGGCGGATGTCCTTGCGGACCCGGACCACGACGGCCTTCATCACGTCGCCCTTCTTCACCTTGCCACGCGGAATGGCTTCCTTGATCGACACAACGATAACGTCGCCCACGGTGGCATAGCGGCGCTTGGAACCTCCAAGAACCTTGATGCACATGACACGGCGTGCGCCAGAATTATCGGCCACGTCGAGGTTGGTCTGCATCTGAATCATTGATGCACCTCGTCCTCTTTCTGCGCTTAAGCGCGCTCAAAATTTCCCTGAATTGCCTCGGCCAAGCCGAAGTAATCAGGCCGTTTTCTTGTGTTCGCCCCGGACCACGGTCCAGCGCTTCAGCTTCGAGATCGGCTTCGATTCCTCGATCCAGACCATGTCGCCCGGCTTGAACTGATTGTCCTCGTCGTGCGCGTGGTAGTTCTTGGAACGGCGGATCGTCTTCTTGTAGATCGGATGGGTGAAGCGACGATCAACGCGCACCACCACCGTCTTGGCTTGCTTGTCGCTGACGACCACGCCCTGCAGAGTACGTTTCGGCATAGGCTTGCCCCTTACTTCTTCTTCGCGCGCAGCTGCGCGGCGACGGTCTTGATACGAGCGATATCGCGGCGGGCTTCCCGCATCCGCGAGGTGTTCTCCAGCTGCCCGGTGGCGCGCTGGAAGCGCAGGTTGAAGCGTTCCTTCTTCAGGTTCAGGATCGCGTCGTCCCGCTGGTCGTCGCTCATCGCGCGAATGTCTTCAACTTTCATCTCGGCCATGGCGATTACTCCGCAATGCGCGCAACGAAGCGCGTCTTGATCGGCAGCTTGGCGGCGGCGAGCGACAGTGCCTCCTTGGCGGTCTGCACCGTCACGCCGTCGATCTCGAACATCACGCGGCCCGGCTTGATCCGGACCACCCACAATTCAGGTGCGCCCTTGCCGGAGCCCATGCGGACTTCGGCGGGCTTCTTCGACACCGGCACGTCCGGGAACACGCGGATCCAGACGCGGCCAGCGCGCTTCATGTGACGGGTCAGCGCGCGGCGGGCGGCTTCGATCTGACGGGCGGTGACGCGCTCAGGCTCCATCGCCTTCAGGCCGAACTGGCCAAACGCCAACGTCGCGCCAGAGGTCGCAACGCCGTGGATACGGCCCTTATGCGCCTTCCGGAACTTCGTTTTCTTAGGTTGCATCATGGCTTTAAGCCCTCAAATTCCTGCTTTGCCTCAAGCGGCGTCGCGGCGCGAACGCGGC
>Ga0153933_1000778_pt1 | contig 10159 bp, 5 predicted proteins | sample TSNJ017MetaG_FD_102275 | JGI IMG/M metagenome (GOLD analysis project Ga0153933, IMG submission 102275) | Attine ant fungus gardens microbial communities from New Jersey, USA - TSNJ017 MetaG | ecosystem: Host-associated > Fungi > Mycelium > Unclassified | place: USA: New Jersey, Wharton State...
AACGATTTTGTCCCGAAGGGACTATAGGACTAAGCCCGGGGTTTTAACCCCGGGGAATAGGTCCAAAAATGATCCGCCCTGAAAGGGCGGCAGATACGTGGTACCAACAGTTTGTTTGTCTATAAGGCAAGACCGCGGAACCGCCTAAACCAGCTCTTTGCCGGACGCCTCGCTTCCTTGCAACAAACGTTGCCGGGCGGACTCGACTAACTCTGCGTACGTCAACGCGGGCCGGTCACCCAAATGGTCCTCAGCCAGTCGATCACGATCCCGTTGGTAGTCGATCGAGTAAAGCCCGAACCGAGGCGTGAACGAACCCCATTCATAGTTGTCGAACAACGACCAGTGTAAGTAACCGATCAGCGGTATATCGGCTTGCGCGATGCGAACGACCTCATCGATATGGACCCGCAGAAATTGGCTCCGAGTCATGCGATCACGGCGCAAGGTGATTCGGTTATCTAACCGCCGGCGTAAGGCCATCCCGTTCTCCGCAATCAACACCGGGCGCCCCCCATAATCCTTACTGTAATGTTCGCAAAAGAAGCGCATACCAACCGGTAAAACCCGCCAATCCCACCATTTGCTGGTGATGTTGTTCATGAGCCAAGACCGGAAGTTCTTGTCCTTAAACTCATGATCCCACCAGACCGGCAAACGGAAGACGTGCGCTGCGAAAGGATCGTAATAATCCAACCCCAGATAATCGAACGTGATGGGCCGAGGCGCCGAATAAATATCGTCCACCAAACTCGCAAAGAAATCAGGGGAGAACGTCTTGTAACCGACCCAGTTACTGAGGCGCTTGGTTAAAGACCCGAAGAAGTAAGGGATATCTTTGACCAAAGGGATCCGGGCTTCTTCAAAGGCGTTCTCGAACTCATGAATCTTGGCGTAAACGTAATCGCGCAGTTGCGAGGCTCTCACTCCCCGCTCTCGGACGCAAAGCAGGTCCAACATGATTTTGTCGGACCAATACAGGTCTGTGCAATAGTTATTGCAGGTAATTAAGGGAGCCGGCCAGCCATTCCGTTCGTAAAGATCGTGGATCAGGTTGTAAGCCCGGACATGTGCGCGCAGAATCTGCCGCGTAGCCGCGGATACATTGCGGAAGCCGGTGCCGACTCCTTTGCGTCCCGGGAATTGGGTGCCCAAATAGGTATTGAGTACTAACATGTTGGGCTCGTTAATGGTGATGTAATACTTGATCGGAGCAAGCCCGTGCCGATCGGCCAACGTTCGATTGAGGTGCAGAACGGTGTACTCGATGTAGCGGCTGAATTGATCAACGATTTCTGGCTGTAACCAAGGATCGGATCCCAACCAGGCTGGATGTACAAAGTGGTGCAGAGTCACCACCGGCTCCAAACCATTCCGCCGGCATTCCGCCAGCATTTCAACGTACTGTTCTAGCGCCCGATCATTGAACGGAGGCGGCGGACCAGGTTGCCCGCTGAATGTGGGCTGCACTCGACTCCATTCGATGCCAAGCCGAAAGGCATTCAGTCCTAGCGTCTTGCAGCGCCCAAAATCTTCCGGATAGCGGTTCCAGAAGTCTGCCGCTAATCCAGCCGGCACTACCTCGCCCCGGCGTTCAGCTTCCGCCCAGTTAGTCTGCGGTTGACCCGGCCCATTGTAACCCCCTTCGGATTGATAAGCGGATGTAGCAACACCCCAGAGCAGATCCTCCATACCTCATCTGAATTTTGTGTCTCGTTCTTTAGCCGCGGCGAGAGTAATCGCTTCGGCGTCATCATCGGTCACTTCCAAAGGCGGGCTGTCGTCAGACACGAGCGTTTCGACAATTAAACGGGCGGCATCCGGCCGGCTCAAGGCATAGGCCCGATTCCGCATCTGATCGAGTCGCTCCGGATTGTCTAACAGAGAATCTATCTTGTAGGGAATCGTGGTCATCTCGTTGCATTTCACCGCTACGCCATCCTCTAGCAGATGATCACTATTTCTCTCTTCCTGACCAGGAATCGGGCTTACGATCACCATCGGCAACCCGCAAGTAAGGGCTTCCGCGCTGGTCAGGCCGCCGGGTTTTCCGATGAATAGATCCGAGATTTTCATCAGATCCGGCATCCGATCGGTGTAACCAAAAACCTGAAAGTTTTCGTTATCGTAACCGACCGCTCGTTGCACCAAATCCCGGGTCTCGATGCTTCTACCGCATACCACCAGGGTTTGTACCTTGTTGCGCAGCTGCTTAATCCGATCAACGACGAATTCCGCGGGGCCGACGCCCAGGGCGCCAGCAGATAAAAGCAGCGTGGGTCGAGTCGGATGCAGCCGATAACTCAGCCGGGTGGCGACCCGGTCAATCGGACTGGCGAACTCAGGGTCAATGGGGATGCCGGAAACCGTGACTCTGTCTGTTGGTAAGCCCAACATCTCCAAGTGTGCTCTGGTTTCATCGATCGCCACAAAATAGCGATGAAACATGCGCGACAGCCACATCGCGTGAAAATCCAGATCCGTTACTACGATCGATAGATGCGCATCGAGACGATTCTTAGCAATTAAGTCCGAAATGATACCCGCCGGCATGAAATGGGTGCAGACCGTGATATGGGGATCAAATTTACGGATAAACTTTACCAGAGGCCCGGTATTCAACCGATCCAGCATGAGACGCATGCCATCGGTTTTCCATGGTTCGTCGCTCTGTTTGTACCACCAGCCGAGAAAGTCCGGAGCTGTCTGCACTAAACGGGCATAAAGTTTCGAGTAAAAGTCGCGGAAAAGCTTATTGGTGAAATGCAATGCGTCGCTGTGAACCACCTCGCCCACCCTGGGATCGCCTCTGAAAGCCTTAGTGAGCGCCTCCCCCGCCCGAACGTGCCCGGTCCCGGCGCTGGTGGACATGATAAGAACCCGTTTCTTCATCATTTGCTGACAGCGGTTCTCAAGAACTTACAGCCGTTTGGCTTCAGTTCAGCCCAATCCATTTCTTTCTTCAAGGTAACGTTTATAAACTTGTCCTCCATCGCCGGAACGGTCACAAGTGCCCGACCGTTCTCGGCGTCTCTTTACATCTCTTCACTTCTCTTTACTTAACGTCGCGGTTCGCACTTGGAATCGGTTCCATGCTCAAAGCCGAATCCACGAATTGTTCAAAGTCGCTTCTCAGTTTTTTGCGGGAGGCGGTTTCGAGGTAGACCATGTGCCCGCTGCCATAAAAGCTGAGCGTGAGATTGTTCCGCACCGCCGGATCGAGGTTCATGGTATGCACCACGCTTTCGGCCGCGAAGTACGGCGTGGCTAAATCATAATAACCGCAACAAACCATCACCCTGAGATAACGATTCCGGTTCATGGCTTTTTTCAAGTCTTCAGCCACATCCAAATAGCGGTTTCGAGCAAAAAGCCAAGGGTGCACCTCGGCAACCCGCTCGTAGGGCAAGTCGGTCTCGTATTTTAGATCTTGCCGCACGTAAGTATAAAATGCGGACGTGTACGGACCGTCTACGGCCTCATCACTCGGATCAGAATCTTCGCGATCCGTTCCCGGATAACTCCGAATACCAGTAAAGCGGCTGTCGTATCGGCCTAAAGACCGGTTTTGATCCCACAAAAGATCGTTGAAAAACAAGTTGTCTGGTTCCCGCAGACTAAGTTGCTGGAATCGCTCTTGGGTCAGGCCCGTGAACCGCGCCAGTTGGGCAGCCACGTTATTTTTTTCATCCGGCGAAAGCCGATCTCCTCTGGATAAGGCCCGCTGATAATCGTTCTCCGCAAATTGTTCCACCTTTACCAGCAGGTCCGGCAGGGTAAGCTGTTGCAGATCGGCCGGAAGCTTTTTGTGATACCAGGCCGCCGAGGCGTAGGACGGTAAGAACAACGGGTAAGGTTCATCGTTACCCGGACTGAAATCGATCGCCTGGAAATTTAGCACGGAACTGATCAGCACGATTCCATTCAGATAAAGGCCGTAACGGTTCTCCAGGTAGTCGCTGAGGCCGGCGGCTCTAGTGGTGCCGTAGCTTTCGCCGGCAATGAATTTCGGTGATGCCCATCGCCCGTACTTCGTCGTCCAAAGCCGAATAAAATCGCCCACGCTTTGGATGTCTTCTTTGTAACCCCAGAATTGCTTCGCGTCTTCACCCGGCGCCGGCCGGCTGTACCCGGTACCCACCGGATCGATAAATACCAGATCCGTCTTGGGTAACCAGGTACTCTCGTTGTCCACGAGTTTGCTTGGCGGAGGCAGCGCTTCTCCGGCATCAGACAGTTGGGCGCGACGAGGACCCAATCCGCCTAGATGCAACCAGATCGACGACGAGCCCGGACCGCCATTGAAAGCGAAAGTCAATGGCCGGGTTCCCGGGTCGCCGAAATCTTCGGCCACATAGGCTACAAAAAATACCTGCGCCTTCGGTTTTCCTTTGGTCGGATCTACCGGTTTCTGGTTCTTCTTGGGTTCAGCGGCGGCCTCTGGCTCTGCATCGTCGCCATCTCCTTCCTGCGTTTCCTGCGCTCGATTTTGCTCGGTCACGGTGTCTCTGAGCAGCAAGTAACCCGTGATTGCCTTGTATCTTAGACTTTTGCCGTCCGGAAGAGTCAGGCTATGCTCGGTCACCACCGGCGGAGGCGGCTCAAAGTCTGCTGATTTTTCTTCTTTGGCCGATGGGTTCGGTTTCGCAGATTCTGACGGTGATGGCTTAGGGTTCTGGCCCAGGACCATGGTGCCACTGGCCAACAGAATCAGGAAACTGGCGGGCTCACGCAACGAAATTTTGAGCATAGTTGTGCCTTTGCCATTTAACCGAAACTGCCGGATAGGCAATCGCTGACTCGCTTAGGCGCGTCAGCGAATGACCAATAGCCGATAACCAATACCAATAAAACCCGTCGGACAGCTTTGCTTTTCGGGTCATTTGGCTATTGGCTATCGGTTATTGGCTATATGAACGTGCCTAAGGCGAGCGAATCCGTTATCGGCCTACTCGAAACTGCGCTTTATGTTGATGATGTTGCGGAGGTAACGCGGTTTTATCGAGATCTCTTCGGATTTGCATTGCTGATAGGAGACACCCAGCGAGACCCAGTTTTCGTAGCTCTGGAGGTACCTGGACAGCAGGTCCTGCTATTTTTCAAAAAGGGCGCTAATGCGGAACCGGTAGAGACTGGAGGTGGCCCGATTCCTCCACATGGCGGTGATGGGAGGTTGCACTTGGCTTTTGCCATCTCAGCCGAGTCCTACGCATCGTGGCAGACAAAACTGGCAGCTCGGAAGATTGAAATCGAGAGCGAAATCCGCTGGCCGCGCGGCGGCCGCAGTCTCTATTTTCGAGACCCCGAAGAGAACCTTGTCGAACTAGCGACCCCAGGTCTCTGGCCGTTTGCTGACTCGCCTCCGGCTCGTCAGTGAGTGATCAATAGCCGATGAACTCCGACGCCACGCTTGGCTATTGGCTATTGGCTATTCCTAACGCGGCTAAACCGAGTCTGGCCGGTTGACGGCTTGAGCTAGCTGATTAGAATACCGGAACAGTAGGGATAGGATTATGGTTTGTTCCCGGTGACTACACATTCTGGTTCTCCCGACTTTTCAGCGGTTGACGTCGCAATCATCGGAGCAGGCTTTTGCGGTTCGATGGTCGCCGTGAACCTGTTACACAAAGCGAAAGGCCAGATTGATGTCGCTCTGATTGAACGGTCCGGATCGTTCGCCCGCGGCCTAGCCTATGGCACGTCCGATCGATCCCATCTTTTAAACGTGCCCGCGGTGAAAATGGGCGCATTCCAGGATGACCACGAAAATTTCTATCGTTGGGCGCGCGAAAATCCGGAAGAGGCGAAGCGGCAAGGAGTCAGCGACGTACAGCCAAACTCCTTTCTACCGCGAGCTCTGTATGGCAAATACCTCTCCAACCTGCTTGACCAGGCCAGTAGCCAGCACGGCTCTCTTCGGCGGATCATAGGCGAGGCGATCGATGTTGCGCCTCAGGCAAATGGCCGGTTCCGGGTCAAACTTAGGAAGGCGCCTTCTCTCATAGCGCAACACGTAGTTCTGGCGCTCGGCAACTTTCCCCCAGGGGACCCCAAGTTGCGAGACCAGCGCTTCCATCGCGTGGAGCGTTATTTGGAGAATCCCTGGTCCGAGGAGACTATAAAGAAATTAGCGGAGCCGGGCGATATCTTGATTCTTGGCTCCGGACTGACGGGACTCGACTTGTTACTGAGCTTGGCCCCATGGAAAAACCAAGGAACCATCCACGTTTTATCCCGGCGAGGACTTTTCCCGAGACCACATCGAACGGTCAAAGCGACCGCTTCGTTTTTAAAAGCGGACTCGCTGCCAAGGACAGCACGGGAAGTGTGCCGTTTGGTCAGAAGCCAAGTTGAACAAGGTGACACCAAAGGGATCGATTGGCGTGCGGTGATCGATTCCATCCGGCCTTATTCCCAGGAGATTTGGAAACAATGGCCTGCCGAAGAACGGCGGCGATTCCTTCGTCATTTAAAAGCGTTTTGGGAACCGCACCGGCATCGAGCAGCTCCCGAGGTACTGGAATTGAAGGCTCGCCTCGAGAAAGAGGGACGGCTCCAATGTCAGCGCGGGCGCATCTTGTCCATCAATCCCGAGAAAGAATTCCTTTCTGTTCAATTCCGAGACTCGATCTCGCACCAGGAGAGAACGCTTCGCGTGGGTTACGTCGTGAATTGTACGGGACCGGAATGTAACTACCACAAACTGACGGATCCTTTGGTGGTGCAGCTCTTCAGCCGGGGAATCATCGTACCGGATCCGCTATTTCTCGGGCTTGATGTTGGGCTGGGCGGTACCATTCTGAACTTGCAGGGCGAGCGGGTGACCCATCTCTATACCCTCGGTAGCCCGCAGAAAGGCATCTTATTCGAGACCACGGCTGTCCCTGAGCTGAGAGTCCAAGCCGCTGAACTGGCCGGACGCATCCTCTCCCATCTAGAACACCGGCGAAATAGCCACGCGCTAGACCAGTCGGAGCACGCCGCCGTAGCGTTCCAGATTTAAGCGAAGGGGCGATGGGGACGAAACGGCGCGCCGACGATGGGGCGACAGGGCGTTCAGACGTGGAAGCATCGGGGTAACGGTAGGGCGCCCGCGGTGGTGGCAGGGATGGGACTTCATGGGATTCATGGGACCGGGACCCATAAGTGCTATGAGCCTGATAGAGCCTGCCGCGCCGCAGGCTTTGCGGAGGCGGGTCCCATTCGTGGCAGCAGTGGGCGCGCTTGCCGTCCCTCGTGCGCCTTCGCCTCAGAGCTAGTTCGCCCCTTCGCCGGTGCGCCCATTCGCCCACTTGCCTCTACTCAGGCGGCTTCGTCTCCGTGCTACCTCGCTCTTTCGCCGTTTCGCCGGCTCGCCCGTCCGCGGCTGCCCCCTTCGGTCCGAAGAACTTCATGATGACCGAGAAGAAGACCGGGGTCAGAAAGATCCCAAAAAGGGTCACACCGATCATCCCGCTGAAAACGGCAGTACCAAGGGCTTGCCGGGTCTCAGACCCAGGTCCTTTCGCGATGGCCAAGGGCAACACGCCAAGAGTGAAGGCGAACGACGTCATCAGAATTGGCCGGAGACGCAAACGGGCCGCATCGGTTGCCGCGGTGAATCGGTCCTGGCCGCGATTAACCTCGTCTCTGGCAAACTCCACAATCAAAATCGCGTTCTTGCAGGCTAGACCCACCAGGACGACGAACCCGATCTGCGTGAAAATGTTGTTATCCATCCCGCGGATGTACACGCCGGTGATCGCAGCCAGCAGGCACATCGGCACGATAAGAATAATGGATGCCGGCAATGCCCAGCTTTCATATAACGCCGACAGCACGAGAAATACGAACACCACGCATAGCGGAAAAATATAAACGGCGCTGTTTCCGGCTAAGATCTCCTGCAGCGACAACTGAGTCCATTCAATGCCAAACTGCGGAGGAAGTGTATCCCGGCAAATCTGTTCCACCCATTGGATGGCTTGCCCGGAGCTGATCCCGGGCAGAGTGGAGCCTTGGATGTCGGCGGAAGGATAAAGATTGTAATGCATGACTTTATCCGGACCGGATATTTCGCGGACACTCAGCAACGTACCTAGCGGCACCATCCCGCCCGTATTGTTTCTGGTATAGAGCTGGCGGATGTTATTAACGTTGTCTCGAAACTGGGGCAGAGCTTGACCGTTTACCTGGTAAACTCGGCCTAAATAATTGAAATCATTAATGTAGGTTGAACCGAGATAGGTTTGGAGTGCAGAAAAAACGGAGCTAACCGGAACATTTAAGGTTTGTGCCTTCTTGCGATCAATATCGAGATAGATCTGGGGCACATTGTATCGGTAACTCGTGAACAACCCAACTAAACCACGTTGTTGGCTGGCTTTAGCGATGATCGCGTTGGTGGCATCATACAGCTGGGAGAGGCCGGCTGAACGGCGGTCTTCTATCTCCAGGTTGAACCCACCGGCATTCCCTACTCCCCGAACTGGCGGCGGCGGAAACGCCAACACAAAGCCGTCAGTAATCTGATTCACGTTCCGGCGGATAGCCCCGAGGACTGCGTCCATGGAACGATGAGGGTCGTCCTCGCGCTCTTCAAAAGGTTTTAGCGTGGCGAACACGGTGCCGGCATTTGAGCGAGTGGTACCGTCCAATCCGGAAAACCCGCCGATCTCGACTGTGTGGTCCACGCCGGGAATCTTGCGCACGATATCGGAGAGCTGTTCCAGGACCGCATCCGTTCGTTGTAATGAGGCTCCGTCCGGCAATTGAGCGAGAATGATCACGTAACCCTGGTCCTGGGTTGGGATGAACCCGCCGGGCACGGTTTTAAATCCTAGTACGGTTAAAAATAAAAGGCCGGCATAAACGACGAGTACAACCGCAGCCAAGCGCAACAGCCGGTTTACCACCCGGGTGTACCCGGTCGTGGTGGCCGAAAACAGGCGATTAAAACCTCGAAAAAACCAGCCGACCCCAACATCCAATGCTCGAGTAAGTAAATCCTTCTTGGCTCCTTTTCCTTGCAGCAGCAATGCCGCCATGGCCGGGCTTAAAGTGAGAGAGTTGAAGGCGGAAATCAGGGTAGATACGGCAATGGTCAACGCAAACTGGCGATAGAATTGGCCGGTGATGCCGCTAACGAAAGCCGTCGGGATAAATACTGCGCTCAAAACAATGGCAATGGCCATTACCGCGCCGCCAACTTCGTCCATCGCTTTGTGCGCCGCCGCCTTGGGCTCCAACCCTTCCTCAATGTTCCGTTCTACGTTCTCAACTACCACAATGGCGTCGTCGACCACGATACCGATGGCTAACACCAGACCGAACAGTGAAAGGTTGTTGAGCGAAAACCCCAGTGCCGCCATTACCGCAAACGTGCCCACCAATGATACAGGAACCGCCAGCAGCGGAATGATCGTAGCCCGCCAGGTTTGCAGGAAAACTAATACCACGATCAACACCAGAATGATCGCTTCAAACAGGGTGTGATAAACCGCCTCAATGGATTGACTCACGAACTGGGTAGGATCGTAAACGATCGTGTATTGCAACCCGGGCGGAAACGAAGCGCTTAACTCCTTCATTGCTGCCCGGACGGCTTGCGACGCCTTTAATGCGTTCGATCCAGGTAACTGGAAAATGCCCAACGCCACCGCGGGTTTACCATCCAGGCTGGAAGTCATGCTGTAATCCTGGGCGCCAAGCTCAACATCCGCTACGTCCGCCAGGTAAACGATCTGTCCGTTCGATCCTCTTTTGACGATGATCTGCTTGAACTGGTCCGGAGTGACTAATCGGCCCAGCGTATTGATGGTGAGAGTAAAAGCGGTTCCTTTGGGAGCGGGCGGAGCCCCCAGTTGTCCGGCCGCTACTTGGATGTTCTGTCCTTGCACCGCCGAGACCACATCGTCAGTGGTTAGACCGCGCGCATACATCTTGTTCGGGTCCAGCCAAAGGCGCATGCTATAATCGCGCTCACCGAAGATTTCAACGTTGCCTATCCCCGTTAATCTCGATAACGGATCTCTAACTTGGATCAGCGCATAATTGCTGATGTACTCCTGGCCGTAGGTATTATCAGGTGAAAGCAAATGCACCACCATCATCAGGTCAGGTGACTGTTTCTGAGTGGTGACGCCGATAGCCTGCACCTCCTGAGGAAGGCGCGGCAGCG
>Ga0153933_1000780_pt1 | contig 10083 bp, 6 predicted proteins | sample TSNJ017MetaG_FD_102275 | JGI IMG/M metagenome (GOLD analysis project Ga0153933, IMG submission 102275) | Attine ant fungus gardens microbial communities from New Jersey, USA - TSNJ017 MetaG | ecosystem: Host-associated > Fungi > Mycelium > Unclassified | place: USA: New Jersey, Wharton State...
AAGAGCAGGCGCGCCTCCATGCGCGCACTCGGTGCCGGCGCGTAGCGCCGGGAGAGCGTCGCGAGTGTGACGTTTGCGGAGCAGGGCGTAGCCGGCGGTATTGGCGGAGCCGCTTTTGATCTGCCCGGGTCCCCTGTGCCGCGGTGAGGGCTGGACGATCAGGCCCGCAGGGGGATCGGCACGGATGCCGATCCCTTTTCGTCAGCCCATGGAGGGGCTGTCGAAAAGCCCGGCCAGTCCTCACGTACCCCGCAGGGGCGCGGCATCGGGGTGCCCTTCTCTTTGGTTACTTTCTCTTGGGCACGCAAGAGAAAGTGACTCGGTCCCTTTAGGGACCGAAAGCGCCGCAGGCAATCACTCACCTCTCGACATCCACAACCGTGCGCCGCCAGCTTCACCCCTCAAACGCGTCATCCAGAAAGTAATCAAGAGACAAGAAGGCCACCCGACACATAGATATCGATATCGTTACGCACACCCCATCGTTTCGGACTGGTCAGTAGAGATAAACATAAGCAGAATGCATGCATCATGCCGACGGGCATGCCGATCAAGGGCCATCGATGATCCGAGGGAGGGTGCGACAAGTCGCTGCCTTGCGCTGGCGCACCGGCGGCCTGCTGCTCGCGGTACTGGTGATCGTGGCCCTGCCATACATGATCACCCGTGGCGGCGCGCAACAGAGCCTGGAAGCGGGCGAACTGGTGACCCGTTCGGCCGAGGCGGAGGCCTTGGTCTATCGCATCGCCGACCAGACCTACGACAGCGAGTCCGCCATCCAGCACCTGCTGGCCGATGATCCATACGGCCACGCCGAAGAAACGGTGCAAGGCGCGGAAAGTGTCGTGCCGGGCCTGATGGACCAATTGCATCGCCTCGCGGCAGGCAATCCGGAACAGGAACGCCTGGTCGATCAGCTCGGCGCAGTGGAAAACGGCCGGCTGGCGCTGCTGCACCAGGCCTTGCAGCGTTACCGTGCGCATGATGTCGCCGGCGCCGCACAGGCCTTGCGCGATGCCGGCGGGCTGTTCCGCATCGACGATATCGCCAACCGCATCGTTGCCAACGCCGAACAGCAATTGCAACTTCGGCATGAAGCGGCCAGGCAGCAATCCCGCAACAGCAGCATGGTGCTGGCGTTGACGGCGATCGCGCAGCTGGTGATGCTGACGATCGTGGTGGTCGTGTCGGAGCGCCAGATCGGTAAGCGCCTACGTGCGGAGATCGGCGAGCGCCAGGCGGTGCAGCGTTCGCAGATGATCCTGCAGGCCGTGCGCGAGCCGATCGCGCTGCTCGACAACAGCCTGCGCACCTTGCTGGTGAATCCGGCCTTCAGCGAGCTGTATGGCGTTGCCGAAGACAGCCGTGGCGAATATCTGGATGACATCGGCCAGGGCGCGTGGACCGATGAAGTCCTGCAGCAGCGCCTGCGCGATGTGCTGCTGCGCGATCGCGAGCTATGGGATTACGAACTGAACCAACGCACGATCGACGGCGTGGAACGCCATGTCGTGGTCAATGCGCGCCGCCTGCAGCAGGAGGACAGCGATGATCCGGCCCTGCTGCTGACCGTGAGCGACGTTACCGCGCGTGCCTTGGTCGAGCAGCAGGTGAAGGAACTCAATCACCAGTTGGAAGGCAAGGTTACGCAGATTTCAGATGTGAATCGCGAGCTGGAAGCCTTCAGCTATTCCGTCTCGCACGATCTTCGCGCGCCGTTGCGCCATATCACCGCCTTCGCGCAGAAACTGGAGCTGCATCTGGGCGAGGACGTCGATGCCACCACCCAGCACTACCTGGGCGTGATCCGCGACGCATCCCAGCGCATGGCCCAGCTGATCGAGGATCTGCTGGTGTTCTCTCGGCTCGGCCGCGGTGCGCTGCGCCTGCAGGCCGTCGACATGCACGCGCTGGTGGATGAGGCGCGCGCCCTGGCCGAATCCGAGGCGCCGGGTCGGCGCATCGAATGGCAGATCGAATCCCTGCCGGTGGTGGTGGGCGATGAAAACATGTTGCGCACGGTATGGCAGAACCTGATCGGCAATGCGGTCAAGTACACCGGCCAATGCGGCGTTGCGCGCATTACGGTCAGCGCGCGCCGCGCGGAAGGCGGCGAGTACGAATTCACCGTCGCGGATAATGGCGCCGGGTTCGACATGCGCTATGTCGACAAGCTTTTCGGGGTCTTCCAGCGCTTGCACAAGGCCAGCGAATTTCCCGGCAACGGCATCGGCCTGGCCAACGTCCAGCGCATCGTGACGCGCCATGGCGGCCGGGTCTGGGCCGAGGCGGAACCTGGCCGCGGCGCACGCTTCCACTTCACCCTGGCAGCGGTCGAGCCACCTTCCAGCAATGGCTTGCCGCCGTCATGAAGCAAGGACCGTTACGCGCGATATTGCTGGCCGAAGACAGCCCCGTCGACGCGGAAATGACCATCGACGCCCTGCGCGAAGCCAACCTCGCCAATCCCATCGTGCACGTCGAGGATGGCGAGGAGTGCATGGACTGGCTGTACGCCCGCGGCGCCTTCGCGGGCCGCCAGGGCGACGATCCGGCCGTGGTGCTGCTCGATATCAAGATGCCGCGCATGAATGGCCTGGATGTGCTCACGCAGATGCGCGCGGACGAACGCTTCCGGCGCACGCCGGTGGTGATCCTGTCGTCCTCGCGCGAGGAGAACGACCTCGTGCGCAGTTGGGATCTGGGCGTGAATGCCTACGTGATCAAGCCGGTGGACGTGGCCCAGTTTTTCCAGGCGGTACGCACGCTGGGGCAGTTCTGGGCAGTGTTGAATCAGGCGCCGGAGTCGGAATAGCGCGAAGAAGGGGGACAGGTTGGGGTAGGTTCGCCGGATCGCGCCTGGCTTGGGGAATTACCCGCTGCCTGCGGCGACACCTTGAAATATGATCAACAGAGTGACCCAGAAGGCCCAGGGATGCCGGACAAGTCAAACCATCAACGTTCGCTGCCGAGGATACGTGTCCTGCAGGTGGAAGACAGTCCGCTCGACGCCGAGCTGATTCTCACCGAACTGCAGGCCGACGGTATCGACTATGAGGTCCGCCTGGTCGATGACGAGGCGGCGTTCGTCGGTACCTTGCAGGTGTTCAAGCCGCATATCGTGCTGTCGGACCTGAGCATGCCGGGTTTTTCCGGGCAGCGTGCGCTGCAACTCTTGCGTGAGCACAGTCCCGACACGCCCTTCATCTACGTCTCGGCCACGCTGGGTGAAGAAGCCGCGATTGCCGCGCTGCGCGAAGGCGCGACCGATTACATCCTCAAGCAGAATCCCGCACGCTTGGCCAGCGCAGTGCGCCGCGCCTTGCGGGAAGCCGAGGAACAGCGCGCCCGCGCACACGCCGAGGCCGAGCTGATCCGCGTGCAGCGTTTCGAAAGCCTGGCCATGCTCGCCGGTGGCCTCAGCCATGACTTGCGCAATTTGCTGCAACCGCTGCTGCTGGCCGGCGACAGCCTGCAGGATTATCAGGACGATCCGCGTCTGGCCCGGCTTGGTGCGCTGGTACGCGACTGCGGACGGCGCGGGCTGGAGATGGTGCAGTCCATGCTCTCCTTCGCGCGGGGTGCGCGCCGTGCCGAACACGTCAGGGCGCAGGCCTTGCTCGATGCGCTTGGCTTGCTGCTGCAAGGCAGCGTGCCGCGTTCGGTGCAACTGGATATCGAGGTGGTCGATCCCGATCTGAGCTTCGAAGGCAACCACACCGAACTGCAGCAATGCCTGCTCAACCTATGCCTAAACGCGATCCAGGCCATGCCGAACGGCGGTGTGCTGCGCGTGGTCACCAGCAAGGTAAGGCTGGACGAGGCTTTCTTCCTCGAGCACGAAGAAGCACAGGCTGGCGACTATGTGCGCCTGTCCGTGACCGACACCGGCCAGGGCATGACGGATGAAGTGCGCAGGCGCCTGTTCGAACCGTTCTTCACCACCAAGGAAGGCGGCACCGGGCTGGGCCTGCTGTCTTGCCGCCGCATCATCTACAGCCATGGCGGCGCCATGCGGGTGGACAGCATTCCCGGCGAAGGCACCTGTTTCGATTTGTACATTCCGTTGATGCGCGCGGTGGCGGAAACGGCGGCGCTGGTCGAAGGCGATACCGCCCTGCATGGCAACGCGGAACATGTCTTGCTGGTGGTGGAAGAAGCCGGCCAGCTCACGCTGTTGACCGATACGCTCGACACCTGGGGTTACGAAGTCCACGCCAGCCAAAGCGGCACCGCCGCGCTGCAGTGGATCGAAGCCTGCGGCTTGCCTGATCTGGTGGTGATGGACGCCGACATGAGTTTGTTCACCAGCGAGCGCACGCTCGCCGCGCTGAGCCAGTATGGCTATCGCAAAGGGGTGCTGGTGCTGTGCCGCGCGGACGATCCGGCTGATGCGGCGGTATTCCAGGTGCCTGGACGTTTGCACCGCCTCAACAAGCCGGTGAGTACGCGGGACTTGCTGCAGGCGGTGCGCGAGACGCTGCACAGCGGCGGCAAGCTGTAGATGCAGTTAGCTCTTAAGCCGGCTTTCTCCCTCTCCCCTGCGGGGAGAGGGCTGGGGTGAGGGGTGACTCTTGCGGGGATGCAGCTTCGTGTTGAGATCCCATGGTGAAGTTTGGCCGCAATGCTCGCGTTTATGGCGAGCCAGGCCCCTCACCCCAACCCTCTCCCCGCAGGGGAGAGGGAGAAAGCGCGCTTAAGTCTCCGGATCAAATCCGGGATAACCCGTCACGCATCAATCAATACCCAGCTTCTTCAGCTTGTAGCGCAACGCCCGGAACGTAATGCCCAGCTTCCGCGCCGCCGCCGTCTTGTTGTAGCGGGACTCTTCCAGCGCCTTCATGATCGCCGTGCGCTCAAGATTGCTGATGTAGTCGTCCAGGCCCAATTCGCTGGACGGGGCTTGCGCGGGTGAAGCGGACGACACGGGTGCATTCGCATAAACCGGCGCGGCCTGATGGATATGCGCGAGCGGAGCTTCCGCGCTGTGGCGCGTCGGCCGCTGCGGCAGCATCAGGTCGCTGGCGTCGATGCGGTCGCCGTCGCACATGGCGACGGCACGTTCCAGGATGTTTTCCAGCTCGCGCACATTGCCGGGGAAATCGTATTCCTCCAGCGCCTGGCGTGCCTCGGGCAGCAGGCGGGCGGGCGTTTCGGCGTGGCTCTTGGCGGCCAGCTGGCGCAACACGAAGTCGGCCAGCAAGGGCACGTCGCCGCGGCGTTCACGCAGCGGCGGCACGCGCAGTTCGATCACGTTGATGCGGTAGAACAGGTCCTGGCGGAACTGGCCTTGTTCGACCAGCGCGGCGAGATTTTTGTGCGTGGCCGACAGAATGCGCACGTCGACCGCGATCTCCTCGCGTGCGCCGATCGGCCGCACTGCTTTTTCCTGGATGGCGCGCAGCAGTTTGACCTGCATATGCAGCGGCAGCTCGGCCACTTCGTCCAGGAACAGCGTGCCGCCGTGGGCGGCCTGGAACAGGCCTTCCTTGTCGGCGACGGCGCCGGTGAAACTGCCTTTGCGATGGCCGAAGAATTCGCTTTCCATCAGCTCGGAGGGAATGGCGCCGCAGTTCACCGGCACGAACGGCCCGCTGGCGCGCGGACCTTGTTCGTGGATCAGCCGCGCGACCAACTCCTTGCCGACGCCCGATTCACCGGCGATGTAGACCGGCGCCTGATTGCGGGCCAGTTTGCCAATGGTGCTGCGCACCTGCTGCATGGCAGACGAGTCGCCGATCAGGCGGTTGCTGAAGGTGCCCGTCGCGCTGGCCGGGGCGGCGCCGGAACGCTTCTCCTCGGCCAGCTTCAGCGCGGTGCGTACCAGCCGCCGCAGCATCTGGATATCGACAGGCTTGGAGACGAAGTCGAAGGCGCCCGCCTTCAGCGCCGTCACGGCGGCGTCGACGTTGCCATAGGCGGTGATCATCGCCACCGGCGTGTCGTCGTAATCGGCGGCGATCAGCTCGATGACTTCCTGCCCGCTGCCGTCAGGCAGGCGCATGTCGGTGAAGCACAGGTCGTAATGATGCTCGGCCAGCGCATGGCGCGCCTCGGCCACGGTGCCGACGGCATCGACCTTCAGGTCCATGCGGCCAAGGGTGATAGTCAGCAGTTCGCGGATATCGCGTTCGTCGTCGATGACCAGGACGGTCTGTTGGCTCATGATTCGAAGGCGAGGGTGGGTTGTGATTCAGGATACTCGCCGCGCGCACAAGTCGCAAAGTGCGGCGTGGCCATGTCGGTGCTTGCTGATTCAAGGCCTTGATGCGGCCGGCGTTAGGGTCGGGTGAATGCGATCTCTTCAATGCCCCAGGTGGCGCTGGAAGAACTGCACGATGACGCGGTAGGCATCTTTCGATTCCGGCAGTTCCGGATCGGAGAAGAAGGAGTGCCACATCCCCTCCCATACGTGCAGCTCGGTCTGCACGCCGGCCTGATCGAGCAATTGCTGGCTGCGCACGACCGAACTCATCGTCATGTCGCGGGTGCCGGTGATCAGCAGGGTGGGGGGGAATTTGGCCAGCAGTGCCGGCGACAGCCCGGGCTGAACCAGTGGATCCTTGAGGTCGGCCCCGTGGAAATAGGGAAGATCGGCCAAGCCCATGGGATGCGTGGGCACTCCCTGGCCGTTCAACAGCGGCGCGACATAGGCGGAGTCGCCGTCGATATCCATCAGCGAGCCGCAGAAGGTGCCGATCGCACCGGGCACGGGCAGCTTGTCGTGGATGAAGCGGGCAACGGATTCGCCAGTGAGGATGCCGCCGGCCGAACAACCGTAGATGCCGATGTCGGCCGGTTTGTAGTGCTTGAGCAGCGCGCGGTAGACCGCTTCGACATCGTCGCTGGCCGCCGGGAAGGTATGTTCCGGAGCTTGCCGGTAATCGACGGTGATGACCTTGATGCGGCCGATACTGGCGATCGGAATGGATTCGACCAGTCCGCCACTGTGCGCACCCCACAAGAATGCGCCGCCATGCAGGTTGACCAGCACGCGGTCCCGATTCTCCGGCGCAATACCTTGCGCGGGGACCACCACATCCGTGCCGACCCCGGCGATGGTTTCGGCGTGGATCTTCACCGGATAGCGTTTTTCCATGCGCGCGGCGCGATCGCTGTTCATGCGGTCGTAGAACGCGCGGTTCTGTTCGATCGGCGCCGTGATCGGCGGCGCCTTGCTGCCGGCGGCGAGCATCTTCGGGAAGAATGCTTTCGCTTCCGGCGAGGCGAAGGAGGAATAGGGCACCGTGACACCGGGGGACGTGACGCTGCCGTCGGGATTGAAGCCTGGCTTTGTCTGGGCGCCGAGGGTGGTGGCGAAGCTGGTTGCCAGGACAAAGGCCGCGACGGCCATGGTGCGACGTGCTGTAGACATGGCGCTTTCCTCAACAGATGAACTTGGCGCAATACCCATTACCGCCGTCCCGGTGCACGAGGAGAGGGCACATGGACGGCGGGCATGCAGATCAGTGTGCAGTGACGGCTTGCATGGCCTTGTCGGACGGCTCCTTCGCTCCGCTCAGAATCTCCTGCAACTTCATGTACACCCCATTGGTCCATCCGAACCCGATCACGTTGGTGGTGTAACCCGCGCTCACTTTCACGTCCGCATTGCCGAGCGCCATGTTGTACTTTTCGCGAATGGTGCCGTCGGCGGCGAAACTGCGATCGACCGTTGCAGCGAACTTGCCGGCGATGCGGCGCGCATCGTCGTGAAAGCCGTAGGCATCGAGGCCTGCAACGGCCAGCCAGTTGGTCGGCGCCCAGCCGAACGGACTGTCCCACTGCGTACCGCTGGGCTGGTTGTCCATGGCCAGGCCGCCGGGCAGTTCGAAGATGGACAGCTTGCCGCGCACCGCTGCCGCTTGTTGCGCAGAGGCTGCGCCCGACCACAACGGATAGAACGTCGTGAGATAGGGCGTAGCGGAGGGCTTGCCGGCGACGAAGTCGTAATCGCGGTACATGCCCAACTCCGGGCGCCACAGATATTTGTCCATCGAGGCCTTGCGTGCCGCTGCGGCTTGCGCCCAGCGTGCGGCATCGGTTGTCTTGCCCAGTTGCATGGCGAAGTCGTGCAGATCCAGTTCATAGCGGTAAAGCAGGCTGTTCAGATCGACGGCGGCGTAATGATGCGTGGAACCGCCGAAAGGTCCGAAGTGGGAGTTGGTGTCGAAACCGGATTCGCGCATCGCGCGATCGCCGTGATAGTAGTCGGCGGTCAGACGATAGCCGTCGTACCAATTGCCGGCGCAGACTTTCGATGCGCGTACATCGCAGCTTTCGGTTTTCAGGTGCGCGGCTTCGGCATCATCCGGATGTTCGGAGGCCTTGATCAGATAACCGGGATTCTGTGCGGGGTGCTCCACCAGCCACTTGATCACGCCCTGATAGTAACTGCTGTCCTGCGCCTCCAGCACGGGGCCGCTGCCCAGATCGTAGTAGCGGGCCAGGCCGGTGTCGCCGGCCTGATGTTCCGGGCGTGTCCAGATGTCATGGTTGCGCACGGCCAGCGGATAAGCCTGTTCAAGCCATGCCCGCTTTTCTTCTGCGCTGTGGAAACTGGCCGGATCGTTGAGTACTGCCGCCATCATGCCGGTGAGAAACGGCGGCTGCGAGCGGCTGAGGTAATAGCTGCGGTTTGCGTTGAGCACCCCGCCGTAGTACTGCACTTCGAACAGCGCGTTGTCGGTCATGTTGCGGGCCAGTTCGGTGCGATGATCGGCGATCAGGCCGAGCACGATGAAATAGCTGTCCCAGCCGTACATTTCGTTGAAGAAGCCGCCAGGCACGACGTACGGATGCGGCAAATACAGCAGCCCTTGCACGGGCAGCTTGGTGGCGTCCACCGCGCCGAGCTGGTTGATGACCTGCGGCAAAGCGCGCACATCGACGTTGCAGCGCTTCGCCGTTTGCGCCAGATCGGCCGGCTCGGTGAGTTGCGCGGGCAGGTAGATGACCGGGCGAGCCTTGATCTTGGGATCGGTCAGGGATGCGCAGTTGTCCTGCGAGCGCGTCAGCGTGGTCCAGGCCTGGTCGATGTAGGCCTGCGTCTTGGCGGGATCGGGTTGCGCGGCCGAGGCGGTTGCAGCGAGTGACGCAGACAGGAGTAACGCGAGGCTTCGGAGGGTATTTTTCATGTCGTTTCTCCATGTTGATGCATTCGGCCTGTCTGGGGCGGCAGGTCGGTAAAGTGATTCGGCGCTCATGACGAATGGCGTGTTAGCGTCACGTTGCCCTGCGCATCGCGGCGCAGTTCGATGGTGTAATCCTTGCCACGAAACTGGATATGCCGGAGCGTCAAGGCGGTCCATGTCGCCGGGAGCATGGGTGGGTACGCCTGCACCAGGCCCGCTTGCTGGATGCGCAAGCCCGTGAATCCATACACGATGTTCTGCACTAGGCCGCCGCTGGCCGTCATGAAGTAACCGGTGTTGTTGGTTGCCGTCTCGGTACGCACGTTGAAGGGCGGCTTGATCACGTGTAGCGCGATATTGCTTTCGAACCACATGGCGGCATCGGAGCTGTCGCCCGCCGTCGCGGCAGCGATCGAGAGCGGTTCGAAGCCCATGCTGTTCATGTCTTGCGGTGAGCGTTTGAGAAACCGGGTGGAGTATTGGTAATCACGCTGCCGCGTGTGCAGGTCCATCGGCATGTCCAGCGATGGGTAGGACAGCATGGGCAACGGCCCGTGTTCGGTCTGCGCGTCGAACGGAACCGACGGGTCGAAATCGAGGTAATGCCCGTTTTTCGCATCGAAGGGCAGATAAAGTCCTTGGGCAAGCGTGGCCCAATGCGGGTCAGGCCTTGCACCGACCACGGCGGCTGCTGCCGTGGCTATCTGCAGCGCTTTACGTGCCGACGCGTTGGTAAACGTGTCGTTGGGGACGTCGTTGTAATGCTCGTCCTCCGAGGTGACATGCAAGATGTCGTAGCGATGCCTGCTTGCATCGTAGGTCGCGCGGCTGGTCCAGAAGTCCGCTACGGCGCGAATGACCGGCCAGCCGTAGCGCAGCAGCCATGCGCGATCCTGCGTGGCGAGGTAGTACTGCCATTGCGCGATGGCAATGTCGGCATCGACGTGGA
>Ga0153933_1000781_pt1 | contig 10079 bp, 8 predicted proteins | sample TSNJ017MetaG_FD_102275 | JGI IMG/M metagenome (GOLD analysis project Ga0153933, IMG submission 102275) | Attine ant fungus gardens microbial communities from New Jersey, USA - TSNJ017 MetaG | ecosystem: Host-associated > Fungi > Mycelium > Unclassified | place: USA: New Jersey, Wharton State...
AGGCGGAGGCTAAGGCGCTGTTCGCCGCGCTGCGCCAGCGTGGTCAGGAATTGCAACAGCTTCCAGGTAAAATCGACTATTTTGCTACTTCGCTTCCGAACATGTTGGTCTTCGAAGAAGATCTGACACTGCGAAACCAGATCGAAGGCAAGTGTTTAGAGGCGCTATCTCTACTTCAGCTGGAAGATCCTGCAGTCATGGTCGAACGGTTCGAAGCAGTGTTGGAGCTCGATCCCTCGCACTACGAGGCAACCACCCAACTCCGAGCTTTGCCAGCCTCTCGATCGTCCAAAGACAGAGGCAACTCGTAGAAAGCGGAGTTTTTCATGAGACCGAATTGGCACCACTTCAATCCTCCTGGGGTGGTTTCGATTTTGCGGACAGGAGTCGAAACGATTCTGTCCACAAAATCGACTCCACATCATCCGCTCCGATACCCTGCGAGGACAGCGACTCGACTGAACTCGCCGAAGTCCTGTCCGACGAAGCCCAAGCTCTATATGTTGCCAACCGCTCGAAGTCGGCCTCGCACTGGTCGCGCCGTCCTGTCCGCCATAGCTTTAGCGGCGGAGGAAGGCCTGGCGGAGGCGGAAGCGAGGCAGCACTCCACCACCAAAACGCTGGCGAAGTCGGAAGGACGACGACGAGCGCGAGCACCCTTTCCCCCTAACCCCCACCCCCCTGAACCCACATCATGAAAAGACTGAACGTTATTCGCGTTCTTAGCTGCTGCACTCTTGTTGGTGCACTGATTGCGTCCTTCCAAACCACCCTCCATGCTGATCCCGTTAAAATCGGGTTCGTGGTAAAGCAACCGGAAGAACCTTGGTTTCAAGACGAATGGAAATTTGCTGAACAAGCGGCCAAAGAAAAGAATTTCACGGTCGTGAAAATCGGAGCCGAAAACGGTGAGAAGGTCATGAGTGCAATCGATAATCTCGCCTCTCAACAGGCCCAGGGCTTCATTATCTGCGTGCCGGACGTCAAGCTCGGTGCCGCCGTAGTAGCCAAGGCCAAAGTTGATCATCTGAAATTGATGACAGTCGATGATCAACTGGTAGATGGTAAAGGCACACCGATTTCCTCTGTGCCCCACATGGGCATCTCGGCTCATGAAATCGGCAAACAAGTGGGCCAAGCCATTGTAGATGAAATTAAGAAACGCGGCTGGAACATGAATGAGGTAGGCGCCATTCGCATCACTTATGAACAATTGCCCACCGCTCATGACCGGGTGACCGGGGCGACAGAAGTACTGACCGCGGCAGGGTTCCCGAGCGCGAATATTGTCGACGCACCTCAAGCTAAGACCGACACGGAGAATGCGTTTAACGCCGCCAATATTGCCCTGACCAAGAATCCTCAGTTCAAGAAATGGGTATCATTCGGGTTGAATGATGAGGCGGTGCTCGGCGCCGTGCGAGCAGCTGAAGGACGTGGTTTCGGATCCGACCAGATGATCGGAGTCGGGATCGGAGGAGCCCAATCTGCTATTAACGAATTTAATAAACCGAACCCGACGGGATTCTTTGGTACGGTTTTGATCAGTCCGAAACGCCACGGCTACGAAACATCACTCCTGATGTACAATTGGATCACCCAAAATCAGGAACCGCCGAAGTTAACCCTGACTAGCGGCAAACTGATGAACCGCGAAAACCTGAAAGAAATCCGCCAGGAATTCGGCCTTTAACTGAACGTCCGAAATCAAGTCAACCGCGAAGTTGGATCCATTCGCGGTTAGAAAGGTCAGTGCCTACTTCCCTGCATCTGAAAGAGATCAGCAAGCGGTTCCCGGGTGTGCGGGCACTGGATCGGGTCACATTTTCTGCGGAGCCGGGCAGTGTACACGCACTGATAGGTGAGAACGGTGCAGGAAAATCGACCTTATTGAGGATCCTCGGAGGAATCTATCAACCGGACAGCGGGAGCCTGCTGGTAGGTGGCACGGAACGTCATTTTCAGTCGGCGGCCAGCTCGATTGCTGCTGGGATCGCGATCATTCACCAAGAACTGCACTATGTTGCCAACCTGACCATCGCTGAAAACTTACTGTTGGGTCATTTACCGAATCATTACGGGCTCTTTCGGAAAGGCCACGCTATCCGGGTAGCTGCCGGACATCTTCGCCGGCTAGGGGTTGATTTGGATCCGCGCGCCAAACTGAGAACCTTGTCGATCGCCGAAAGGCAGATGGTCGAGATCTGCAAAGCGTTGCTGCGGGAGGCGCAGATTATCGCTCTAGATGAGCCTACTAGCAGCCTTTCCCATCATGAGACCGAGATCCTGTTTCGCTTGGTGAGAGATTTACAGAATCAGGGTAGACTCCTGATTTACGTTTCGCATCGCCTCGACGAGATCTTCGCATTGTGCGACGCCTGCACGGTCCTCCGCGACGGCCATACGGTGGCGACTCATCAAGGGTTAGCCGGCGTAAGCCGGGCTCAATTGGTGGAAGAGATGGTCGGACGAAAGATCGCTGACATCTACAACTACCGGCCTCGACCTTTGGGCCCAAACCGCATCGAGGTCAACGACGTGACCGGCAAACAAGTTACTCAACCCGCGAGTTTCGCGGTGCGCAGCGGAGAAGTGCTCGGATTTTTCGGTTTGGTCGGCGCCGGGCGCAGCGAATTGATGCAGCTAGTCTTTGGCGCCGCCCGACCCCGGTCGGGTTCAATTAAGCTGGATAACCAGCTACTCCGCGCCCGCCATCCAGTGGACGCTATCCGCCGGGGTATCGCCTTCTGCCCGGAGGACCGCAAGGAGAGCGGCATCATTCCGATTCGATCGGTAACCGAGAATATCAATCTGACAGCTCGGCAACGAGGCGGCATGCGCGGATTTTTCGTCGACTTCCGGACGGAGTTCAAGACGTCGGATGGCTTTATCAAACGCTTAGGGATCAAGACCCCGCACCGGCGCCAGCAAATCCGCCTACTCTCTGGCGGTAACCAGCAAAAAGTGATTTTGGCGCGCTGGCTGAACCTGCCCAATTTGCGGGTTATCATCATGGACGAACCCACCCGGGGGATAGACGTCGGCGCCAAACACGAGATCTACAATCTTATCTATGAATTGGCCGAACGCGGTTGCGCGGTGATCGTGGTTTCGAGTGAATTACCCGAGTTAATGGGGATCGCAGATAGAATGCTGATTATGCGAGACGGAGTTATCACTGCCGAGATCAACCGAACCGATTTTTCAGAGCATCTGGCTCTTAGCTTGGCTTTGCCGGATGCCGTCGAGGCAAACTAGACTGATATCCTGATGAAAGCCGGGCTTACTCCAGAGCCAAAACTAAGACGACTGCCGCGTTCGCCATCGTTGCGCGGACGATTGCTGCCCTTCCTGCTCGAGTACAATCTCGTCTTTATTTTCCTGGCGATCTTCGTCGCCCTCTCATTTTCGGTCCGCTACTTTTTCACGATTCAGAACATGTTAGGTCTGGCGCTTTCGGTGTCCCAGATCGGGATGGTGGCTTGCACCATGATGTTCTGTCTGGCATCCCGGGATTTCGATCTTTCCGTGGGATCGATCGTGGCATTTACCGGGATTCTGAGCGCCACGGTCATCAATTTAACGGACAATCTTTGGGCCGGGGTCGCCGCCGCCCTGCTCAGTGGAGCGATTATTGGTAGCATCAATGGCGTCATTATTGCCTATCTCCGAATTAACGCCCTCATTACGACGCTCGCCACGATGGAGATGGTCCGAGGTCTAGCTTTCATCGCTTCCCATGGACAAGCCGTTGGCGTTAGTAACGCCGATTTCATCTACTTCGCAGGCAGTTCGTTCCTAGGGATCTCGATGCCAATCTGGACCACACTGGGCTGTTTCGTTTTATTCGGGTTCTTGCTGAACTCGACGGTCTACGGCCGAAACACGCTGGCCATCGGCGGAAACCCGGAAGCGGCTCGCTTGGCGGGGATTCACGTAGAACGCATGCGAGTGGTGATTTTCATGGTTCAAGGGCTAGTCGCCGGCCTGGCCGGAGTCATTCTAGCCTCCCGGATTACCAGTGGACAACCGAACTCGGCCCAAGGATTCGAGCTCAACGTCATTTCTGCCTGCGTCCTCGGCGGAGTCTCGTTAAAAGGAGGGAGCGCCACGATAGCGGGAGTCATTGTCGGCGTATTCATCCTCGGCACGGCGGAGAACGTAATGAACCTGTTAAATATTGACGCCTTCTACCAATACCTGGTGCGAGGCGCAATTTTGTTAGCCGCGGTTGTGGTCGACCAACAGAGGACCCGCGGCGAGTGAGATTGAATTTCTGACGCCGCCTGATATCAACGCGAGGATGCAGGACTCGCGCCAGAGGGATTCGAAAGAGCCTGACGATCGACCCAAAGTGTTTTGGATCTACGCCCTCATCTTGGGCAGTGGGGCTCTCCTTTTCTTTCTGGGCGGATTGTGGATGCGCAATCCGAATCTCCCTTCCTATCTCTATGCGCAAGTCACGAATTGGTTGAAGACCGAAAACCACCCGTCATCAACTCGCCGGCCACCGGCTCCCAAGACCGCGGCAGATTATCTCGACCTAACCCATTACGATGTAACCGGGCTGACGCCCGATCAGAGAGCCATCGCCTTAACCTTAGCCGATGCGATCGGTAACGCCGCCGCGGTTCAAGATCGTTTGACGGCGCTTGATCAGAATGTGCGAACCGATTTGCCCACCTTGAAATCGGCCAATGCGCTGTCGGCTTACGCCAAGATGAAACCGCAAGCCGCCACGCTGCTGGATGCGGCTGATCAGCAAAAGGTTTTCTTTGAGACCCTGGAAATGAAATTGACTCAGGAATTCGAAAAAGAGGGACTTCATGAGGAGATGGCCAAGCAGGTTGCTTCCCGCTTTTATCAAAGTACACCGGGTCAGAAAGCGGTGGGTCAGGCTGCGCAGTCAGAAAAACTCGCGAGCGAGCTTTTAGCCATCGCCAACCTGTTAGCGGAAACACCCAATAAGTGGAACGTCTCAGCAGACGGCTCGATCCATTCTGCCGATAAAAAGCTCGATGACGAATATCGCGAGCATCACGATGAGCTCGCGTCAGTAATCAGTAAGCAGTAGATCAGGAGCTGGAAGTCAGGAGCTAGAAGCTAGAATCTAGGAGCCAGGAGAACGGCGTATGCCGCCGCCTTGGTGGGGCGAGACTCCCGAAGGACACATCGTTCTCGCGAAGCAAGGGTAATTGATTTCCGAACAGGGTTGCTATGCCAAAAAGCGCGTTTGTAGGCCTTGCTCGTTCTTAGTTTGACGTTTGAATTGCTGATCCCCGGTAAAATCATCTGGCTATTCGGGGGCCTCGCCCCACGAAGGCGGTAGCTTTAACCCCTCCTAGCTCCTAGATTCTAGCTCCTAGCTCCTAAACTGATTACTGACTTACTGATTACTGATTATTTCCTTAATCCGATCAACCACCTCATCCAACCCGTGATCGTCCATATTCGACACGCAGACAAAATTAAATCCCTTCGCACTCCAACTGCACACCGTATCCCCGCTGATAGACCAGTCTTTCTGAGCAATCGGTTTCCCTGCGTCGGCCCAGACGAAGACGGTCACCAAATCTTTATCTCGTTTGTAGGTGAGCGCAGCAACCTTCCGCTCGTTGATAACGTCGAGACGCCCACCACGCATTTGGAAATCGAGACCGGGTAATACCACCGGTGGCGAAAAGTCGAGCTTGCCGTTAAACCAAGGCTTAACGACGCCGGGGTCGGGTGACACCACGTCACAAATGCGCTGAAGCAAAGCGGCTCGCTGATAGTTAGCGACCGCCTGGCTCGCAATAGCGTCTTCCCCATTAGAAAAGAACTTAGGCCAGGCCAGGACAAAACTGATGATCAACAGCGCCGCCACATATAACCAAGGTTGGCGCAGGAGTGCGATCAGACTCGACCGACGCGCTACTTCTAATCTCGCTAACACCTTAGCTTTTAATTCCGGCGGCGCGGGATAGTGAGGCGCATCTGCTCTAAAGAACTCGCCCAACTGGCGCAGCCCAGCCAACTTCTTTTGGCACTCGGCGCAGCCAGCCAAATGCTGTTCCAGCTCGGCTCGTTTACCGGGCTCAAGCTCGCCATCCAGGTATGCATCTAGAAATCGATCTGCTTCGTCACAGGTCATCATCGATTTCCCCCGGTTGAAGTTGAGTGATCTCTTGTTGCAATCGCCGGCGGGCTCGGCTCAGACGCGACATCACCGTCCCCATTGGCACCTTTAACGCATCCGCCATCGCCTGGTAACTCCAACCCTCGAATTCGAACAAGACTAATACCTCGCGGAACTCCGTCGGCAACCGGTTAAGCGCTTGGGCCAGCAGGTCGCTTCGTTTTTCCCGGGATAGCTCTGAAGGCGCCGGTTCAAACGCAACCACATGAGATTCTTCGTCGAACGGGATCAGCTTATCGTCGGTAGCATGCCGTTTGATCCAGGTGTAGGCGGTATTCCGGACAATAGTCAGCAACCAGGCCCGCGGATTGTCTCCGCGGAACCCGGCGAATCCTTTGAACGCTCTTACGTATGCTTCCTGAACAATATCTTGCGCATCCTGGTCACCGTTTACGAGCCAACGGGCCAAGTTGTAGGCAGCATCCAGATGAGGCAAAAAAAGCTCTTCGAAACGGGAAGCGGCACCCATTTAAACAGAAGATCCAGAGAACTGGATTTTATTCCACCGACGCTTAGCAAAATATGATCGACTCGTTTCCCCCGTAGCTTCGCGTCCCGGCACGACAACCCAGCGCAGAAAACAAAGCGAACCGAACAAAAAGCTCACTTATTGCTGATGCCTATTTCCCGCTGAGATTGTATAGGGTCACCACGTTCATTGAGTCATCGACCGCCGCCAACGTTATCGCGTCCTGATCGGGTTGGATAGCAATCCCGAAGGCAGCACCGGTCGCTGAATCAAGCGAAAACTGACTGACAAACGTCCCGGGCTTTCCTCCTTTACCCTTCGTAAATTCTACAATTTCACTCTGTTGCGCCGGATCCGAACTCGCATTGATCGCATCGCCTTGGCTACTAATCAGGTCGCCATTGGCCGGGATGGTACTGGTTTCTCTTGGAATGATGGGCTGGCCGGAAGCCGCAAAACCTTGGTCAGAAGCAGCTAAACCAATTAGGGTCACCAAACAGCTAGCGCCCATTAAGCGTTGCAGTTTGTTTCTGAAACGTCCGGCTCCGTTTTTTTCTATCACGGCGGCTACCATTCCGCGTGAACCTCTGGATCCTGGGGCATCAATCCGATGCTGGTTGAGTTTGTGTCGCATCTTTTGTGTCGCTGGCTGATCAGGACAACCCAAAACCAAGAAGGCTTCTGTTTTCCGAGATTGTTTGTGCGCTGGCGAGATCAGTTGGTTGATTCATAAACGCCAATTCGACGGCAAAACGGCCTATTGGTGGCCGCTTTCCCGCCTTATGGCTTCATAGGACAGTTCTTTCCCCTCACTGCGAATAGACTGAGATCGTTGCGAAATATTCCCGGGTCTTAGTAAGTAATCAGTGCAGGAGATAGGAGCTGGAATCTAGGAGCTACGAGAACAGCGTGGTTTGGCAGGGGAAGTCTTCGAGTCTGATAAGGCGGGCGGCGCGGCGAACGGATGGGGCTAATTGGACCCAAGGGACTAATGAGATGGCGCCTGGGCGCGTTTCCGGTTCTTAGCTCCTAGTCTTGAGAATACCGTCCACTGATCACTAGCCGCGCACGCATCGCCCCACCAATCACCATCACTAATCACCTTTCACTCCCCACTATCCTCTCACTCCGGCGCCTACGGGCGGTCTGTCCACCCGGTGAGCCCGCACTATCAAAGGAAGCACGGCGGAGACGAGCATAATCATGGCGATTACAATTAACGCCTGATCATATTTGCCGGTGGATTGACGAATATTGGCCACCAGGAGTGGTCCGAATACACCGGCAAAGCCCCAGGCAGTTAACATCAGACCGTAAATCGATCCTACCCACTTTGCGCCGAAGAAATCGGTCGCAAATGCGGGCATGGTGCCGAATCCTCCGCCGTAACAACTGATAACAATAAAGCAGATGCTGGCCAAGGCCGTGAACTCTCTCTGCGAAGGTAAGATGAAGAAAAGGATCGCCTGCAAGAGGAACATGATTAGAAAGACGTTCCGCCGCCCGATCAAATCCGAAAGCCAAGCCCAAAAGAGTCGCCCAATTCCGTTGGCAATCGATATCAGCCCTACCATCCCCGCCGCGACGGCGGCGTTCACGCCGCTGATCTCCTGAGCCATAGGCGATGCTTGGGAGATGATGCTGATACCAGCAGTCACATTGAGAAATAACATGGCCCAAAGAGCGTACCATTGCCACGTAGAGAGGGCTTCTTTTAGCGTGTACTCGCGAGCCGCAAGTTGTTCCTGTTGCTTAGCAGAAGGTTGCCACCCGGCTGGTCTCCAACCTTCGGGTGGATTTCTCATCATAGACGCTCCCAACACGACCATGACCAAGTAGCAGACTCCTAAAATGGCGAGTGTGGTTAACGGCCCGAAACTTGCAATCAGTCGCTGCGCTATCGGCGCCGTAACCAACGCGCCGGCCCCAAATCCTGCTACGGCTAGACCAGTGATAAACCCGCGTCGATCCGGGAACCACTTCACCAGCGTCGCTATCGGCACGATGTATCCAAGTCCGTTTCCGAATCCGCCGAGTACTCCGAAGCTCAACCAAAGGATCCAAATATTGCCATGCGCAAGGCTCGCCAGAGCTACTCCTAAGCCATAACAAACCCCTGCGGTGATCCCCACAATTCTCGGACCAACCCGGCGCATCCAGAGCCCGCCGATGAAAGCGGCAAAACCGAGCACCAGAATCGCTAACGAAAACGCCCAGGTCACATCCGGGATTGACCAACCGAATGTCTTGTTTAATGGAATCCGAAATACGCTCCAGGCATACACGGCGCCTAGGGCTAGCTGCATGAGTACACCCCCGCCCGCCAGCAGCCACCGGTTGGGCAATCCCTGATTTGTTGTGTCTTGGGTCATAGGAATCTTATCGATTCAATACAGGCTCCGCTTTGACGGCGTTGTCGGCCGGTCCAACCGCAGCCCAAAAATTCTTTCTTGATCGCGGTTCTGCCGACCCGCACGAAATACCTCCCAGAAAATTGTTTGAGTGCTGTTCTCCCCAGGCCAAATGGTTTCGAGCTTGCCCGGAGCTCCGGCAGCCAACGCGTTGGAACTGGCCGAATCGATCTCGGCACCTTCGTTTTTTGCATGATCTACAAACGCCGGAGGGATCGGGGGGCCAGCGCCTGTACTGAACTTTAAACATGGAGTCCAAGGAGCACAAGAAAGAGCGTGGCGGCGTGCCGGCATGCCAGCGTGGCGGCGTGATGTTTCGCGAGAAGCCTTCCCTTCCTGGCTGAAGCGCTATTCCAAAGGATGGGATCGGCCTTCGCCAAGCGACTCGAGCTCAGCCCGCCGAAAGCCCTGCCGCGCGACCGGCATTATGGCTTTTCCGAGATAAATCGCACCATCGCCATGCCGACACGCCCACACGCCGAGGCGCGACTTCTTTTATCTTTACTGTACCTGCCAGCCGGTTTTTTTTATTCTGCTTTATGAGCCAGTCCTCTACAGCCGCTCCCCCGGCGCGCAGGCGCGAGCGGAAAGATTCTCGGGAAGCCATTCTTCAAGCGGCTGAACACATTGTCGCCCGTCACGGACCAGCGTCACTGACCTTGGAGAGCGTTGCGGCAGAAGCCAACGTTAGCAAAGGGGGACTGTTCTATCATTTTCGTTCAAAAGAGGTGCTGCTACAGGAAATGATCCGAAGGGCGCTGCGACAATTGGGCGAGGAGCGCGAGAAAGTGGCCGATTCAATTTCTTGTGAGCGGAATGCGGTTATGAAGGCTCACATCATCGGCACGTTACGCCATCTGGAAGGTCAACAACCGGTTTTGGCAGCCGTGGTTGCCGCGATCGCTAACAATCCTAAGCTAGTTGATCCGATGCGGGAATCATTTAAAGACGATTTCCAGGCGCTTTGCTCGAGTCTGTCTTTAAGTATGGAAGATACCGCCATCTTGTTTCTGGCCGCCCA
>Ga0153933_1000783_pt1 | contig 10060 bp, 10 predicted proteins | sample TSNJ017MetaG_FD_102275 | JGI IMG/M metagenome (GOLD analysis project Ga0153933, IMG submission 102275) | Attine ant fungus gardens microbial communities from New Jersey, USA - TSNJ017 MetaG | ecosystem: Host-associated > Fungi > Mycelium > Unclassified | place: USA: New Jersey, Wharton State...
AATTGCCCAGCCTCAAAGGCTCGCTCGGCCGTATCCTGGTTTTCGATGGAATAAAAATTGATCCCGTTCAATTTGACGTTGGCGGCATCCCAATAGAGCGGGTTGCGCACCACTTGGATTACATCGTTCTCGCGCCACGTTTTGAGTATAAACGGACCCGTTCCCACATAATTCCCGGGCGTCGTCCACTTGGTATCGCGCTCGTCCATTCTGCCGAATTTGAGGATTGTCGGCATATGAACCGGGAACCAAGAGGTGTGCAGAATTGCAGACAGAAAATACGGCGTTGGCCCAATCAGTTCGAGCTTGAGGGTATGAGGATCCTCAGCATGAACGCCGACCTGATTAAAGTCGGTTAACTTCTGATCGTAGTAATCCTTCGCACCCTTCATTATGAATAAGGCGTCGGAATAAACTGCGCCTAAGCTGGCCGTCAGCACCCGCCGGTACGAATCAACGAAGTCTTGCGCGGTTACCGGATCACCATTGGACCACTTCGCATCGTCGCGAATGTGGAATGTCCAGACGGAATAATCGTCGTTATGGTCCCAATGATCGGCCAGACCAGGCACCGCTTTGGCTTGGTCGTACTCGTCATTTTCCACGAGGCCGTCCATCAGAGCATCGATGATTTGGTGCTCAGTATCACCTTGGCTCAATTGCGGATCCAAGCTTTGAGGCTCCGAGCCCACGCACAGCAGAAGGATCTTATGCCGGTTGGCTTCTTCGAGGGTCCGGCTCATCGCCAAGAGAGTGGGAGCGGAGCAAAGGACAAGACAAACGGTAATCAGGAAAAAACTAACCCTCCAACGATCTGCGGGTTTTGAGATTTCAGGGTGGGGTGCCCTAACCGGTCCCGGAGGGACTAAATGATGGTAGCCCGACTCCGCAAGGCCTACGTCGCGATCGCAGCGGTTAGTGGGGCAAAATCGAAGGCTCCGGGTGCGCCGTAGTCTGCGAAGGCGACCTGGCACGAAGTGCGTGGGGAGGCGCCGAAACCGGATCCGTCCCGTCGGGTACGGTGTGATCGAGCAACTAAGCACCTGCCGTTTCTGATCGAGCGCCCGAACGGAAGATAAAACGGAGGTGTGGCGCCAATTCTGATTAGTTGTTCGGATGCCTTCGGCGACGCGCATCATACCGTACCCTCCGGGACGGAATCATCGGGGCGGTTTTTCCAGGCACTTCGTGCCAGGCTACTATCAATCTGCCCCTCCCGGACAAAAGCCTGAGCCGAGCGTGCCTCGGTAACTCCAGAAGATCTATCCCCGCTCATCACATGGTCCCAGCCTCGATGCCGACCTTCTTCAAAAAAGGCTGGACCGATTGTTTCCGGCCGAGAAAGTGCTCGACTGAGTCAGATACATCTCGCGAATTCCCAACCGCGTAAACTTCATCGCGCAAGCGTCGTCCAACCGTGGGGTCAAGAAATCCATCCGGAGCCTTTTGAAAGACGGAAGCCATATCGGCGGCAATCGCATCCGCCCAGGCATAACCGTAGTAACCGGCGTCATACCCATCAAAGATATGTCCAAAGGATGCGAGCATTGCGCTACTAGAATCCGACGGCAAAAATACTTCGTCTAGGATGGAGTTGGCATAACCGTTCAGATTGGTCTTCTGATCGGCAGTCAGAGGCATGTGCAGCTTGAGATCCATGATAGCGAAGGACAGCTGCCGGCGATACCAGGAGGCCTTCGTGGCCAGATCCGCTTCCTTCAACTTGGCCAGGATTTCAGCGGGAATTTTCTTGCCGGGGTCTCGATAATCTGCGGCAAAACTATCCAACACCTTCTTATCCCAGGTAAAATATTCGAGCATTTGCGACGGCGCCTCGACGAAATCCTGCGGTACGCTTAATCCCGAAAAACTCGCATAATCGACCGTGGTGAGGATGGCGTGCATAGCGTGGCCGAATTCATGAAAGATCGTGGTCACTTCCTGATGATCCAACAGCGACGGGGCATTGGGAGACGGCGCGGGAAAGTTGCAGATCAACTCGGCGGTGGGTCTCTGATATTTACCGTTTGCCAGGAGCTTACCGTCGATCCCGGAAAACGTCGCAAAATGGTTATACTTTCCGGGGCGCGGATATAGATCCATGTAAAGCAGACCGAGGGGTTGGCTGGTGGCAGAATCGATGATGGCGTAGAGCTTCAGATCGTCGACATATTTTGTGGGTGGCTCTAACGGCTCAATTTTAATCCCAAAGATCCTTTCATAGACCGCGAACATTCCCTGCAGAACGCGATCCATGGGGAAATAGACCCGCAGAGCTTCCTCATCGATCGAGTATTTTTGCTTCGCCAGTTGGCTCGATACAAAGTTCCAATCCCAAAGGTTTATATCCGGAGTGGTCGACCCGGCGAATCCGGCCTTAATTTTCTTAAACTCGGCCATTTCCTCATCGTACTTTGGCTGAAGACCGGACTTGAGTTTTTCCAGGAAATCGAGGGCGTTGGCCCCCGATTTAGCCATCCGGGTTTCAATCTGATAATCGGCCCAAGATTGATAACCCAGCAAAGTCGCTAGTTGGGCCCGCAAAGAGATCACTCTGGCTGCGATGGGAAGATTCTTGTCTTTGGCGCGAGTGTCTCTCGCAATTTGGAGTTTCTTACGAGTCTCTTCTTTGACGCAATTCGAAGCGACCGTCGTAAACTGCGGAGCCACGTTTGCATCCACCGTATATTGGTCTTCTCCGGTTTTAATTTGAGCAAGAAAAGCCTCCGGCACACCCTCCAGATCGTCTTTCGAAAAAGTCAGCTTCGCGCTCGCGTTATTGCTGTTCACGGAAAAGTGCGTATCCCAGAAAGCGATCTGCTTGCGTAAGCTTTCGACTTGGCTCCGCTTGGTTGCATCGAGCGTTAAGCCGGCTCGCTTGTAGTCTCGCAAGGTAAAATCCAAAAGGCGCTGTTCTACCGCCTTGAGTTGAGGTTTGGTCTCGGCGTAAGCGCGGACCGAATGATAGACGTCGTCACGATAATCGATGCCAACGTCGAACTCGTTTAGTTTCTGGATCGCCTCGACCGCTGCGCTCCGCATCTTCGGATCGGGATGTGCCTGTTCGATGATATCGAGTTGATGATGAACTTTCCCTAGCTCGAACCCAACGTCGTCCAGCGCTCGGATCGTGTTGTCAAAAGTGAGTTGACTCGCGGTAAGCTTGCCGATAGCGTCTAACTCGCGATTAGCTGAAGCGAGAGCGGTATCGGCATCATTGGTGATTTGATCGGGCGTGCTTTCCCAATCGAGCGGACTAAGAACCGTATTAAACTTGGCTGCTTGTTCCTGAAGCTGGGTCAGCGTGAGTTGCGGCGTCTGTGGATTACGATCAGACTGGGCGACGGCGATCAAAGGAAATAGAAGGGTCGCAAGAGTGCTAAGGCTGGATTTCATAAAGGGTCCGATCGAGACGTAAGCCGGGTCGACGAAGGGATTCCAAATATGGAAGGGGTGGCGCGGATTGTAAAGTGACCCTATTTTGGGCCAAGCGAGAGTCCTGAACGGCACCAACACCGACGCAGCGCCCAGAACGATTGAGTTCCAAGCAGCGATAGTATACGGATACGACAGATACGGCCGCCGAGCCGGGACTACGGCGCGCCACGTTGCATCGTTCGGGAGCCTCGGCCCAACCAAGGATACTTATCCAAAGGATGTTTACCCTTTACCGGGCGACCTCGACAATTTTTGGATGGCATCGCGCAGCTCGGCCGCTCGCTCGTAAGCTTCATCTGCGATCGCGCGTTCCAAATCTCGTTCCATTAACTCCAACGGACTTAACGGAAGATTGGCTTTAACCTCGGCTAACCATTCATTTAGGAAAGCCAGCTCGGAGCTGGTCTCGATCCATTCAGGCTGACTAATCGAGCGGTAGAAGGTTTCGATCTGATGGACCCCGCTTTCGATCACCCGGATCGCTTGCCCGACTCGTCCACCCTGAATCTCGATAGACGCTCGCGCCCGAGTATTCATCATGACGATGTAGGGACGGAACTGTTCGAATGCCCACCTCGCTTCTTCTTCCCGAACATGATTTGTGACAAAGTCACAGACTTCGAGGTTCCGCGCCGTATCTCGAACAACGTTAGGATAATCCTGCAACTGAAAAAGGCTTAAGTAACGATGATAATACTGCACGGCCTCCTGTTGTAGACCAACGAGATCGGCGTCACCCAACTCATAGGTTGTACCACGAGTTTGAGCCATACTGGCTCGTGACTGATGGTATTGGAGCAACGACTCGTAGCCGAACGGACGTTCGCCATCCGGCCGGCCCTGCAATTCCATCTGAATGATGCCGAGATCAATCCGAAGCTGCAGCTTTTCACGTCCATCGTTGCCCACGATCTTACGCGCTTTTACCTGTCCGGGCTCATGCGACCACCCGTCCAACAAGTTGTTCAAGTCCAGATTGCTCACTCCCGCGAAATATCGAAGGAGGTTGGGAAATGTCAAAAGGGAGCGTATCGCCGTATCCGTGTATCCGCGTGCCGGAGTGGGTGGGGAGAGGCTCTCGAAAGGCCGCGCATTTTCACAAAGCGATTGGTTTTTACTTTATGACGAATTCGCGAGGACTTAACGCACGCCTAAAGGCCTTAGTCACCGGCAGTTGGAATCCGTTGATTTCTCCGGTGAAACCCGCAGTCTTTCGGCAGCCTCGCCCGACCCGAACTTCAGTCCCCTCCGTATCGGACGCACTCAACCAGCAACTTCGCCAAACCCGGTGGATTAATGACCATGGCATCATGGCCGGTCGATAATTCCAAGTACCGCCAATCACTTTCGCTTTTGACCCAGTTGTGCGTATGACGCGCCGGCTCGTAAACTGGGCTCACGCAGGCAATATAGGTTTTGCTGACCCCGTTTCCGAGGCCATGATTTAGCCGGATGGGCGCCTGATAACAGTTGAGCGGCAGCGGAGTCAATTGACGCCTCAACCAATCCCCGTCGGCTGAATCGGTCACGCCAAAAGCCTCGGGCGGAGGTGATGGAATCGTAAGCCCGCCGCTCGTCTTTTCGGCCAATTCCATCCGCTGAGCGACTATCGCCGGACCCAGCGGGCTGAACCCATTTTCTCCGTTTCTGAGGACCAACGTATCGATATAGACCAGGTGTTTAAGCCGTTCCGGCAGGCGATCCGCAACCGCCGAGACGACATTACCTCCGAAGCTGTGACCCGCCAAGATGACGTCATTCAGCTCTTCGGCATTAATCACATTGATGATGTCCGTGGCAAGATCCTCAATCGTCAAACCAGGACGCGTTAAATGAACGCGCTCGCCGAAACCCGTGAGAGTTGGAGCAAAAACCGCATGTCCGCCGGAGCGCAGAATGTCAATTACTCGCCGCCAGCACCAGCCGCCGTGCCAGGCACCATGTATTAGAACAAAGGTATTCGTCGAAGGCACAGCACTAAAGCAGCCCGCGACGGGCTCTGGAGCAAAGCTTTTTTCCAACTATTCGAAGTCGTAGATAACCAGCTTTGCGAACAGGGGTTTACATAGGTTTACGAACTCCAGGTGCTGCGGATGAACTTGGTAGTCATCTTGGGCTTGCTGGTTCTCGAATTGGATGTTCAACGCCACCTGGTAGGTTTGATCTACAATGTCGCGCGGGCTGGTCGCCATCTTGCCGACGTGGAAATTCACAATACCAGGGATTGACTCTAAATATTTGTTGGCCGCGGCAATCACTTCATCGGGAGCGTCCGGCTTACTGGGGTCGGTCCAGAAAATCACTACATGTGAAAACATTTGGCGATATACGATGAGAACATCGACCGGCGCAACCGAGCGAATGCCGGCGATTCACCGTGGCTACTCTCCGGAGTCGGAATTGAAGGTGCCGAAAAGCAGGTTTCGAGAACCGAACTGGCTAGACCATCTTGGCAAAGCCATAAAGTCCCCGCCCTCACAACACGAGGAAGTACTGTCTGAAAATCACTGACAGTATATAGATGGTGCCGATCATCGCGAATGCTCCGTGGAAGCGAGCGTTCTGCGTACGCATTGCAAACAGGCTGCAGGCAAGGAACACGACGGTCCGCACCTCATACTCAACTCCGAGCGTCTCGAGTCGCTCACGGCCCTTGATGAGGGTATCGGCGTAATCCACGATTGAAATCAAGGCCAACGTTCCAAAAAACCACCCTCTACGCTGGTAGAAATAGCCTCTAAACCCGTCGTAATCTGTCAGATCGTCAGGAAACAAGAGCGCGCTTAGCCCGTAGAGCAGCACACCATAAACGATCACTAGAAAATAAAGAGCAAAGGTCCAGGTCGGAAGGTGCTCCAAGCGAAACTCCCACCACCAAAACGCGATCAGGTAAAAAAACACAAACATCGCCCAGAGAAGGTGGACCCAGTAAACGCGTTCCCTGCCCGGGTGCTGGATCAATCGCGCTGCCCCTTTTAGTAAATGGGTCAAGCTGAAAGCGACCAGGATGGATAACACCACCCGGACATGCTGATAAAGTTCCATGCTCGGTTGCGAGCCGCCGCGCCTAGCTACGCTTACCTAGGCCCAGATTCAAATTCCTGAGTGTCCCGTGGAGTAAAATAGAATGCTATACCGTCGACCATGGTTGCTGGTCCTAAGCTATCAGTATTAACTTGCCGCCGGGAAAGGCGTTCTCCGAAACTCGTACCGGTTACCGAATTCCCGTTCTGTGCCCTGATCTTCACCATTGCCTTCCAGGCTGCGGCACGATCGACAGTATCGGCGTACATGGTGAGGGTCTTTTGTTCAGTCTGGGAATAAACCTCCCCCACGTACATGTTTATAGGTAACGACACGCGAGGAAGGTACTTTGTTGATGATGGTAAATCAAACTCCGCTGCGCAGCCCGCCACCTCGCCTTTGAACGCTTTCCAAAGAAAGGAACGAAAAGGGGCAGTCAATAAATTTTGGTCTCCGCTGTTTTGTGTGGGTAGCGAGAAACAGAGGCTCTCACTGCTTTAAACTCCGGTTATGAACCGAAGAACGCAAAGACGGAACTTTTGAACAGAAGGCAGCGAAGGTAGCAAAGGAAAGAAAGTCGTTGGAGTTTGAAAATGATCTGCTCGCGCGATTCCAGCGTTTGAGCTGGCTCTCCCTTTGGAGTGCAATTGCAAACTCAAACGATGACAACTAGCCCACTACCAGCCCGTTCGACGCGCTTAGGCTTGCTCAGGGCATTCGAGCGCCTCTTGGGAGAAAGAAGGTTCGCACTCGGTTTCGCGTCGGATGGCCTGCCATGAGCAAGCCTCAGGCGCGTGGATTGGCTACCGCGCATGGATTCGAACCATGAATAACGCCTCCAAAGGGCGCTGTGTTACCGTTACACCACGCGGTAAAGCGAGGACGAAACAGTTAAGGCAAAACGAGGGATTCGCAAGGGACAATGTTGCGCCCGGCACGAGGCGCGTTGTAGGCATGGAAGGGGTCGCAAAGGCCACATCGATCATACCGTACCCTCCAGGACAGGACCGTTTTTGCGCCTAGCTCAGCCAATAAATTGGCGGAGGACCCTCGCGCGCCGTGAAGGGTTTAAGGAATATTCATGCGTCGGATCCTGGAAGACCTGCAGCTCCGAAGGATCGCGGGGACGCGATCCCTCCCGGGTGGGAGCCGGGCTACGATCACTTCGTCCCTTCCTCTTCGCCGTCCTGGCTATGGCGGACAGGCCGGGACAAAGCTACCTGACATCTCGCCCACATTTCCTCACCTGATCATCTGCACCTTCACGTCACCGTTCCCATTAGTCGGATTTACGGTGACAGTTTCTTTATGCCTGAAGATTTCCAAATCGATGGAGCTCTGGCCGACTCTAAGGCCGCGGATGCTAATCTCAGACAACGAATCCGGTAACCGTGGGTAAAAGAAAAAGATGGTGTTCTCTGCTGCGCGAACGGTGAGCCCTAGGCAGGCTTGCAGGAGCAGAAACACGGCTCCCGCTGCCCAGGCTTGAGGAGAACAAGCGGTCGGATAAAGCGTGGGCCCGATGCCCGGCTGTCTGGGGAAACCACAAAACAACTCCGGCAACCGATGAAGATCGAGAAGAATGGAGGCGTCGAATAGACCTGACAAAATCCGGCAGGCAAGTTCTTTATCCAGCATCTGCGTACAGCCGAACCCGATCAAGGCGTTGTCGTGCGGCCAGATGGAGCCGTTGTGATAGGACATCGGGCTAAAACGCTTTTCGGACGCGGCAATCGTTCGAACGCCCCAGCCGGAAAAGAACGTTGCTTCGCACAACGTGCGGATCAGCTTCCTTGCTCGTTCGGGTAGGGCGATCCCGGTGAAAAGACAATGACCGGCATTGGAGCTGCGTACCCGGCATGGGCGTTTATTCTTGTCTAAAGCCAACGCGTAGAACGAAATGTCGTCACACCAGAATGCTTCTTCGAATCGTTGACGCAGGGATTCGGCTTCACTCTCGAGATGCTCGGCTTTTTCGCGGTAGCCCAAGATTTTGGCTAAACTCGCGATACCCCGTTTGGCTGCGTACACGTAGGCTTGCAGCTCACAGATAGCGATCGGGCCCTCTGCGGGCTGGCCATCGGCGTGGAAGACTGAATCGGAGGAATCTTTCCAGCCCTGATGAATCAGTCCCTTATCGGATCGGCGGCCATACTCGACAAACCCGTCACCGTCGCGGTCTCCAAACCGGTCAATCCATTCGAGCGCCAGCTCGATATTGGGCCAGATCACCCGGATTAGTTCTTGGTCTCCGGTCCTTTCGCAATAAGCGGCTGCTAAGTACAAGAACAATGGGGTCGAATCGGCGCTTCCGTAGTAGCGACCAAAGGGAACCTCGCCGATTCGGGCCAATTCGCTCTTACGAGTCTCATGAAGGATTTTGCCCGGCTCAGCGTCTTGAGCCGGGTTATGTTCGGTGGCTTGAGTCGCTGCCAGGTAGCGCAGAACGCCTTTCGCCACCTGAGGATACACCCAGAGATACTCCAAAGCGGTAACAATCCCGTCTCGCCCAAAGATGGTGCTAAACCAGGGAACACCTGCGTATGGATACAAGCCTTCCGGAGTCGGTGTGATCATCATCTCCAGGTCGGCTTTGGACCGGTTGATCCAATCGTTGAAGTGTCCGTTCGATGTTCGGATCTCGCATGGGGTACTGCGAGATAACTGAGTCGCTAGAGCAGGGGCACTATCATGATCGGCGGAGAACGGCCGACCATTATCCACCGAGCAGGAAACAGTTATCGTGAATGCTTTCTCTTCCTGCGGTGCGAGCTGTATACGAAAACACATTTCAGAATCAGTCACCGCAACGGGATTTAAACTCGAGGCAATCGCAGTTTTTCGCAGGAGTTTGTCTAAGCCGCGGTAGGAAAACGTAAGAGAACAACCGACCACCTCAGGGTTAGGAAGTTGCCTTGGATTAGCCCGCGGATAGCCGCGAATTTCAAATATATCCGCGAAATCTGCCTCGAGCTCTAGGATCATCTCAAGAGAAACCGGCCGCAGAGTATAGTTTCTGACCCGAATCTCCTCTTCGCACTGATTTTCGCGGAGGAACTTGGTTCGCCGCAGGTGGATGGAGCGCGGCGGCAATCTGTCGCCGTCAGGAAGATCGAGGTTTGGATTCGTCAGATCGATAATCAATCGCGCGTTGTCTTGGGTAACTGTCGAACTCAGCAAGTCGAGCGACCCGTTCGCTAATCGCAACGCCGACTTCGAAAGATGCCTCGATTCGTTGTAGAAAAGGCCATACCCGCCGGAGCCGAGTGGACGTAGGTCGCCGCATCGGTCAAAGACCGCGAAGAGATCACCCCGCATCAAGACTCGAGTCTGAAGGTTGGCGAGTGCAGACCGGGCGCGAATATAGATCTCGTTACCGAGCTCGATAATATCGGACATAGGCGACCTCTTCGGTGGGGATGAGCTCCTGCTGATCCGTTTAGAGCCGGGCGCGTGTCCCTGGCCCCGCATGAGCAGGAGCTCATCGCTACCGGCACCTTCAACTCCTCGGCCGCCGGTTGCAATTGGGCCCGGCTTTACGGCGGTTAGTGGTGGTACGCGGCTAGGATTCAACCGGTACGCCGCTGGAGTTCGTCGT
>Ga0153933_1000784_pt1 | contig 10051 bp, 8 predicted proteins | sample TSNJ017MetaG_FD_102275 | JGI IMG/M metagenome (GOLD analysis project Ga0153933, IMG submission 102275) | Attine ant fungus gardens microbial communities from New Jersey, USA - TSNJ017 MetaG | ecosystem: Host-associated > Fungi > Mycelium > Unclassified | place: USA: New Jersey, Wharton State...
ACCGCCATTCGGCGCGAACTTGACCGGCAGGTCGGAGTTGATGCCGCGGACCGGGATCACCGAGGCCGCGCGGGCCGGATGCGGCGTCGCCTGCGTCTTCAGCTTGGCGGTGAGCCCCTTCTTGGCGCCGTAGCGGACCAGCCGCTCTTCCTTGTAATCGGGATACATCGCGCGCGCGACGTCGGAGGCCTTGATCTCGCCGCGCCCGACGGAAGCCATCACATCCTCAATCGAGGTGCGCGCCAGCCGCGGCAGCGCGCCCTTCAGCTTGTCGTCGGCATATTCGATCTTGGCGCGGGCGAACAGGCGGTCGACGATGCGGCGGCCGAGGCCGGCATACTGGTCGCGCACCGCGTCGCGGGTGGCGCGCCGGATCGCGGCGCGCGCCTTGCCGGTCACCGCCAGGACCTCCCAGGCCGAGGGCGGCGCCGACTGGGCCTTCGAGGTCAGGACCTCGACCTCGTCGCCGTTCTGCAACTCGGACGACAGCGGCGCGAACTTGCCGTTGATCTTGCAGCCCACCGCGCTGTGGCCGACGGCGGTGTGCACCGCATAGGCGAAGTCGATCACATTGGCCTTGCGCGGCAGCGCTATCAGCTTGCCCTTCGGAGTAAAGCAGAACACCTGGTCGTGGAACAGTTCGAGCTTGGTGTGCTCGAGGAATTCCTCGGGATTGGCGCTGTCCGAGAGGATGCCGATGGTGTGGCGCAGCCAGGCGAAGGCGTTCGATTCGTGCTTCAGCCGCTCGTGCGGCGAGCCCGCCCCTTCCTTGTAGAAGGCGTGCGCTGCGATGCCGAACTCGGCGATCTGGTTCATGTCCTCGGTGCGGATCTGCAGCTCGACGCGCTGCTTGCCGGGTCCGATCACGGTCGTATGGATCGAGCGATAATCGTTCTGCTTCGGCGTCGAGATGTAATCCTTGAAGCGCCCCGGCACCACCGGCCAGGTCGTGTGCACGACGCCGAGCGCGCGATAGCAGGCGCCGACGTCGTCGAGGATGACGCGGAAGCCGTAGATGTCGGACAGTTGCTCGAAGCCGACCGACTTACGCTCCATCTTGGTCCAGATCGAAAACGGCTGCTTGCGGCGGCCGAACACCCGCGCGGTGATGCCGTTCTTCTGCAGGTTCTTCGAGAGCTGGGTTTCGATCTCGCCGATCAAATTGCGGTTGCGGTCGGCGAGCGCGTCGAGGCGCTGCTTGACCACCGCATAGGCCTCGGGATCGAGCACGAAGAACGACAGGTCCTCCAGCTCCTCGCGCATCTCCTGCATACCCATGCGGCCGGCGAGCGGCGCGTAGATGTCGAGCGTCTCCTCGGCGATGCGGCGGCGCGAGGCCGGCGGCACGAACTCCAGCGTGCGCATGTTGTGCAGGCGGTCGGCGAGCTTGATCAGGAGCACGCGGACATCGTCGGCGATCGCCAGCAGCAGCTTGCGCAGGTTCTCGGCCTGCTTGGCCTCGCGCGACACCAGCTCGAGCCGCTTCAGCTTGGTCAGGCCCTCGACCAGCGCGCCGATCTCGTGGCCGAACACGTGGTCGATCTCGGCCCGGGTCGCCTCGGTGTCCTCGATCGTGTCGTGCAGCAGGGCCGCCACGATGGTGGCGTCGTCGAGCTTGAGGTTGGTCAGGATCGCGGCGACCTCGAGCGGATGCGAGAAATAGGGGTCGCCGGAGGCACGGGTCTGGGTGCCATGCGCCTTCATGGCGTAGACATAGGCGCGGTTGAGCAGGTCCTCGTTGGTGTCGGGGTTGTAGGAGCGGACGCGCTCGACAAGGTCATATTGCCGCATCATCCGCGTGCGCGCCTTGGCCGGCCTCTCCACCGCTGACGACGCCGGTGCCACCGCGACCGTCTCGGTCGCAGCCTGCATCTGGCTGGAACTGCGGCGTCGATACGCCATGATCTCAATGCCTCCCGCGGGCCAACGGCCCCTCTCCATCAATCTAGCGCGCCCCGGACCGAAGCTGCACCCTGCGCGGGGTCCGAAACGTTCAATTTCCCGCGTCCGCATAGGACGCATCGTAACGGCGAAATTGTCAACAAAAGCAAAGGCCCGGAGCAATGTCCGGGCCTCAATTCGATATCGCGGCAGAAATGTTCGAAAGCGGGACTTGGCCTATTCGTCCTCTTCGGGCTGCTCTTCCGGCGGCGCCAGGCCTTCGAGGCCCTTCAGCAGCTCCTCTTCGGTCATGCGCTCGATGGCGACCTCGGTGTCGTCGGCGTCGACGCTGGCGCCGGCGGAGCCGATCAGCGGCACGGTGTCGGGCTCGGGCTCGTCGACCTCGACGAACTTCTGCAGGGAGTGCACCAGTTCCTCGCGCAGGTCTTCCGGCGAGATCGTCGAGTCGGCGATCTCGCGCAGGGAGACGACCGGATTCTTGTCGTTGTCGCGATCAACCGTGAGTTGCGAGCCTGACGAAATCATGCGGGCGCGGTGCGCGGCCAGCAGAACCAGGTCGAAGCGATTGTCGACCTTATCAATGCAGTCTTCAACGGTGACGCGAGCCATATCGAGGCGCTCCGTGGTAAAAGGGACCGAACATGTTGGTTATGAGGGTTAGTTATAGGTCGGGCGGGCGTTTCGCAAGGCAAAATTTGTGATTTGCCTTCCCGACAGGCTCTGCTAACCCCGTTGATCGGGGCCAGAACGGCCGGAGCGTCCGACGACATGGTCAGGTTGCCGTGCGGGACAAGTAAATCTCTCATTGCAATGTAAAAAGTCTAGGCTTTTTGCCCTCGCCTCACCATAATTGCGGTGGTGACTGTTGTGGGGAAGATTCACCGAACTTTAGGCAGCAACGCAGGAAATTGCGCGCGGTCGAACGCCGCTGCGCTAATAACACTAACAACCACGTGAGAACACTTTGATGTCGTCACCTGTTTCCAACAAGATCGCGCTCTTCATCGACGGGGCCAATCTTTACGCTACCGCAAAGACGCTGGGCTTCGACATCGATTACAAGCGCCTTCTCAAGGAATTCCAGGGCCGCGGCACGCTGCTTCGCGCGTTCTACTACACGGCGATCATCGAAGATCAGGAGTATTCGTCGATCCGTCCGCTGATCGATTGGCTCGACTACAACGGCTACACCGTCGTCACCAAGGCCACCAAGGAGTTCATCGACGCCAGCGGCCGCCGCAAGGTCAAGGGCAACATGGATATCGAGCTGGCGGTCGATGCCATGGAACTGGCCGAGCACATCGACCAGATGATTCTGTTCTCAGGTGACGGCGATTTCCGCTCGCTGGTGGAAGCGGTGCAGCGCCGCGGCGTCCGCGTCACCGTGATTTCCACCATCGCCAGCCAGCCGCCGATGATCGCCGACGAGCTGCGCCGCCAGGCCGACGTCTTCACCGATCTGGTGGAATTGCAGTCCAAGCTCGGCCGCGACCCGTCCGAACGCCCCGCCCCCCGCGAGCCGCGTCATCACTCCCCGCAATTCCTGCAGCGCGCGACCACCACCACTGTGGCGCCACGGGCAGCCGATGACGATTTCGACGAGTAATCTCGTCACCCCTGCTGTCGTACCTGATCGCAACTGCCCGCTCTGCCCGCGGCTGGCCGACTTCCGCGCGCAGACCCGCGCCCGCGAGCCGGACTGGTTCAACGCGCCGGTGGAATCCTTCGGTGACGCCAATGCGCGGCTGTTGATCGTAGGCCTCGCACCGGGCATGCAGGGCGCGAATCGCACGGGCCGTCCCTTCACCGGGGATTACGCCGGCGACCTGCTCTACGCGACCTTGCTCGAATACGGCTTTGCCAGCGGCGTCTACCAGGCGCGGCCGGACGACGGATTGCAGCTGGTCGACTGCCGGATCAGCAACGCGGTGCGCTGCGTGCCGCCGCAGAACAAGCCACTGCCGGCCGAGATCAACACCTGCCGGCAATTCCTGACCGCGACCATCGCGACGATGCCGAAGGTGCGCGCGATCGTGCTGCTCGGACGCATCGCCCACGAATCAACGCTGAGGGCGCTGGGGATCCGGCTGGCTGCAGCCCCGTTTGCGCACGGTGCCGTGCATATAGCCGGCAACTACAAGCTCTACGACAGCTACCATTGCTCGCGCTACAACACGAACACCGGCGTGCTGACATCAGAGATGTTCCGCAGCGTGTTCGCGAACGTGCGCAAGGAGCTCGGTCCGTAGTCCGTGAGCTGGGCAAGGTGTGTAGGGTGGGCAAAGCGAAAGCGTGCCCACCATCGCGGGCACGGCCGTGGACGGTGGGCACGTCGCTCGCGCTCCTTTGCCCACCCTACGCCCCCAACGCCACTTCTACCGAGGGTTGTCTTTCAGCCAATCCAGCACATCGGCCGCGCTGCGGTCCGGCGGGAACACCGGATAGAAGACGTGGCTGATGCGCCCGTCGTCGATCACGAGCACCAGCCGCTTGATCAGCGTCAGCCCGGCGACCGACATGGTCGGCAGTTTCAACGCCTGCGTCAGCTCCAGCGCCTCATCCGATAGCACCGGGAACGGCAAATGCAGCCGCGAGGCCATCTCGGTCTGATATTCGTTGCTCTGCGTCGACAGGCCGAACACCTGCGCGGCGCCGGCCGCCTTCAGCTCGGCGAACAGGTCACGGAACGAGCAGGCTTGCGGTGTACAGCCGCGGGCGCCGGGGATCATGTCCCAGTCGTCGACCAGGCCGATCTTGCCCGGCTCGCCGGTCCGCGGATAGGCGAACACCACGGTGCGCCCGTCGAGCGCCGAAAGCGTGACCGAGGTGTCGTTGGTGGCGCGCAGGCTGACCGGCGGGAACCTCATGCCCTTCAGATGATCAGCGGCGCCGTCGTCGGTCGGCGCCGGGATCTTGCTCCAGTCGATGTCGGTGAGGCTGCTCTGGGTCATCACACCAATCTCCATCCGGCGTCATCGCGAGGAGCATTTGCGACGAAGTGATCCATCTTCGGTCTTGCTCAAAGATGGATTGCTTCGCTTCGCTCGCAATGACGGCAAGGGCAAAAGCCCCTACCCTCGCGCCCGCATCAGGCGGCCCTTCTCGCGGCTCCAGTCGCGCTTCTTCTCGGTCTCGCGCTTGTCGTGGAGCTTCTTGCCCTTGGCGATCGCAAGCAAGAGTTTGGCACGTCCGCGCTCGTTGAAATAGAGTTTTAGCGGAATGAGCGTCATGCCCTCGCGGTCGACGGCACCGAGCAGCTTGTTGATCTGCTTGCGGTGCAACAGCAGCTTGCGCGGCCGTTTCGGCTCATGATTGAAGCGGTTGGCCTGGAGATATTCCGGGATATTGGCGTTGATCAGCCAAATCTCGCCGTCCTTGGAATCCGCATAGGACTCCGCGATCGTGCTCTTGCCGCCGCGGATCGATTTCACCTCGGTGCCGGTCAGCGAGATGCCGGCCTCGATCGTGTCTTCGATGGCGTAGTTGAAGCGGGCCTTGCGGTTCTCGGCGACAACCTTGATCGGGCGTTCGTTCTTGTCAGCCACTTCAGCTCTTCTTGAGGAGGTCGCGGATTTCGGTCAGCAGCACGACCTCGGCCGACGGCTTCGGCGGCTCGGCAGGCGCAGCCGCTTCCTTCTTCTTGAATTGGCTCATCAGACGAATCACGATGAACAGCACGAACGCGACGATGACAAAATTCACCACCAGGGTGAGGAAGCTGCCGTAAGCCAGGACGCCGCCCTGCTTCTTGGCATCGGCCAGATTGGTGGCGGTCACGTTCTTGGCAAGCGGGATGAAGTAATTGTTGAAGTCGAGGCCACCCAGCATGCCGACAATCGGCATGATGATGTCGTTCACCAGCGAGGTGACGATCGCGCCGAAGGCCGCGCCGATGATGACGGCGACTGCGAGATCGACGACATTGCCCTTCATGGCGAAATCGCGGAACTCCTTCAGCATGCCCATCCCCTTCTCCTCGACATTGCGCACTGTATTCACGGCGGCCCCCATTTCCTCAGTTGATCAGCCCGGCGTGGACCATGGCGCTGCGCACGGCCGTGCGGGTCGCCTCGCCGACGGGCACCATCGGCAAGCGCAGTCTCTCGTCCATCTTGCCGAGCAATGACAGCGCGTATTTGACCGGCGCCGGGTTGCTCTCGATGAACAGGTTGGTGTGCAGCGGCATCAGCTTGTCGTGGATCTTGAGCGCGGTGGCCGCGTCGCCCTTCTGCCAGGCGGCCTGGAACTCGGCGCACAGCCGCGGCGCGACGTTCGATGTCACCGAGATGCAGCCATGGCCGCCATGCGCCATGTAGCCCAGGATCGTCGCATCCTCGCCCGACAATTGGTTGAAGTCCTCGCCCATCGCGGCGCGCTGCTGCGAGACCCGCACCATGCTCGCGGTCGCGTCCTTGACGCCGGCGATGTTCTTGAGCTCGAACAGCCGCGCCATGGTGTCGACCGACATGTCGATCACCGAGCGCGGCGGGATGTTGTAGATGATGATCGGAATGCCGATCGCATCGTTGATCGCCTTGAAGTGCTGGTAGAGGCCTTCCTGGGTCGGCTTGTTGTAGTAGGGCGTCACGACCAGCACCGCGGTGGCACCCGCCTTCTCCGCATGCTCGGCCAGTTCGATCGCTTCCTTGGTCGAGTTCGAGCCGGCGCCGGCGATCACGGGCACCCGGCCCTTGGCCTCCTCGATGCACCACTCGACCACCCGCTTGTGCTCGTCATGGCTGAGCGTCGGGCTCTCGCCGGTGGTGCCGACCGGCACCAGGCCGTGCGTACCTTCGGCGATTTGCCAGTTCACCAGGCTGCGGAACGCGGCCTCATCCACCGAGCCGTTCTTGAAGGGCGTCACCAAGGCAGTGAATGACCCGCGGAATTTTGTCTTGGCTGCCATGGATTTCCTCCAAACGCTTGAGGCTTAAGGTCAGGTCGACGGACCTTCGTTCTTGACCGTTCTTTGGCGTCTTGCCGTAACGCCATGAAAGGCAATTCATATCGGGTCTGGCGGACGGGTGAAAGGGCTGCACGGTGCCTATTCCCAGCGGTCTTCGCTTCACGCGGGGGGAACACCCCGGCCGCGATCCCGCCAGCCGCGATTTTGCCGTTGTGCTGGCGCAAACAGCCGCGGGTGCGACGTTCTTAGTATTTTGTCTACATTTTCAATCAAATAAGAACTGATGGCCCAGACGGCCAGCTGATTCGGGGCCGCAGAGGACCGCCGTGATCCGTTCCTTCAGCGCAGGTACATTGCGATCGACGGCGCTGGCCACAGGCCTGGCGCTTGCGGTTGGCCTTGCCGTCATGGCGGCCGATGCCCGGGCCGCGTCGGATGCTCCAGCACCTGATACGGCGGTCCAAAGCACGGCCCCCAAGGCCGCCGCGGCCAAAAATACTGCCGCCAAGACTGCTCCGGCCAAGACTGCTCCGATCAAGACTGCTCCGGTCAAGAACGCTGGAGCCAAGAATATTGCGGCCAAGCCGACCGCCGCAAAGAGCGACGGGTCCAAGTCCAGCGCCGCAAAGACAACTCCCGCCAAGACGAGCGCTGCCAAGACGAGCGTTGCCAAGACTGGCGCTGCCAAGACCCACACTGCCAAGACCGAGACCGACACGGCCAAGGCTTCGGCATCCAAAGCTGGCGCCGCCAAGAGCGCCGCTCCCAAGACCACTGGAACCCTGCCGAACAAGCCAGCCCCCGTAAGTGCCATCGCACCCGCGCTGGCTCCGGCGACCCGCCAGCACGCCGCACCTGTGGTACGCAAGCCGGTAACGCCGGCCGCAGTGGCTGCGACATCGTCGACATCGCAGGCGGACAAGGACACGCTTGAGAGCGTTGTCGACCTGCTGCGGAAGCGAAGGCCGGACGACGCCACCCAGGCCGAGGCATCGATTTCCGATCCGGTGGCGCGCAAGCTCGCGGAATGGCTGATCCTGCGCAGCGAGGACAATGGCGCCTCCGTCGAGCGCTACCGCGCCTTCATCGAGGCCAATCCGAGCTGGCCGTCGCAGACCTTCCTGCGCCGCCGCCTCGAGGCGTCGCTGTGGGACGACCATCGCGACGACTCCGCGGTCTGGGCCTGGTTCCAGAATGAATCGCCGGTGTCGGCCAAGGGCCGCTTCGCACTCGCCAAGGCGATGCTCGCCCGCGGCGATCGCGCCAATGCCGAGCGGCTGGTGCGCGAGGCCTGGCGCAATGACGGGATGAGCGAGGAGACGGAAAACACCGCGCTCGACCTGTTCGGCTCGCTGCTGACCGGCGGCGACCACAAGGCGCGCATGGACACGCTGCTCTACGGCACCGACAACGAGGCCGCCGGCATGCGCGAGGCCAGGCGGCTCGGCTCGGGCTATGTGGCGTTGGCGAAAGCGCGCATCGCGGCGAACCGCAAGGGCTCGAACCTGCGCGAGTTGCTCGAGGATGTGCCGCGAGAATTGTCCGGCGACACCAGCTATCTGTTCGCCAAGATCCAGCTGCTCCGCCGCGAGGAGAAGTTCGCTGAAGCCGCGCAGCTGATGCTGAGCGCGCCGAGGGATCCGGCGCGCCTGTTCAACGTCGACGAATGGTGGGTCGAGCGGCGCCTGCTGGCGCGCAAGATGATCGACACCGGCGAATATCGCACCGCCTACCTGATCGCGCGCGACGCCGCGCTCCCCGCTCGCGACATCTACAAGACCGAGCAGGAATTCACCTCGGGCTGGATCGCGCTGCGCTTCCTCAACGATCCGTCGGTCGCGTTGCAGCACTTCGAGCGGATCGGCGTCGGCAGCGCCAATCCGACCGCGCTGGCACGCGCCGGCTATTGGCAGGGCCGCGCCGCGGAAGCCGCCGGCCGCAGCCAGGAGGCACGCGCCGCCTATTCGCGCGCCGCCGAGCAGTCGACCAGCTATTACGGCCAGCTCGCGCGCGCCAAGCTCGGCCTGCCGCAGATCGAGCTCAACGGCGTGCCGCGCGGCCGCGGCGCCGAGCGGCTCGAGATCGTGCGCGCGGTGGCGCTGCTCTATGAGATCGACCAGCGCGAGCTTGCGATCCCGATCTTCAGCGACATGGGCGACAATGGCGATCCCGAGGCACTGGCCGGGCTCGGCGAATTGACGGCACGCCATGGCGATGCGCGCGGCATGCTGCTGCTCGGCAAGTCGGCGCTCAACCGTGGCCTGCCGTTCGACCACTACGCCTATCCGGTCAACGGCATTCCCTCGTTCCGCCAGGTCGGGCCGGAGGTCGAGCCAAGCATCGTCTACGCCATCGCGCGCCAGGAGAGCGCGTTCAATCCCGCTGTGGTCTCGCCGGCGCAGGCTTATGGCCTGATGCAGGTGACGCCGGAAGCCGGCCGCTATGTCTGCAAGCGCGCCGGCATCGGCTTCGACCTCAACCGGATGAAGACCGACCCGGTCTACAACGCCGCGCTCGGCGCCGCCGAGCTCGGCGGCCTGCTCGAGGACTATCGCGGCTCCTACATCCTGACCTTTGCCGCCTACAATGCCGGCCGCGGCAGCGTGAAGAAGTGGATCGAGCGCTACGGCGATCCGCGCGACCCCAAGGTCGACGCGGTCGACTGGGTCGAGCTGATTCCGTTCTCGGAGACGCGCAATTACGTGCAGCGGATCATAGAGAACCTGCAGGTCTACCGCGCGCGCTTCGGCGGCGGCACCAGGCTCCAGATCGAAGCCGACCTGCATCGCGGCGGCAGCGTGGAATGATCAGCGGGCTGCCGGTTTTCAACAGGCGAGCCGGCAGATTGTGGGTGGCGGCGGGAGATTTCCGCATAAACCGTTGTTATAAATGGAATTTCCTGAAATTCAGACAGATCCCACCGCCTAAACTCCGCCGCAAGACGCGCCTTGCCACCAAATCACCTTGCCGCAATCCAAATCTGCACCTTGCGGCTCAGCGTCCTCTCGGGCATATCGGCGCCGTTGGAGACGTGGCCGAGTGGCTGAAGGCGGCGGTTTGCTAAACCGTTATAGGCTTGTAAAGGCCTATCGAGGGTTCGAATCCCTCCGTCTCCGCCAGCTTCATTGAAAATATTGGAGAATTTTCCCGATTTGTAGGGCACCCATCATCGTACCCATACATGGGTCTCCGCTCCTCCCTCGACCGGACTAGCGCCAAGACAATCTCCGGCGCGGCGCCTTC
>Ga0153933_1000785_pt1 | contig 10044 bp, 11 predicted proteins | sample TSNJ017MetaG_FD_102275 | JGI IMG/M metagenome (GOLD analysis project Ga0153933, IMG submission 102275) | Attine ant fungus gardens microbial communities from New Jersey, USA - TSNJ017 MetaG | ecosystem: Host-associated > Fungi > Mycelium > Unclassified | place: USA: New Jersey, Wharton State...
CCACCTGCTTTAGCGCAGCGATCATCTGCGCCTCCGTGTGCTTGCTCTTCGACATCCTTCCACACCTTCCTGAATACGAAAATCGTACTCGGTTGTGTGCGGAAAACTGGGATCAGGTCAGGTCTTTGCGGTGGGATGAAGCAGAACAGCGTGGCCCATGTAAGCAGCGCCGCCCTGCTGGAGTTGATGGGTCTCCTATCGCCAGCAGTCGATCCCATTGAATCGAGCGTAGTCCAGGCGCAGCATCTTTCCAGCAGTTCAGGAGGTGCTGATGCCGATAACGTCACGATTCAGAGCCTGTCAGGGCGAGCTGTTTTCTCCTCCGGCGCAGTTGCCGCAGCTGCCACCGGACGCCTATCAGCGGATGGTGCGGTTGTTGGCCAGGATGATGAACGAACATCTCCAGAAAGGGCCCCGCCCCAACGCGCAGGCGGAGGTGGGCGATGAGTGAGAAGATTCGCACCCAGCATCTGGAGCGCAAGGCCATCCTATATGTTCGTCAGTCGTCCCCTTACCAGGTCCTCCATAACCTGGAGAGCCAGAAGCTGCAGTATGCGATGGAAGCGCGGCTGCGACAGCTGGGGTAGCGTGAGATCGAAGTTGTGGATGAAGACCTGGGGAGGTCCGCCGCCGGGTTGGTCATGCGGGCCGGGTTTGAACGCATGGTCGCGGAGGTCTGCCTCGGGAAGGTGGGTGCGGTCCCGGCCCGCGAGGTTTCCCGTTTTGCGCGGAACAGTCGCGAGTGGCAGCAGTTGGCGGAAGTCTGTCGCGTGGTCGATACCGTGCTGGTTGATCAGGAGATGGTCTACGCGCCACGGCTCAGCAACGACCGTCTGCTGCTGGGCCTCAAGGGCAGTCTGAACGAGTATGAACTGGACCTGCTGCGTCAGCGCTCGGTCGAGGCACGCAGAGAAAAGGCACGTCGTGGCGAACTGATTGTTTCCGCTCCTATCGGCTATATCAAGAGCGAAGACCAGCGACTGGAGAAGGATCCGGATCTGCGCGTCCAACAGGCTATTCTTCTCGTCTTCCGTAAGTTTGCCGAACTGGGCAGCGTACGCCAGACGCTGATGTGGTTCCTGGAGCACGGGTTGGAGGTTCCGACCCACACGCCAAGCGGCAAGACCATATGGAAACGACCGGTCTATCGCTCGATGCATCGTATGCTAACCTCCCCGGTTTACGGAGGCGCCTACACCTACGGCAAGACAGAACATCTCACCGGCTACGATGGAGTCAGAGCGCGCCATATCTGCCGGCGCAAGCCGAGAGGACAGTGGCTGGCTCTGATTCCGGGCGCCCATGAGGGCTATGTCAGCTGGGAAGAGTTTGAACATATCCAGCGCATGATTCTGCAGAACAACCAGGGAGAACCCCAGCCCGGTGCTGCCAAGGATGGCCACGCGCTGCTGGCTGGGCTCTTGCGATGCAGGCAATGTGGACGTAAGCTGACGGTGCGGTATACCGGCAACGGGCACGATGTATTACGGAATTCTTGCCTCCGCGGCTTACTCGATAACGGCGAACCGTGTTGCATCGCGTTCGGTGGCATCACCGTAGATGAAGCCATCGGCAGAGAGGTCCTTCGCGTGGTTCAACCCGCAGCCATCGAAGCTTCCATGTTGGCCCACGAAGAACGTTCCCGGCAACGAGATGATGTGGTCGACGTCTTGCAGCGCGATCATGAGGCAGCTTCCTATGCCGCAGATCGGGCCAGGAGGCAGTACGATGCCGCCGACCCGGAGAACCGACTGGTCGCCGCAGAGTTGGAACGGCGCTGGAACCTGGCCTTACAACATGTGCACGAGATCGAAGAACGAATCGAGCAGCACGCTGCGGCGACCGATCAGACTCCAGCTGCCACGGGAACCAGCGTATTGTTTCTTCCACAGATAGAAGGTCGCCTGGCTGATCCCTAGCTTCCGGCATATCTCTGCCGTCTTCGATCCGTTCTCATGCTGCTTCAGTGCAGCAATGATCTGCTCTTCTGTGTGTACCTTCTTTGGCATGTCAATCCTCCGCTTCTTTCCTGCTTAGAGTTTCAACTGCCAACATATCTCTAATTCAAACTGGTACAGCTTTCGGGGTTTGGGTCAGCGCTTCCAATCTGCACGCGCGTTACGTGGTGACGGGCCTGTACTTGTTGCCACTGGAGAGAACTGCCCACGCGATACGTGCGAGCTTGTTGGCCATGGCGACCACGACAACGTTCTTGGGTGCTCTGGAAGCGAGCGCATCGAGCCATGCTCCGATCGGCGCCCGGTCGCGCTTGATGCGCAGCACGGCCGCACGTGCACCATGAATCAGGATCTTACGGAGGTACACGTTGCCGCGCTTACTGATGCCGAGCAGCTTCGCCTTGCCACCGGTCGAATGCTTACGTGGCACGATGCCCAACCATGCAGCAAACTCTCTGCCCTTGCGGAAGGCTGCACCGTTGCCGATAGCGGCAACGATGGCTGTGGCAATAACAGGTCCGATGCCTGGTATCTTCCGGATGCGCGGACAGCCGGCGTCTCCGTCGGAGATCCGCTCCAGCTGCGTTGTGAGTTCTTCGATCTGCTCTTCAACGAGCCTCCACTCGTCCCACAGCATGCCGATGAGGTTACGCATCTGGGGTGTCAGGTCAGCATCCGCGTTCTTTAGAACGTCAGCCATCGCGGCCTTGAGCTTGGCTGGCGTGGTCGCAAACACCATGCCACGTTCGAGCAGGAACGCCCGCAACTGGTTGATCACTGCCGTGCGCCGTGAGATAAGACGGTCACGCACTCGGTGGATCGCTTGGAGGTCTAGTTGGTCATCGGTCTTGATCGGAACAAAGCGCATGTTCTTGCGTTCAACGGCTTCGGCGATAGCCTCCGCGTCCACGAAGTCGTTCTTGTTCGATTTCACAAAAGGCTTTACGAACTTCGCTGCGATCAACCGCACCTCGTGGCCTTGACTCCGCAACGCTCGACCAAGAAAGTGAGCCCGGAGCAGGCTTCCATGCCGATCAAAGACGTCTCCATGTTCGCGGTGAACGTTAGCAGCTGCTTCTGCGTGAACTTCCTCCGCAGGAGCACCTTCCCAGCCGCGCCAAGTGCGACAAGGTGAAACGTGGTCTTACCCAGATCGATGCCAACTGAATGTATCTGCATGCCGATGATCCTCCTTGTAGAAGCTGCCACCACGATCCCCAGAAAGCTGGTGAGGAATCAAGCGGCGGACCATCTCATTAGTCGGGTTATCGGAAAGAGCGGGTTGGAGATGCCCCACCCGCCACTTGAGCAATTTTTCTAACCTGCCATCCGAGGCTTTCATGGCTCGGCGAAGGGAATCAATGAGCCTTCCATCTAACTTCAACCATGTTTTCTGACCTCTGTAATTTAATTGTCAGCACACATAGGTTTCGTGCTAGCATTTTGACCGTTCTCCGAACCGACGTTTTGGATCTTATAAAACCCCGATCACAAGGTTAGGCCTGATTGGCTCTGTTTCTCTGAATTACGATTTAATCGCCAGTCCCGAGCTGTTGATTATGGCGGCGGTCAAGTGTAACCATCGCTCCCTTAACCCCAAAGGGAGCATGTTCTTAAAGACCTCGGACCTTATGTAGGTTGAAGTATTGCGTCGGCTTGCGAAAGAAATCCCTCCCTTGGGTGCGCTTATGTCCTTCGAAATTCTTCTTTGCAGCACGATTGCGCTGTATGCGTTCCTCAACTTTATCCTTCTGCCGCGATTCACGATGGCATGGGATGCCAGCAATCTGGTCACAAAGATCGCCAAGGCAGGGACGCTATCGGCGATACAGTTCCTGAGGAATCTATGTCTCGTTGCCTCCATCGTCTATCTATGTTTTGCAATTCTGACATTCATTCTTCGATTTGGTTTTTTCGGGAAGGCGTGGTTGCTGGTGTGGATCGTCGATGCCGCTTCAAGACTGCATGAGTTATTTGAAAAGGTAAGCGATTTCACGGAACACTGGTTTTTTCTTCTTCCTGTTTCGTTGCTGATCTTACTGCAATGGGAGAAACAGAAGAAAGATTACTCGCGGCGGTTCGGGCGTTATGTTGATGAAGAGCTTGATCGTTTAAATGTCGAGCGAGAACAAGACCCACAAGAGTGGAGCCAGCTTGAGCCAGACAAAAAAATGCTGGATCTCGATGAAAAAATATTGAAGATTCACAGGTCCCTCCAAAGCCTTCTACAGAAGAACTCTGCCGATAAAGCCGAGCGCCGACGCTTGCTCCGCCAGATCGTAGACCTACAGGAGCAGCGTAGCGAGTGGGATTATCAGCGCAGGATCGATTGGAACCGCCTGAAAGTAGAACAAGATGACTCCAGCAACCGGCCAGCGTGGCTCCGTGTTTTGTTGAGTAAGGGATTGTTTTCCGACCTGAAGGGTCTTTCGCAGGTCTTAAGTCGGGCTACCCTAGCACTTCTGACTCTCGCCTTAATTGGTGTCGCCGGAAATGCAGGGCTGGCTAAAGAACTTCATGAGCGGGTTATCCATCTGGACGAACTGCGTGTCGAAGCGCGTAAGGAGGAAGCGAAGAAATCTTGGGCAAAGCACCTGAGCCCCTCGCCAGCAAGCACGCAAGATCAAGCCGAAGACCAAGCGATCCATCAATTAGCGAACGATTTCGGTCGCGCTTTGGCGCGCAATCCGAATTGGCGACGATTCCGTACCTCAACACGAAGCGACGAGATGTACAACCGTGCAGTGGCTCGGCGGGCGATTCTTACTGAAGTTCGGCTTACGGATGCACAAGGGCAGTCACGCGAGGCATTCACTAGCGGCCTGAATCACAATGAAAGCGAGATTCTGCATGCCGCAGTCCATGGGCCCCTCGGACCTGATGCCCAATCCGCGGATAACGCCTCAAACCGGATCGGGCGAATCATCGTAGAGCATCACGGCTCTGAAATCAGAACTTGGTTTGGAGATAGGTGGACTGGAGTGCAGGTGGCAGTTCACCACCATGCCCAGGCTTATTACGAACCGTTAAATACGGATGATCTGCAGGGTGAATTGATTGATCGCATTGTAGCGGCTGCTTTCGATGCAACGGATACCCCAGGTGCCTCTGATGTCATGAAGGAGGCCCGCGACGGGATGAGTGACGCAACAAAGGAGGCTGTCCAAGAGGCCGTTGATATCGAATTCAAACTCTTCATGAGCGATCTATATGAGGGGAAGCCCTACGAAGAGAGCGTTGAGAGGGTACGTAAAGATGACATACCTATATCGGTCCGCAAGGTCGAAGACATAGCAACCTTAATGCATGATCGCAACATGCCGGATCGGCGGGATCTCGATGAACGAGTGGCGACTGCAACTGGGGAGTGGAAAGACCCCGATTCGCGCGATCATCCTCCGTTTGGCAGTGGCGGGCCCAGCAATTGGCCATCAGACGGAAATGGGGGAGGCCCTCCCCATGGACCTGGCGCGGGAGGGCCCGGAGGCCCATCACATGGGTCGGGTGGCGGCAGTATTCCCGGAGCACCCGGATCATCCTCCGCGTACAGCGCTTCACCTAGCAAATCGGGGTCATCTGGCGCCTCGCCGACGGCTGAAGCGATCGTCGACGACATTGCCAAAGCAACGACTCGTGACGGTGCTAGGTCTCTTCAGGAAGAACAGGTGGGCGCTCTGGCAGAGTACGAGGATCATTTCCCACGGTCTGTTGCTTCACAGGCAAGTACGCCAATGGGCCAGTTGCTCGCACACTACCGCGTGGCTGAAGATGCCTCTGCTTTTGCCCGAGTCGCAGAAATGGATGTCGCTCGTGCATCTAGCTTCACCATGCTACGCGGGTTTTCGAAGGTCGGGGGCGTGTTAATCGGGCGCGAACCAAAAGGGGTGGCCGATATCAGGGACATCTACTGGACCGTTGGTGGCCGCAACGTGAAGATCAAATTGGTGGACGTGGCCGGAAAGCAGTCCTGGTTCGGCCCGTTCGATATCAGCCTCGTACATCAGTCATTGGCGTATGCCGCAGATGGACGGCCTGTGGCGGTCACAATGACGATTGCGCGACCTGTTAACGGGCTAAAGATATTTCTCAACCCTGCGCTGGTTGACACACCGCTTGGCTGTCGCGTTCAAGAACTCGACCGATTGGTCGACACCTACGCGGGAACCGATCATCAATTGCCGGAACGGAGCGCCATTACCGAGCAATATCTCGAACAAGTCTCCGCCTATAATGTCGCGCTTGCCAAGCGCATGGAAGCCGTTTCCGAGAAGCTATCTTCCGACTCCGGCTGGAAACAGGCTGCGGAAGAAATCATTGCGGAAAATGCTCAATATGCAGAGAAGGGGCTAGCGCAGCCAGAACTCTTTTCCCAGAACAGCATCTTGCGACGGAAGCCTGAATTCTTTGAACCCTCGCTGATCAAAACGATGAAGAGCTGCCGAAAAGATAACCTTGCCAATTTTGAATCGTGCGTACTCGAAACGTATCGCGATTCAAGGTTTGTGCGCGAATTCAAGAAGGAATATCTGCGAACCTGGTCCTATGAACCGGCATCCATTGAGCCCTGGAGCGGGGTGCGAGAACGCGACTACCAGATTGGAAATGACCTCGGCTTCTTGCAACCGCCCGGTGATGCCACGGTAGCCGGTCAGCTCTGGCCATTCGATTTCATGGTGCAGATCGCTTTTACCTCACCGGCCGTCAATCTTCCTGAAAAGCAGCAGGAGGTATATGTTGATCGACAGCCCGTTGAATTCACACAAATTCAGGACAAGATTGAACGGCTGGTCGATGATGGCATTAATCGCGACCATTTCGCCTCACAGTTCAAAGACCTTCGCGATTTCGCTGTGTTGCAACGCCTCTTCAGAGCCGCTTTGAACGGCAACCTCGGCGAAAAATTCCCCACTCTAAAGCTAGCCCAATTGACCAAGGACACCGCCAATGCAACCCCCTACTTTCATACTCATCGCTGGAATTCAAGTTCATTCCCTGCATTTGAACATTGGGCTCAACAGGCTTTTTGGAGCAAAGACGATGGTCAAAACTGGATAAAGGAGGCGCGTGCAAAGTTGCCTCTATGCGCAGCGAGCGTTTCAGCAGCGTACAAAGGCGCCGACTCCTCGGACATCTCTTCTACTTGTGACTTTGCTCAATACAGGGACTCCGCGGCCGAGGCATGCCCTGATCTAGCACAAAACTCCTCAGGATGTTCCTGGCGTAAATTCATGATTCTCGCGCGGCGTGAAATCACTGAAGCGGCCTTCGGTGTGCTAGATGATGAACGGAACAGCCCTTCGGTCGCCGCCTGCCCGCCACTCTCACTACCCAAACAAACGTTCGCAACGAGGTGATCCCATGCCGCCCTCAGTACTCTGGCCATTCCCGTGGTGGACCGCAGCCGCCGCAGTGCTGCTTCTCATGTTTTCGCCGTGGCTCATTGCTATCGTTCGTATTCGCCGGCGCAATCGGCGTATCGAGAAGCTCGGAATCACCTTACGTGACTCCGGAATTTCCGTCGGACAAGACCTGTTTGCAATAGGGGAAGAGCAGAATGTGATGGTCGTAAGCGGAACCCGCCTCGCAATTGCCGATGTTAAAAATTGGCATATTGTTCAAAACCTCACCTGGGCACAAACAGCGACCCTAAAGATTTATCACAACAATTTGAACCACATCGAATTCCGCTTAGTCATGGACAGTGGCGCACAAACACGGAAACTTCGGACCTATTCGATAGCAGGTTTCGGACGCCTGTTCATTCAGTCAACGAGAGAAGGTAAACCAGTCGAGTATGTACAGAGTTAGCCCATGAGCCAACAAATATCAACCTTCACGGTCCAGGAAAACGCGACGAAGTACGAGATTCTCGGTGTCGATCCACGCGCCACACAAGACGAATTACATGTCGCATACCGCCGCTTGGCACTCCTTCACCACCCCGATCGCCATCCTGAAGAAGAGCGGGAGGTCGCGGGTCAGATTTTCGCGCGAATCGCCTCGTCATATGCCACTTTGTCGGATCCAGAAAAGCGTCGTGAATACGATCTCGCGCTGAGCCGTAATGAAGATTACCGAGAGACCGTCGAAAACGAAAATCTAATATCGCTTGCCGAAATTCTGGCCGGCATAGGCGCCTACGAGCACATGTTCTCAGAGGATAGTCTTGGAAAGATCTCAAAGGATCTGGACAGCATCGTTCAAAACAACTTGATCGGCGAGTTAGGGGAAGAAATCGTCGATGCCTGGGCACTTCCGTCCGCCCCGAGCGGTGAAAAGCATCGCGGCACATTCAGCGAAGGAGCAGTTGTGCTCACCAACCTCCGTATCCTGTTGCCGTACATATTCAGTTGGGAGGAGAAAAAGGGAAACGTAAGAACCAAATATAAAGGAGCAGGAATGCCCGTTTTGCTTCTCCCTACGCTTGATCGCATCGAGGTCGTAGTCGAAAAGCGAATAAAGCGGAGACAGTTTCTCGATTTCCATTTCAAAGGTGGGCCCATCCGCGTTAGCCCCCGTCGAACTAACCTGAGCAAGCTACTGCTTGTTGCTCAGCTATGGGGAATTCTAATCGAGGCGCGGCAGGAGGATGCGAAGTTGGTTGAGCTGCGATGGGCACTTTGGCGACCATGGCTGACTGGATTGATTGTGCTTGCTGTGTTGTTTATTGGGGCTGGTGTCGTTGGTTTGTTTGGCGACGGCATCGTCGAGAATATGGCTGATCTTTCAGATTTCTTCCGTCGTTGGGCATTGCTGCAGTGGACAGCCATAGGTATCGCCGCGATTTCCGGAAGGCGCCTTATGCGATGGGTATTTGCATACTCAGCCTTTGATCTCGCAGAAAGCTTACGGAGCCTCCCCGATACGAAAAGTGCCAAAACTCCTGAATAATTCTCCATAACTTCGAAAACTCGCAATGAGTGCGCCCTGACATCATCAATTGACGATATTTTCGCCGAACTCACTCCTCTCGGATGAGTTCGGCAAGGAGCAACTTGGGTGAAACTCGAAGCGCAGAAAATTCAAGTGGCCGAACTGGACTACTTTGGTCATGACGAGGTCGCTAGCGATAGATCATGAATACTAAGCCATCGATATAATCAACAATCGATGAACGACATCCTGCAAGGATTTATCAATGATTATCGCTCCCGGAGCGTCCCGACGCCTCATGTTCTTCTGGTCGGTAAAGACAACCATAAGAACTTGTCGATAGCGAGGGAATGCTGGCCGGGGGACGAAGGATCCGAATTCGTCTGTCGGAAGGCACTCCGGTCATGATTCGTCACGGATCTGGCCCATTCGTCGCGGGGCCGGTCGTTGAAAGAGCGATGCGCGTTCTCTTGTTGAAACTCATGGATCCGGCCTGCAAGGCGCTCTCGCGCCTCTATCGGCCAGAGTTCCCTGAGGATGCCAAACGTCTACTTTTCCTTCGATGGAAGCTTCCCGAAGAAATCGCTGCTATCGGCGAATCGGAGACCGTTCGTTCCGCGGTCCATCAACGAACCGAGAACTTCTTGCGACCATTCTTTCCAAACTTTGCTCTTACGATCATCCACACGTTGGAAGATCCCAAGGACGCGCCAAAGGCGGTGTGGGAGTGACCCACACTCGTGCCCCTGACTTCCATTATGACCCCAGCCGGTACCGTCACCCGTATAGTCTCCGAGATGGAGTCCATACTCAATTGGCAAGTCGAGACGTCGCGAAGGGCCTGATGTATCCCAACCCTTAATGACCACATTTCAACGGTGATGTGGGCCGGCGACCCCTGCGACGTGTCGACGTATCCAGCGAACCTGTTTTGCTTCTCGAAGACGTAGAAGCTGGATCGATTGAGTCATGGGTATCTATGGTTCTTCGGTCCACGGCGATGACGCTATCCGTAGCGGTGATTGGAAGAAGGTTGTGGCACGAATGAGATATAAAACGTTTGGTTCCTTCCCACCAGTTTCGGGACCAGGGTTTATTGTGAAGCAACCTTAACCGACCGACGATAGCTTTTGAGAAACTGAGCTAGTATTGAGCCGCTTTTCGATGGGTTATTCGCTTCAGCTATGCACGACAAACTTTTTCAGATCGTGTC
>Ga0153933_1000786_pt1 | contig 10042 bp, 9 predicted proteins | sample TSNJ017MetaG_FD_102275 | JGI IMG/M metagenome (GOLD analysis project Ga0153933, IMG submission 102275) | Attine ant fungus gardens microbial communities from New Jersey, USA - TSNJ017 MetaG | ecosystem: Host-associated > Fungi > Mycelium > Unclassified | place: USA: New Jersey, Wharton State...
ACCGAATACCTGATGAGCGCCGAAGGCGGCGGCGCCAAGCGTTTCTTCCTGCTCGGCACGGACTATGTCTATCCGCGTACGACCAACAAGATCCTGCGCGCGTTCCTGCAGTCGAAAGGCGTCCAGGACGCCGATATTCAGGAGGTCTACACACCGTTCGGCCACAGCGACTATCAGACCATCGTCGCGAACATCAAGACCTTCTCGCAAGGCGGCAAGACTGCGGTGATCTCGACGGTCAACGGCGACTCGAACGTGCCGTTCTACAAGGAACTCGGCAACCAGGGCCTGAAGGCAACGGACGTACCGGTGGTGGCGTTTTCAGTCGGCGAAGAAGAACTGCGCGGCATCGACACCAAGCCGCTGGTGGGCAACCTCGCGGCATGGAACTACTTCATGTCGCTGCGCAATCCGGAGAACACCAAGTTCAAGGCGATGTTCGCCAAGTGGGTCAAGGACAACAACCTGCCCGGCGGCGACAAGCGCGTGACGAACGATCCGATGGAAGCCACCTTCGTGGGCATCCATATGTGGAAGCAGGCGGTTGAAAAAGCCAAGAGCACGGATGTGGACAAGGTGCGCGTGGCGATGATCGGCCAAAGCTTCAACGCACCGTCAGGCTTCGTGCTGACGATGGACGGCAATCACCATCTGCACAAGCCGGTGATGATCGGCGAAGTGCGTGCCGACGGCCAGTTCAACGTGGTGTGGCGCACCAAGACGGCCATTCGTGCGCAGCCGTGGAGCCCGTTCATTGCAGGCAACCAGGGCAAGCCGGATGTGGTCAGTTCGATTCCGGCGTTCCTGCGCCGTTCGCGGGTGGCCTGACGTAACGGAGGGCGTGCAGCGCACGCCCGCACAGGTCCAGTTGCGCCGGAGGATTCAGGCCGACTGGACGACGCACCCGCCTCACTAGCGACCCGACGGCGCGGCATCTCTGGCGGATTCGATGCCGCGCCGCCTGCCGGTCAATCTTCAAAGGGCATCATGGCGTTTTCCATTTTGAGGCTCACACGGCGCAGTATCGGTGCGCTGGGTATCGCGCTCATCACCGTCGCACCGCTGGCAGCGTTTGCGCTGACCCCAGCCGACGTCGCGCCGCTCGCCGCCGACGACTTCGACGCGAAATCCGCGGCGATCGACAAACTGATCGCCAATCACGACGCGCCATCGCAAGCGCTGCTCAAGGCATTGTCCGAGGACAATGCGCTCACGACCGACTCCGGCGAAGTGCTGATCCAGGACGGCGACACGACCAAAGACGTCATCACCGGCAAGACGGTCAGCGCACCCGATGCGCAACCAGTCACGCTGAACAATCTGCTGCGCTCGAAGGTGTCGGGCGCGCTGTCGGGTTCGCAACTCGACTCTCCGGATCTGGAAACGCGCCGCGCGGCGATTAACGCGCTGCTGCAGAATCCCGATCCTTCGATGAAACCGTTGATCGACGCGCAGCGCGCGAAGGAAACCGATCCGGGTCTCAAGAAGAAACTCGACACGCTATGGGCCATGACGGCGCTGCACAACAGCGACCCGGCAACGCGCCTTGAAGCCGTGCAGCTCGTGGCCGCGCGCCACGACCTCGACATGAACGAACTGCTGCGGCCGCTCGTCGCGAAGAAGCCCGACGGTACGTTCGTGGAAAGCGACGACCGGGTGCGTGCCGCTGCGCAGGCCGGCATCGACGAGCTCGACGCGATCCAGCGCCGCAGCCAGATTGCGGGCACGCTGTTCGCGGGCCTGTCGCTCGGCAGCGTGCTGCTGCTGGCCGCGCTGGGACTCGCCATCACGTATGGGCTGATCGGCGTCATCAATATGGCGCATGGCGAGTTCCTGATGATCGGTGCGTACGCAACGTATGTGGTTCAGAACCTGTTCCAGCGCTTCGCGCCTGGCGCTTTCGACTGGTATCCGCTGCTGGCGGTGCCGGCCTCGTTCGTGGCGGCGGCGCTGGTGGGCATGGTGCTGGAGCGGCTCGTGCTCAAACATCTGTATGGCCGTCCGCTCGAGACCTTGCTCACCACCTTCGGCATCAGCCTGATCCTGATCCAGGCGACCCGGATGATCTTCGGCGCGCAGAACGTGCAGGTCAGCAATCCGGCGTGGATGAGCGGCGGCGTCACCGTGATGCCCAGCCTGATCCTGCCGTATAACCGGCTGGCAATTCTGGCGTTCTCGCTGATCGTGGTCGGCATTGCCTGGGCGGTGCTGACGAAAACGCGCCTCGGCCTGTTCGTGCGCGCCGTGACGCAAAACCGCCGTATGGCTGCGTGCGTCGGTGTGCGGACGGCGCGAGTCGATTCGTACGCCTTTGCATTTGGTGCGGGCATTGCGGGCCTGGGCGGCTGTGCGCTTTCGCAGATCGGTAACGTCGGTCCGGATCTGGGTCAGAGCTACATCATCGATTCTTTCATGGCGGTGGTGCTGGGCGGCGTCGGTCAACTGGCCGGCACGGTGATCGGCGGCTTCGGACTCGGGCTGATCAGCAAGGCGATCGAACCGTTCTGGGGCGCTGTGCTCGCGAAGATCGCGGTGCTTGTCCTGATCGTGCTGTTCATCCAGAAGCGGCCGCAGGGGATGTTCGCCCTGAAGGGCCGCAGCGCGGAGGCATGAGATGACATCGGCAACCTCCCCCGCTTCCGTCACACCGTCCGGCACGGGCGCGCCGCCGGGCACCGAACGTGCCGCGCAGTCGGGCTTCGCGCTCGGCTTGCCGCCGCGTCCCGCGCTGTTGTCGCGACCGGCATGGATCGCGCTGATTGCGCTGATCGTCGCGATCGGCCTGGGCGTGCCGTTCTCGGCGCTGGTGCTGCCGGAAACGAGCGCGTTCCACCTGTCCGCGTACATGATGACGCTCACCGGCAAGTTCATGTGCTACGCGATCGGCGCACTCGCACTGGATCTCGTATGGGGATATTGCGGCATCCTAAGCTTGGGACACGCACTGTTCTTTGCGCTGGGCGGCTACGCGATCGGCATGTACCTGATGCGTGCGATCGGTCACGACGGCGTCTATCAGAGCGACCTGCCCGACTTCATGGTGTTTCTGAACTGGCACGCGTTGCCGTGGTACTGGGAAGGCACGCAGCATCTCTGGTATGCGTTGCTGCTGGTGATCCTGGTGCCGGCCGTGATTGCCTGGGTGTTCGGCTTCTTCACGTTCCGCTCGCGGGTAAAGGGCGTGTACCTGTCGATCATCACGCAGGCCATGACGTTCGCCGCGATGTTGCTGTTCTACCGCAACGAAACCGGCTTCGGCGGCAACAATGGCTTTACGGACTTCAAGCGGATCGGCGGCTTTCCGATCACGCATCCGGGCACGCGCACGGCGCTCTTTCTGATCACGTTTGCGGTGCTGGTGCTGGCGTTTCTGGGTGCGCGGGCCATCGTGACCTCAAAGCTTGGACGCGTGGTCACAGCGGTGCGCGATGGCGAAACGCGGCTGATGTTTCTCGGCTACAGCCCGCTTGGCTACAAGCTGTTTATCTGGACGGTGTCGGCGATTCTGTGCGGGATTGCTGGGGCGCTGTATGTGCCGCAAGTTGGCATTATCAATCCGGGCGAGATGTCGCCGGGCAACTCGATTGAAATGGCGATCTGGGTGGCGGTGGGCGGACGCGGCACGCTGATTGGACCGATTATCGGAGCGTTTGCTGTGAATGGCGCAAAGAGCTTTTTCACGGCGAACTTCCCTGAATACTGGCTGTTCTTTCTTGGCTTGATCTTCGTGCTGGTGCCGTTGCTGCTACCGAACGGCATCATGGGGTTGCTCGAACTCGCGATGCGCAAGAGGGATCGCTCATGAACGAGAACCCGATGGTGCCTGACCTGGCTTTACCGGAAGACCCTGCAGAACACTCTCTGAGCGGCGTCGCGGATTTTGGGCGAGTGGTGACACCGGGCGAGATTGATGTGTCGCACGGGACGATTTTGTATCTTGAGGATGTGACGGTTAGCTTCGACGGGTTCCGGGCATTGAATGCGTTGACGTTGTCGATCGATGTGGGCGAATTGCGCTGCATCATCGGGCCTAACGGCGCGGGCAAGACGACGATGATGGATGTGATTACGGGGAAGACTGAGCCGGATTCCGGCAAGGTGTTTCTTGGACAGACGATCGATCTCACGCGGATGAACGAGCCGTCGATTGCGCGAGCGGGGATTGGGCGCAAGTTTCAAAAGCCGACGGTGTTTGAACAGCATCCGGTTTGGGAGAATCTCGAACTGGCGATGAAGGCTGACAAGGGATGGTGGGCTTCTTTGCGGGCGCGGCTGGATCGGGAGGCGCAGGCTCGGATTGAGGAGACGCTTTCGCTGATTCGTCTTGAGAGTGAGGCGAGGCGGTTGGCTGGGGAGTTGTCGCATGGGCAGAAGCAGCGGCTCGAGATTGGCATGTTGTTGATGCAGCAGCCGGCGCTTCTTCTGCTTGACGAGCCTGCGGCTGGCATGACCGATGATGAAACTATGCAGTTGGCCGAGCTTCTTAATCATCTTCGTGGCACTTGTTCGATGATGGTTGTGGAGCATGATATGGAGTTTGTTGCTGCTCTCTCTGGCGAGGCCGGGAAGGTCACCGTTATGGCTGAAGGACGTGTTCTCGCCCATGGCACGCTTGATGAAGTTAAGCAGGATGAGACTGTTATTGAGTCTTATCTGGGGCGGTGAGGGTTTTTTTTTGCCTGCGGCGGCTTTGTGGTTGGTGGTTTGCGTTTGGTGTTGGCCTTTCCTTGCTTTCTTAGTGGTCTATTGGCGTTGCCCCTGTGCGGGGCAGCACTTACTTTCTTTGCCGCCGCAAAGAAAGTAAGCAAAGAAAGCGGGCTGCAACCGCTAGCTCGTAGTGAGCCATCTAGGTCCGCTACCGGAAACGGCCCAAGACGAGGCAGTCTCTCGCACCACACTCGCCAGTGACAAAGGACTCATTCATCCCGCGTGCGCACCTCGTGCGCCCCGGTACGGTTCACCATACGGTTGCCCGCATTTGTCCGTTGCTCACCACAACGCCCCAAATGCTCACTGTAAGTGCCGTAGTTACATAACAGGCTAGCTCGTAGTCACACCCCGGGACAGTTCGGCACACTTAGATTTCGCGGTTGGCGGTTGGCGGTTGGCGGTTGGCGGTTGGCGGTTGGCGGTTGGCGGTTGATAGTGGTTAAAGGCGGTGCTAGCGGATAGCGTTTTGGTGGGGAGTTATGCCTGACGGCGGGGCGCGAAGCGCGACGCTGGAGCGGATGAATGCCTTGTCACTAGCGTGGGTGGTGCGAGGGCGGGTCTTGTGTTGGGCCGTTCCCCGCAGCAAACCGGGATGGCTCACTACGAGCTAGCGGTGTGAGCCCGCTTTCTTTGCTTACTTTCTTTGCGGCGGCAAAGAAAGTAAGTGCTGCCCCGCACAGGGGCGAAGCTAATAGACCACTAAGAAATCAAGGAAAGGCCAACAAGGTAGGAACAACGACAAAACCAAGCCACCGCAGGCAACCCCCCCATCTGCAAGCAGCAAAAAAAGAACCCAGAGGACAAACAGCAATGCTAGAAGTGGAACACCTAAACCAGTACTACGGCGGCAGCCACATCCTCCGAGACGTGAAACTAACAGTACCAGACGGTAAGCTAACGGTACTATTAGGCCGCAACGGCGTAGGCAAGACAACGTTACTGCGTTGCCTGATGGGCGTCGTCCCAACAAAAAGCGGCGCAATCTCCTGGCGCGGCACGCCGCTAACGAAACTGCCAACGTATGCCCGCGTAGCAAACGGCCTGGCCTACGTCCCCCAGGGCCGCGACATCTTCCCGCGCCTGACGGTAGAAGAAAACCTGCTGGTAGGCGCCGCCAGCAAAAAAGCCCCATCCAAAATCCCCGACCGCATCTACGAACTCTTCCCAGTCCTAAAAGACATGCGCAGCCGCCGCGGCGGCGACCTGTCCGGTGGACAGCAGCAACAACTCGCCATCGGACGCGCCCTCATGAGCGAGCCGCAACTGCTCATCCTCGATGAACCCACCGAAGGCATTCAGCCCTCCATCATCCAGGACATCGGCCGCACCCTGCGTCAACTCGTCGAAGAAATGGGGCTCACCGTCCTCCTCGTCGAGCAGTACTACGACTTCGCCAAAGCCATCGCCGATCGCTACTGGGTCATGAGCCGCGGTGAAATCGTCGCCGGCGGCGAAGGCGCCAACATGGACGCCGACGGCGTACGCGCCCTGATCGCGGTGTGATAGCGAGACGTTCACGCGTGCTATCCTCGCCGCACATCCTCTCGGCACGCTCGTCGCTGCAGATCCGGTCAAGCGCATCCATGACCTCCGGCAATGAGCGTCCGTCAGGCAGTCGTCACGCACCGCCCTACTACGCCTACCCGCATGTCGCTTCATGAAAACCATGCCACGCTCGCGTCTGCGCATTGCGCCGCGCACGCAGAGTGGCGCGCCCGGCTCGAACTCGGCTTCGCGAAGCACGGTGAACGCACGACGCTCGCGCATCGTCTGCACGACGGCCCGCTGCGCGTGCAGCGTCCGCTCTACCCCGAAGGCCAGGCCGTCTGCCACGCGGTGATCGTGCATCCCCCTGGCGGCATCGCCGGGGGCGACCAGCTTCACATTGACGTGGCGCTCGAGGCCGGTACGCACGCGGTGCTAACCACGCCCGGCGCCACGAAGTGGTACAAGTCGAATGAACGTGCCGCACGCCAGCAGATCGAAGTTCGCGTCGGCGCTCATGCGAGGCTCGACTGGCTGCCGCAAAACAACATCGTGTTCGATCACGCCAACGCCACGCTCGACTTCACGCTGACCCTGGCCGAAGGCGCCACTGCGCTCGGCTGGGATGCGACGCAACTGGGCCGCCAGGCAGCGGGCGAGCGCTGGTCGGCCGGCACGCTGCGCGCTTCCTCGCGGATCGTCGGCCCGGACGGACAATTGCTCTGGCTCGAACGAGCCAACCTTGCCGCGGCCGATCCACTGCGCGACGCCCCCCAGGGCCTCGCAGGATTCCCCGCATACGGAACGTTATGGGCGGTGGGCTCCGCTTGCGACGACGCACTCGCCGAAACGCTGACGGCCGGACTTCCGTTCGACGACAGCTTGCGCGCAGCCGCCACCTGCGTCACACCGGGGGTAGTACTGATTCGCGCGGTGGCACGCTCAATGGAATCGCTGCAACGAGCGCTGACCGAGTGCTGGCTGCAACTGCGTCCGATCGTGCACGGCGTGACGGCGGTACCGCTGCGAATCTGGACGACCTGAAAACGGATGGAAGTCCGCCCGCCGGACCGGCTAAGCCCGGGGCCACGATCTCGATGCCCCCACACCCACCGTTTGCGCATGGCCCATCCTCCGCGGAGCTTCCGGCGTGGACGAGGAGCGGCATAGTGAACCGTACCGTGGCGCACGAAGTGCGTACACGGGATGAATGAGCGCTTTGTCACTGACGGGAGAAATGCGAGAGCGGATCTCGTCTCGGACCACACCGGGCGGCCAAACAGAGATGGACACCTACGAGCTAGCGGTGTGAGCCCGCTTTCTTTTGCCTACTTTTCTTTGCGGCGGCAAAGAAAAGTAGGTGCCGCCCCGCACAGGGGCAACGCTAATAGACCACGAAGAAAACAAGGAAAGGCCAACCATGCACCAAAAAGGAGCAAACAAGGCCCAGAAGAGGTGCAAGCCCACCGAAAACCCCGAGCATGCGCAGCCCCACCCCTCTGGCACACACCTTGCTCGCAAGAGCACCACGAATACTGCCGCACCAGACGGCAACCACCCAGCTCCGCCCACCACCGCTTAGATAGACATGACCCAACCATCGCACCGCCGTGCGCGCCGCACCTGGCTCGCCACCCTCCTGCTCGCACCGGCCCTGGCATTAACGACACCAGCGGCCCACGCCGACGCCCTGGACACCATCACCAAAGCCGGCGTACTAAAAGTCGCTGTCCCCGAGGACTATCCACCGTTTGGCTCAGTCGGCCCCGACATGCAACCGCAAGGCTACGACATCGACACGGCCGCGCTGCTCGCCAAGTCGATGAACGTCAAACTGCAACTGGTTCCGGTCAACAGCGCGAACCGCATCCCCTATCTACAGACCAATAAAGTCGACCTGGTGATCTCATCACTCGGCAAGACCCCCGACCGCGAGAAAGTAATCGACTTCTCGAACGCCTACGCCCCCTACTATCAGGGCGTGTTCGGCCCCGCCGACATCAAGGTGAGCGGCCCGGCCGATCTCACCGGCAAGACGGTCGGCGCGACGCGCGGCGCACTCGAAGAAATCGCCCTCACGCAGATGGCGCCGAACGCCACCATCAAGCGTTTCGAAGACAACAACGCCACCATCGCCGCGTTCCTCTCCGGTCAGGTGCAACTGATCGCCGCCGGCAATATCGTCGCCGCGGCCATCAATGCGAAGAATCCGCCACGTCGCCCAGAACCCAAGTTCGTCATAAAGGATTCACCATGCTTCGTCGGCATGAATAAAAATGAAAGCCGGCTGCTGGAGAAGGTCAACGCCGCCATCGCCCAAGCCAAGGCCGACGGCACGCTCAACACCATGTCGAAGAAGTGGTTCGGCGCGCCGCTGCCCGCAACGCTGTAAGCACATCGTTAGTTTTACTTGATATCTTTGTAAACTGATCTGGCGGTAAGCTTGTCGCGGTTCGTCCTGTGCCGGTCTCAGGGCGGACTCCGCGACGCACGCCTCCGATGGCATCCGACGCCTGGCCCCTCTGGGACGGGCGCAACCCAAGCACATATCCGATGAAGCTGACACCCCGCGAGAAGGACAAGCTGCTGATTTTCACAGCCGCGCTGCTGGCCGAGCGCCGCCGCGCGCGCGGCCTGAAACTGAATTACCCGGAGGCGATTGCGTTCATTTCGGCGGCGCTGATGGAAGCGGCGCGCGACGGCAAGACGGTCGCCGAAGTCATGCACTACGGCACCACGCTACTCACGCGCGACGACGTGATGGAAGGCGTGCCGGAAATGATTCCGGACATTCAGGTGGAAGCCACCTTCCCTGACGGCACGAAGCTCGTGACCGTCCACCATCCGATTCCTTGACCCCGCCCCGGAGCCCCTGATGATTCCCGGCGAAATTCTCACCGACGACGGCGAGCACGAACTCAACGCGGGCCGCGCGACGGTCACGGTCACCGTGTCGAACACCGGCGACCGTCCGGTGCAAATTGGTTCGCACTACCATTTTTATGAAGTGAATCCGGCGCTGTCGTTTGATCGCGAAGCGGCGCGCGGCTTCCGGCTGAATATCGCGGCAGGTACCGCTGTGCGTTTCGAGCCCGGCCAGGAGCGCACCGTCGAACTGGTCGCGCTGGCAGGCAACCGCGTCGTCTACGGCTTTAACGGCAAGGTCATGGGACCGCTCTGAGGCGTGGCATGAGCCCCGTCGTCAGCGCGCGTTGCGCACACCCGTCCTGCCACTTTCCGGATTTCACACCATGACTTTACGCATTGGCCGCCGCGCATACGCGGAAATGTTCGGCCCCACGACCGGCGATCGCGTGCGACTCGCCGACACCGATTTGCTGATCGAAATCGAACGCGACTACACGACCTACGGCGAAGAAGTGAAATTCGGCGGCGGCAAGGTGATTCGCGACGGCATGGGCCAGTCGCAGCGCGTGCACGCCGACGTCGTGGATACGGTCGTGACCAACGCGGTGATCCTCGATCACTGGGGCATCGTCAAGGCCGATATCGGCATCAAGAATGGCCGTATCTTCGCAATCGGCAAGGCCGGCAATCCGGACATTCAACCCGGCGTGACGATTGCGATCGGCGCGGCCACCGAAGTGATCGCCGGCGAGGGGTTGATCGTGACGGCGGGCGGCATCGATACGCACATCCACTTCATCAGCCCGCAGCAGATCGACGAAGCCCTCACGAGCGGCGTGACGACGATGATCGGCGGCGGCACGGGTCCGGCAACCGGCACCAATGCCACCACCTGCACGCCGGGGCCGTGGCACCTCGAACGCATGCTGCAGGCCGCCGACGGCTATCCGATGAACATCGGCTTTCTCGGCAAGGGCAA
>Ga0153933_1000788_pt1 | contig 10010 bp, 7 predicted proteins | sample TSNJ017MetaG_FD_102275 | JGI IMG/M metagenome (GOLD analysis project Ga0153933, IMG submission 102275) | Attine ant fungus gardens microbial communities from New Jersey, USA - TSNJ017 MetaG | ecosystem: Host-associated > Fungi > Mycelium > Unclassified | place: USA: New Jersey, Wharton State...
GAAGTGGTTGCCAGCTACATGGTGACGCCGACGTTGCAACTGGGCGCTGCGTACAGCTATACGATAGGGAATGTCTCCGCGACCGGGCAGGAACCGAAGTATCAGGAGTTCGATGCGAGCGCGGACTATTTTCTCTCCAAGTCCACCGATGTCTACCTGTCCGGAACCTATATGCATGCTGGAGGCGGAGCGGTTGCCGATCTCGCGCCCGTGCTCGAACCGTCCAGCTCGCCGAATCAGGTGGCGCTGCGGATCGGGATCCGCAAGCGCTTCTAGTTCCATGGCACTCAGCAGTCGCGGCTGGGGTTTACCAGCCTCGTGACAACATCAGACTTCGTCTCCCCGAAGGGACAGGAGGCCGAGCAGGATCTCATCGCGATGCGCGGCAAGTTCATGCGCGGATCGCGATTGAGTCTGTTCGTGCACCCCTCGGATGATGGTTGCGCGAACCTCGGGGGTCAGCTCGGGCGCGCCGAGTACGTGCCACCATGCGCTCATCGGTCCCGTGAACTGTTCGAAGAAATGTTCGATACCGCCATCGCCTCCGCCCAGATGAAAGAGCAGGCTCGGACCCATACCACCCCAGCGCAGACCGGGTCCCCAGGAAACAGCAGTATCCGCGTCGGCCACGCTGACCACGCCCTCCGAGATCAGATACACCATTTCTCGGTATAGCGCGGCTTGTAGCCGGTTAGCGACGTGCCCCGGCACCTCCTTATGCAGACGAACAGTGCGCTTTCCGAGACCGCTATAAAAAGCCGCGACACGTTCGATGGTCTCTTCAGATGTTTTGGCGCCGCCGACAATTTCAACCAGCGGTATCAGGTGTGGCGGATTGAACGGATGTCCAATCACGCACCGCTCAGGATAATTCTTGCAGGCCGACTGGATCTCGCTCATGGTCAGGCCGGAAGAACTCGACGCGATGATCGTGGTGGGCGCCAGGATATTGTCGAGATGCCTGTAGAGGTCTTTTTTGAAATCGATACGCTCGGGTCCATTCTCCTGGACCAAATCGCTGCCGGCCACCGCGTCGTCGAGATTCGCCGCGAACTCCAGTCGGGTGCGCGAGGCCCCTGGCGCGAGTCCCAACCTTTCCAATGCGGGCCATGCCGCGTCGATGAACGCCTCGAGCTTCACTTGGGCATCCGGCGCGATGTCCGTGGCGATGACATCCTTACCCTTGGCAAGGAACAAGGCGGCCCAGCTCGCACCGATGACGCCGGTGCCGATAATGGCAATGCGGTTGATGTCTTTGCTCATAACTAACAATCCTTCGAGTGGAGTGAGGTCAGACGAAAGCGCTAAAACCACTCACCGCCTTGCCGACGATCAGGGAGTTCATTTCGCGGGTGCCTTCGTATGAATAGAGCGCTTCGGCGTCGGCGAAGAAGCGTGCGACGTTATAGTCGAGCACGATGCCGTTACCGCCAAAGATTTCCCGCGCCCACGCGACGGTCTCGCGCATACGGGTCGTGCAAAATGCCTTGGCCAGTGCGGAATGCTGGTCCAGCAGTTTGCCCTGATCCTGCAACTGGGCCAGACGTACGACCATGCATTGTGACGCGGTAATATTGCCGAGCATCCTGGCAAGAAGATCCTGCACCATCTGGAACGATGCGATCGGTTTGCCGAACTGCTCGCGAGTCTGCGCGTAGCGCAGCGCGTGTTCGTAAGCCCCCATGCTGCAGCCGACCGCCTCCCATGCAACGTATTGACGGGTCAGCCGCAGTACCCGCGCGGTGTCGCGGAAGGACAGATCGCTCTGGAGGCGGTTCTCTTCTGGCACCCTGCAGTTATCGAGCGTGATGACGCCGTTCTGCACGACTCGCAGCGCGATCTTGTTCTCGATCTTTTCGACGGAAAAGCCCGGGGTGGTTTTGTTTTCGACGATGAAACCCTTGACCTGATTGTCATCGACATCGCGTGCCCAGATAATCGACAGGTCGCACCAGGGAGAATTTCCAATCCACCGCTTTTGGCCGTTCAGAATCCACGTATCCCCTTCACGCCTCGCCGTCGTCAGCAATCCGCCCCCGGCGCCGGACCCTACCAGCGGTTCGGTCAGTCCGAAGCAACCGACTTTTTCCAGCCGTGCCATCGGCGGCAGCCATTTCTGTTTCTGCTCTTCCGAACCGCCAAGATAGATCGAGCCCATCGCCAGTCCGCTGTGGACGCCATAAAAAGTTGCGATGGAAGAGTCGACGCGCGCCAGCTCCATGGCGATAAATCCATCGAAAAGCGTACTGCCGCCAGGGCAGCCATATCCTTCGAATCCGACGCCTACGATGCCGAGGTCCCGGATGCCGGGAATGAGTTCGAACGGGAACGCATCCTCGGCCCAAAATTTGTTGATCCAGGCGCGACCTGGCTCTCCATGAAGGTCCTTACCCGCTTAAGCAAAGCCCTCTCGGTATCGTTCAGAATCTCGTTAAGCAGATAGAAGTCGCTATCGGGAGCGGGAAGCGCGTGGTTAGGCTTTGAACTGGCAGTCATGGAGAGTTCCACTAGAGCGTTGATCAGGAGGCGTTCGAGGGATGGTGCAGATAGTCGTGCACGACTTCGGCGCCACCGATTGTGAGGTCGGTCAGGATATGGATCGCCGATAGGACCTCAAGTACCGGCAGCTTTGCGACCGGCGCGAAACAGTGAGGATGCAGCTCAAGGGAGGCCGGCCCGCTCCACGCGCCTTTGACCGTGACGTCGGTGACGTAATACCTGACCAGTTCGCAGACCCGCGACGACCCATCGACGTGAGGTAAGATTTTCAGCAGAAAGCCAGGCGCCGCGAGCGTCTTCTTGACGGCAGCGAGATCGAGTGGCTCGTACTTGTACGCCATGGTTGCGGTTGCAACGCGCACACCGTTGTAATCAAGGGTTCCCACCAGCGCGTCGTTGCGGATTTCAAGCTTCGGCTGGGCGAATACTTTAGGAAAGCCAAGTAACTCACGTCCGGAGGCGATACCGGCTCCGCTGTCGAGGTACATCGCGTGTGTGAAGCCTCCGGATACACCGTCGAAAGTCACCGGTACGACTTGACCCGATTCGGTGTATGAGCCGAGGCCGCTCGAGTCGGGCATCCTGATGAATTCGTACTTGACGATAGGTTCGGCAGGAAGCAGCGGTGCAGGGATGATTCTGGCCAGCGCTTGCGGATCGGTGCGATAGGTAATGATGATGAATTCGCGGTCGACAAACCGGAAAGGCGGTTTGGGATAGGCTGGGCTGCTGATCGGCATCGTGTAGGCGTGTGCGCGAATTTCGTCTTCAGTCATGTAAAGCTCCAGGTGAATGGCTGGGTAATGGCTTGCGCGTGCCTGGCAGCCAAGGGCGTTCGCGCAAACCGTCCAACGCGGTGGAATCAGGCCGCGCCTTCGAATCGCGCGACAGTGCCTGCCTCATGAAGACGTGCGATCTCGTCCTGAGTGAAGCCCATCTCTCGCAGGATCTCGGCGCCGTGTTCCCCGAGTTGCGGCGCGGCGCCCGGCTTCACTTTGTGTTCACCCATGATCTGGATAGGATTGCTGACCGTGCGCATGGCGGGCTTTCCCGGCAGATCGAGCGGCACGACGATGCCGTTGGCCTCCAGTTGCGGATCGTGAATGATCTCTTCGGCAATCTGCACGACGCCAAAAATCACGCGCGCCGCGTTAAGCGTTTTTTTCCAGAAGGCAAGCGGCTGGCTCGCGAATAGCGGATCGAGAATTTTGACCAACGCGGCTGCGTTATCGATACGTCGTTCGTCGGAAAATCTTGGGTCTTCCAGAAGCTCTGGCACACCGATAGCACGGGTAAAGGCGGCCCAGTCCTTGCGTTGCGCCGCAACCAGCAGAATCCAGCGACCGTCGGCTGTCTGGTATGGGTTCAGCAGTGCGTTGGGTGGATTCTTCCGGTCGTGCTGGGCGAAGAATCGACCGCCATTGAGACCGCCCTCGACCCACGCGGCTGCTGCCCAGATACCGTTGGCGATCAGCGAAGTCGACACATGGCTGCCTTTGCCGGTCCTGGTGCGTGTATAGAGCGCCGTGACGATCGCCGCATACAGTGTTGTGGCCGTGGCGTGGTCGCCAATCCCCGGAATAGGGAGTGTCGGAGGGCTACCGGCGTCGTGGGTAACTTCCATGAGGCCGGAGCGAGCCCAATACGCCGTGACATCGAAACCGGGTGTGTCGGCGTCGGGCCCTTCGGATCCATAGCCGGTAATGTCGGCGTAGATCAGCTTCGGGTTGAGCGGCGACAACGCCTCGTAGCTCACGCCCAAAGCGGCTTTCACACGTGGCGGGAAATTGACGACTACGACATCGGCCCATTGAACGAGGCGTGTCAGCACCTCCTTGGCTTCGCTGGACTTCAGGTCGAGGGCAATGCTGCGCTTGTTGCGGTTCGTCAATTGCCAGGCGTAGTTCGTGTTTGCCACCGGGTTCGGCGGCATGGCCGAGAAGAACCGGTACACGTCGCCCGTACCCGGCGGCTCGATCTCGATGACGTCTGCTCCGAAGTCCGCCAGAATCGTTGTTGCCGCAGGGCCGGCAATGTAGCTCGCAAGGTCGAGCACCTTGAGACCTGAAAACACGCGTTGTCCGTCAGTCATGGAAGTGTTCCCGATTTGGGGTTAGACGTTGACTATTTGCACTACTAAGCTTGACTGGATCGAGAGCTGGATCAAGGAAGAGCCGTTCCGTCTCAACGGCCCTGGAATCTCGGCGGACGCCTCTCCAGGAAGGCGGTGGTCCCTTCTTTCTTGTCCTCGGTCGCTGCGCATAGCGCGAAGAGTTTTCCTTCCAGCGCGAGTCCCTCCGGCAACGCTGAGTTGAGCCCAACGTTGACGGCATCCATTACATAAGCGACGGCTAACGGTGCGTTGGCGGCGATTTGTGCCAGAAGCGCCTCGGCGCGGGCGATCAGATTTCCGGCTTCTACGACTTCATCTACCAGGCCGATCCGATATGCCTCGTCCGCGGATACCATCTCGCCGGTGAGGATGAGTTTCAGCGCAACACTCCTGCCCACGAGGCGAGGGAGCCGCTGCGTTCCGCCGAAGCCGGGGATAAGCCCCAGTTTGATCTCAGGCTGCCCGAACTTCGCGCCCGGACTGGCTAGCCGGAACGTACAGGCGAGTGCGGTTTCGCACCCACCGCCAAGTGCCAGGCCGTTCACTGCGGCAATGACTGGCTTGCCGAGGTTTTCGATGAGATTGAGAAGCGCTTGCCCCGCCCGCGTCTGGCGTTCGGCCTCGATCGGCGTGGCGGTGGCGAGCTCAGAGATGTCGGCTCCTGCAATGAATGCCCGGTTGCCTGCGCCGGTGATGATGACGCCGCGAATCTGCGAGTCCGCTTGTGCGTCGGCAAACGCTGCGCCTAGTTCTGCAATCGCCTTCCGGTTCAGCGCGTTCATTAGCTCGGGACGGTTCAGCGTCACGTAAGCCGTAGCATTTCTCTTTTCGTAGAGAACGGTGTCGAAGCAGGGGGCAGACAAATCTTTTGACATCGAAACGGACCTTCCGGGTTCATGGACGTCCAGCGCCTGCCCGGTCGGGCGACGCTCATTAATTTGCGCAGGCCCTGACTTTTTCTTACCCTGTACGTAAGTTCGAATCAACGGCAGCGAGCACATCGGATCTTAAAGTTATCCCGACCTGTCGCATATGTGATAACTCACAACGCAGTTAGCTATTTTTCCAATGCCGGTGCCTCCGGCCTGGTTTACCTGGCCGAGCCGTGCAGCTTGATTGCAATATCGAGCTTCGATATCCAGCTGGCGTCGTCGAGGCGTGCTCCGAGGATATTTTCAATTCGTTCGAGCCGATAGTTGAGCGTATTCGGATGAATGCCAAGAACGCTCGCGGTGACCTTTCTCCGTTGCAACTGGTCGAAGTAGGTCTTGAGTGTTTCGAGCAATTCGGGTTCGCTCGCGAGTTGTTCGACCAGAGAGACAAGGTAACGCAGTGCGTTTTTCGTACAGCGTACGCTTTCTTCGAGGACGATTTTCGAATACAACCACACGCTCTCTTCGCCTCCCTGAGCGCGGCCGAGACTGAGGGCACGGCTTGCTTCTTCCGCGGACATAGCCCAGCCTGCCGCGCCTTCGCCCATCAGGCCAACGCCGATTGCCTTGATTTCCGGGCTTGTTTCTGCGAGCGCTGCGATCTGTTTGCCCACCTGAAGATCGCTCATGCCGATCAGGTCGCCGAGCCGGGCCGGTATCCACAGGAGTAGTTTCCCGCCGTACCAGATGTCGAAGAGCGTATCGACGGGCAATTTGAGCCGTCGGGCGATGGCAACGACAATTCGGTCGAGTTCACTTTTGAACGTCGGCGAATTGCTGTCGATCGAGTGTACGTCGATGGCCAGCGCTATTCTGGGAATCGTTCCATCGAGCCGGAGGGCGGCTGCGGTTTTGGCGAATCCTTCGGTGTCTTCGGGGTAGTAAAAAATAATGCTGTGCAGCTGATATCGAAGGGATTCCCGCCAGCGGGCCTGTTTATATTGTTCATCCAGGTAGGTCTGGGAGATGATCTGCGCCAGAACGTCGAAGAACTCCATCAAAAACGGTGAGATCCGGAATAACAGTTCATCCCGCAACTCGTCGCTTTTCTCGTCCGGGTCAATATAAAAACACCATAACTCGCGGGACCCCAGCCGGAAAGCGCGCAGCAATGCATCGAGAGGCAATCCCTGGTAGACCCGCCGGCGCCCGTACTCCCGGAAGGCCTCCAGTCCTTCGGCCGATGGAGCGGTGCCGGACAACAGGGTGCCGAACCAAAGTTTGGCCGACCAGGCAACCGAATTGCGTATATCAAGTTTGGTTGGGGAATCCAGATCTGCATACAGCTTGATATTCATCAACGCTGCATATACCCGGTCGACGACTTTCCCATGGTCAAGGGCCACTTTCTCGGTCCACTCGCGCAGGGCCGGCGATATCTCCGGGATATTTTTAGTCATGCTTGGCATTCCTCGGTGATTATGTCGTCGACAGTCTACGGAAGTCTTGCCCCGGCGCGTGGTGCTGCCGGTGAAGCGAACGACCGTTTTTTCAGGTTGACCACGGTCAAGGTCTCCGCCACGCTATTTTGCACTACGTCGTATTGCTCGGGGTGCAACTGAAGAGTGATGGGTGCGAAAACGCACCGTCGAAGTCACTGTGACGATCAACAAAATTATTTTGACTTTGAACAACGAGGATGCGTCTCTTTCCGAGGCGTGGGCCCTGGCTGGTTTTACCTGTAAGCCTGTTCTTAAAGCATCTGTTCCGAAACAAACGGAGCGAGAAGCCACATTTTCCACCGCGCTCCAAAGCTCACCTCGGGCTCGGACTTGTAGATCACCTCGGTGCCGTTTTCCATCGCCGTCCACTCCAGGGTCTTTCCGTCGCTCGCCAGGCTTAGGTGATAGGTCCCACTGCTTCGGATCCCATTCAATAGGGAAATGACCTGCTGGGAAAGCTGGTGGGAGTGCACGAACATCCCCATTTCTGTATTCTCGCGGGATGATCGTAAATCCATGTTCATCGATCCCACGAAGGTCGTATCGCTATCGATGACGACGATTTTGGCATGCGATCGACCGATAGAGTCCCGCTTGATCACTGTCTCTACATCTTTGTTGGCGTGTAGACCCTGCGAGCTCACCTCATAGATATCAATCCCCATTCGAAGCATGCGAACGCGGTATGTAGCATAAGCAGCGCTAGCCAGGGGCTCATCGTTCACGCTTACCGCATTGGTTATCAGCGTAACTTTCACGCCGCGGTCGCGCACCTTTTGCAGCGCAGCCATCCCTACTTCCCCCGGGACGAAATACGGCGAGACCAGCAAGACATCCGTATTCGCTTCGGATATCGCCTTTAAGACGCGCGACGTCACCGTGGACGCATCGTCTCCTTTCTCGGCGCGGCCGGAAACCTTCTCAGGCGTATCGGCAAAGGTTTCGACCTGACCGGAAAGCATGTTCAGCCGAGGCTGGTCTGCTTCCTGGCTGAAAGGAAGAAATCCGAGCTCATCTGCCACCGCCGCCGGTGCGCTGGCGAATGCGGTCTCGCCGGCGGTCTCGCGTTCGAATGACGCTTGCCGCGCGGCCAGGTCGTCGGGAGAGTTGTCGATGCTAGCCATTGAATACACCCGCGGGCTGTTCCAGTAGCTGTCGAAAATTGACTCAAGCCTCGGCACCGTATCTCCGGCTAGCAACAAGTCGAAATCGATGAAATTTCCAACATGGCTCTGAAAAAAGTACTCGTCAGCTATATTTCTTCCGCCAGCAACCGCAAACGCACCATTGGCAATGAAAAGCTTGTTGTGCATCCGGTGGTTTAGACGAGAGAAGTCATCCAGCGACAACGCCCATTTCATGAGCGCCGATGTCCTTCCGGCGGGGAAAGGGTTAAACAGCCTGATCTCGACGTTCGGAGTAGCCGACAGATCCAGGAGAAGCTGTTCACTGGTGTCCGTGTACAGGTCATCGACGAGTATGCGCACCCGGACACCGCGCAACGCAGCGTCCCTGACAGCTCTGAGCAGTGTTCTTCCTGTGGTGTCGTCCTGAATCAAATAGTACTGAAGGTCCAAGGTGTGGGATGCTCGCTTTGCAAGCGCGAGCCGGGTGTCCATGGAGATGCGGCTGAAAGGCATGGGCCTGAAGCTCGACCCTGACCCGGAAGGTGTGCTCGCCGTGGCGAGTTGTACTAGCGGATCTGCATCGTTTGCGGGCAATGCGAAGCTTTCTGCTTTCGCCGAGGGTGGCAGCGACGCGCAACCCTCGATTTGCGCCACTGCCAGAACAGAGAGGCAGACCAACGCTATCCGCGCGCCTACTCGAATTGATTTTCGGCCTCGCGTTGCCGGATAGCCTTGTAGTTGCATGGAACCCGAATTCCTGGATTGATCTGTTGTCCAGCGGCGCAAGGATGACTGTACGAGCCATACCATAGTGCTCAATAGCTTTGGCACCAAGCCTATGGGTATGCTGCGGCCGGATCTCAGGCAAGCCCAAGACTTTTCAAAGCCAATGTTCAACATGATTCAAGCCTTCACTGTTATTTGGCTGAGGCACGTAACGTGTAACTCGAGGTCGCTGCGTCGCGGACTTGCCGCTAGCCAGACATAGTGGCAGTGGACCTGCTTGCAGACCGGTCCGCAGGAAAGGCGTGTATTTGGGAGCTAATTTGTTCCAGAGACAGCAGGCATGGGGCCATGGGGTGCGCCGTTCAGAAACATATTTGAATGAGACTTTGCTAGACCAGAAGTTACCGTCGTGAGTTCTCCTCACCCTGTACATAAGCGCAAGTTCACGGCAGTGAGCACATCAGATCTTAAAGTTATCCCGACCTGTCGCATATGTGATAACTCACAACGCAGTTAGCTATTTTTCCAACGCTGGTGGGTCCAGCCCCAACTTGCCTTGCCTGCTTAACTCTCCGGGTGTTCGAATCTCCAGTGTCCGAGACAATTACCATTTAGGGTTTGTACTGAGTGAGTTCATGCCTCTTCTTTCCAATATGCCGATCGCATACCGCATTCGGGATATGCATCATCACGTGGCACCTGGATTTAAATCACCAGGACGCAAAACGATCCGTATATTTTTGCTGTTGAAGTTTTGATAGCCAACTGCCGATAACGAAGAGAGGCAGCCATCAGAGGTCGATTCATGAACTTCACCGAAAATCCGGTCCACAGCAAGTTGCGGGAGCGCAGGCTGCCGGGTGGCGCCATGGCGTCTTGCCTCGATACTCGCACGCATCTCCAACAGACGAGATCTTGCCGTATCCATTGCTCCGTTGAATTGCTGCACGCTGGCAGGGTGCCACGAATAGCGGGGCCTCGGTGAACTGGGCCGGTAGCACGGCTCGGCAGTGGCTTTCCCGGCACGGCACTGCGCTGCGAACCGTGTTGGTGAGCGTCATCGCCATCGGCTGTGTGGCGGCGGCAGCCTTCCAGATCTTCGCTTCCAGCGAACGGGCCGATGCCCGCATGGCCGCGGTCATCCAGGTCAAACAGGATCTTGACGTGCTGC
>Ga0153933_1000790_pt1 | contig 9996 bp, 10 predicted proteins | sample TSNJ017MetaG_FD_102275 | JGI IMG/M metagenome (GOLD analysis project Ga0153933, IMG submission 102275) | Attine ant fungus gardens microbial communities from New Jersey, USA - TSNJ017 MetaG | ecosystem: Host-associated > Fungi > Mycelium > Unclassified | place: USA: New Jersey, Wharton State...
ACGGGTCCGCCGTGAGTGTCCAACTGGATTTCTCTGGAAAACATGTACCGAAAATAGCAAATCGGAGTCGGTCATTTTCGGCCGTTTTTTTCTTCCTCGGAGATTGCTTATGAGTATTTGTGCACCTCCGTGAGCTTATGATTTGTCTGAAAATCAGCAAGAAAGTCTGTCAAATGGAAAGTCACAATTGCCACGCAAAAATTGTAAGCTCCCCTCTTTCTTCTCCGAAAGGCTCGTCAAATCTGGCCCTGAGCGCATCGGGATAGCTGGCACTCAATGGGCTGCGATTTTACAATTTTCATCGAGGACCGGATGCCATTCGAGCGGCCCGAGACGATTAGTTCTAAGACCAATCCGTGGCTGGGCGTAGCGACGTCCGATTTCTTACATCGCTTAACTAAGGTGATTCAACAGAATGGGCCGAATTATGCATTTGTTGATGAACAAGCGTGTGCTTATCCCGTTTCTGACCCAGGTTGGTGCGAGGAGAATTAGATCATGCTAGGACCGATGGAGACTGGCTTACGGTTCCAGAAGCGGCGAGACGCGCCCGCCGCCAGCGGTCCTTGCTATGTTTTGTTGGCGCGGGCGAAAGGCTGGATAATCCAGCGATAGCTTTTGTCTGTAGCGAAAGATCTAAGTGAACGTAGCGCCTGTGAATATCGTCGCTTGAGTGTCCAACAAGCTGTTTACGGACATCGGCAGGAACTTCGGCATTAGCCAGCCTTGAAATGAAACTGTGGCGGAGACTATGAAATCCAAGAGCCTTGAACCGCCTTCCTTTTCCGCGCTTTTCAGAGCCAAGCGGGACGCGAATGTCGGCGAGCTTCATCAATCGATTGAACGCGTTACTTAACCCACCGTGGCTGCCCGGTTTTTTCCCATACAAACTTGGGAAAACAGGAGTCTTCGGATCATCGCTGGTTGGTAGCGACTTGAAATAAGCCGCGAGATCGGGGTGCATATACACAACCGTTTCCTTGTCTCTACCTTTTTTTCGCCGAACGGTCTTACCAGCCCTGAACACAAGGACTCGGTTGCGAAGATCGAGGTTTGCGCGAGTTAGGTGTGCAGCGTCCCCGAGGCGAATTCCCGAATGATACCCGAGTAGAATCATGCCTTGCCACTCGTTATCGGCGACGCCGAGCAGAGCCTTTACCTGATCGTCAGTGAATGGCATCCGCTCTTCGCCGCTCTCGTGCAGCAATTCAATGGCCTCCGCTGGATTTGTCGGACTGAGTCCACGGCGCCGGGCGGTACTGAAAACTGAGCGCAGAACTTTCACTGCGAAATTTGCGGTACCGGGAGTCTTCCCGCCCTCCAGTTCACCGTCACGGAATCGCTCGACCTCCAATGCTGTGATGCTCGCTACAGAAGCTCGTCTTCTTTGCTCTGAAAGTGAGGCGACAAAACCTTCCAACACTGGTCTGTATCGCGTTAGCGTCCCTGGACTTGTTCCAGTCGCCTTCTTTCCCTTGAACCATTCTGCGAAGTACGATTCGACGCTCCGGACGTTCAATCTTTCCCCAATTGTTGTTTCCATCAATTCGTCGAGGAGCCTGATGCTCGCTGCCTGAGTCAGTTCAGAGCTAGCCGCCAAGCGCGCGGCTTCTTCCCATTTTCTCGCCACTGCGATCGCCTTTCGATGATCAGTCTGCTTGGTTGAGCGCCAAATGGTTCTCCCGTCAGCACCACGGAACTTGGCCTGCCAAAAGGGGGAAGTCCTGCCGGATGCTCCGGCTTTTCTGTGGATTGATGCCATGGACAGAAAAAAGTTCTACCAAAAGTTCTACCGTCCATTGGTGTCTAAGCAAGTCTGAATTTGCGTAAGTTGCTCAGAATGAACGCAGCTGGACGTGGCTGGACATCGAAAATAGAAACCTCCGTTCTATCCGTTGAACTACGAGGACGTCTGATTATGAACAATTTATGACTGGAGCCATCTCCATAGGAGCAAAAGTTCTACTTTAACCCTTTGTGTCCTAAGGCGTGCACAGGCGTTCAAATAGTCTAAAAACTCTCCATCTGCAATTCTGATCGCGACGCGATTTTGACTGAAGTATCGGCACCTGGGAAAGGTCTGTCGTCGGCTACCTTTGCGACCCGAGCACGATGCTTAGGAAAAAGAAAAACCCCGATCGCCGCGATGGATCGGCTCCGGGCGATTCCGGAACGACCGTCTTCAGCGCATCGATTCGGGTCTGACGGTGCTCGGCGATACGGATGGTCTGAGCGTTGATTGAGCCGACCGCCAGCGCTGAGGCCCAACCATGCGAAAGGAGCCGTCAGCGTCTTTGCCGACCTCATTCAAGCAGACCAAGATCCGCTCCTTTCTGTGAGAATAGATGCACCACTCTTTTTGGCAGGCTTGTGAGACTTTTCTTTGGCTAAGACGTTGCACCGTGGTGCCCGAAGTGGCAGAGCCGAGCTTCGGCGGGCCGATGACGTTGCAGATGTTTGTAGCGCAAGACCAACACCGCGAGCCCGGCACCAAGCATAGGGCCAAGCCAGTAGATCCACCAACCCTGCCAGGTCGGGGCAACCAGTTCCGGCCCAAAAGATCGCGCCGGGTTCGCGCTCGCGCCGGATAGGGGCGCTTCTAGCCACGTCAGTATCGCGAACAGCGGCGGGTTAACTAGGGGCGTGAATGGCTGGGTCGCCTTGTGTGCTGCAAAAACAAAAATCAGCAAGACCAGTAGAAACGTGCAGAGTGCTTCGCCGGCAATCGGCAGCCAGTTCGGGACACCTGTAGCCGGCACCGATGCGCCCCACGTATCACTAGCGCCGGTGGCACCCCAGATGAGAAGAGCGATTGAGCCGAATGCAGCCCCGACCAGCTGCGCCAGAAGGTAAAAGCTCGCATCACGCCAGAGAAGTTTGCCTTCCAGCCAAAAAGCGAATGTTACCGCAGGGTTAATGTGGGCCCCGCTCATGCGTCCTATCGGCGAAAAAGCGATCGCGGCTCCAATGGATCCGAACAGGAATCCCGTGATCAGCCTGCGTACGCCGGGTGAAATCGGGAGAGACGCGAATGGTGCGTCGTGGCCCCACATCGCGATGACGATTGACAGCCCAAGAAATACCAGGAGAGCCGTCCCCGTAAACTCCGCTGCGTACATGCGCGGATGCAATTTATCAAACGGATGCGGCAGGCCACGCAGCGGGCGATCGACTTTGATTGTAGCACCGTTGCCCGCTTCCTTCTCCCTCTGCATCCCGGCTTCCACGGTTTGGACTCATAAGCCATCGCTGAGGGCAGTCAAGGTACGATGTGCGGCGTACTACACGAGCCAAGGGCTTACTTCTTGGCGAATCCTGCCGGGAGGAAACTAACGTAGAGCGCCCAACCTCCTTGATCTCCTCCGTGGCCGCACGCACCAAATTCACCTGCGATTACTGCGGTTCTGCCGACAACTGCTGGGACGATGGCACCCGATACCTGGAATGCCCAATCGGAACTCTTACTACCCGATGACTGCTTTGAGAGCGTCGCCGTCGATCTTTCCATCCACGGAAGAGAGCATGTGGCAGATGATATGTGGTTTCATAGAGTTTCTCCCTTACCGCACGGTGTAGCCGCCATCGATGGCGAGGGCATGACCGATCACGAAACTCGCGCCCGGGCTGCACAGCCAAAGAACGGCGGCGGCAATCTCCTCGGGCTGACCCAATCGTCCAATCGGCACGTCTCTCATCAGCTGCTTCATGGCCTCTGCCTGAGTCGCTAGCATGCCCGAAACCATTGGTGTTTCGATGATCCCCGGGCAGATCGCATTGATGCAGATGCCTTTGCAGGCGTATTCGAGAGCCGCACTTTTGGTTAGCCCGATCACCCCGTGCTTGGCGGCGTGATAGACGCTCCGGCCGGCAATGCCCACGAGTCCGCCAATGGAAGAGTTGTTGACTATGGCGCCACTTCCTTGCTCCCGCATCCGGAGCAGCTCGTATTTCATACAATTCCAAACGCCGCGGAGATTGACCGCATTCACGCGGTCGAAATCCTCGCCGCTCGCATCGGCGGTTTCCGCGACAGGGCTCTGTATGCCGGCGTTGTTGAAGGCGGCGTCCAGCCGTCCGAAGGTGGTGATAGTCTGCTCGACCATAGCTGCCACCCCAGCCTCGTCAGCAACGTCGCACTGCACGCCGATCGTCTTATGGCCGGCGGAGGCCAGATCTTTTGCTGCAGATCGAACCGCGCTCTCGTTGAGATCGGCGAGCGCTACCGCAGCTCCCGCCTCTGCGAAGGCTCTGGCTGTAGTCAGACCAATGCCGGAACCCGCGCCAGTAACGAGAGCGACTTTGTTTTCAAATGAGCAGAGCATCTTCAGTGTCCGACTTGTTTTGCCTGAGCTGCGGGATATCGATCCCCCTGTAACTTAATCTTCGAGACGGCCTGATTAAGGTCGCGCCATTCGTCGGGGGTCAGCTCCAATTCTACCGATCTCAGATTCTCTTCGAGACGCTCCAGCTTGGTGGTTCCCGGAATAGGAACGATCCAAGGTTTTTGAGCAAGCACCCAGGCAAGCGCGATCTGAGACGAAGTCGCTCGTTTCCGTTGACCGAGTTCCTTGAGCAAATCCACCAGGATCCGGTTCGCTTTCATCGCCTCTGCGGTGAAGCGAGGCAAGGTGGCGCGGTTGTCGTTACCGCTGTCAAATTTGGTGTCCTCGTTCAAAGCGCCGGAGAGATAACCCCTGCCGAGCGGACTGTAAGGAACGAAACCGATGCCGAGTTTTTCGAGTGCCGGCAGAACCTCCTCTTCCGGTTGCCTCCACATCAGGGAATATTCGCTCTGAACAGCGCTAACCGGCTGGACGGCATGAGCGCGGCGGATGATCTCAGCGCCAACCTCACAAAGACCGAAATGCTTCACCTTACCTTGCCGAATTAAATCTTTCACGGTTCCCGCTACGTCCTCGATTGGCACGTTGGGATCAAAGCGGTGCTGGTAAAAGAGATCGATGGTTTCAGATTTGAGCCTTTTGAGAGATTCTTCGGCAACTTGACGGATATGCTCTGGCCGACTGTCCAGACCGATTGGTTTTCCATTCTCGAACTTGGATCCGAACTTCGTGGCAATGACCACCTCCGCGCGGAAAGGAGAAAGCGCTTCTCCCACGAGTTCTTCATTGATGAAAGGGCCGTAGACTTCTGCGGTATCGAAAAAGGTAACGCCGAGTTCCACTGCTTTGCGGATCAGCGCTGTCATAGCATTGCTGTCAGGGGCTGGGCCACGATGGTAACTCATGCCCATGCAGCCGAGCCCGATCGCTGAAAGTTCCAAGCCGCTATTTCCAAGTTTGCGCTTCTGCATTTTTGATTCCTCTTGCGAGGTCGAAATTCTTTAATGGGTGCGAAACCATCAGCCCTCAGCCAAGTTGCCGCTCTCGGGATCGTGCGGTGCCTGTCGTATTCTTGCGGAAAAGGGTGTTTGGGGGCTCGAAGCTTCCCAGGTCACAACCCGTGGAGCGAGCCACGCTTGCAAGGCACGCTCCGCGGCTTTCTACACAACTTCGTTGCTACTTAGGACTTTTCTCGAAAACACCTTTCACGATCGGTACCGCGGAAAACACTTTGGGCCAACCGGCATAAAAGGCCAGTTGCGTGAGCATCTCAGAGACTTGAGCTCGCCTTAACCCATTATCCATTGCCCTATTCAGGTGATAGGTAATTTGCGCGACTTGGCCTGAAGCGATGAGAGCGCTGACAGTAACTAGACTCCGGTCAAAGGACCCTCAGTGTATCTCGCTAAAGCCGGCGCTACCATCCGCACATCCTCGAGCGTGGGCACTGGCAAGAGAGCATTCGAGCTTGGCTCATGTTCCTCCACCTCGTCCGCAAAGTGACTGGCGAGTTCAACCGTTACTTTTACGGAGCCAGCTATGTTGAGAGCCTCTACGCGAGAATCAACTTTGCCAATGATCACGATGCCGGGGGCAGCGAAATGGCTTCGACTCGGGTAGCCGACTGCGAGGCCGATTTCGATGAGGCTCCGCGATGTTTCGCGAATCAGCCGCTACGCCTGTAGCATGCGCTCTCTGATGACGAATTGCAGAGACGACATTCCTGTGGCCTGCTTAAATACGCGGCAAAAATGAAAAGGGCTAAGCTCCGCCAACTCAGCCAGCGTCTCGATCGAAATACTTTCTGGGCGATGTACATGCATATAGTCCTCCACCTGGCGAAGCCGGGCGACCGCTAAGCCGCCGCGATGGTCCCGCTTCTGCGATGCGATATTGGTGTATCTCTCAGCGATGTGAATCGCGAGTAGGTGGGCGATAGCGGAGACGCGTTTCGAGGAAGCCATCTACAACCCTAGGGAAGCGATCGCGCCGGACGAAGAGCCCCGGCCATTTTAGCGTTGCACTATCAGCAATCACCTGGCAGCCGACGTAAGCAGGAAAGGCATCGGCAGTGGTGCGCTCAGGGGCCTTCATAGAGCCGAGGACAGATTTTTCGTTCCAGGGACATAAGCGATCAACCAATACGTGGCCGACGTCCAGCAGTCCTCGGCTTGTCCACCGAGGCTCGTATTACTATCGGACAGTCTAGCTTGACCGGGCCGGACACTGACTGGTTTACCTTGCGGTCGGCATGAGTTAATTGATCGATCGCCCACGAGCCCATTTCGAAATAAGGCATCCTCACGGTTGTTAATGGTGGACGAGTATGGGCGGCTATCAGTTCCTGATTGTCAAATCCCACCACTGAGATGTCCTCAGGGATTTTGATGCCATGCTCCTTCAAGGCATCATAGACGCCAAGAGCAATGCGGTCACTCGCGCAGAAGATCCCGGTCGGTGTCGGTTTCATTTCAAGAAGAGCTGAGGCGTGCTCATAACCATCGTCCTGCCACCAGCCGCCGGTTCGGATCAGTTTTGGATCCATGGCGATTCGAAATTGTTTTAGAGCCTTTCGGTATCCTTGGAGGCGCCCGGCCGCCGCAGGATATTTTTGATCGGCGTTAATCATCGCAATACGTGTGTGCCCTTTCTCTAGCAACAATTTAGTGGCCGAGAAACCGCCGCCAACCTCATCCGGCACAACGCTTGCCGGCGAGCCATTCCGTGCGAAGCAATCCACGAGCACCAGCGGCACCCGAAATGCCGCCTTAGGTACTTCGACCGCTCGGTGGTACATCGTCGCGAAAATGATCCCTTCGACTCCTCGTTCCAGTGCGGACTCGACGCCGGCTGCTTCTACGCCCGGATCACCGCCGGTATTAAACATTAGGAGTAGCATTTCGTGCTGCCAAGCCGCTACTTGAGCCCCTTGAATGATCTGGCCTGCAAATGGTGTCGTCGCAATGTCGTCGCTGATGAACGCAAAGACTTTTGACCGCTGCGTTCGCATGTGTCTGGCGTGCAGATTCGGACGATATTCGAGAGCGTCAGCTGCGCGTAGAACCCTCTGCCGGATTTCATCTCTAACATTTGGGCCGCGATTAATGACGCGGGAAACCGTCTTGAAAGAGACTCCCGCTAATTCCGCCACATCTTTAATCGTTGGCATTTCCAAATCAATAGTTCACCCGGCGTTCTACGCGGTCATTCCGCCTTTTTGGGTTCTATCCGGCCAGATCGGCGCCAGTTTCCACGCGGATAGCCGGTGCACGATTACCGAACCGCTAGTAACCCCGAAGCTCATCCGTACGCTATCCTCGCGCTTCGGATAGAGACGTTGAGTGATGCATGCGGTGTACGCCGTGAAAAGCTCTAACACCGATCGATCTAGGAACGCGTGAAAACAAACTCTATTCTGCCTGTCCGGACCTAAGTTTCCGGACACAATAGTATGTTCCACATTCGGATCTAGACTCGACTGGCTGGAATCGACCGTAATCACCTGCTCCGCGCTGTTATACCGGATTGTAGTCTGTTCTCTATGATCCGGACTAGCCCGAAGGCAAAAATAACAAATTGTGGGTTCGGCGAACGAGAATTCCACTTCGATCTCGATGCAGTCGCTCTCAAATCCTAGAAATGGATTTTCTGAAGCAGGGGTAAGCTTCTGTCCAGTTACTGCTCGGCCCTCTTTCCGCAGAGAGCTTAGTTCTCTTGCCGGTTTAATGATCAGATTATCGTTCTCATCGAGACTGCACTCTTTCGGCAAACTCAGCAAGCCTGACCAACCGGAGGAGGATTGAGCCTCGGTCGAGCGCCCCTCTTTGATCCACGTCCATACCAAGTTCCGGTCACACGCGGAATCGGACAAACATTGTGGCGCATAAACGTAGGCGCCTAAATCGAGTTTGCCCCGTTTATGTTCCCGCAGTGTGCCCTCACGCCATTCGCCGGCGATCCAATAAACGTACTTTGCTTCCGGGTGTGGGCATACCAACAGAATGCAGCGCTCACCAAATCTCAGGAGGATCGGGCATTCCCACATATTGCAATCGGCTCCGATTAGTCCCTTGAGGATCGGATGCCGATAGTGCCAATCTCGTAAATCCGCAGAGGCATAGAGTAGCGCCGTACCGCCCTCTTCGCGCAGACCGGCGCCAATTATCATGAGCCAACATTCTCCTTCCCTCCAAACAAACGGATCTCTGAAATCTGCCGATGGATGCCCCGTAATGGATGGAAATCCCGTTAAATTCAAGCTCGCCGGGGGTTGTCTGATGACAGGAGTCTCGTTTTGCCTCCAATTTCTCAACTCATGATCGCCCGTTGCTAGGCAAACCGTCTGCGGTTCAAGCCCAGTATACAAAGCAGTGGGAGTGCCGTTATCGTCTACTACACATCCGGACCAGCAACCGTTTCTATCGGGGCCGTTTTTGGAGGGAGTCAGCGCAAGCGGAAGATCCTCCCAGTGAACCAAGTCCGAACTGACCGCATGCCCCCAATGGATGCTGCCCCAGTACGGTCCACTAGGGTTATACTGATAGAAAAGATGATACTTGCCCTGCCAGAAAATGGGTCCATTGGGATCGTTCATCCAATTGCCCGGAGCGATAAAGTGATAGAGGGGCCGGTGGCGGTCTTCTGCTAGGGCAATGCGTAACTCGGCAAAATCCGCCGTCACGCTCGCGGCAACTCCATCTGGTGATTGCCATTTGCTCATTGACTATCGGCCCTCCTGAAGGTCGTATCGATGTCGAACCGCTCGCGCCTGTTCGATATTCAGCCAGGAATGCTCGCGCGTTCGTTCAATCTTTCGTTGGAGATGTTCTTCGCGCAGCGCCTTGTATTCGGCGAAGCGCTGGCGAGCGGCCTCGAGGGCGGCCTTCTGCTGATCTGAATAAACGAAGTCAGGTCCAGCCGCTTGGGGCGGTTCTGGAATAGCCTTCTTAGCGGAGGTAGGCAACCGGTGAGTAACTGGCAGAATTGATTTAACAGGTGAAGGCAGCGTTTGGTACCAATAAGCGGTCGAGCTCCAGTCGTCCGCTAGATGGTTGGCGTGGCCATGTTCGAAAGTGACCGCGATCCGTTCACTGAAGTGAATTGGATCGGCGAGATGAAACCGATAGCTGACCTGGTAACCAGGAACGATGCTTTCGTGCAAAGCAGAACCATTCATCAAAAATGCATTATCCTGCATCCCCCAAGCATGGTTAAAATAGTCTTCGCTTCCAGTCCCGTGAAGACTCGGCGGCCAGGTGTCGTCGTCAATAAAGATCATCTCGTCGCCCTCTCCCCACCAGCTTCCTTGAAAATGGGCAACCGAAAGGTTGCAGCCGACATAGTGCCCCCTACCGGCAGTCTCGAGGACGATGTAGTTACCGGTAGCATCCAGATGAGGCACGTTGACTTCCGGGCTGTTAACCTGTAGCTGCGGCGCCCAGCCGCAGCATGGATTCTCTCGATGCCAGTGTGCGTGGAAGTAGGCGAGTGGCTCCGGTAGAGGGTCGGGATATAGTTCGTAATCGATATAAAAGTATTGCCCGTAAGGCACATCATTCTGGTTCTCGATCACAATTTTTGCCTTTCGCTGGAAAGGCATCGGGAAATAGCAATTGAGCGCAGCGCTACCCCCAAAGCGATGGCGTTCCTCCGG
>Ga0153933_1000792_pt1 | contig 9990 bp, 8 predicted proteins | sample TSNJ017MetaG_FD_102275 | JGI IMG/M metagenome (GOLD analysis project Ga0153933, IMG submission 102275) | Attine ant fungus gardens microbial communities from New Jersey, USA - TSNJ017 MetaG | ecosystem: Host-associated > Fungi > Mycelium > Unclassified | place: USA: New Jersey, Wharton State...
GACCACCAGAACGATCAAGTTGAGCGAAGCGGGCGAACGCTATGCGTCCGCCTGCCGGCGCGTCCTCACCGAACTCGAGGAAGCCGATCTGCTGGTTGCAGATGAGCGCTCGGCGCCGCGCGGCCTGCTGACGATAACCGCGCCGGTTGCGGCGGGTCAGGACGTGCTGCGCGGCATCGTCGACGATTTCACCGACCGCTACCCAGACGTCTCGGTTCGCCTGCAACTGCTCGACCGTCCGGTGAGTCTGATCGACGAGGGTGTCGACGTGGCGCTGCGCATCGCGCATCTGGCGGACTCGACGCTGATCGCGATCCCGATTGGCGAAGTCCGGCGAGTGGTGGCGGCCTCTCCGCGGTATCTCGCCAAACATCCGCGCATTAATGAGCCGGCCGACCTCGCGCACCATCAGATCATTTCGATGACCCATTTCGGACTGGATTCGTGGAGTTTCCCGCCGGCGGGCCGCTCCACCGTTCCGCTCGTGGTGGACTTCACGCCGCGTTTTATCGTCAACACCATCCAGGCGGCGGTCGACTCGGCGGTAGCCGGTCGCGGCGTCACGCGCATGTTCTCCTACCACGTAGCGCAGGAAGTCAAGGAAGGCACGCTCAAGCTCGTCCTGCGCGATGCCGAACACGCCCCTCTCCCCATTCATCTTCTGACGCCGCAGGGTCGCCTCTCGGTCCCCAAAGTGCGAGCGTTCGTCGACTTCGCGACGCCGCGGCTACGCCGTCATTTCAAGCAGATGCAGCTGGTTACAGACGCCGATTGAACCGTGCGGCGGAAGAATGTCTTCCGTGTCGAATGGATTCTCTCCTTATTCGGTTCAATCTAGACTGCTTCCATGAGTGACAGAAGGGTGCCGCATCACTGGCGCTCACATCCTGGTTGCCGCCTTGAGGACGAGATGAATCAACCTGCCCAATCACTGTTGCATCCGGTTCAGCAACCGGCGTCGCGCGGTTATGCCGAGCGCAACGAGAATCACTGGAAACGCAATCTTGCGGTCTGCGTATTTGGTTCATTCACCACGCTCGTCAGCCTGAGCATGCTGCTGCCGTTTCTGCCGCTCTATGTGCGACAGCTCGGCGTCGAATCGACGTCGGCCGTGATCCAATGGTCGGGCATTGCTTTCGGCGCAACGTTTCTCGGCACCGCCGTGACCGCGCCGCTGTGGGGACGCCTTGCCGATCGCTACGGCCGCAAGCCGATGCTGGTGCGCGCGGCGATCGGCATGGCCATCGTGATGTCGCTGATAGGGGTGGTCCATTCGGTCCACCAGTTAGTGGCGCTGCGTCTGATCGCCGGTCTGGTGGGCGGTTACTCTTCGGCCTCCACCGTGATGGTGGGCTCGCAGGCGCCCAAGGCGCGTGCCGGCTGGGCGTTGGGAATACTGTCGACAGGAGCGCTGGCGGGCAATCTGGTTGGGCCGCTGGTCGGCGGCCTGTTGCCTGAATGGATCGGGATTCGCGGCACCTTCTTCGCCGGCGGAGCGATGATCGCAGTGGCGGCGCTGCTGACGATCTTTCTGGTGAAAGAGGACTTCAATGCGGCCGACCACCTGGGCAACCGTGCTGCCAGCAAGACCGCGACGCCGGGCCGCCGGACCAACCATGTCGTGGTGGCCGCGCTCCTCGTCACCGCGATGATGGTGCTGCTTGCGAACATGTCCATCGAGCCGATCATCACCGTGTATATCGGCGGTCTGGGTGTGCAGGCGGATCATCTGGCCCGTATCGCGGGCCTGGTCATGGCGTGTTCCGCGTTGGGCAGCATGTTGACGGCGGCCCGCCTTGGCGCACTGGCCGACCGCATCGGCGGCTGGAATGTGATCGTGGGGTGTCTCGTGCTCACCGGTCTCGTGATGATCCCGCAGGCCTTCGTCACCGAATGGTGGCAGCTGGCCGGATTGCGCATGCTGATGGGCATGACGCTCGCGGGTCTGCTGCCGTCTATCGCCAAGCTGGCCAGACACTCGGTCGACGAGAGCAAGACGGGGCAAATGCTCGGTTATCTGCAATCCGCGCAGTTTAGCGGGCAAGTGATCGGCCCGGTGATTGGCGGCCAGATCGGTGTGGCGCTTGGCCTGCACTCGGTGTTTTTCGTTACCGGCTCCTTGCTGGTGGCATGTGCCGGGCTCGCGCTTTGGGCGCGTAAGTCATAGGAAGTAGCGGTCGGCCAGAATACAGGCTTACGGCTGTATTTTGCATTAACAGTCTTTAGCTTGTATTTGCAAAATACAGAGGATAGACTGTTAGTTCGATTTACAGTCTTTAGCCTGTATGAACGTTCAGATATGGAACGGAGCCACCCGTGAATTATCCCGTCAAAACCGTTGCCCAGTTGCGGCCCCTCCTGCAGGGATTCCGCAAGGCCGCCGGGCTCACCCAGGCCATGCTTGCCAGCCGCCTCGGTGTGACGCAGCAAACCTACGCGCAACTCGAGGCTGATCCGTCAGCCGTCAGCGTTGAACGGCTGTTCAAGGTGCTGCGCGTGCTCGAAGTCGAAGTGGTGCTGGCCCAAACGGCCGCCAGCGCAGCGGAGCCCGCCGTCAGCGAAAAAAGTACGGTTCCATCCCGGCCCCCGAAGGCTAAAACACCGGGAACGCCCGCGCGTGGCATGAGTCTCGCCCGGCAGCGCGGTACAGCCGGGCCCGCTAAAGCGGTCCCGAAGGCCTCGCCACGCCCCCAGCAAGACACCGGGCCGAAGCGCCAGGCCAGTAAAACCAGCAAGGCAAAGGAAAACTGGTAACCATGCCGCGCGGCACGCAACCGAACCGGTTGAACCTGTGGATGAACGGGTTGCCGGTTGGCTATTGGGAGACAACCCGCAGCGGCGAGCGTCTCGCGTATCGGGACGACTGGATCGACCATCCGCAGGGTCGCCCGCTTTCGCTGTCGCTTCCGTTTACGCCGGGAAATCAGGCCTATCGGGGCGAAGTCGTCGCCGACTATTTCGACAATCTGCTCCCCGATAGCGAGCCCATTCGCCGCCGCATCGCCCGGCGTTATCAGACCGGCGGCACCGCACCGTTCCAGCTTCTCGCCACGCTCGGCCGTGACTGCGTTGGAGCCATCCAGATGCTGCCGCCGGACGAAGAGCCCGTCGGGCTCCAGAGCATCAGGGGGCGCCCACTCAACGACGCCGAGATCGCCCGCTTTCTACGCGACACGACCTCCGCACCTCAACTGGGTCAGCACGAACCCGTGGACGATCTGCGCCTGTCGATTGCCGGCGCGCAGGAAAAAACCGCACTTCTCTGGCACAACGGCCAATGGCTGCTACCCGAGGACAGCACGCCGACAACGCATATTTTCAAGTTGCCGCTGGGGCTCGTCGGCAACATGCGCGCCGACATGCGGACCTCCGTGGAAAACGAGTGGCTCTGCGCGAAAATCGTCGCGGCCTATGGGTTGCCGGTCGCCCAATGTGAAATCGCCACGTTCGAAGAACAGAAGGTCCTCATCGTCGAACGCTTCGACCGCAGACCATCAACGGACGCGCGCTGGATCTTGCGCTTACCCCAGGAGGATATGTGTCAGGCAACCGGCACGCCCGCGCTTCGCAAGTACCAGGCGGACGGCGGGCCGGGTATAGAGGAAATCATGGAAGTGCTCGCCGGTTCCGAGCGCTCGATGCAAGACCGGCGCAACTTCTTCACGACGCAGATCCTGTTCTGGCTGCTCGCCGCCACCGACGGCCACGCCAAGAACTTCAGCATCGCGCACCTGCCGGGCAACCGTTACGAGTCCACGCCTCTCTACGACGTCCTCTCGGCCCACCCGATCATCGGCCGCGGCGCGAATCACATTGCCGCACAGCGGGTGAGACTGGCGATGGCCGTGCGCAGCAAAAACGTCCACTATCTGATCAACCAGATCCAGCGCCGTCAGTGGATTGCTCAGGGGCAACGCGTCGGATTTTCGCCGGCAGAGGTCGAGGAGATGCTCGGCGAGCTCGCGGCGCGAACGCCTGGCGTGATCGACGAGGTAGCCGCCGTGCTACCCCGGGATTTCCCGCTGGACCTTGCCGAGGCGGTTTTCAATGGCATGCGGCGGCTGGGCAAAAAGCTGGGCTAGCGCTAACCTGGCGACAGCTTGCGCAACCGGCTACGATCCAACGTCACCGAAGCGAACCAGAGAGCGAGGCCGCATAGGGCGAGCAGACTGCCCACCCATCCCGGCGAAGTCCATCCGTACCCTGCCGCGATAGCGAGGCCGCCAAGAAACGGTCCGAGCGCGTTAGCCGTGTTGAATGCCGAGTGATTCAACGCGGCTGCAAGACCTTGAGCGTCTTCCGCGACGTCCATCAGGCGGGTCTGCAGCACCGTGCCGAGCGCGCCGCCCAGCCCGATCAGAAACACATCCAGCGTGAGCAGCCAGACATTGCCGGCAACCAGCGGGAATATCGCGAGCGCGAGCGCGCTCCACACCAGGATCCCGCCGGCCGTGCGCATCAGGGCGCGATCGGCAAGAATCGGCACCAGCAGATTGCCTATCGTCAGCCCCACGCCGAAGATACTCAGCACGATCGGCACGACATGCGCCGAGACGCCAGTGACCTCACCCAGCACGTCGGCCAGGTACGTGTACACCGCGAACATGCCGCCAAAGCCGATCGCGCTGATGCCCAGCGTCAACCACACCTGCGTGTGCCTGAGCGCGCCGAGTTCGCGCAGCGGGCTCGATTCCGGATGCGCCGGCTCGTACGGCGCCAGCCGCCATACAAAGGTCATCGTCACGACGCCCATCAAGGCAACGAGGCCAAAACTCCAGCGCCAGCCAATCGCCTGCCCCAGCCAGTTCGCCATCGGCACACCAACGATGGTCGCGAGCGTCAGGCCGAGGAACATGCGCCCGAGCGCGGTTGTGCGGCGGTTTTCCGGCACCAGCGAGGTTGCGACAAGCGCCGCGACGCCGAAATAGGCGCCATGGGGCAGCCCGCTCAGGAAGCGGAACACGAGCATCCAGTGGTAGTTCGGGGCCACCGCGCTCAGGCCGTTGCCGAGCGCAAAGATACCCATCAGCGAAATCAGCAGCGTGCGGCGCGGCAGCCGCGCTCCCAGCACCGCAAACACCGGCGCGCCAATGACCACGCCCAGTGCGTAGGCGCTGATCACGTGCCCAGCCGTGGGCGCATCGATCCCCAGACCGCGAGAGAAGAACGGCAACAGGCTCATCGTCGCGAACTCGGTCGTGCCGATCGCAAATCCCCCCATGGCAAGCGCGAAGATAACCCACCCTAGATGGAGTTTTTTGTTGCCGGTATTGCTCATTACCTGTCCTTAAATCGACCGCGTCGCTTCGAGGCTCACATATAGGGAAAGAGCATCGAAAGCGGACCGCGCCGCATGCTGCTGCGCACAATTCGGCCTGCACTTTAGCGCATTCCGGGAAATAGCGCTGAACGCTCAAAAAGCGTTGCGAGGCGCGGCATCAAACGCCCAGCCGATACTCGCTTTTGACGAGCCCGCTCGCGTACTGATGTGTCGCGATATGCGTGAGAGCAATGTCACGCAGCAGCTCGCCAAACAGGGGGATTCCTGTTCCGATAAGAACGGGCACGCGCGTGACAGTCAGATGCTGTATGAGACCCGCGCGCAGAAACGCCTGAATGGTGATCCCGCCATCCACGTAAATATGCTGGACACCACGACGCTCGAGCAGAGACACCACATCCGCCGGCGATCCTTCGATATGCTCGACGAGCGCGCCGGCGGGCGCTTTCGCCAGCGGGCGAGTACTCAGGACGAATACTGGCTTGCGGGCATAGGGCCACGTATCGAAACCCAATACCGTTTCGTATGTGTTGCGGCCAATGACGAGCGCATCCACCGTCGCCATGAATTCATCGTAACCGTGGGGCTCGCCGCCGCCCTCGGGAAGAAAATCAAGCGAGCCATCGACCCTGGCGATGAAGCCATCAAGACTGGTTCCGACAAAGACGGAAGCTTTCATGGCAGAGCCCTCGATGTGCAGTGCGTCATCGCAAAGTCTGCGCTGCCAGTTTTACGCGAAGCTTACGCAACCAGCGAGCCACGGTGTCATCGACAGTTATGCAAATTATTATTGGTCAGACAATTCTCGCGATAAAATCGCGAGCGAAATACAGGCGGGGGACGCTGTATGCCTGCAACTCATTCAAACAATATCGACCCACATCCGCAGATGAGTGGAAGCCCGACACGTGCTCCAATCCCATCGAACCGCATGGCCAGCAAGAGGCGCAAACGTTTGGCGAGCCCCTGCTGGACACCCCCACGCGATCGCATAGATCAACTGAATAATCGCGCTCAAGTTTTCTTCACGTGTGCCGTAAGTTTGCCTATGCGGAATGCGGCGATTGTGCAGGGTAGAACCGCATCGAGCCGCGTCCGCCTGCCTGGGGACTTTCGCCTGCTTTCCTCAGCCCTTGAGGTTCAACCTTGCGCCGCCCGTCGCCGTTACTGAAAGTTCTCTTGCCGCTCGCGTGTGCATTCGTCTGCCTGCACGCGCTGGTGCTGCTCGTCTTTCGCTCCCAGGCGGCGGTTCTGACCTACCCCTTTTTGCTGCTCTGCCCAACGCTCGTGATCGCGGCCTGCGGCTGGCGCGTGGCAACGGTCGAGCGCCAATCCCGTTCGGCGTGGATTCTGCTCGCCGCCGGCATGTTCCTCTGGTTGTGCGGCATGCTGCTCAGCGCCTGGGAAGACATCTTCCAGCACATTCCGGTCAGCGTCGCCTACTTTTCGGATGTCTGCTTCTTCCTCTTCGACGTGCCAATCCTGCTGGCGATTTCATCCGTCTCGACAGAACAGTCGATTCCCTTCTTCGTCTGGCTGGACGGATTCCAGGCACTGCTGACCGGTTACCTGACTTACGTCACCATCTTTTCCGTGACGCCGCTGTCCGGCGCCCAGTTGCAGCCTGTTTCGATCTCGGTGCTGCTTTTGACCTACAAGGCCGAGAATGTCATTCTCATCGTGGCATCCACGTTGCGCCTGGTCGCTCAGCCGCGCGGACACGAACGGCGCTTCTACGAAGTCCTCTGCGCCTTTCTCTGGATCTATGGCGTCATGGCGTGGATCTATAACGACCTGGCCGTGTCGACCGACACGCACAATCTGATCGACCTGATGGCCGATCTGCCGTTTCTGTTTCTGGCTGTGGTGGCCGTGATACCCACCTCGCCGCGATTTCAGCGGGTGCAGCCCGCGCAGAGAAAGCGGCTTGCGCTGTTCATCGAAAACGTCAGCCCCATTTTCTATACCGTCGCGCTGCTGGCGCTCAGCATGTCCGTGATACGCCGGCATTTCTACGAAGGCATGGTCGGGGTGTTCACTGCGCTGGTTGTCTACGGCATCCGCATGACGACCTTGCAAGGCCGTCATTTACGGGTGCAACACGAGTTGCACGAGGCCCGCGACCGGCTCGAAGCGATGGCGTTGACCGATGGCCTCACCAACGCGGCCAATCGCCGCCATTTCGATCAGACGCTCATCGTCGAATGGAACCGCGCGGTCCGCAATCAGGAGCCGCTTGCGTTGCTCCTCGTGGATATCGACTACTTCAAGAGACTCAACGACCGCTACGGTCATCCGGCCGGCGACCGATGCCTCATTTCGATCGCGGCCGCCCTGCAATCGATGTTGCCGCGCGGCGGCGACCTGCTCGCACGCTATGGCGGCGAAGAGTTCGCTGCTATCCTTCCGTCGACCGATGAAGACGGCGCACGCCTCGTGGCGAAAAGGATGCAGGAAGCGGTCCGCTCGCTTAATATTCACAACGAGACGCCGACGGGTGAGCTCGTCACGGTCAGCATTGGCATTACCGTATTCGAATCGTCGTACGCCGAAGCCGCCGAGATTGTCGAGGCGGCTGACCAGGCGCTGTATCGCGCGAAAGAAAGTGGCCGCAACCGGGTCGAGGCAATGCCACAACGTGAGTACTTACGAGAAAGGATTGGTTAGATTGGACATAGTGTGCTTGTCATGCCGGCGCGGTACAGGCGGCTGATGCCACCGCAAATCGAATTCACCATGGGTACCGCTATACGATGAGCGAAGCGTATTCTTATCTTCTACCCAGCGTAAACAGCGCGTTTCAGCCCATTGTGTCTCTTGCCCATCTGACGCCCCTGGGATATGAGGCGTTGCTGCGTTCATCGATTAACGGCAGGCCCTGTTCACCGATCGAAGCGTTTCGCCGCGCAGCGCTCGTCGATCGCACCGGCGAATTCGAACGCGAATGCGTGCGTTGTCACACGGGTCAGTTCGCACGCCGTGCCGACCACGAAAGCGTTCTGTTCATCAATGTACAGCCTGAAGTACTGATTCATCCGGTTCACGGACCGGGCCTCATTGCGGACATCCTCGGCTGCGGCATCCCTTCCTCACGCCTCGCGATCGAAGTGCTCGAAACCCCGCTGCCAAGAAGTCAAACGCTCGTCGATGTGGCCAACCAGTTACGGCAACATGGCCTGCTCATCGCGCTCGACGATTTTGGCGCCGGCGAAACCAACCTGAGCCGGGTCTGGGATCTGCGTCCAGATGTGGTCAAGCTCGATCGCGAACTGATCAGACAGGCGGCGATGAGCCATCGCAATGCACGCAGTCTGCGGCGGCTGGTTGGCCTCTTGCATGAAATTGGCACCCTCGTTGCCATCGAAGGCGTGGAAACGGAAACGGAAGCGCTGCTGTGCCTCGATTGCGATGCCGACTTCGCACAAGGCTACTACTTCGGCAGGCCTGCGCCGTTGCCCGAGAACGGCGAATTGGTCGTGACCGGCACCGAACACCTGCTAGAAGACTTTCACAGCGCCGAGCGGATCAAGCCGATTGCCGACCTGGTGGCGTTGCAGCCCTACCGGGAGGCGTTCCGGGATGTCACGCACGCCTTCTGCATGGGCGAAAGTTTCGCCGATATCGCGCCGCGCTTCCTCGCCCTTCCGCTGTCGATTCGCATGTTCCTGCTGGATCAACACGGCGCACAGATCGACAGACAGGTGGAATCGACCGACCACCCGATGCGCAAGCAATCTCGCTTCCCCATGCTCGGAAGAAGCAAGGGTGCCAACTGGTCGAAACGGCCATACTTCAGAGACGCGGTGAGCCATCCAGGCGAGGCCGTCGTCAGCGAGCCTTATGTCACCTCGGGATCGATGAATCTTTGCGTGACGCTCGCTGCATGTGTCGAAAGCGGCGGGGTCAGGTACGTCGTTTGCGGCGACGTCCTCTTCGAGGAACTGGGAAGCTATTGAGGCGCTGCCGGACCTCGCATTCCGCGCTTCGTCAACGCAACGGTTCGACATTGCGCTCCAGATCGCCGACAATCGCACATAATCTGGATCCACCTCTGCTCGCGTCAATCCAATGCTTTCAACTTCAAGTGCCGCATTGCTGGCTTTAGGCAGCGCTATCGTGCTGGTCGTGCCTGGCCCAACCAACACCTTGCTCGCCACTGCGGGGCTGCGACGGGGTATGAGGCGCTCGGCACATCTGACGGGCGGCGAATTCGCCGGCTACCTTGTGTCGATTTCGGCGTGGGGACTTTTTCTTTCACATGCGGCAACGTCGCTCACCTGGCTGCCTACGCTGTTGCGGCTCGCGAGCAGCCTGTATCTTGCGTACCTCTCGGTTCGCATGTGGCAGACGGCGAACTCCTTTTCTTCGTCGACACACGCGACAATCGGCCTGCGTACCCTGTTCGTCGCCACGTTGCTCAATCCGAAAGCCATCCTGTTTGCCGGCACCATCTTTCCGGCGGCGGTGTTCCAGAGCCTCGGCGCCTATCTTGAAGCCATGGCGATCTTCACTGCCCTGCTCGTCCCCATCGGCCTGCTATGGATCACTTTCGGCGCGGGACTCGGCAGCGGCCGCCTGAAGCGGGTTAATCCTGTGCACGTACAACGTTGCGCGTCGATCATTCTGGCTGCGTTCTCTCTGTCACTCGCGTGGGCAGCGTTGCATCAGGTGGTGCGGTTTTCAGGTTCAGCGTAAGCATGAAGCCGGTC